>WNFF01001425.1_pt1 | contig 25625 bp, 24 predicted proteins | sample 5400441 | NCBI WGS metagenome assembly WNFF01 (sample SAMN13153345, study PRJNA577476) | soil metagenome | isolation source: 120 cm saprolite under Douglas fir tree site 2 hole 3 replicate 1 | place: USA:California | collected 2015-04-18
CCACTCTGGGCCGCCACGTCCGTTCAGTCAGCATCTGGACGGCCGCAGATGAATTGATCTGTCCGGCACCCTGCGCGTATCGGTCAGACGGTTACCCACTCGGTGACGAAGTGGCCGTCACCAAGCCTGCAGTCCAGGCGCAGCGGCCCCGCCGGGGGCGGCGGGAATGTGAAGCAGCCGATGTCGTCGGCCTGCGTCGTCGCTTGCGGGCCGTCGGCGGTGACCAAGGTGACCTGGCCGGGCCGCGGGGGAGTCAGCTGGCCGAGGATCCCGGCGTCGTCGATCTCGATTTCCACGCTCAGCCGCTCACCGTGGAACGCCAGTGTGCGTGGCCCGCCCGCCCCGCCGTCGCGCACCAGCGCATCAGCGGTCAGCCCGAAACCGGCGTCGAGACTCAGCAACTCCAGGTCGTCATCCACCGTCCGCCAGGTGAACGCGGCCTGGGCCGCACGGATGACGCTCTCATCCACTGGCGATTCCTGCAACGCGGCGCGTAGCTCATGCAGGAGTTCGTCGTCATTCCACGTCGGCGAGCTCAAGCCGATCACCTCCTGTCACCCCGTCGGAGATAGGAGCTGATGCGAGGTATGCCCGCACCGAACTGGTCTCCCGCAGCCTGTCGAGGCTCCGCCGCAGAGTGGGGCCGATGCTCCCGATCCGCATCCCGGTCAGCTGGCTGATCTCGTGATAGGACGTCGGGGGGTCGGCCGCCCGAAGCTGCAGGAGCCACTGATCCCGCGCGGGCAGCTCGCGCAGCCCGTCACGCAACGCCTGGCGGAGCTCGGCCCGCAGGATGTCAGCGTCGAGATCTGCGATCGCGGGGTGTTGCATCGCGCCGTCGGTCTGCGGGTCCACGGGCAGGACCCGCTGTGCCCGCCGCACCTGACGGCTGCATTCATGCTGAGTGGTTCTCGCCAGCCATCCCGGCAGGGCCTCCGGCTCGCGCAGGTTGGCCAGGTGCTCGACGAGACGCAGCCAGACCGTCTGGCTGACATCCTGAGCGTCCGCTGCGGGGAGCCGGTAGCTCCGGGTCACGGCCATCACGAGGGGCGAGAAGCGGCGCACCAGCTCATTCCACGCAGCCCCATCGCCGCTCGCGGCCGCCAGCACGAGCCGGCTGACCTCGGATACCTCCGCCATGGGCACCATTCTCCTCCCCAACGGCGAGTCCGGCGCGGCGAGATCCCACTCGTCTCGCCTACTAATGCAGAGCACGGCTTGGCGCCGGTGATACGCCGGAAGGCAACCGGGCACGCTCAGATACCCGGGAGGATCTTCAGTGCAGGCCGAACCCCTCCTTGCGCTCAGGACGCACTCTGGAACCGCACGGGCTCCCAGGGAGAGGAACTTCAGGCGCCGAGAGCCACGAAGGAGTGCGCGGTCGCTGCTGCCAGCGGGTCGCCGCTGGTCGCCTTGCGCGCGGTCAGCAGCGCCTCTGGCAGTGTCGCACCTCCTAGAAGAGCGTCGTGTAGAGCCAGCATGAGGGGCACTGCGGCCCGGTCATTGACGGGCACGACACTGGCCACAATTCCGGCCGCACCGAGCGGGACCAGGCTGCTGACGAGGCCTAGGAGCTCGTCGGCGCCCACTGTCGCAGCGACTCCGGAGTCGCAGCTGGACAGGACCAACCGGTATGGCGCCCGGGTCAGGCGCTCGAAGTCGTGCACGGTGAGCGGTCCGTCGTCGAGCTGCAGTGACGAGAACAGAGGGTTGTCAGTCCGGAACGTGCCGTGGGCGGCGATGTGCGCGAGCCCTGCGCCGTCCAACGCGCTGAGCACCTTCTCAGCCGTCGCGCTGCCCTGACCGAGCATCGCGGCTTCGGGATAGCGAGAGCGCAGCTGCAGGACCTCCGCGCCCCCCGTGGTCAGCCCTGGCCCGACAACGAGGGCGACACGTCGCCTGGCGGGAGGCTTCTTGCGACGGGCCCGCATCCATGTCGACGCGGATGGCGCCACGCTGACGACGCGGTCTTGCAGCGATGGCATGAGGGTCCACGGCACCGCCTGAAGCCGGCCTGGCGGTATGACGACGACTGGGCCGTCCCCAAGGTCCGTTGCGGCGGAGCCAAGCAGTGATGCCTCCAGGCTTGTGCCTCGGTGAGTCAATATCACCTCATTGCCGGGTCGCGGAGGGCCGTAGGCGATGCGGCGCAACGTGAACCGACTCATCCGGACCTCCTGTTCGGGAATGCTGCCCACAGTGTGCAGACGCACCCGACGATCCGCGACGATGATCACGTGAAGCACGTGATCGACCTCAACGAGCTCGATCAGCCTGGTCGCGCCGAGCTCGTCGAACAGCGCGTCGAGGTCGAACTTTCCCGCCTCCTGCATGCGGCTGCCTGGCGACCGGCGAGTGCGGGCCTGCACAGTCGTTTCGAGTCGTCGCCGCTCACGCTCGAGGGCGTTCCGGCGACCGGCGGCCAGCTCACCCGTCTCGAGTCGTCGCCGCTCACGCTCGGGGGCGTTCCGGCGACCGGTGGCCAGCTCACTCGTCTGGAGGAGCCGGGTCACGCTGCGCAGCGCTGACAGCTCGGCCGCGAGCTCTCGGTCGTGCCGGGTCGGCGTGCTCCGGGAGGCCAGAGCGGTCGCTCGCCATCGCTCGCTCCAGAACAGCAGCCGGTGAACGTCGCCACGCCTAAGCGCATCGCGCTGGGCGAGCGTGGCCAGCTCGGCACCGTGCGCCGTGCCGTACGCGCGCAACTCGGTGGCCCCGAGCGTCATCTGGTGCTCCTCGAGGGCATCGAGCCCGCGCACGCAGGCGCCGAGCGTGGCCCGGGTGTCGCCTCGCGCCTCGGCCTGCAGCGCCCGGGCGAGCCAGGCCACACTGCGGGTCAGCGGGGGCCTGCGGCGGCGCGACTTCGCGGCGCGCTCGAGGTGCTGGTCTGCTTCGATCGCTCTGCCTGCGCTCAGGGCGAGGCGGCCGGCCAGCAGGTGGGCCCGCAGGGCCTCGCCGGCCCGGCACACCTCGAGACGGGCGGCGACCTGTGCGGCGGAGCGAAGCAGGCTGGCGGACGGCTCACCGACTGCGTACCTGGCTTCGGCGATGACGAGGTCAGTGCGCGCCTCCCAGACAGCCCGTCCCTGGGTCCGAAATAGCCGGCGCGCTCGACGTGCCCGTTCGCTGGCGTGAGCCGGTTGGCCTGCGGCCAGGGCGGCGGTGGCGGCTGTGAAGAGCAACTCCGCCCTCTTGTACGCGATCCCTCCGCCTGGAGGTATCCGGCTGAGCGCGGTGTCGGTCTCTCGCGCCGCTTCTCCTGCCAGCCCAGCGGCCAGCAGCGCCGAGCAGCGGTCGATGGCGAGGTCGGGGTTGGTCTCGCCCAGCGCGTCGTAGCGGCTCCCGGCTTCGTCGAAGTAGGTAAGCGCTTGGGGAAGGTCGCCGCGGCTCAGCGCGGCCAGTCCGCGGTTATGCCGGGCCTTGGCGTACTCAAGTTCCTGCCCGCTGGTTGCGAGCAGTTCCTCGGCACGGGCGAAGTCTGCGCCCGCGCGCCCGGGGAGGCCGAGCCCGAGGAAGACCTCGGCTCGATGGGTCAGTGACCGTGCCTCCCACACCGTGTCGCCCGCCCGGCGGAGGTAAGGCAGAGCGCGGCACAGGTCCTCGTGCGCCTCGTGAAAGCGGCCCATGTGCAAGAGGACGTTGGCGCGCCGCATCAGCACTCGTCCGGCCGCACCGCCGCGTGAGGCCTCCACGGCCCGGTCCAGAACAGCCAGTCCCTGCTGGGTGCGGCCCGTCCACGCAAGCGTGGCCCCCAAGGTCGCCTGCACGTCGACCTCACGCTCGGGCCGGCCTGACGCGCGGGCCAGCCTCGCCCCCTTCCTCAGCTCGACGATCGCTCCTGGGAGGTCCCCGTGGTCGCGCAGGACGATCCCGATCGCCTGGTGAGCCAGTGAGGCGTCGTACGCGCCGGGCCGGCCGGCCAGCACGGACCGCGCCGCGCGCAGGGCGTCCCTAGGCCTGGACACAGCGAGCGGCAGGAGCTGGGCCGGGTCGAACAGCCGGTTTTCCGTGCCAGGATCTCCCGACGTCATGCAAATGATGGTAAACACTTCACCAAGCCAATTAAATGTGAGATGAGGCCGAGCATGTCGATTCGTGACGAAGGGCGCGACGGGCCGCGAAGCAGTCTCGACGCGCAGATCAGCCTGATCTTGTCCGGCATCACCGATGTCCAGGAGGGCCTGGAAGGCGCGGCGGCCTGGCCGCCCGATTGGGCCGAGCAAGGTGATGTTGACTACCTCTATCGACAACGCACCCTTCTTGTTCGTGACGCCGACGCTGAGCGAGTCCAGGCAATCGTGCCGAGCTTGCCAGTGGAACACGCCAACAACCTGCGCGGCCTGACCCGTCTCGAGTTCACCGGTGAAGAAACCCGGAGCATGGAGGAGGTCTGCACCGCCGTGGACCGGGTGGTCGGCGAGGGGGTGGCCACACCCGACCACATCCTCTACCTGTGCACCACCACCTGCTGTCCGGCCACGGAGCCGGAGGAGGTCCGGGCTGACCCGCCGCCCGACCCGGGTGTGTCCACGGAGCCGTGCGACGGCGACGGTGTCCTCGTGGCCGTTCTGGATAGCGGCTGGCTGCGGGACGCAGCAACGCAGCACTACTGGCTGGCCGGCGTCGATGGCCAGGACGAGAACCCGATCGGCGGCAGCCCACCTCGCATCCTTCCCTATGCGGGCCACGGGACCTTCGTGGCCGGCGTCGCGCGGACCATGGCGCCCAGGGCCGACGTGCGGGTGGGCAGGACGTTCGAAAAAGTGGGCGCAGGCTACGAGTCTGACCTGGTCAAGCAGGTATCCGACGCGCTCAAAGGAGGCGCGGAGGTCATCTCGCTCGACTTCGGCAGCAACACCAGGAAGGACATCGCTTCGCTGGGTTTCGACATCGTCGGAGAGCAACTGCGAAACTACCCCGGCGTCGTGCTGGTGGCAGCCGCGGGGAACGACGCGTCGAGGCGCAAGTTCTGGCCCGCGGCTTTCCCCTGGGCGGTGGGCGTGGGCGCGCTCAGCGCTAACTGGCGCAGCAGGGCGTACTTCAGCAACTACGGGCCGTGGGTAGATGTATTCGCGCCGGGAGAGGGACTGGTCAACGCCTTTGCGACCGGGCCATACCTGTGCACTGAGCCACCGCACGTTGGCGAGCAGCGGAACTTCGACGGCATGGCTCGCTGGAGCGGAACATCCTTCTCGACGCCGCTCGTCGCCGGGCTTGTCGCGGCGCGCATGTCGGAGACTGGCGAGAACGGCACCCAGGCCGCGGAGGCGTTGCTGGCCCGAGCTCGCGCTCAAGCCATCCGTGGTGTGGGACCCGTGATCTTCCCGGGGCAGGCTTGTGACGACCGAGATGACCGCTGCCCGCACCACCACTGTCACGAACGCTCAACCCACTGCTGCCGACGGTGACATCGTCCTGCCGCCTGGCTGCACGGATAACACTCTCATCCACCGGCAACTCCCGCAGCGCGGCGCGTAGCTCGTGCAGCAGTTCGTCGTCACCCCAAAACGGCATCGAATTCACCAATTCTTCTCATATGATGATAAGACGCCGGTATCGCGTTCCCGATCGGCCGGGAAGTGGCGCGAACCGCCTCTTGACTAGGACAGAGCCGCCAGGCGACCTGTTAATACGCTCGCCGTCGGACCCCGGCGTTCGACGAGATCCGTGAAGGCCTCACGGCCCTGTGCGTTGTCCACGCCGGACTCCGGGACCGGGCACGCAGAGTGGCCTGGCCCGCGAGCCTCGCATACAGACGCACCGAGCAGGTCACCATCGAGCAGGCTTCGCGGGCATGCTCGTTAAGTAAATATTGGAGCCTTTATTTGACGGAATGCGTGAGGCTTGTATGCATCGCACCGGCTGCAGGCGGAACCTGCTGGGCACGGTGAGCGGTGACGTGGACGAGATCGCCAAGGCTGCGGTGGCGGCACAGCGGCCTGTCGTACGGCTCGTGGCGGTGGCCGTAGATCGTCACCTCGGCTTCAAGGCGGTACAGCCCGGGAGGCAGCGGCTGGCCGCCCAGGTTCAGGCAGATCGCCTCGTCTATCGTGGCGACTCCGCTGGCTGTGGCGACGGGATAGCGGGCGTTGTCGCTAACGGAACGAGCAGCGACCTCAGCGATGAAGTCGACAGGGCCAGCGTCGGCACGGTCGAAAGGGGCGACCTGTAGGGCCATGCGAACCGTCGTCGGCTGGCCGGCGAGCCTGAAGGTGCCGTGGGTACCTTTCTCGGCTGGACCCGGCCCGTCGACATGGATGGGCGACGCCTCCGGGGCCTGCGGTTCGGTCGGCCGGGCGGCCGGGGTGTCGAGCGCCGCCTTGCTGCGGATGACGGCGATGAGGTGCTGTTCATCCCATCCGGGCCAGCTGTCTTCGGCATCGGTCTGGTAGTGGCGGGCCTTGGTGCGCCGGACAGTGTTGTCGGCGTCGATAAGTAGCTCGACATGGAAGGTGGCGTAGGTCTGATGGCCCTCGGGATCGGTCTGATGGCCCTCGGGATCGGTCTGATGGCCTCTGATGGCCCTCGGGATCGGTCTGATGGCCCTCGGGATCGATGGGGACATCGCTGGCCAGCCGCCGCGCTTGACCGATCCAGTCCTGACCGGCGATTCTCTCCGGGGACACGTGGACCACCGCGCCGAGCCGTTCTTGGGTGAAGGAGGCCAGGTCCCGATATCTGCTCACCCCAGCCTCGGCGAGACGGGTGGCCAGAGCAGGGCCGATGCCGGCGATCTTCTGCATATCGTCGGCCGCTGGCTGCGGCGAGCCAGGCTCAGGATCGCGACTCTTGCGCATGGGGTGCCTCCAGTGTCGGCTGTGTTGTTGGCGATTGGGTGGAGCCTGTGGCCGGGCGGCTCAGGACAAGCACACCGCCGACGTCACGGCCGAGGGCCGTGCCCGTGGCTGCGGCGCCCGGCCGTGCTGCCGGATGAACGGGTTAGGGCGCGTCTCGTAGATCTTCAGCCTGCTGCGCGTCCGCCGGAGGGCGCCTCGCGGCGTTGTCGTCGTCGCCAATAGCTCCGCTATTGGCTCCTCCTCCGCCTTGCGAGCCATCCCTCCGGACGGCCGCTCGCGACGGCCAAGATCTACGAGACGCGCCCCTAGTTTGTCTCCTTGACGGTCGGCGTGACTTTCACCGGGCTGGACTGGGCGTAGCCCACGTTTTCGGTGAGCTGCTGGTCGAGGGGTGGTGGCGTCGTCGCGCCCTGGGGTGAATGGTTGATGGTCACGACGAACTGGTAGACGCCGAGCGACACGCTGTTGCCGGGCTGATTGAACGTCGCTGTGTAGTCCTTCTGGCATCCGACGACGGGGATGTTCACGGTCGCCCCGATCTGACCGTGGGTCGTCCCGACTCCGTCGATGTCGTCGATATACAGGGTGACCTGCCAGGTCCCGCCGAGGCTGCAGAGCCCCGCGCCGGTCACCTGCCAGTCGACCTTGACCGCATAGGGGTCGTCCTCCTCAAGAAGAAGCGTCGCCTCGTTGTTCTCCGTCGGGTCCAGCACCGTGAGCCCCGTGATCGTGCCGTCGAGGATGCCCGGGATGCCGAAGTCGGTTGCGTAGGTCTGGAAAGAGGTCTGGAAGGGTTGCGCCATCGGATTGGTCCTTTCTTGACTGACGGTTGACGCTCACTGTTCCGTCCCGCCGTTAAGCAGCGTCGTTCACGCGCTTAATTAGCCAAACGATTGAATTAAGCCGGTGTCGCCATCGGAACCTGGGCCGGCTCACACCTCTGACCTGCGCCTGATGCGGGCGGCGAGCTCGGTTGTCGTCGGGGCCGGCGGCAGGTGGAGTTCGGCCTGCAGCGTGGCGACGAAGGAGTGGAATTGACGGAGAGCGAGCTGGGGCTGGCCGAGGCGGCTGTGGCAGCGCATGAGCAGGCGCTGAGTGTCCTCCCGGCAGTTGTCGCAGGCCAGCAGCTTCCGGCACACGTCGGCGCAGCCGCTGTAGTCGCCGGCGTCGAATCGGAGGCGGCCGAGCTGGTCGAGGCAGTCAAGATAGGCGAGCCTCAGGTGTTCACGGGTGACGTGTGCCCACTGCTCGTACGGGTCATCGGCGAGGAACTCGCCCTGGTAGAGCCCGATCGCGGCCTCGAAGCCCGCCTGTGCCGCAGCCGGGTCATCGCTGGTCAGGTACTGGCGGGCTGACTTCAGCCGGTCCTCGAAGGCATCGACGTCGACCCAGATGTCCAGAGCGGGCTCGACGAAGTAGCTGCCGTCCTGGTAGATCACGACCGCGTGATCCCCGGCCGCGGCGCGCAGAGACTGGCGGAGCCCGTGGATGGCGACGTTGAGGCTGTTGCGGGCGGCATCGGGCTCGGCATCGGGCCAGAACACGTTCATCAGGCTCTCGCGCCGGACCCTGCTGTGACGGTGGACGACGAGGTACTCAAACACCGCGCGGCCCCGGCCCGACACCCATTTCCCGACCGGGCGCTCACCGAACACCACCTGTAGCTCGCCGAGCAGGTGGACGGTCACGGCGCGCGGCGTGTCGATCGCGGGATCGATCGTGGGAGGGGCAGGCGCTGACAGCCCGGCTGACTCGGATGCGGATCCTGGCGCCCGCTGGAGCGCGGACGCTGGCGCCGGTACGGACGGATGAGGTGAACCTGAGGAACGGCCTGTCTTGCCTGACCAGCGGTCGCTCTTGCCTGCCCGGCGGCCGCCTGGCTTGAGGTACCACCACCGCCGTGTGGGCTGTCCGGCCACGGGCTCTTCCGGCCGGCGCTGGATCGCCGACGTTCGGCTGGCCAGGTCCTGACCGAGCCGGGTCACGCTTGGCCAGCATCCCCCGGCCGCTAGGTCACCGGCAACGCCTGCCGCGGTGTCGGCGGCCCGGCCGAGCTCGCCCGCTTCCAGGTAGAGATCAACGGCACGATCTGTGACTCCGTGTCCAGCCAGGTGATCAGCGAGGAGGGTCAACGACGCCGGGTCGAGTGCGGCGGCAACCCCGATGGACCGTAGCGGTGCCCGCCATGCCGGGACGACCTGCTTCCAGCCCTCGGTGAGATCCAGCCACCAGTTCTCGTCCCACCGCACCGAACTGTGCCCCAGGGCGGTGCCCATACTCGGGTGCCAGACACCGAGCCTGAGAGCTCCGGCGAGGGCGATCCGGGTGTCCTCGCTGGTGCGGACCAGCATGCTCCGGCCCAGCTTCGTGAGCAGTTCGGCACCGCTCGCCGCGGCCGCGACGGCCGCATCGAAGGCCTCGCATCCGGTCACCGCGCTGGCGGAGAGGGTGGCGCGCAAGGCGCCAGCCGCGCCGCCGGTGATGGCGACTATCCGACTGAGAACCGCGTGCGACAGGCTTACGTGGAGCGTCTCGGCGACGAGCGCGGCGGCGCTGGGATCCAGCCGCAGCTGTCGCGGCCCGAGGATCAGGCCGTCCGGAGCCAGGCGCCGCTGGTCCCACTCCGTGCCGCTGATGAGCAGGATGTCCAGATTTTCCCGCAGGGCCGGCACGAGGACCGACCCGAGCAGGTCGAGCGTTGCCGCGCTTTCCCGGTCGAGGTGCTCGGCGCCTTCCATGACGACAACCGCTGGCTGCTCCGTCACCGCCCCCAGCGTGGCGCTCAGCAGCCGGTAGGCCTGTCCCCAGTCGCCTCGGCGGCCTTGCCGGGCAGCGGCCTCGGCGATCCCGGCCGAGGCGGCCGCGTCGAGCCGGCCGAGAGCACCAAGCAGCGTTAGCAGCAGCGCTCCCGGATCACCGTCGGCGGCTCCGAGACGGATCCAGACGACCGCCGCGTAACGCTCCTGGACCATCGCGGCGACATTGTCGAGCATCAGGGCGTCACACGGTGCGGCGAGCGCGGCCAGGCGGGTCCCGCTCATGGCCCCGAGAGCGGGCCAGGCGGGCAGTGGCTGCCCGGGACGCGGAACGGCGTAGCGGCCCGCCAACCTCCTCAAGCCGCCAGGTCCCATCGCAGTCGAACCCCCTGATGAGAAGACACGCAAGCCCGCGTCCTGATACGTACCGGTTCTGCGTTGGGCGCGTTGTAACGTAGCGAATTGGCACGTTCAAGCGATCCCTGGATTCGTCAGGAGCCCAGCGGGTGACGACTCTCTACGAGCACGCCGGCGGAAGATGAGGCCCTGCATCGCCTCGAAGAATTGTTCTACACCAAGGTGCTCAATGATCCCGTGCTGCGCCCCTTGTTTCATCAGCGCCAGCCTCATCACGTCGAGCACTTGACCTGGTTCACCGCTGAGTCGTTCGGCGGCCCTGACCGCTTCACTCACGAGCTGGGGTTCGAGTACCTGATCAAGGCGCATCGTCACCTCAATATCACCGACGAGCAGCGGGACCGGTTCGTAGCGCTCTACTTGGAGGCGCTCGACGAGGCCGGCTTGCCGGACGACGAGCCGTTTCGCGAGGCGGTGCGATCCCACGTCGAGTTTGGCTCTGGCGTCGCACAGCAGAACTCCCACGCCGAAACCGACGACCAGCTGCATCCGTTGCGCGAGGTGCCGCGGTGGCAATGGCCGGGGGACTGACGCCCAGGTCAACCGGCCAGGAATAGTCTCGGCTCGCCTGCGTAGGCGAGGTATAGGCGGTCGCGGCACTGATGGCGCTATTCCGGACGGGCGGGCGGCGGCCGAGCGGCAGCCGCCACGTGGCCGCAGGCCGGTGGCCGCAGTCGCCTGGCCGGCCAGGCTTGACGTCCTATACCTTGAGTAACTAGTGGTGATGTGTCACTTACCGGGACGCTGCGACCTGAGATGATGCTCTCTCAGCGAAGATGCTCTCCCAGCCAAGAGACGAGCATGTTCCCGGTTCACGCGGCGCGCCTGGTGTCGGCGACGGGCGGACCAGCCGATGGAGGGGGTTCCAGTGCCGTACATGGCGGAAATCAGCCGTACCAACCCGTCCTGTTTCATCTTCCTCGTCGATCAGTCAGCTTCCATGGTTGATCCGATCGGCGGCGAAGCCCGCGTGAGCAAAGCGGACGTGGTCGCTGACGCCCTGAACCGCTTGCTACGGGAACTCGCCATCCGGTGCGCGAAGGAGGAGGGCGTGCGTGACTACTTCTACGTCGCCGTTGTCGGCTATGGCGGCCGATCCGCGCAGGGCGCATTTGGCGGGGCCCTACAGGGCCAGGATCTCGTCCCGATCAGCCAGGTAGCCGAGCACCCCCTGCGCGTCGATCAGCGCACCAAGTTGACGCCGGATGGAGCAGGCGGGGTGATTGAGCTAAAGACCGACTTCCCGGTCTGGGTGGAGGCGCAAGCGAACGGGGCCACGCCGATGTGCCAGGCTCTCATGCGCGCGAGGGATCTGCTTTCGGCCTGGATCGTAGAGCATCCGCGCGGCTTCCCGCCAATCGTGCTCAACCTCACCGACGGCGAGGCCAACGACGGCGATCCGCTGGATGCCGCTCAGCGGTTGACGCAACTGCGGACCGACGACGGGACAGTGCTTTTGTTCAACCTCCACATATCTGACGCTGGCGGCTCGCCCATCACTTTTCCAGCCGATACGTCAAAGTTGCCGAACGTCTATGCGCGGAGCCTCTTCGAAATGTCCAGCGAGCTGCCGCCGCACATGCGTTCATACGCGGCTAACAATCACTATGAGGTAACCGAGGGTAGCCGGGGCTTCGTCTACAACTCCGACATGGTGTCCCTCGTGCAATTCCTCGACATCGGTACCCGCGCCCTAGCGTTGCGATAGTCACATGAGGGCGAGCGTCATCGCCTACTGGGCACCCAAGGAAGGAAGCTCAGCCGCCGAATACGAGGACGCCTGGCGGGTCCTGCCCGGTACTGGCGATGAGGTCCCGGGTGACTGGGTCGGTGTCGCTGTCGCTGATGGCGCTACAGAGAGCCTGCTCGCCCGGCAATGGGCAACCATGATGGCAGGCGAGTTCGTGGCGGCATCCGTGGCAGCTCGCGATGCTTATTTATTTGCCGAAACGGCTGTCGCCTTGTCAGCCCGATGGCCGGGTGTCGTGGACTCCTACGTGGCGCAGCGCGAGGACGTCGGCCGGCCCCTTCGCTGGTATGAACGGCCCGGCATTGCGAAAGGCGCCTTCGCGACACTTCTCGCGCTACAGGTGGACGTTGACAGTGAGCTTGCGGCCAGGCATGGCCTTCAGACCGATCCTGGCCTCCTGCCGGTCATAGGAAGCTGGCACTCCGCCGCGCTCGGCGACACCTGCCTCTTCCACGTGCGTGGCGGGCGGCTCCAGGTTGCCTACCCGCTGGGCGAAAGCGCCGACTTCGGCACCAGCCCGGCCCTCCTGGGCAGCTGCGATGCCGATCCGGACGTGATCGTGGCTCATGTGCGGTTCGCCGAGGGGTCCGTCGCCGAAGGTGACGACTTCTTCGTGTGCACCGACGCCCTGGCGGCATGGTTCCTGGCCCGCGCTGAGGAAGGCGGCAGTCCGTGGGAAACGCTCAGGGACCTCACCGCCGCCGGCTTCCCAGAATGGGTTTCCCTGGCCAGGCAGACCGGAGAACTACGGAACGACGACGTGACGCTGGTACACGTCGATATTTGGTGACCAGGCATGGCCACGGCGCAAAGGTTCCCCACCGGTGGCGAGTACCAGGAGGCGGTGCAGCATCCCGACCGCTGCTTCTCAGATCCTGACCTCCGGTCGGCCACGTTTGAGCGGGGATTCCTGGGACTGCCGAAATTGATCTCTGGTAACTTCGCATCCGTTTTTCCCATGACAACGATTTCCGGTCACCGGTATGCGGTGAAATGCTTTACCCGCGAGGTACCGCATCAGCTGCAGCGATACATGATAATCGGCCGGCGCCTGAAGGAACTGAGGCCGTGGTGGGCGACCGATTTCCAGTTCCTCCCGGACGGGATCCAGGTAGACTCTGGGCGAGACACCGGGCGCTATCCGATTCTGCGGATGGACTGGGTAAGCGGACTCACGCTCACCCGCTGGATAGATAAGAACATCGGCAAGCCCGTGGCCCTGGGCCGCCTGGCCCAAAGTTTCGACGAGCTGATCAACGATCTAGCGGCTTCTGGCATTGCTCACGGAGATCTGCAGGATGGGAATTTGCTGGTCGCCGATAATGGCAGGCTGCATCTCGTCGACTATGACGGCATGTACGTTTCCGGCCTCGATGGTCTGCCCGCAGGTGAGGTGGGCCATCCCGACTACCAGCCGCCAGGCCGCTCGCAGGCTGACTACGGTCCGGCGATGGATCGCTTCTCCGCCTGGCTGATCTCCCTTTCCCTGAAAATGCTGGCCGCCGATCCTGCGCTGTGGGATGCCGGCCATGACGAGTACCTACTTCTCAACCGGAGTGACCTCGCTGACGTGAGGTCTTCGCCGCGTTTGTCGACGCTTGCGTCCCACCGGAACGCGGAGGTCCGGAGCCTCGCAGCGATGGCGCGAGATATCCTCGCGCTGCCCTTGACCTCGATGCCCGCACCCGCGGTCGCTTCGCGGCCCGCTCACTCCGGTCAGGCTGCTGCGCGGACGCCTGCCGCAGGCGGGATTCCGGGCTGGATGAGAAGCCACATCCCCGAGCCTGCCAGCACGCCGGACCGGTCTGGCCCGGCAACAACTCCTGCTGAACAGGCTCAGCCGCAGCAAGCCGACTCATCGGCACGATCGCGTGCCTGGCTCGTGCGGCTGCTGGCTGCGCTGCCCCTGGTCGCCGCCGCCGGCTGCGTCTGGAGCCTGTCTGCCGGAGTGGCGGGAACCACCGCCGCGATTGCCCTCGTGACAATGATCATGTGGGCGGTGTACCGGCGTGATCCTGTCATTCGAGCGTTTACCGAGTTGCGGCGCGCTCACTCGCAGGCCGCGTCGGGTGTCAGGCGGGCGGCCGCAGAGATTGCGGGCGTGCAGAAGCACAGTGCCAGAGTCGAACGCACGGCGCGACGACTGGCGGGCCAGCACACAAAGAAGCGGGCAGCGGTCCAGGCCGCCTTCGACCGCAAGCTTCGGCGGGTTGCGCGCCGGCAAGAGCCTATCGACCGCCAGCTAGCCCGGTTGAAAAGCAGCAAGCAGCGCGAGATCGGCCAGCGCCTGATAAAGCTTCAGCAGGACTACGTGAAAGCCTGGCTTTCCCGGGTTGCCATCGACGCCTACCAGATACCGGGCGTGGGCATGCAGCTCGTCGCAAGGCTCAGCGCCGCAGGCATACGAGCGGCCGCCGACTTCTCAGGCATTAGGTACTCACAGGGGGGAGGAGCTGGGATTGTGTATTTCCGCCTGGCCTCGGGCAGGTTGGTTCACGTGCCTGGCATCGGCGAAGTGAAGGCACGTCGAATCGACCAATGGCGGCAAGATCAAGCCGCACGCGCCGCCCGGCGGCAGCCTTCTGCTCTTCCCGCGGCCGACTTGCGTGTCATCGATGCACAGTTCGCGTCGCAGGAACGGCAACTGCAGGACGAGCGCACGCGCGTGACGCAGCAAATCGCCGACCAGGTCACTGCGATCAAACAAGAACTTGCTGCCGCGCTGGCCGCGGCAGACACGAAACAACGGACCGAGCAGATCCCGATCGACCGGCGCAGGACGGAGATGGCCGTCGAGCTCGGTCACGCTCATTCGGGCCGCCATGCCGCCCAGCAGGAACTTCGTGACTGGGATAACCGGCTGGCCGCGGCCAGGCGGCCCTCGTTCGGGCGTTTCGTGGCTACGGCTCTCAGAGGATGAGACGCGGATCTGAGAACGGATGGTTGGGTCGCCCGGAGGGTGACGTCCGTGGCCGGCCTGATGATAATGATCAAGCCGCCTGGCGCCGTGCGCTGCGGCCTGCGGTGAGCCGAGGCGGACGCGCGGGCCATGCGGCTGTTTTGGCGCCTGCCGAGGGCGTGGTCACGGAATGTAGTAGCAGCCCGGTAACGAATCATCTTGTTTTACTGAATCACCCCCGATTCTGTGCTCTAATGCCTGCCGGAGGGGATGCCCACCATTCGGGCATGTGGGGGTCAACGGCATGAGCGAGGACAATCGGGCCGTACTACCGTGCCGGATTCTGCGTGCCGACGGTCTGCGCGCTGACGGTCTGCGTGCCGACGGTCTGCGCGCTGACGGTCTGCGCGCTGACGGTCTGCGCGCCAGTCCCAGGAAGACAGCCCCCCGCCGCCGCACACGCTTCCGCGCTCACGGGCGTGGCACGCAGTCCGGGTCGCTTCGCGCCCCGGTCCCGTCGGCCTATGAGCGCGCACTGCTCCGTCCCTGGGCTGGGGAATTGGATACCTGAGAAATGAGGCTGTCATGAGACTTGCCAACCACCCGCTGCTGAGCCGGCTGCTGGCCGGGCTGGCACTGTCGGCCGGGCTGGCAGGCGTGCTGACGTCGGCTGCGTCGGCCGCCACCGCCAAGCCGATGCCAGGCATGGACGGCTGGATGCGGCTCGCCCACCTGTCCCCGAACACCCCCGCGGTCGACGTTTACCTGTACTCCTTCAGCAGCCCGCACGCGACGCTGGTTCTGCACCATGTCGCGTACGGGACGGTGTCGCCCTACACGAAAGTGGCCGCGGGCGCGTATACGGTCGCCATGCGCGGGGCAGGGGCATCATCCACTGCGCCGCCCGTACTATCCACCACGGTCGATGTGATGGCTGGCGCCGCGTACACGGTGGCCGGCATGGGACCGGCGAACGGGGTGAAGCTCAAGGTCTTGCCGGACCGGCTGACTACACCCATGGGCAAGATACTCGTCCGGGTGATCCAGGCATCGATGCGGCAGAACCTGGTGACCGTCACCGCCGGCCCAGAAGTGCTGGCGAGCAAGCTGGGCTTTGGGAAGCTGACCAGCTACCAGGTGGCGAATCCGGGCACGTGGACCTTCCGCGCCGTCGGTGGCAGCGAGCACGCCTCGCGGACGATCAAGCTGATCCCTGACTGCATTCACACGATCGTCATCCTGGACGGCCCGGGCCAGCTGAAGATCGATGACCTTCTCGACTCGGCAGGCAGCATGGTCATGCCGACCGGTGGCGTGGCCACCGGGCTGGGTGGCACGGCCCCCCGCCCGGCCTCTCCGGCGCCGTGGCTGGTGACCATGGGTGCCGGGGCTCTGCTTGCCGTGGCAGGCGGGTTCGCGATCCGGCGAGTCCGGAACAGGCCAGTGCACGCGCGGTGAGATGACCAGACCCAGCGAGCGGACACCTGACATCCCTGGCCGCGGAGTTAGCAGGTCGCTTCCGTGGCTGGACCGGCGCCCCTGGCTCCGCTGCTTCTCCGCCGATTGCGACGTTGCACGTCGAACTCAGCTTCCCTGAGAGCTCTATGCCACGCTGACTCGAAGTAGCCTCTGTCGCTCCTGCCCTCGCGCTGCTCGATCCACGCGATTGACTCAGCATCGACAACCTTCTCCGTCTTCAATCGCAAGGTCTTCTCCCCACCCCACGGTTCGTTCGCTTAGTGTGCCCCGACCGAGGCCAGTAAGTCAGTACTTACGGTTACTTGAGGACTGCTCTGTACCGGAATTCGCACTGCCGTTTTGCTACCCTTAGCGGCCAGCGCCAGTCCAACGCCGAGCAAGTTCGCGAGCGTCTTCATGATCTCCAGGTCCGGCTGGCCCAGCGAATCTGCTTGCGGGGCGTCGAGGGTCAGAACGCCGTATGGGGACTCACCTGCCATTACCGCCGTGGCGATGATTGTCTGGTAGCTCCTGCGGCTCGGGAACTTCACCGGCAGTTCGGCAGCGTCGACGTTCGGTATAAGCACGGCCTCGCGCTCACCAAGCAGGCGGAACATGTACTGGCCGACCGGGTCCTCCGGAATGTTGGCGAAGACAGTGCGTGCCGCATCTTGCTGTCCCTCATAGCCGGCGTAGCTGACACACTCCATGAGACCTTCGTTGACAGCGAAGAAAATACTCCTTCGGCTCTCTGCGGGATGCCGGTGTTCAATCGCAGCGGACACAATCGCTTGCGTCAGGCTTCCGAGCAGCGGAGCCACCTGCGTGCCCGATGACGACGCGATTTTCCCCAGGCAGTACAACACGGGCGAAAGGCCCGCCCGCAACGCGAAGATGAGACGGGCCTCCGCGTTGATCTGGACCTTAGTAGTCTGCTGCTCAGCTTCTTGCTTGCTGCGCAGGGCGCGCTCACGCCCCTCGACTGCGTGTTCACGCGCACCCACTTCTGCCCGAAGGGCCTTATTTGCGATTATCCTGTTGGCAGCGGTGATTATGGCTGGAATGGCCACGCATACTACACCCAGGAGGATGTTACGTACATGATCCTTTCCTCCCTCGCCTGCGAAGACTCCGAAAACGAAAGCGCCAACGGTTCCAAGAAGCGCCAGTCCGACTAGGGCGAAGGTCTTGGCCCTGTTTGTCCGCGATGCCATCCGGGTGCTTCCCTTCCGGCAGCCGCAAGGAGCTGGTGACTCGTTCTCGTCGGACACCTTGGTCAAAACGTTACCGCATATTTGGAAAGATCGTTTCGGTGGTTTTCCGTTATCCGGTAAAACGAGCCGGAATCTCGCGATCATCTTTGCCTGAGTGGGCAATGCGGAGTTTCTGGGTGGCTCAGATAGAATGCCCTTCATTGTTATAGGCGAGGATAAAACGGCCGATCCGGGCAGCAACAAGCCAAGCCGTCGGCGATGCTGGCAGGCTCACCCGGCCACCCCGGGCCGGTACCCGTGAACCTGGGTTCAGCCAGTGCATCCCGCGATCGAGCCGGGAGGCTCGCAGTTGTCGGGCTTGTTACCGAGCACGGGAGAATTAGTCAGCATGACGGTGGCGTTGGCGTCGCCGTAGATGCCGCCGCCCCCGCTGGCTGCCGTGTTGCGGCCGGTCCGGGTGTCTGCCGCATCCACCTCCCCCTGGGTGTATATGCCACCCCCGTATACGCCGGCGTGGTTGCCGGAAATCGTGCTGCCAGTGAGAGACGCGATTGTGAAGCTGCCCGCATTGAAGATGCCGCCGCCGTCTCCGCTGGCGTTGTTGCCGGAAATCGTGCTGTTCGTGAAATAGGTGATGGCGCTTTGGGAGTTGTAGATGCCTCCGCCATCTGCTGCGCGGTTCCCCGAGATCTCAGTGCCGGTTATGTGCGACTCCACCGCGGAGGGGGCGTAGATGCCGCCGCCCCGGCCGCCGGCGCGGTTACTGGAGATTTTGCTGCTATCGAGGAACAGGCCGGACCCGGAGGCGGCGTAGATGCCGCCACCGTCCCCGGTGGCGCCGTCGCCGCGGACCACGACGTGTGACAAGCCTGCACCGGTGGCTTCGCTGAGCCACATGGCGCCGCCAGATCCTGCCTTGTTCCGGTAGAACTTGGAGCCGGTCACATCGATGCCGGTGCTGAAGTCGTAGATGGCGCCGCCGGCACCGGTGGCCGTGTTGCCGATGAAGGTGCAGTCGGTCACCTGACTGGCCAGCGCGCTGTGGTTGTAGATGGCGCCTCCGTCGGCGGCCGCGTTGCTAATGAACGTGGCGCCGATCACGATGGCAAAGGCGGTGCCACTGGCCGAGATGGCGCCTCCGTCGGCGGCCCTGTTCCCGGCGAACGTGCCGCTGTTTACCGTGAGCTTGGCAAAACCATTCACGGAGATCGCGCCGTTGCCGTGGCGGAAGTTCAGCCTGCTGACGGCGAGTGTCCCGGAATCCACCGTGATGATGGTGAAACCCGGAAGGCCCGGGGCATAACTGCGTTCCAGGGTAGCCCAGTTGCCCAGGATGGTCAGATCCTGGCTGACCACGGGCAGGCTTCGTACCAGGTGGTACGTGCACCTGGGTGCCAGGCTCAGCATTTCGCCGCTGCTCGCGTGGCTCATATCGTCGGTCAGCGCACTGACGCTGCACGGCACCTGAACGGCAGCAGACGCGGCCTGTGCCATTTGCGCCGGCCCCAGGCCCGCGGTCATTACGGCGCCGACCGCAGCCGTGCCCGCCGCTGTTCTCGCCAGTTTTCCACGCATATACCCATACCCCCGTATGCGGTAACGACTGTATGGCTGCCCCGCCCACGCGGTACCCATAAGCGGGCAGGCCGGGCGGATAGCACTTTCCACAGGATAAGGAAAACACACCTGGCCCAGCGAGGTGACGGCGCGGCCAGTCATATCAATACCACGGGCCGTACCGTAGCACGCAACAGTCGGGCCGGATAAATCGCAATCGTATAGGAAAGCCACTGGGCTGGCCTGGCCCGCGAGATCCACGGTGTCGCCAGTTAATAACCTGGCAGATATGCGGCGAGTTGCCTCCGCGGCGCTTCTTCGAGAGCAGTAAAGCGCGCCTGTTCCTCTTCATTAGGCGGCCTGCTGCCTGAGGGCAGGCGCCATCCGGCGCGCCCGGCGTCAGCGCTGTGGCGCTGGCGGCCGTTGCTCTTCGGCGAGGATCTCGTTGCACAGCTCGATGCACTCCGCGCAGATGTACACCCCCGGCCCGGCGATGAGCCGCAGTTCGCTGCTCCGCTGCTTGCCGCAGAAGGAGCAGGCGCCCTCGGCCGCCTTGCCCCGCTTGCGGCGGCGCCGCTCGCCGATGCCGGTGTAGCCGGCGAGTTCCTTCTTGATGGCTGGGATGCTGACGCCGAGATGGCTGAGCACCCGCCGCGCCCGGGATCCGGGATCGAGGGCGAGCACGCACAGCAGGTGCTCGGTGCCGACATAGCAATGACCAGCCTGCCGGGCCAGCGCCGCGGCTCGCCGGAGCGCCTCGCGGGCCTCGGCCGAGCCCGGCGGCGGCTGGCCGCCCGGCTGGTCACCTGGCTGGCCGCCGCCGGGGAACAGCTCTCGCGCGGCGGCCCGGGCGGCGTCGGCCCGGATACCCATCTTCTCCAGGACCGCGGCGGCCACCCCTTCATGAAACAGCCCGAGCAGCTGGTGATGGGTGCCCACCTCGGCGGCCCCGTCGGCGCGGGCCTCCTCCCCGGCGGCCTGCAGGCAGGCCAGCAGCCGCGGCCGCCACTCCAGGTCATCGGCGACCCCAGGCCGCTGCGCGAAGCGCTGCCGGGCCGCCTGCTTGGACACCCCGATCCGCTGGCCGATCTCGGTCCAGGAGCACCCCGCGTGGCGGGCTTCATCCACGAACTGGCCGATCAGGTCGTCCGCGCCCGAGGTCAGCTCCTCGCCGACGGCCAGGGCGGCCTCCACCCGGTCCAGCGGCGAGCCCGCAGCGCGCCGGCGGACCGCGTCCGCCAGCGCGGACACACTCACCGCTTCCATGTCGACAACGTAACGTTGTCGGGACATGTCGTCAAGTTAAGGTTGTCGCCCCAGCCGCCCGCAGAGGATTCGAGCCCGCCCGTCAAGCTTGACGCACTGGCCGCCGGGTCGGTGGCATCGCTAGAAGACGGCAGCATCCCTGATGCCGCAGTGTCGACGTGTTAGCGAACGCGCGGGCCGCCTTTCGTTTTGTTCGTTTCATGGGTAAGCTAACAGCATGGCGGCGATAGTGGAACGGACAGTGCTGCCACCGGAACATCCGGAGGGCCTGACGGGCGTGCTCGCTTTGCTGGCGCCTGAGTCGGCCGGGCACGCGACGCTGACCGGCCCGGACGGGACGCGGCTGGAACTGCCTGGCGAGGTGTTCGAGGTGCTACGCGAGGTCGTTGCCGCTCTGTCCCAAGGGCTTGCGATCACCGTGGCGCCACATCAGACCGTGCTGTCCACCAGCGAGGCCGCGCAGCTGCTCGGTGTGTCGCGGCCGACGCTGGTGCGGCTGCTTGAATCCGGGCAGATCCCTTTCGACAAGCCGGGACGTCATCGCAGGGTCCGGCTCGCTGACCTGCTGGCGTACCAGGAGCGGTCCCGTCGCCGGCGTGCGGCTTTGCTGGATCAGATGGTGGCCGATGCCGAAGAGGCCGGGCTGTACGACCTGCCCGGCGAGGTGGCATTCGAGCGACTGCCATCTGGTGACGATCAGCGGCCCGGATAGTCCTGCACGTGTTTCCCGTCTTCCTCGATACATGCGTGATGCTGAAGCCGTATTTATGCGACACACTGCTCAGCGTCGCGGAGGCTGGTGTCTACCGTCCCCTGTGGTCGCCGATGGTGATGACCGAACTGGAGCGCAACCTCGCCCGGCGCGGGCTGGGTGAGAAGCAAATCAGGCATCGAGTAGACCAGATGAACAGTGCCTTCCCGGGCGCGCTCGTTACCGGCTACGACGCACTCATCGGTGAGATGGCCAACGATCCCAAGGACCGACACGTCCTGGCCGCCGCTGTCCGCGGTGGTGCTGAGATACTGACTGAGAACCTTCGCGATTTCCCGGGAGATGCGGTCCGCTTCTACAACATCGACGTGGTCAGCCAGGACACCTTCCTGCTCGACCTACTCGACCTGCGTCCAGCCGACGTGCTCGCCGCCCTGCGAAGCCAGATCTCCCGCTACCACCGCGAGCCGCGGACCATCGAGTCCCTGCTGGCCATCCTTGGCGGCGAGGGTTCAGGCTGCGCACGGTTCGCGCAAACATGCGGTCAGGTGCTCTGATCCTGCGCTGGGCCGAGGGGACGACTCGTCGGCTCGGCGAATCGGGTGTGGCGTAGCAGCGGTCCGAGTCCCGGCAATGGGGCCTACGCGGACTATTGCCGGTACTAGTATTTAACTCATAGCGGACCGTAACATTACCTCTAGGTTGCCGCGATCCGCTGGAGGATGGTCTTGCCGGACTGGCGCGATGAGGTCTGCGCTGCACTGGATTTCTGGATCGCGGCTGAGGGAGGCGGTAACCGGGCCGAGCGTCTGGCCTGCATCGGCCGTGCCCGGCCGGCGAATGAGCGGGCTGGACGACATCCGCAGCAGTTATCCCTGGAAACTAGACTAGTACAGCTCGATTCTGGTCTGATCACTGTCGTTAATGACGAAAATGGAATCTAGGTGAGGGCTCCAGCCGACGGGCAGCAGGTAATAGGTCCCGGATCGCGTGGTCAGCAGGCGGAGTCCCTGGTATCGGTAATGGTAGAGAGATCCGGCTGGGAGAGTCTTCACATGGACGCCGGGCCCGCCCAAGGCGATTGGCTCGACAGTGTACAGGGTTACCGCTGTGCGCGCCGAAAGGTCACGCGCAAGGTGTTCTGCGGCATGTTTGCCAAGGTGGGTGGCGTACAGCGAGGCCGCCCACAAGGCACACACCGCCGCCAAGACGATGGCCAGCGCGTAGGGGAATCGACCATGGCGGTCAGCGCGAGTCGGCCAGGTCAACAGCAGCGGACCGGTGCTCAGCAGGCCCAGCACCACGTAGGTGCTGACATGGACGTACCCGGCGATCAAGGCCAGGGCAACGGCGGTGAACGTTACGACAGCTCCAGCGGCGATCAGCAGCCTCCGGCCGGCCTGCGGCTGCGCAGCGGAGCCCGTGGGAATCAACCGTCTGAGGGAATGAACCGGCAATGCGCGGCTGGTGGCCCTGCCGCGAACGAGTCGCGTCAATCTCGTTCGGTCCAGACGCCACATCCGAGCGGCGCTGGCGAAGATCAAGATCGCAACCACTATCACCAGCAGTGGGCTGAATAGGCTCAGGCTGACCAGCATGTATTCGATGATGCCGATGTTGAGGTCGAGTGGATTAACGTGAAAATACCCGTAGAACGCCGCGTCATACGCCCATCCCATGTAGACCAGAACAGCGATCAGCAGAGACGTGTTCGCTACAACCTGCCCAGCGATCCCGCGCGCGGGGGACGGCCGGACCGAAGCGGGATCCGCCTGGTCGCTCAACTTAATACGTCCGCAGATGGGCTAATGGAACGGAAGGATGAAAATAGCGCCGCTGATGTTTGAGTCGGTGACAACGGGTTGAGATACCTGAAGTACTCGGCAGGGCTGGGAGCGGAAATACCATTTGAGGTGATGACAGTGACGCAGACTACTGTGCCGCCGTTCCCAACGGGACTGATAGCCGTAATCCGGGTGTCGGAGTTGACAGTCACGTGCGCGGCCTTCGCGTTACCGAATTCGACTTCTGTGGGGCCGGAGAAGCCGGTGCCACTGATGGTAATGCTGTCTCCTCCGTTCTTGGAGCCGAACTTCGGGGAGATGCCGGTGACGATCGGGCCGTCGCTCGCGCCTGCCGACACCGCCGGTGGGCAAGTGGGGCTCGCGGGGGCACCTGCACCTGCCCGTTCGGCCGGTGGGCCGTTTAAGCCGTTACTCCCACAGGCGGCAATGACCACAGCTCCTGCCAACCCCAGAACCGCAGATACCAGCCACCCCGGTGATATGCCAGCCGCATCGGCACCTGGGCGAGTCCAGTTCATCAACTGACCCCCCTTACCCTAAACGCAAACCCCCTGGGCCGATTTTCGTCCCATGTACGGCCAGACACCAGAGGGCGGTGCTACAAACCTTCAGCTTGCGCCAGCGGGCTTTACCAGCGTCCTATTACGGTGCGGCCGACTGGGATGCCTCCGGGGCGGCCTGGGAGCTCCCATCAGGCCTGCCGGGCCGGCCAGTCTCCAGCCACGGCCCGGGCCGGCCAGCGCTCCAGCCACGGCTCGGGCCGGCGCAGACAGTTGCCATGTAAACTAGGTACATGGGTGACACCAAGACCGAAGTCCGCGGCAACGTGGGCTTCCTTATCTGGCGGCTGTCCATGCGGTGGCGCGCCGCGATGGACCGCGAGCTCGCGCCGCTGGGCCTCACCCAGGCGCAGTACGCCGTGCTCGCCCCCCTCTACGGCATGTCCCGTGACGGGGCCCGGCCCAGCCAGCGAGAACTCGCCGACCTCACCGGCCTCGATGCCGTTTACATCTCCAAGCTGGTACGCGCGCTGGAACGCGAAGGCTTCGTCACGCGCTCAACCCATGCGGCCGATCCGCGCGCGGTCGAGCTGTCACTCACCGAGCAAGGCACGGCCACCGTGCAGGAAGCGCAAAAGATCGTCTACGAGCTGCGAGACCGGCTCACCAGCCCACTGGGCGGCAACAACGGCGCCGGCACCGCGGAACTGGCGAAAGTGCTGCAGCAACTGCTCGATACGTCAGAAGCGCGCGGATAACCAGGTCGGCACCCAAAAGCGTGCCGCGATTCACCACATCGGCCGGAGCGGGCCCTGCGGGGCGATCCGGATCAGGTCGTCCCGCAGGGCGAGCAGGCGCTGCTCGCCGAGCGCTGCCGCCCAGGGGCGGATTGTGTCGGCCATGGCGGCATCGGCAGCCCGGGTACATGCCCAGCCTTTGTCGGTGAGCGTGATCAGGCGGGCCCGGGCGTCGGCGGGATCAGGGTGCCGCTCGACGTAGCCCTTGGCGGCGAGTTCGTCGACGAGCTGGGCCGCGGCCTGCCGGGTGACGTCCAGGTGCTCGGCCAGCTGGCTAATGTTGGCGCCGCCGGCGGCGAGCCGGGTGAAGGCGAAGCCATGCGCTGGGCGCAGGTCGTCGAATCCGCGGGCCCGGACCCCGGCTGAGATGCCGTCGACCAGCGCGCGGCTGGCCGCCAGGAGCCCGAAGGCCAGGGACTGGGCGTCATCGTCGTGCATGGCTTCAGCTTGACATATTAGGCAAGTAGCTTGAATATATAGGCAAGGTAATTGCGTATATCGAGGAGCCTCCTGTGCCCGTCATCCATCCCGCCCAGGCCACGGTCCACCAGCTGAACGACACAAGCTTCGTCTCCTACGCCAGCCCGGCAGGCGGCAGCAGGGAATTGTGCGCCTGGCGCCTCGAGATTCCCGGCCACGCTCAAGGCGCGCGGCACTACGTCACCCGCGAGGAAGTGCTGTACGTCCTCACCGGGACCATGCGCGCCACCATCGACGGCCACACCGAAGAAGCCGCGGCTGGCGATGTCATCCTGGTACCGGCTGGCTCAAGCTTCGATGTCGCTAATCCCACCGACGAGCCCGTGACCGCGTGGGTCACGACCAGCGTCGGCTTCGCGGGAATCATGCCCGATGGCTCCTGGCTCACCCCGCCCTGGACCCGCTGACCTGTGACTTCGCGGGACTGGCTCCCGACGATTAATCCGGGCCCGACCGGGCTGGCCGAAAACTTACACAAGGGCCTTAAAGACACTTCCAGGTACTGCCTATGGCTCGGACTGACGCGGGCCTCATACCACCAGGCCTGCGGATTCCCGATTCAGCCCGAGTATGGACAAATGCCTGGCTACACTCAGACAGCATGGGGTGGTTGGTCGTAATAGCTGGCCTGTTGGGTGTCGGGTACGTGGTATCGCTGCGGCTGCACCCGCTCCGCCGATGCCCCGCCTGCAAGGGCACCGGGCGCCACAAGGGGGGCTTCTACGCGTACGCGTACCGCAACTGCAACCGCTGCGGTGGCGGCAGCCGCCAGCTCCGCCTGGGCGCGCGGATGGGGCTGGGCGGTGCCCGGCAACAGCTCCCCGGGAAGGGGCGCGGGGGCGCCTGATTTGCGGCCGGTTCCTGTGTTGCCAGGGTTGTGATCGCGCTCACTGTCGATGTACCGAGTTACGGCAACCGATGTACCGAGTTACGGCAACAGCTGCCACGAATATGTTGCCGAACCAAGCCGTCCTAGCGATCTCAGCCCACCCATTTACCAACTGTAAAGGCGGGATGCCAAAAGCTGAGGGGCCAGAAGAGGACCGAGATGAAGTACTGAACCCAGCTATGGAGCGACAATACGCTGAACGTCGTCGTCGGCAGATGGGGAGACGCCGTATTGACGAAGACACCGATCAAAATGTAGCCCGCGATTAGAAGCCCATTTGTGCTGAAAAGGGACTTTATAAAAGCCATCTCAGCTCACCCCTCCTCTCTGG
>WNFF01003186.1_pt1 | contig 25592 bp, 19 predicted proteins | sample 5400441 | NCBI WGS metagenome assembly WNFF01 (sample SAMN13153345, study PRJNA577476) | soil metagenome | isolation source: 120 cm saprolite under Douglas fir tree site 2 hole 3 replicate 1 | place: USA:California | collected 2015-04-18
TGGCGCGGCCCTCTGGGTCGCCTCAGGATCGCGGTAGTACCCCAACATCAGATTGTTTCCGCGCATCGCGATTTCGCCCATCGTTTCTCCATCGGCGGGAGCGTCGCTGCCCTCGGGCGTTACCACCCGGACCTGTTCGCTCACCACGTTGCCCACGCCTTGTCTTGCCTTGAGCTTGGCTTGCTCGGCGATCGGCAGCGCGCTCCACTGGCTTCGCCATTCGCAGAGCACCGCCGGACCGAAGGTCTCGGTGAGGCCGTAGAGGTGGGTCACCTCCATTCCGAGGTCGGCGGCCCTGGCGAGGATCGCCGGGGTGGGCGCGGCGCCTCCGGTCCCGAACCGCACCGGCGGTCCCCGGCTCGCAGACGGGTGCCAAAGGAGCATCGTGAGCACGGTGGGGGCCGCACAGAGGTGCGTTACCCCGGATTCGCGAAGCATCCTCCAGATGAGCCCCGGATCGATCGCCCGCAGACACAGATGCATTCCACCCGCCGCGGTCACCGCCCAGGTGAAACACCATCCGTTGCAGTGAAACATCGGAAGCGTCCAGAGGTACTTCGAATCGGAATCGAGGCGCATCTGCATCGCCATCGCGAGGGCTTGAAGATAGGCGCCGCGGTGGTGGTACATCACGCCCTTGGGACGGGCGGTCGTCCCGCTCGTGTAGTTGATCGCCACCAGGCCCTGTTCGTCATTGACCGGTTCGGCGATCGGCGAAGCGCTGGCCAGAAAGTTCTCGTAACTCACCGCGTCAACACGCCGAAGCCCGGGCATCTTCGCGGCCAGCGCCTTGGCGCAGTCTTCCATCGGCTCGTCGTGGAGCAGAACCCGCGCTCCGGCGTGCTCCACGACGTAGGCGAGATCGCTCGGGGTGAGCCGTGTATTGAGGGCCACCAGCACCGCGCCCGAGAGCGGGACGCCGTAGTGAGACTCGAGCAGCAGATGCGAGTTGCTGGCGAGGACCGCCACCCGGTCCCCCGGAGCGACTCCGAGCTCGCGAAGGACCCCGGCCAGGCGCTCCGCTCGGGACCAGAGCTCCCCATAGGTGAACCGGTGTTCGCCATCGATCAACGCGATCCGGTTCGAGAAGACGCGTCCGGCCCGGCGGAGGAACGCGGTCGGCGTCAGCGGTTCAAAGCTCAGCTGTCGAGTCATCGACGCCTCCGGGTTCGGAAGGACCGTGCCGCGGCCCCGCCGCCGCCGAAACATCGCGCCGATCCGGAACGACGTAAAGCTCTGAAATTACCGCTGATAAATCGATGACGCATCGTTTCAACGCATCGGAGAATCGCTGCCGGCCCATCGCGCATGCCGGCGAGCCGGTTTTGAGATACATTGCGCGCCCTCGCCAGGCGGGGGACTGCCTTAACTTTTCGAGACTTGCGGTGTGTTAGCGACAAACTGGGGGCTCGCCCAGGGGGACTGATGAAGTTCAAGGTTGGTTGGCTGGTGCTGGGCGCCTTGCTCATAGAGGGCGGTGCGGGATGTGTCGGCCGGGCAACCCAGAACATGACCGGGCCGCAGCAGGGCACGGCGCAGCAGCCGGAGATCTGGATTTTCCGCAAGATCCGGCGACTGAGCAACCGCGAATACAACAACGTTGTCCGGGATCTGCTCGGCGATACCAGTCAGCCGGCGACCTCGTTTCTCGATGATTCGTACGCCAATGGCTACGACAATGGCTCTGCCCTGCTCGCGGTTCAGACCGATCAGGCCGAGCGCTATCAACTCGCGGCGGAGCAGCTCGCGCGCGTCGCCGTCGATCGGCGCCTGGTAGATCTGTTGGGGGGCTGCGTTCCTACCAACACGAACTACGAGACCTGCGCCAACCGTTTCTTCGAGACCTTCCCCCAGCGCGCCTTCCGGCGTCCGGCGACCCCGGCGGAGGTTGGGCGCTTGAGGGGTGTTTACCAGACCGCCTCTCAGGTCGGGGGATTCGTCCTCGGGATTCAGACCACGGTCGAAGCGATCCTCCAAAGCCCTGCCTTTCTCTACCGGGAAGAGCTTGGCACGGCCTCGGGGGAAGATGGCGCGCCGGCGATCCTCAATCCGTACGAGGTCGCTTCGGAGCTGTCATTCTTTCTCACCGGGTCGATGCCCGATGACGAGCTGTTCGCCGCCGCTTCCCAGGGTCGCCTCGGCACAAGCGAGGAGCTCCGCCGTCAGGGCGAGCGCCTCCTCCGAACCTCGAGCGCGAAGGCAAACTTACGCCAGTTCTTCCATCAGTGGCTGGCCACCAACCGCCTTTCGACGTTGACCAAGGATCCCGCCTTCTATCCAAGCTTCAACGACGCCCTTGCGCGCAGCATGGCCTCCGAGCTCGACCTTTTCTTCGATGATATTTTATGGAACCGGTCGGGCACGCTCCGGGAGCTTTTTACCTCGAACACTTCATTCGCCGACGAAAACCTGGGCCGGCTCTATGGAGTGACCGGGGGCGCGGCGGGATTTGGGCCGGTGCTGCTCGATCCGGATCAGCGGAAGGGCATCCTCACCCGGGCCGGATACCTCGCGGTGCACGCGGCGACCTCGCACTCCTCGCCGGTCGAACGGGGAGTTTTCCTTCGACAGGCGCTGCTCTGCACGCATCTGCCTCCGCCGCCCGCGGACGTGCTGCAGCGCGCGATGATGGAGGTGCCCGATCCGACGAAAACCACGCGCGAGAGGTTTTCCGCCCATTCCAACGATCCCTTCTGCGCCAGCTGCCATCGCTTGATCGACCCGGTGGGATTTGGCTTCGAGGAGTTCGACGGGATAGGGGCCTTCCGCACCGTCGAGAACGGCAAGCCTGTCGACGACAGTGGAACGATGTTCGGAACGTTGGACATCGATGGGGATTTCACCGGCGCCTCCGAGCTCTCCGAGAAGCTGATCACCAGCAAGCAGTTCCAGGACTGCGTGGTCCGGCAGATGTTCCGCTTCGCGATGGGGGAGGCGGAGACTTCCGACGACCAGCTGGCCTTATTGAGCATCTCGAGCCAGTTCTCGTCGGACAGCCGCCTCTCCGATCTGGCTCTTTCATTCGTTCAAAGCCCATTGTTCCTGCAGCGCATCGCAGAGGGGAACTGAGATGCCCGCGCAGACCATTGCCCGCCGCCGGTTTCTCCAGGCCCTGGGAGCCGTCACCTGCCTCTGGCCGCTCGCGAACAGGGTCTTCGCGGATCCCGGCACCCGGCTGAAGCGGCTGGTGCTGTTCATGCAGAACAACGGCACCCAACAAGTCAACTTCTGGCCGACCACCAGCTTCAACTCGAGAATCCTCGATCCGCTGCTCGGCAATCCCCGCATTGCCCAGAAAACCAATCTGATCAAGGGCGTGTACGTCCCCCGCGACCTGCATGGAACGGACGGGAACGAGCACGACATGGGCTTTGCGCGGATGTTCACCGGCGAGAGGCTCCTGAACATCGGAGGAAAGCCCTGGGGTGGAGGTCCTTCGGTCGATCAGATCCTGGCCAGAAGCTGGGGGATCGATTCGCTGGCAATGGCGGTCTTGACCTCCGCGGTCGAGCCGCACCCCAAGCCCGGCTACGATCACCGCAAGTCGTTCGTTTATTTCAGCGCGGGCGAACACAAGCTTCCGCTCGTCGATCCCTTCATTGTCTATCAGCAGATCCTTCCTTCGGTTCAGACCGGGGAGTCCGCCCGGCAGCGGTTGATGCTTCGCCGCAGCGTCCTCGATGCGGTGGCGGGCAATCTGTCCGACCTGACCCCGGTCCTGGGTGCTCAAGAAAGGCGAAAGTTGGATCAACACCTCACCTCGATCCGTCAGGTAGAGGTGCGCCTGAGCAGGGCGCTCCAAGATTCCCAGGTGGTGTGCACTCGCCCGCCCCAGCCGAGGGACTATACTCGTACAGCGCCTGAGCTTTTGATCAACAACGAGTCTTCCCTTCCCGAGTTGGTGGCGACGATCATCGACCTTGGAGCGACCGCGCTCACGTGCGGACTGGTGCCGATCGTCACCGTGCAGTTTGGCTATGGCGGGGGGAAGTGGCGATTTGCCTGGGAAGGCATCGACATGAATTGCCACGACGATGTGGCGCACCTGGACACCGGGGACAGGGGCAGCACTCAGATCAACACCGAGCGGGTGGTGCGGATGAACCACTACTACGCTTCCCAGGTGGCCCGGATGGCGCAGGCGCTGGACGCGGTGCCCGAGGGCGACGGGACCGTCCTCGACAATACGCTGATCGCCTGGTCCAACGAGCAGGGACGCGGCGACCACAGCCAGCGAAACATTCCGGTGGTGCTCGTCGGCAAAGCCGCCGGGGCGATCCAGCGCGGCGGGCAGCTGATCGACCAGGGCGACCAGGTCTTCAATCGCCTGGGGTGCACCATCTTGAACGCGATGGGTCAGCCGGCCGAGGGTTTCGGAGACGCCGTTACTTGTGGCGCGTTTCCGGGAATCCTCTAGCCCGTCGAACGGCGCTCGCGTAAGGTCGCGCCCTTGTTGCGCCGCGCGAACCTGATCGTCGGTCTGATTCTGCTCTCGTCGAATGCCCTCGGGTCTCCGATTTCGCTCGAGATGGCCTCCGACGATTCACCCCTGATTTCGGTTTCTCTCGCGCACACCGGGCTTCGGCGATCGAGTGAATTCGCGACCGAAGCCAGGATCGAATACCGGTCCTCCGTGCAGCTTTGGGTCTTCAAGCCATTCGGCGGAATGATGGCGAATTCGAATGGCACCCTCCACGGGTTTGCCGGCCTGCTGATTGATGTCTATCTCTTCGAGCGGGTGGTGATCACGCCGAGCTTCGCCCCCGGCCTGTATCACTCCGGCAGCGGCAAGGACCTCGGCTTCCCGCTCGAGTTCCGCTCGCAGATCGAGCTCAGTTATCGCTTCCAGAGCGGCGCGAGAATCGGCTTCGGCGTGAACCACATTTCCAATGCCAAGCTCGGACGGATCAATCCGGGCATCGAAGCGATCTCGATCACCTTCAGCACCCCCGGATTTCCCTCGCCCGGGTGACGGGTTTCACCTCAAGCCTTAAGCCGGAAAACCCGAATCAAGGGGACGGCTCAGATCAGCTTGCGCTCCTGCCATTTGGCCCAGATCCTCTTGCACTTGGCCTCCGCTTCCTTGACCGCGTCTTCGGGGGACATCGCGCCGGTGGCCGCCTGGGCGAACATGGTGTTGAGCACCCAGGTGCCGAATACCTCGTCGATCGCGGCGGTGGCATAGCCCGGGTACCCGACGTTGGTCGCCCAATCCAGCGAATCGGCGAGCACCGCGTACTTGTCCGGCGGCTTTCCCTTGGCGTCCTTCGCGAGCAACTTGGGCAGGTCGGGCACCTGATTCCAGAAGCAGGGAAAATTGTAGAACTCGCTGGCGAGGAACGCCCGGTTGAAGTTGCCGATGTAGTCGACGAGAAACTTCTTCGCGCCTTCGATGTTTTGGGCGAACTTCCAGATCACGTAGACGCCCATCAGATGCTCGAGGCCCATTCGCCGGACGGGTCCCTGCGCCGCTTTCGCCAAAAGGATCTTCTCGCCGATCTCCATCTTGTTGTTCTCGGCTTCCCGGGTGATCGAGATCGCGTTGAGGACGAGCGAGGCCCTCCCCGCGAGCATCGCGCGGTTATTGGATGAGGGATCCCAGGCGAGGACCTCGGGCGTCATCGCCTCCTGATAAAGCGCCTTGACGAACTTGACCGCTTCGAGCGTGTTCTTCGAATTGAGGACGAGCCGATTGTTCTCGTCCTGCTCCGAGCCGCCGAAAGAGAAAAGGATGGCCCTCATTGCCATCGCGGTGTCGACCTCGGGGGACAGGCCGATTCCGACCGGAATTCCGGTTTTGTCTTTGATCTTCTTCCCCCCGCGGCGGATCTCGTCCCAACTGTCCGGTTTCATCCCGACGTCACCCCAGAGGTCGCCGCGGTAATTGATGGGATCGGGGGCAAAGCTGTCCGCGAATCCAAAGTATTTCTTCGTCTTCGGATTGTAGGTGCTTTTGATCGCAAGCTGGATCGGCTTTCCATACTTGCGCTCGCACTCCTCATAAATCTCCTTGTGATCGATGACGCTGTCCTCGTGGCTCGCGGGCGGGGAGGTGAACATGAAAAGATCATGGCCACTTCTCGCCGAGGCCTCCGAGGCCCCGCGCGAGTTGATCGCGGCGGCGGCGATGTTGTCGACGGTGACGTCGGTGTCGTTTTTCTCTCCCCATTCCTTGGTGTATTCGGTGTTGAACCATTTATCGAAGCCGGGAACGAAGTGTCCCCACTGGGCAATCCTCAGCTTCTTCGCCGGCTTCTTCTCGCCCAGGGCCGACCTGGCAGCGAGCACCCCGCTGCCCAACCCGGCCGCCGCAAGCCCCGCGGCCTTGATCAACGCGCGCCTCGAGAGTCGCTTCGATCTTCCCATCGTGTCCCTCCGCCATCCCCTTGAGAAGGGGGCGGAACACATAGACCACGGCGGCGAGCAGTTTCAACCAGGCAATTCAGGGGTGTTCGGCAGCGTCCGACTTGGGGTCCCGCCCCTCCGAACGCGCCCGTGCAAGGAGCCGGCTGGCGCTTGACCGCCTGGCGCAAGGTGTGTAGCACGATGTTTTCGCGTCTCAAATTGATGGGGGCAGCCAATTCAGTCGATGCGCTTGATGGGGGTACCTATGATCTACAGCATTCGCGCGAGCCTCATGGCGATGAGCCTGGTGGCGGGGACGGCGTTCGCCGGAACGCCGATTGAGGCAATTGAAGACGAACAAATCGACGAAATCGGGCCGATCGAATACTTCGATTGGCTGCGCGAGAATCGGCTCGGCCCTGAGAAGGGTCCGGGAAGCCTGTTGGAAGGGTGGAGCGAGATCCAGAAGATGCCGATCGCCAGCGGGCCAGGCGGCGCGATCTGGCAGCTGCTCGGTCCGGCGCCGCTGGTGAGCGGGACGACCCGCGTCAGCGGACGAACGCCGTCGATCGCCCTCGATCCCTTCAACCCGACCACTTTCTACATTGGCGCGGCGCTCGGCGGCGTCTGGAAGAGCACCGACTCCGGCGCGAGTTGGACGCCTCTCACCGACGATCAGCCCTCGCTGGCGATGGGTTGGATCGCGGTCGATCCCACCGACTCGAATGTCCTTTATGCGGGCACCGGAGAGCAGGACTTCTCGGCCGACAGCTACTACGGCGCCGGGGTCTTGAGGTCGATGGATGCCGGAGCGACCTGGACGCGCCTCGGAGAGAACGAGCTTGTCCTCCCCACCGGCGGAGGAGCGATGATTTCCCGCGTGGTCGTCGATCCGGTCTCGCCAAACATCGTCTACGTCGCGAGCACCTTCGGCTTGTTCAAATCGACCGATCGCGGCGATAGCTGGTCACTGAAGCTCAGTGGTCGTTCGCCCCTGGCCGCGGTGACTGACGTGGTGATCGATCCCTCCGACTCGAGCACCCTCTACGCCGGGGTGGCGGTCCCGAGCACGGCGACAAACAGGGGCCTCTACAAATCCACCGACGCCGGTGAGTCTTGGGTTCCACTCGACCTCGGTTTGCCGGCGGCCAACGTGGGTCGGATCAACATCGGCATCTCCCGCTCGAACCCCTTGATTCTCTATGCCGGCATCAATAACGCGGCGACGGCAGGGCAAATCCAGCGGCTGAAGACGACCGATGGCGGCGCGACCTGGGTGCAGCTTCCACCCTGCACGGGGTCGGGGTGCGGCCAAGGCTCGTACAATCTCGCGGTCGCCGTCGATCCGAACAATCCAGACGTCGTCTATCAGGCCGCGGTGTCGATGTACCGGTCCCTGGACGGGGGCGCGACCTGGAACCAGAGGAGTGGGGGCCACGTGGACTATCACTCGCTGGTTTTCGATGACTCCAGCAATCTCTACATCACGAGCGACGGAGGCATTTTCCGTCTCAGCGCCGGCGACGTGCTGTCCTCTTTGAACAACGGCATTGCGATTACCCAGCTGTACCCCGGCTTGGCGCTTCACCCCACCAATCCCGCGGTAGTGCAGGCAGGCGCTCAGGACAACGGGAGCGACCGGACCACCGGCGACCTCCAATGGCGGATCGTCTGCGGCGGGGATGGCGCTTTTCAGGCGATCGAGGGTCCGGATGGCGATCCAGACAACGTCTGGTATTGCTCCTCGCAGCGCCTTGGGATTCGAAAAACGATCAACAATGGTCAGAGTACTTTTGCCGCGACGACGGGGATCACCGACCAATCCGCCGCCGCATTCATCGCGCCCTACATCATCGATCCGAACAACTCGCAGGTCCTGCTCGCCTCGACCCGCGAGGTTTGGCGGTCGGAAAATGGCGCGGCGAGCTGGGTGGCGAACAGCCCGGCGCTGACCACCGGCACCATTCGCAGCCTCGCCTTCGATCCCAACGCTTCGAGCACGACGTACTATGCCGGGACGAGCCTGGGTGAGATCTGGCGGACCACGGACACCGGGGCCAACTGGAGTTTGATCAGCAGCGATCTTCCCCAGAACCGGGTGGCCACCCACATCGCGGTCCACCCGTTGGATTCGACCATCGTCTACGCCACGTTCTCCGGCTTCGGTACCGGCCACATCTTCCGTTCGAACGATCAGGGTGACACCTGGCAGGACATCAGCGGCAATTTGCCGAACCTGCCGACCCCGGCTTTGCTTGTCGATGCCACCAGCGCCACCCCTGCTCTCTACGTTGGCACCGACCTCGGCGTGTTCCGCTCGTTGGACGATGGCGGAAGTTGGGATCGGTTCAGCGCCGGTCTGCCCAACGTTCGCGTCGAAGACCTGGTGCTCAACCCCACCACCGGCGTCCTCGCGGCCTCGACCCATGGCCGTGGCGTCTGGCAATTGGTCCTCGCCACGGGCGGGCGTTGATCTGATCCCGCGGGAAGGGCTCGCTACATCAAGTCCTTCTCGTGCTCCTTCATCCACTGGGCGGCCCGATTCTTGATTCGATGGTCTTCGGCGGGATCGGCGCCCGGAGGCGCGGCAGTGATTTGCTCGATCTGCTTTCTGGCTTCGGCCTTCTTGTCGTCGCTCAGAAGGGCTTCGGCGAGGTAGAGCTTGGCGCGCAAATTCGCCGGATGCTTCACCAGGCAATTGGTGAGGACTTTGATTGATTGACCGACGTCGCGCTTGGGCCAGGGCAATTTGAAGAAGTAGCGGCCCCACAACAGCAGGGGTCCCCCATTGAGAAAGTCCCGATTGATTCTCAGGGCGGCGAGGGAATACCCGCGAAATTTTCCCTCCAGGCCTTGGCGCAAAGCGGTCAGAATTCCCACCCCTTCTGAATAGAGTCCAAGACCGGTGCCGGCGTAGTACTGCCCCTCGACTTCCTTGGGCTTGAGCGCGATCGCCTTTTCCGCCGTCTCCCAGGCTTGTTTCCCAACCGCAGCCTTCTGATCGCCATCGGGCAGGCCGTCCGCCTCCCAGACCATGACCGAGGCGAGCCTCCAGTTGGCGTCGTAGTCCGTGGGGTTCTTGGACTGCGCCGCTTTCGCCAGATTGCGGGCTTCCTCGAGGACTTTAGGGTCCTCGCGGAGCGGCCAGAGCCGGTCGAAACGCGCGGTCCAGCTCTCCGCGGCAGGGGTCGACTCGGCTGGGGTAGGGGCGGGGGCCGCCGGTTTCGTCGACGGCTGATCCGGCGTCGACGGACTTTGCAGCAGGGAAATGATGAACAGCAGACCGGAGAGACGCATCTGTCTTCTCCCTTCAGACGAGGGATTGTCTCACTGCATGTGCCATCCGTGGCTGACCACGATGGATTGACCCGTCAGGGCATTCGACGGGAACGAGGCGAAGAAGACCGCTGTCTCCGCGACGTCCAGGGTGGTCGTGAACTCCCCGTCCACCGTGTCCTTGAGCATCACCCGCTTGATCACGTCCGCTTCGCTGATGCCCAGCTCGCGCGCCATCTCGGGAATCTGTTTCTCCACCAGCGGGGTACGGACGAACCCGGGGCAGATCACGTTCGATCGCACTCCGGCGGCCGCGCCTTCCTTGGCCACGACCTTGCACAACCCGATCAAGCCGTGCTTGGCGGTGACGTAGGGCGCTTTGAGCGGAGAAGCTTCCTTCGAATGGGCCGACGCCATGTAGATGATCGATCCGCCCTTGCGCGCCTTGTACATCTGTCGCAGGCAGGCTCGGGTGGTGAGGAATGCCCCATCCAGATGGACCGCGAGAAGCCTGCGCCAGGCGTCCAAGGTGAGATCGACGATGGATGCAAGGTGCTGGTACCCCGCATTGCTGACCAGGACATCGATGCCGCCAAAGCGGTCGATCGCGCTGGCAACTCCCGCCTCGACCTGGCGCTCGTCGGTGACGTCCATTGCCACCGCCATCGCCGTGCCGCCGGCCCGCTCGATCTCGCCCACCACGATTTTGGCCGGCTCGAGTTGCAAATCCGCGATGCAGACCTTCGCCCCTTCGCGGGCGAATGCGCGGGCGATCTCCCGTCCCAGACCGCTCGCGGCACCGGTCACGATGGCCGCCTTGTCCTTCATTCGCATCGTTGCTCCTTTGCTACAGAGGTCGTTTCAGCCAGCGGCTCAGCTCGCCGACGATGCCGCGCCGGAAGGTGAGCACGCAGATCACGAAGATCAGTCCCTCAGCCACAGTCACCCACGCCCCCAGCCAGGGAAAGGTCTCCAGAGTGACGATCACCACCGCTCCCACCACCGGCCCGAAGATCGTCCCCATCCCGCCGAGCAGGGTCATCAAGATGACCTCGCCCGAGGTCCTCCAGTCCACATCCGTCAGTGAGGCAAGCTGAAACACTATCGCTTTCGTCCCACCCGCCAGTCCGGAGAGGGCGGCGGAGATCACGAAGACGATCATCTTGTAGTGGTCCGGCTTGTATCCCAGAGAAATCGCCCGCGGCTCATTCTCCCGGATCCCCTTCAACACCTGACCGAAAGGCGAATGAATCGTCCGGTAGATGATGAGAAACCCCAGGGTGAAGATCCCGAGGCACCGCCTGGATGCCGTCCTCGCCTCCGGTGAAGCTCGCGCGCAGATAGAAGAAATAAGCCATCTGCGCCAGCGCCAGGGTGACCATCGCGAAGTAGATGCCTTGGCGTCGAATGGCAATCGCGCCTACCACCGCCCCGATCGCCGCGGAGAACGCGGTACCGAAAAGGATCGCCAATTCAGGAGGCAATCCCCACACCTTCGCGGTATGGGCCGCCGCGTATCCCGCCGAGCCGAGGAACAAGGCGTGGCCGAACGAAAGCAAACCTACGTAGCCGATGAGCAGATTGAAGGCGCAAGCGAACAACGCAAAACAGAGCGCCTTCATCAGAACGACCGGGTAGACGACGAAGGGCGCGGCGATGAAGATCGCGAGCATGGCGGCGATCGGAATCTTCTGTCCCCGCCAACTGGCCGCCAGCGGTCTGGCGTTTGCTGCTGCTTTCACCGTGGTCATCTCACTGCGCTCTTCCAAAAAGTCCCGCGGACTTCACCAGCAATACCAGCGCCATGATCACGAAGATCACCACGTTGGAAGCCTCGGGATAAAAAACCTTGGTGAGGCCCTCGATTACCCCCAACGAAAATCCGGTGATGATCGAGCCCATGATCGAGCCCATCCCGCCGATCACCACCACTGCGAAGACGACGATGATCATATCGCTGCCCATCAGCGGGCTGACCCGGTAGATCGGCGCCGCCATCACTCCGGCGAGCGCGGCCAGCGCTACGCCCAGTCCATAGGTCAAGGTGATCAGGAGAGGGACGTTGATCCCGAAAGCTTGAACCAGGGTGGGATTTTCCGTCGCCGCTCGAAGGTATGAGCCGAGGCGGGTCTTCTCGATCGTGTACCAGGTGGTCAGGCAAAGGATCAGCGAGAAGCCAATCACCCAGGCGCGGTAATTGGGCAGAAACATGAATCCCAGATTCACGCCGCCCTTGAGTGTATCGGGGATCTCGTAGGGCTCTCCCGACGAGCCGAATTGCTTGAGGAAGAGCCCCTGGATGATCAGCGCCAGGCCAAACGTCAACAAAAGGCCGTAGAGCGGGTCGAGCCCATACAGCCTCTTGAGCATCGTCCGCTCGATCACCATCCCCAGCGCGCCGACGACCAGCGGCGAGAGGATCAGCGCTCCCCAGTACGAGATCCCGGCGTACTGGAGGAGAAACCAGGCCACGAAGGCGCCCGTCGTGTAGAACGCCCCGTGAGCGAAATTGACGATGTTCAGCAGGCCGAAAATGATCGCCAGCCCCAGACTGAGCAGTGCGTAAAAAGAGCCATTGATAAGTCCGATCAGCAGCTGTCCCAGGAATGCCTGGACGGGGATGCCGAAGACGGTGGTCATGGGTCTTAGGTCAGGCGGCTTCGAGCCGGCGATTGCCGATCAACTCTTGGCCAGGGAGCATCCGCCCTCGGAAAGCGGACGAAAGGCCTCGTCCGCCGGGATCTCGTGAATCAGCTTGTAGTAGTCCCAGGGCTTCTTCGACTCGGAGGGCTTTTTCACCTCGTAGAGGTACATTGGATGAATCTTTCGCCCATCCTTGCGGATCGTCCCTTTTCCGAAGAGAGGATCGTCGGTGGGTAGCTCCTTCATCTTTGCCACCACCGCCGTGCCATCCGCATCGCTCTTCAACTTCTGCACTGCCTTGAGATAGTGGAGCACCGAGGAGTAGACGCCTGCCTGGACCATCGAGGGCTCACGGCCTTTGCTTCGTTCCGCGAAGCGCTTGGACCAGGCACGCGTCTTGTCGTCGCGGTCCCAGTAGAACGACTCGGTGAGGTTCAACCCCTGGGCGGTGGGAAGCCCGAGTGCGTGCACGTCGTTGATGAAGACCAGAAGGCCGGCGAGCTTCTGGCCACCCTTCACGATTCCAAATTCCGAGGCCGCCTTGATCGAGTTGATCGTGTCGCCGCCGGCATTGGCCAGCCCGATGATCTTCGCCTTGGACGACTGCGCCTGCAGCAAAAATGACGAGAAGTCCGAGGTGTTGAGCGGATGTTTCACCGAGCCGAGGACCTTGCCCCCGTTGGCCTTGATCACCGCGGTGGTGTCCCGCTCGAGCGCGGCTCCGAATGCATAGTCGGCGGTGAGGAAAAACCAGGTGTCTCCGCCCGCCTTCACCGTGTACTTCCCGGTGCCATTGGCGAGCGACCAGGTGTCGTAGGTCCAGTGAACGGTATTGGGGGAGCACTTGCTTCCGGTGAGATCGGAGCTGGCGGCGCCGGAGACGAGAAACACCTTGTTCTTTTCTTTCACCACATCGTTGACGGCGAGCGCCGTCGCGGAGTGCGGCACGTCCACGATCACGTCGACCTTGTCTACGTCGAGCCATTGCCGGGCGATGTTGGAGCCGATATCCGGCTTGTTCTGGTGATCGGCGAACACGACCTCGACCGGAGTTCCGTCCACCTTGCCGCCAAAGTCCTCGACCGCCATCTTCGCCGCCACCACCGAGCCTTGCCCGGACAGGTCGGCATAAAGTCCAGATTGGTCGTTGAGGACGCCGATCTTGATCACCTTGTCGGTCATCTGCGCGCTCGCCGCGCCGGCGACGCACGACACCACCATTGCCAGTCTCAGACTGCGTTGGTGAATCATCATCATCGTTTACTCCTTGCGGTCAGTGGAAATGAAATATCGACGTTACACCCCGAGGTAACTCTTCAGCTTGGTCATATTTGCCTCGAGCTCCGCGTTCAAAATCATATCGATCATCTTGCCCCGCTCCATCACGTAGTGGCGATCGGCGATCTTTTGCGCGAAACGGAAATTCTGCTCGACGAGCAGGATGGTGAAACCCTCCTGTTTGAGGCGCCGGATGGTGCTGCCGATCTGCTGGACGATCACCGGCGCAATGCCTTCGGTGGGCTCGTCGAGAAGCAGCAGGCGCGCCCCGGTTCTCAAAATCCGACCAATGGCAAGCATCTGCTGCTCGCCTCCAGAGAGCTTGGTGCCTTGACTGTAGAGCCGCTCTTTCAGGTTGGGGAACAGCTCGAGCACCGCTTCGCGAGACATGCCCCCGTCCCGAATGCGAGGGGGGAGTTGTAGATTTTCGTCGACGTTGAGGCTGGCGAAAATGCCCCTCTCCTCTGGGCAGAAGGCGATTCCTTTTCGCGCGATCCGGTGCGAGGGGAGATCGATCAGCTCCTCTCCCTGGAAGCGAATCGATCCCTTGCGCTTCCGGAGGATCCCCATAATCGATTTGAGGGTGGTGGTCTTGCCTGCGCCGTTGCGCCCGAGGATCGTGACCAGCTCGCCAGGCCGGATCTCGAAGTCGACGCCGTGGAGGACGTGCGATTCTCCGTACCACGCCTGCAGTCCGGCGATCGCCAGCAGAGGCTGCGCGGCAGGCGCCCCCGCCCGCTCCATCGGTGTGGAGTGAGCCACGACGCCCGGCTCAGGCATCAGCGGCCCCCATGTACGCCTGGACGACGTTGGAGTCTTTCGAAACGACCGAGTAGTCGCCTTCGGCGAGGATTTCTCCCCGGGCGAGCACGGTGATGGTGTGACATAGATCGGAAACCACGCTGAGGTTGTGCTCCACCATCAGCACCGTGCGGCGTGCGGCGACCCGCTTGATCAGCGCGGAAATGCGCGCCACGTCCTCGTGACCCATGCCGGCGGTGGGTTCGTCGAGCAGGAGCATCTCCGGATCGAGCGCCAGCGTGGTGGCGATTTCAAGCGCCCGCTTGCGTCCATAGGACAACTCGACCGCGGTCGCCTGACAGAGGTCGGCAAGCCCCACGGCTTCGAGAAGCTCCATCGCCTTCGCCTCGAATTCCTTGAGTACCCAGTCGGAGCGCCAGAAATCGAAGGACCGCCCGCGCTGTCGCTGAAGGGCGATCCGCACGTTTTCCAGCACGGTGAGATGAGGAAAGATTGCCGAGATCTGGAAAGAGCGCACCAGGCCCAAACGCGCCACCTCGGCCGGCCGGTCTTTGGTGATGTCCCGGTTCTTGAATTGGATCGTCCCCTTTGACGGGGTGAGGAATTTGGTGAGCAGGTTGAAGCAGGTCGTCTTGCCCGCCCCATTCGGGCCAATCAGCGCGTGAATCGTATCGCGGCGGACGCGCAGGTTGACGCCCTTGACGGCAACGAAACCGCGAAAGTCCTTGGTGAGCCCGTTGGTCTGCAGAATGAAGTCGTCGGCCATGAGTTGCCCTGCTTTAGGCGCTTTAGAGCGCGAGGCAAGGGGTGTGGGCAAGTGGATAACGAGGGGTACAGGCGAAGTCGTTCACGGGACCACTCGCATCAGTTGAGCTTTGGCGACAGAAGGGCCATTCCCCTCATAGCGGGGTGGGCATGGATCGGGTAAACACCCCCCCCAGCGCGGGAAGTGCATCGATGACACGACGGCGATGGATCGCAGTGGCCCTTTTCGTGGCAGTGGCCGCCGCGGTGACCTGGGGTTTGTACGGGCGCGGCAAGGCCGCGAAGGATCAGTCCGCCGGCAGGCCGGACGCCGCGGGTCCCCCGGTGCCGGTGATTGCCGCGCGGGTGACCCAGAGGGACATGCCCGTCTATCTGGATGGGCTCGGGTCGGTCAGCGCGTTCAATACCGTGACGGTGAAATCCCGCGTGGACGGACAGCTGGTGAAAGTGGCCTTCACCGAAGGCCAGGAGGTTCGCCAGGGAGATCTATTGGCGCTCATCGATCCGCGACCTTTCGAAATTCAGGTCCGCCAATCCGAAGCCGCGCAGGCGAGGGACATGGCTCAGCTGACCCAGGCGCGGCTGACCCAGTCGAGAAACCTCGCTCTTCGCCAGGAGAAGCTGATTTCCCAGGAGGTCCTCGACCAGCAGACCGCCAGCGTAGCGCAGCTGGAAGCGACGGTGCAGGCCGACCGGAGCACGGTGGACAATTCCAAGCTTCAGCTGAGCTACACGAAGATCTTGTCGCCTTTGGACGGCCTCACCGGCCTGCGCCTGGTCGATGCGGGCAACATGATTCGCGCCACCGACCCCACCGGGCTGGTGGTGATTACACAGATCGATCCGATCGCGGTGCTGATCACCTTGCCCGAAGACAATCTACCGGCGATCTCCCGCGAGATGCTGCAGCACCCGCTCTATACCGATGCATTTAGCCGCGATGGAAGCCTCGGGCTTGGTCGAGGGCAGGTTTCGCTGGTGGACAACCAGATCAACGCCACCGCGGGGACGATCAAGTTGAAGGCGATCTTTCCGAATCCGCAGCGGGCCCTCTGGCCGAATCAATTCGTCAAAGCGCGAGTGCTGCTCAGCACGCGCAAGAACGCGATCGTCGTGCCGGCGCCGGTGGTGCAACGCGCCCAGAGCGGGACGTTCGCCTTCGTGCTGAAGAGCGACAACACCGTGCAAGCAAGGCCGATCGAGGTCGGAAGCAGCGAGGGCGATGTCGCGGTGGTGGTGAAGGGGCTGCAGCCTGGCGAGCAGGTCGTGGTGGAAGGTCAATACAAGCTCCGGGACGGCAGCCGGGTGATTCCCAAAATGCAGCAGTCCGCTGTCGAATCGGGGATGGGGGCCGCGACCCAGGACGCTGCCGGAGCGGTTCCGTGAGCATTTCCGAGCCGTTCATTCGACGGCCGATCGCGACATCCCTTTTGATGGTTGGGCTTCTCCTCGCGGGGCTGGCGGGCTACAGCTTTCTGCCGGTCGCGGCGTTGCCCGAGGTGAGCTACCCGACGATTTCGGTGTCCACCTTCCTGCCCGGGGCCAGCCCGACCACGATGGTCTCGAGCGTGACCACCCCCCTGGAGCGACAGTTCGGACAGATTCCCTCGCTCAACGGAATGACTTCGACGAGCAGCTTCGGCAATTCGCAGATCACCCTGCAGTTCGACCTCGAGCGGGACATCGACGCCGCCGAGCAGGACGTGCAAGCCGCGATCAATGGAGCATCGAATTTGCTTCCGCGAAGCCTCCCCGCCCCCCCGACCTACAGCAAGAGCAACCCCGCGGATGCCCCGATTCTGACCCTGAGCGTGAGCTCGAACCGGGTCCCCTTGATCCAGGTGGATGACTACGCCGATTCAGTATTGGCGCAGAAGATTTCGCAGGTCAGCGGAGTCGGGCTGGTCACCCTCAATGGCGGGCAGAAGCCGGCGGTGCGGCTACAAGTAGATCCAGTGGCGCTCGCGGGCGTGGGTTTGAGCCTGGAAGACGTTCGTACAGCGGTGACTTCGGCGAACGTCAATCAACCCAAAGGCAACCTCGACGGGCTGCGGCAGGCGTACATGCTCGCCGCGGACGACCAGCTTTTCAGCGCGGCGGCGTATCGGCCGTTGGTGGTCGCCTATCGCAATGGCGGCCCGGTCCGGCTCCAAGACGTGGCCGAGGTGGTTGACGGGGCAGAGAACACCCAGCTCGCCGGCTGGGCAAACGATCAACGGGCAGTCATTCTCAACGTCCAGAGGCAGCCGGGGGCGAACATCATCCAAGTCGCCGACCGGATCAAAGCTCTCCTCCCGCAGCTCAAAGGGGCGATCCCGCAAGGGGTGGACCTTTCCATTTTGACCGATCGAACGGAGACGATCCGCGCCTCGGTCAAGGACGTCCAATTCACCCTGGTGCTCACCATCGTGCTCGTCGTCCTGGTGATTTTCTTCTTCTTGAGAGACGTGTGGGCGACGGTGATTCCGAGCATCGCGGTGCCGCTCTCGCTGGTTGGCACGTTTGGGATGATGTATCTGCTCGGCTTCAGCCTGAACAATCTTTCGCTGATGGCCTTGACCATCTCCACCGGCTTCGTCGTCGACGATGCGATCGTGATGATTGAAAACATCGCGCGCTATGTCGAAGCGGGGGAGAGCGTGTTCGAATCCGCGCTCAAGGGCGCCCGGCAGATCGGCTTCACCATTGTTTCATTGACCGTGTCGCTGGTGGCGGTGCTCATTCCCCTGTTGTTCATGGGCGGGTTGATCGGTCGTCTATTTCGGGAATTCGCGATCACGCTGGCGATCGCGATCGGGGTCTCCGCACTGTTGTCATTGACGTTGACCCCGATGATGTGCGCCAAGTTGTTGCGCCCGGTCGATCAGACGCGCCACGGGCGCATGTATCAGCTCTCGGAGCGATTCTTCAAATGGACGATCGGCGGCTACGAGCGCGGTTTGAAATGGGTGTTGAGACACCAACCGCTGACGCTCACCGTCACCGTTGGAACATTCTTGTTGACGGTCTTTTTGTTCGTGATCATCCCCAAGGGCTTCTTCCCGCAGCAGGACACCGGGCTGATCATCGGCGTTTCCGAAGCGTCGCCGGAGGTCTCCTTCGCCAGGATGATGGATCGGCAGCAGGCGCTGGCGCGGGTGGTGATGGCAGACCCGGACGTCGCCAGCGTCGCTTCGTTCATCGGGGTAGATGGAACCAATGTGACACCCAACAGCGGGCGGCTCTCGATTACGCTCAAGCCGAGGGACGAGCGCAAGGCAAGCGCCGAGGAGGTGATCGCCCGCCTGCAACCGAAGCTGGATCAAGTCGAAGGGATCACGCTCTACATGCAACTCGTGCAGGACTTGCAGGTCGAGACGAGCGTGAGTCGGACGCAATACCAATACACGCTGGAAGACGCCAATCCCCAGGAACTGCAGCAGTGGGCGCCGCGGCTGTTGCAGAAGCTGCAAACGCTACCCCAGCTCAAGGATGTGGCGAGCGATCAACAAGTTTCGGGGCTGCAAGTGAGCTTGAAAATCGACCGGGACACCGCGGCGAGATTGGGCATCGCGCCGCAAGCGATCGACGACACCTTGTACGACGCCTTCGGCCAGAGGCAGGTATCGACGATCTTCACCCAGCTCAACCAGTACCACGTGATTCTCGAGGTGAAGCCGCAGTTCCAGCAGGATCCGGAAGCGCTGCGGCACATCTACGTGCGCGCATCGTCCGGGGAGCAGGTCCCTTTGAGCGCCTTCACCAGCTATGAGCCAACGCTGACGTCGCTATCGGTGAGTCACCAGGGGCAGTTTCCGGCGACCACCCTTTCATTCAACCTGGCCCCCGGGGTGGCGCTGGGAGAAGCGGTGACCGCAATCAAGGGGGCGCAACGGGAGATTGGAATGCCTGTGAGCGTCCAGGCGAATTTCCAGGGGACGGCGCAGGCGTTTCAATCATCCCTGGCGAGCGAGCCGTTCTTGATCCTCGCGGCGCTGATCACCGTCTACATCGTGCTCGGCGTCTTGTACGAGAGCTACATCCACCCGATCACCATCCTTTCAACGCTCCCCTCGGCGGGGGTGGGGGCTTTGCTGGCCTTGATGCTCTTCAAGACGGAGTTCAGCGTCATCGCCCTGATCGGAATTATTCTATTGATCGGGATTGTGAAGAAGAACGCGATCATGATGATCGACTTTGCGCTCGAGGCGGAGCGGCAGCAGGGCCTGCCGCCCGAGGAGTCGATCTATCAGGCGTGCTTGTTGAGATTTCGTCCAATCATGATGACCACGATGGCGGCGCTCCTGGGAGGGCTGCCGCTGGCTCTGGGGACGGGGACGGGCTCGGAGCTGAGGCGTCCCTTGGGCATCTCCATCGTCGGGGGGCTGATCATCTCCCAGCTTCTCACCCTCTACACCACCCCGGTGATCTACCTCTACATGGACCGGATCAGCCGGCGCCTGATGGCCTGGCGCAAAGGGGAGCAACGGGGAGCGCCGGTCGGCGCGTCTGCGGCGTTGGCAGCGGACAGTTCTGAGGGAGGGGCAGACTAGGTCGATGCCAGGGGCGACGCGATGAGCTTCTCTGAGCCATTCATCCGCAGGCCGGTGGCGACTGCGCTGATCGCCGCGGGAGTCTTCCTCTCCGGCGCGGTGGCGTACAAGCTCCTTCCGGTCGCCCCGCTGCCTAAGGTCGATTTCCCGACCCTCAACGTCAACGCCGGCCTTCCCGGCGCCGGCCCGGAAACGATGGCCTCCGCGGTTGCCACGCCTCTGGAGCGGCGGTTCGGGCGGATCGCCGGGGTCAGCGAGATCACCTCCACCAGCACTCTTGGATCCACCTCGATCACCCTGCAATTCGACCTGGACCGCAACATCGACGCCGCCGCGAGGGACGTCCAGGCGGCGATCAACGCGTCGGGCGGCGAGTTGCCCACCAATCTCCCCAGTCGGCCCAACTACCGCAAGGCCAATCCATCCGACGCTCCCATCCTGCTGCTCGGGCTCACCTCCGACACGGTGCGCCTGGCCGAGATGTACGATGCGGCGAACAGCATCGTCGCGCAGAAGATCGCGCAGCTTCCCGGCGTCGGTCAGGTGTTCGTCGGGGGCGGCCAGCAACCGGCGGTCCGCATTCAGGTGGACCCTGCCGCCCTCGCCGGGGTCGGCCTGAGCCTGGAAGATTTGAGAGCGGTGATCGGCCGCGTCAACGTCAACGAGCCGAAGGGAAATCTCGACGGTCCGATGCGGTCTAGCTTGATCAGCGCCGACGACCAGCTTTTCAATGCGGAGGCATATCGGAACCTGGTTGTCGCCTATCGCAATGGCGCCGGGGTTCGACTCAGCGACGTCGCGACCGTCATCGACAGCGTTGAAAACAATCGGCTGGCGGCCTGGACCGACGGCAAACGAGGCATCCTCGTCATCATCCGCCGTCAAGCGGGCGCGAACATCCTCCAGACGATCGACGAGATCAAAAATTTGCTGCCGATGCTCTCGGCGTCGATCTCGCCGGCGATCAAGATATCGGTCGTCGCCGATCGCGCGCAGACCATTCGCGCTTCGGTGGCCGATGTCCAGATAACGCTGCTGGTCAGCATCTGTCTGGTGGTGCTGGTGGTGTTCCTCTTCTTGAGGGACGCCCGGGCGACGCTCATTCCGGGAATCGCCGTTCCGCTGTCCCTTACGGGTACTTTTGGAGCGATGTATTTATTGGGTTACAGCCTGGACAACCTGTCCTTGATGGCGCTGACCATCTCCACCGGATTCGTGGTCGATGACGCGATCGTGATGATTGAAAACATCGCGCGCTACATCGAAGAGGGACACGGGGTATTCGAAGCGGCCCTCAAGGGCGCTCGGCAGATCGGGTTCACCATCGTTTCGATCACCGTCTCCCTGCTGGCGGTGTTCCTCCCCATCCTGCTCATGGGGGGAGTCGTCGGCCGGCTGTTCCGCGAATTCGCCGTGACGCTGAGCATCGCGGTTGCCATTTCCGCCTGTGTTTCATTGACGCTGACCCCGATGATGTCTTCGAGGCTCCTCTCCCCACATCACGCGCGTCGAAGTCGATTCTACAAGACGTCGGAGCGCTTCTTCACCGCGATGTTGAAGATCTATGAAACCGGCCTGAAATGGGTCCTCCGGCATCAGCGGCTGATGCTCGGGGTGACGCTGGGGGCGATCGCGCTCAACGTGTACCTGTACATCATCGTCCCCAAGGGCTTCTTTCCGCAGCAGGACACCGGCATGCTCGGCGGCTTTACCGAGGCGCGGCAGGACATCTCTTCCGCGGGGATGAGGGAGCGCCAGCAGGCGGCCGACGCGATCGTCCGGGCGGATCCGGATGTAGAGCACGCCAACTCCTTCACCGGGGGGCAGGGCACGGTGAACACCGGCAATCTCTTCATTCAGCTCAAGCCCAAGCCTCAGCGAAAAGCGAGCGCCGATCAGATCATCGCCCGCCTGCGGCCCAAGCTCGCGCAGGTCCCGGGAATCAACGTCTACCTCCAGGCGGTGCAGGACGTGCGGATGGGGGGGCGACTCGCCCGCACCCAGTACCAGTACGCGCTGCAGGATGCGAATCTCGACGAATTGCTGCAGTGGGCGCCGCGGTTGTTGCAAAAGCTGCAGACGTTGCCGGAGCTGAAGGATGTCGCGAGCGATCAGCAAGTGGCGGGGTTGCAAGTGAGCTTGAAAATCGACCGGGACACCGCGGCGAGACTGGGCATCGCACCGCAAGCGATCGACGACACCTTGTACGACGCCTTCGGCCAGAGGCAGGTGTCGACGATCTTTACCCAGCTCAATCAGTACCACGTGGTTCTCGAGGTAAAGCCGCAGTTCCAGCAGGACCCGGAAGCGCTGCGATACATCTACGTGCGCGCATCGTCCGGGGAGCAGGTGCCTTTGAGCGCGTTCACCAGCTACGAGCCAACCCTGACGTCTCTGTCGGTCAATCACCAGGGACAGTTTCCGGCGATCACCCTTTCATTCAATCTGACCCCTGGGGTGGCATTGGGAGAAGCGGTGACCGCCATCAACCGGGCGCAGCAGGAGATTGGATTGCCTCCGGGTGTCCAGGCGAGCTTCCAGGGGACGGCGCAGGCGTTTCAATCGTCCCTGGCGAGCGAGCCGTTCCTGATCCTGGCGGCGCTGATCACCGTCTACATCGTGCTCGGCATTCTCTACGAGAGCTTCATCCACCCGATCACCATCCTTTCCACGCTCCCCTCGGCGGGGGTGGGGGCCTTGCTTGCCTTGATGCTGTTCAAGACGGAGTTCACGATCATCGCTCTGATCGGAATTATTTTATTGATCGGGATCGTGAAGAAGAACGCGATCATGATGATCGACTTTGCGCTCGAGGCGGAACGGCATCAGGGCCTGCCGCCCGAGGAGTCGATCTATCAGGCGTGCCTGCTCAGATTTCGTCCGATCATGATGACCACGATGGCGGCGCTTCTCGGAGGGCTGCCGCTAGCTCTGGGGACGGGGACGGGCTCGGAGCTGAGGCGCCCTTTGGGCATCTCCATCGTCGGGGGGCTGATCATCTCCCAGCTTCTCACCCTCTACACGACGCCGGTGATCTACCTCTACATGGATCGGTTGGCGAAACGGAGCAAGAAGAGACAGCCGGTAGGTGGGCCGGCGCAGGCAGCATCTCGGTGAGCCGTCCAAGTGTCGCTGTCTTTCGAATCATACGGCGCCTGCGCCGTCGCCGTCTCCTCTCAAGCCCTGTCTCAAGCCGTGCTTGCATTCGAGGCCCATCTTCGCGACCAGATCGCTTCGATGGTTTAGCTGTTTGGTGCTTCAGTCGCGGTTGTAGTACGGCTGCGTTCCGGCGGCATGGTCGGTCGCATCGATGATCGCGCGAACCTCGGGGACGACGCGGCGGACCATGACCTCGACGCCCTGTTTGAGCGTCACCTGCGAAGCCGAGCACCCCTGACATCCGCCGCTCATCGCGATGTAGAGGGTTGCGTCCTTGACGTCGACGACGGAGATCTTGCCTCCGTGAGAGGCCACCGAAGGGTTGACCTCGCGCTCGAGCAATTCCTCGACCACCCGGCGGATTTCCGGGTCGCTCCTCCCGCCGGAAACCTCGCTTGCCCGGCGCTCGAGAATCGTCGGGACTCCGGAAAGCAGCTGCTCGCGAATGGCGCCGCCGACCGGTTTCATCAGCTGCAGCCAGGATGTCTCGCTGTTCTTGCCGACGGTGACGATGTTGTCCGAGACCAGCACACTGGCGATTCCGGGGATCTGGAAAAGGCGTTCGATCAGCGGCGAGCCGGAGGCGCGTTGCGCACTGTCGAAGAAAAATGGCCCCCCCGGATGGACCGGCTGGCTGATGGTGAACTTGCAGAGAGCCGAGTCGAGTTGGGATGGCTCCGCCCGAATCGTGATCGCCGGCGCTTGATGTGCCCTCTCAGACATCGTACGAGGCCCGGGCTTTCGCGCTATCCCCCAACGAGCGGAGGTGCTCGAAGGAGTAGATTCCCGAGCCGTGGCCATCGTTCCAGGCGATGGTGATGGCGTAGGTGCCGACGCTGGTGATCGTGCGGGGGGCCACGTCGGTGCGAACCGTCTTCGGATCGAGCATCTTCTTCCCGCTCATTTCCTGGACGCAAAGCGCGCACATGCAAGCGAGTCGGAGATCCCGGACATCCAGGTCATCCCGCCGGCCGTCCTGCCAGAGCACCGATAGCGTTCTCGGATCCCGCCGGCCGAATCCTATTGGCGTGGTGTGGCTGCCATTGGCGATGACCGCATTGTCGAACCAGCCGGGGGTGCTTCGCGCGTCGTCCCAGGTCCAGACGAAAGTGTCGAGGACCGCGCTCACCGAGGCGTCCAGCTGTCCCGAGAGCCGCTTGGCGATCGCCCGGTAAGCCTGAGAGGCGGCGGAGTCCGGGTGGCTGATGAGTATCGGGCGGCCTTCGTCCCCGCTGGTGACGATGTTTGCGTCGAGCGGAATTTCTCCGAGGAACGGAACGCCCAGGTCCTTGCTCATTTGAGCCCCGCCGCCGTGGCGGAAAATATCCGTTCGCTCGCCACAATGCGGACAGATGAACGTGCTCATGTTTTCGACGATGCCGAGGATGGGCACCTGCACCTTCTCGAACATCCGCAGCCAGGCTGACATCTTGTGGCGTGGTGATGATGACCGCTCCCGAAAGAGGCGTGCTCTGGGCCAGCGTCAGCTGGGTGTCACCGGTGCCCGGGGGGAGATCGAGGATGAGGTAGTCCAGCTTTCCCCAGGCGACGCCGCCGAGGAACATCTGAAGATACTTGGTGACCATCGGCCCGCGAAGGATCGCCGGCGCGTCGTCTCCGGTGAGCATGCCCATCGAGATGACCCGTAACCCGTACGGTTGGGTGGGGATGGCCCGCCCTTCCGTATTGACCGCCGGAGGCTGGCCGCGAGGAACCCCAAGCATCACCGGGATGCTGGGGCCAAGGATGTCTGCATCGATCAAACCGGTCTGCGCTCCGGCCTGCTGCAACGCCAACGCGAGGTTCACGCTCACCGTCGATTTGCCGACGCCGCCTTTGCCTGAGGCGACCGCAATCACATGGCGGATGCCGGGAAGCTTCTCTTTCGGCGCTGCGCCATGGGGGTGAGGCGTGCCGGCCACCCCTTTGGGGACACTGCTTTCCATCAAATCCTCTAACTTTCTCGACCGCCAGCCGTCGTCCGCTGGTCTCTGGTTTCGACCATACTCCCAGCAGGAGAGTCTGGGCAGCTACATCCGATGGTGCTCAGGCTCGAAGCGATTGGGCGTAGCCGACCGACGGAATCGGTCGTGCTTAAAGCGCTTGCCTATTTGTTTGGTTGAGGCGTCATCCTTAAATAGGGCTTGAGCTCCTTGTGACCCTTGGGGAACTTCTCCTGAATGACCTTGGGGTCGGTAATCGAAGGGATGATCACGCAATCGTCGCCGTCCTTCCAGTTGACGGGGGTGGCGACCGAGTGCTTGTCCGTCAGTTGGAGGGAGTCAATCACCCGCAGGATTTCCTCGAAATTCCGGCCGGTGCTGGCGGGGTAGGTAATCATCGCCCGGATCTTCTTGTTCGGGTCGATGAAGAACACCGAGCGAACTGTAAAGGTGTCGTTCGCTTCGGGGTGAATCATGTCGTAAAGCTTGCTCACCTTGCGGTCTGCGTCGCCGAGGATGGGGTAGTTCATCTTCGCGCCCTGGGTCTCCTCGATGTCCCCGATCCATCTTTTGTGCGATTCGACTGGATCGACGGAGATCGCGATCACCTTGACGTTGCGCTTATCGAAGTCCTTCTTGGTTTTCGCGGCATAGCCAAGCTCGGTGGTGCAGACGGGCGTGAAATCCTTCGGGTGAGAGAACAGGACCGCCCAACTGTTCCCGATCCATTGGTGAAATTGGATTGGACCCTGGGTGGATTCCTGCGTGAAATCAGGGGCTACGCTTCCAATGTGAAGGCTCATGCCTTTCTCCTTTCGCAATATGCTGCGAAAAGGTCGTCTACTCCTCAGGCCAACGCGAATCAACCCATTCAACGGACGCGCGATAG
>WNFF01000993.1_pt1 | contig 25590 bp, 31 predicted proteins | sample 5400441 | NCBI WGS metagenome assembly WNFF01 (sample SAMN13153345, study PRJNA577476) | soil metagenome | isolation source: 120 cm saprolite under Douglas fir tree site 2 hole 3 replicate 1 | place: USA:California | collected 2015-04-18
TCGCTCGGCCGACCCCCCACCGCGCCGCCGACCGCGCTGGCCGCCGTGCCGCCGACCGCGCCGGTCTCCGTGCCCCCGACCGCGCCGGCCGCCATCACTCCTACGGCTCCGACTGCGCCGGCTTCCGCGCCGCCTGCCACCGCTGCTACGACTCCTTCAGCGCCTACCGTGCCGCCCTTCACCGCCCCCACTGCCCCGGCCGCCGCCGCCGCCCCGGCTCCTGCCGCGCCGGCTCCTATTGGTCCGACCGCGCAGGCCTCCGCGCTTCCCGCGTCATCACCGATGCCGACCCTCACCGTCGTGCCCGCACAGTGGACCGCTCCCGCGCCCATCGAGCAGTGGGCGGGCTGGAGCGGCCGACGCGACCAGTACCAGGGTCTTCCGGCCGCAGAACACGATCCGCTAGGCAGTCGGCAGCCTCAGCAGTCTGGGGACCGCTGGCCAGGCCGTGCCGAGTGGCCAGGGGCTCGCTGGGGTGTTCCGCCCGACCGCGGTGGGTCGGATGGCGGTTCGCAGCAGTGGCAACACGACGGCGGGTACCAGCGGTAGTACGCGCCGCCGCGGGGACCCGGCACCAGCATCAGGCTCCCCGGCCGTCGGCCACATCCATGATCACGGTAGTTTCTCAGGCGTGGTGACTGAGACGATGCCGTGATCATGGAAAACACCCCGGCAGCCGCGCCCGGGCCGCTGGCCGGGCTCGTGGTGGCGGACTTCTCGCGGGTCCTCGCGGGTCCCTACTGCACGATGCTGCTGGCCGACCTCGGCGCCGACGTGATCAAGGTGGAGAGCCCCACGGGCGACGACACCCGCACCTGGGTGCCGCCGGCCCGCGCGGGCGTGTCCACGTATTACCTGGCCATCAACCGGAACAAGCGTTCGGTGGCATTGGATTTTAATGATCAGGCCGACAACGCCGCAGGACGCGAACTGGCCCGCCGCGCCGATATCGTCGTGGAGAATTTCAAGCCCGGCGGCCTGCGCCGGTTCGGCCTGGACTACGAGACGGTCAGCGCGGGCAACCCGGCTGTCATCTACGCCTCCATCAGCGGTTTCGGCAGCGGCGCCGGCGCGGCCCTGCCTGGGTACGACATGATCGTGCAGGCTGTGTCAGGCCTGATGAGCCTCACCGGTGAGGCGGACGGGCCGCCGCAGCGGGCGGGCATCGCGGTGTTCGACGTCATCGCCGGCCTGCACACGGCCCTGGGCATCCTGGCCGCGCTGAATCACCGCGCCGCCACCGGCGAGGGCCAGCACATCGAGATCAGCCTGCTGTCCTCGGCCATGTCCGGCATGGTCAACCAGACGAGCGCCTATGCGGCCGGTGGCGTGGTCCCGTTCCGGATGGGCAACTCGCATCCCAGCCTCTTTCCCTACGAGCCGCTGCCCACCGCCGACGGCGACCTCGTCGTGGCCGCGGGCAACGACGCCCAGTTCCGCAGGCTGTGTGAGGTGATCGGGGTGCCGGGACTGGCTGATGATCCTCGTTTTGCTACGAACAAGGGGCGGACGGCCAACCGCGAGCAGTTGCGCCCGCTGCTCGCCGAGCAGTTCACCCGGCGCCCGGCAGGGGAGTGGTTCGATGCGCTGAACGCCGTTGGCGTGCCGTGCGGCCCCATCAACACGGTGGACCGCGGCATCGCCCTGGCCACTGAACTCGGCCTGGACCCGGTGGTCATCGCGGGGGAGGGCGACGCCGGCTTGCCCTCGATCCGCAATCCGATCACGTTCTCCTCGACCCCGCCGAGCTACCGGCTGCCCCCGCCCGCGCTCGATGAGCACGGCGATCAGATCCGCGCCTGGCTCGCTGCGCCGCCGCCCGACAGGAAAAACCACACATGACGGAACGTAACGCCCCCCCGCGATTCCCGACCTCCATAGGTGCGTCCGACCTGGAGACGATCACCCTGCTCGGCCAGGACCTCGCGGCCGACCTGATGGGCAAGGTCTCGTTCGGTGAACTGGCGCTCTGGCTGGTCACCCAGCAGCGGCCCACCACGTCGCAGGTCAGGGTCTTCGAGGCGGTACTGGTGGCGCTGGCCGACCACGGCTTCACCCCCACCGCGATCGCGGCCCGGCTGACCTACCTGAGCGCCCCAGAATCGGTGCAGGGGGCGCTTGCGGCGGGCCTGCTCGGCGGCGGTTCCCGGTTCCTCGGCGTCACCGAGGACTGCGGCCGGTTCCTGGCCGTCGCGCTGGCCTCGGCGGCCGGTGAGCCCCAGCCGGACGACGACGCGGGCTGGGACGTGCTGGCGCTGGCGGCCGTGCGGCAGGCCCGTGCCGATGGCCGGCTCATCCCTGGCCTCGGCCACCCGGTGCACAAGGTCACCGACCCGCGGACCCCGGCGCTGATCAGGATCGCCGAGGAAGAGGGGCTGCGCGGCCCGCACCTGCGGCTGTTCGAGGCGATCGGCCGGGTGCACCCCCAGGTGCTGCAGCGCACCCTGCCGCTCAACGGCGCGGGCACCTGCGGCGCTGCCCTCGCCGACCTCGGGCTCCCGGTGGACCTGCTGCGCGGCTTCGCGCTACTCGCGCGGGCGGCCGGCCTCCTCGGCCACCTGGCCGAGGAGCAGCGCCGGCCCATCGGCATGGACGTGTATATGACGGTGGATCGCAACGCCGACTACATCCCGCCCGGATCCGCCTGAACGCCGCGTCCGCCCGGCACCCCGGCCGCCGCGGCGCCGGGCCAGTTAGCTCTGTGGTCCGCCCGGCAGGCCGGCCTCCCGGGCCCGCATCTCGTACAGGGACAGGAAGTCCTCGTCGCGCAGGCCATGCCCGATGGCAGCCTGGATGATCTGGTAGACGGCGGAGCCGGCCGGCATCGGGACTTCCAGTTGCCGGGCCGCGCCCAGGCCGAGGTCGAAGTCCTTGCGCAGCAACTCGTTGGTGAACGTCAGGGTCCAGTCCCCGCGCACCAGTTCCGGGCTGCGCCTGCGGATCCAGGCCGAAGTGAGCCCGGAGGAGTTGAAGAACTCCAGGAAAGCCGCGCGGCTGGCGCCGCCCTTCTCGGCCAGGGTGACCACCTCGACCAGCGCCTCCACCATCATGCCGAGGTAGAGGTTGTGGCACAGTTTGACCAGCCTGCTCTGTTCTTCCGTGCCGACGTGCACCGCGGTCTTCGCGATCCGCTCCAGGTCGGAGCGGACCGCGTGGAAGGTGTCGACCGGGCCGGAGACGATGAACGTCCCCTGTCCCGCGGCAAATACCTCCGGATTGCCGGAGACGGGGGCCGCGAGGAAGCCGGTTCCGGCGGCCGCGGCGGCCGCCCGGATCCTGGATGACACCTCCTCGGACACCGTGGAGCAGTCCACCAGGATGCCTGGCCGCCGCTCGCCGGTCAGTAGCCCCCCCGCGCCCAGGGTGACCTGCTCCAGGTCGGCGGAGCTGGACACCATGACGAACACCAGGTCGCAACTGGCCAGCCCGCCGATGCTGTCCGCGACGGTGGCGCCCCGCTCGGCCAGGGGCTGTGTCTTGGCCGCTGTCCGGTTCCAGACCGTGACCGGCCGCCCGGCGTCGATGAGCCGCCCCGCCATAGCAGCGCCCATCCGGCCGGTTCCCAGCCAGCCGATGCTCGCGGGAAACTGCGGTGTCATGCGCTCTCCCCACTGGCTGAGGGCAGCTCCACGCCGGTGAACAGCCGGGTGCCGGCCACATACAACTGGTCGGCGGGGAAGCGGGTCAGCAGCTCACATCCGCCGGGAGTGACCACCACCTCCTCTTCGATCCGGGCCGCCGCCGAACTGTCCGCGGTCGGCCAGTAGGTCTCGATCGCGAACACCATGCCCTCCTTGAGTTCCACCGGATGCTCGAAGGAGTGGTACCGGCTCATCAGCGGCCGTTCCCAGTTGGACAGGCCCAGGCCATGACAGTACTGGAGGCCGAAGGCCTCCTCCTCGTCCGCGAAGCCGAATTCCTGAGCGGCCGGGAAGTGCCGGACCACGTCCGCCGAGGTCGCTCCCGGGCGGATCTCCGCGATCGCGTTGTCCATGAATTCCCGCGCCCGGCGGTACGCCTCGCGCTGCCGGGAGTTCGCGCTGCCCACGTTCAGCGTCCGGTAGTAACAGGTCCGGTAGCCGTTGAAAGAATGGATGATGTCGAAGTACGCGGTGTCCCCGGGCCGGATCAGGCGGTCGGAGAACACGTGCGGATGCGGGCTGCACCGTTCGCCGGAGATCGAGTTGATGGCCTCCACCTCCTCCGACCCGTTCTCGTAGAGATAGCGGCTGACCAGGGCGACGCAGCTGTTCTCCCGGATGCCCGCCCGCAAATAGCGGTAGAGCTCGTCGTAGGCCCCGTCGACCAGGGCGGCAGCGTGGTCGAGCAGCGCCACCTCGTCCGCGGTCTTGATGGCGCGGATGTCCTGCATGAAGCCGTGGCCGTCCTCGATGAGCAGGCCTTCCCGCTCAAGGGCCCGCAGCACGGGCAACTCGACCACGTCGACCCCGACCTGCTCGTCGGCCAGGCCATGATCGCGGAGAATGCCGGCGATCCGCCTGGCGTTGCCGCGCTCCACGCCTACCTCCTCGGGGATCGAGCCGCGCCAGCTGGAGATGCCGGCCCGCCAGTTCTCCCTGGCGTTCCACGGCGCGAACTTCTGGTGGGTGCGGGCCGCCGACCCGATATCCCACAGGATCGGGTCCTGGCCGCGCATGACGAGGACACAGCGGAACAGCTTGTCCCTCGCCCAGTTCCCGATGTGAGTGGCGGTGGTGTACCGGATGTTGTTCATGTCGAACAAGATCAGCGCGCCGAGGTCCGACGCCTCAAGGGCGGCGCGGACCTTGGCGGCCCGGTCCGTGCGCAGCCGGGCGAAGTCGACCCGCTGCTCCCAGTCCGTTCCCATGACCGCACCGGGGGACGCGATCGGTGTCGGCTGGATCGCCGCTGAGTAGTTCTGAGCCATTGGTGTTCTCTCCTTTTGGTGGATGTCGGGGCGCGAGCGGGCAACCCCGACCCTGCGCTGCGCCTTCGGCGCTTTTACGCGCCGGGCCGGGGCTACCCGTCCGCGCCTTGCGCCCGACCGGGTCCAGTGGGGTGGGGCTGGCACAGGGGTGTTGGGGGCGGGTGCCGGAGTCTTAGCGGGCGGCCGGGTATGGGGCTGGCCAGGGGTGTTGGTGGCGGGCGGGGAAGCGCGGGGCGGGGTGGGTGGCCCGGAGCGTAAAGAGCCGGAGGCGAAGCGAAGGGCCGCCCGCCCCGCCCCGCGCGGCTACACAGGGGCGTATTCGCCGGGCTCAGTGGCGGGGGTAGGAGCAACGGGGGCCGGGCCGGGAGTGTCCAGGGCGGTCCAGGCGGTGGTTATCAGGTTCTGGGTGGTCAGGCCGTATTTGGTGAAGAGGTAGGGGGCGGTCTGGGCGCCTTCGGCGAAGGTGTCCTGGAGTCCGACCCGGCGAAGGGGCCTGCCCAGGCCGGCCTCGGCCAGGGTCTCGGCGACTGCGGAGCCGAGGCCGCCGATGATGGTGTGGTTCTCGGCGGTGACCACGACGCGGGCGGCGGTGGCCGCTGCTAGCACGGTCGCGGTGTCCAGTGGCTTGATGACGGGGATGTTGACGACTCCGGCGCTGATCCCGTGGTCGTTCAGGAGCGTGGCGGCGGCGAGGGCCGGGGCGACCATCATGCCGCTGGCGAGCAGGGCGACGTCGGTGCCCTTGCTCAGCACCTGGGCATGATCAAGGGACAGCCGGTGGCTGTCCGGGAAGATGACCGGGATCTCCCCGCGCTTGAGCCGCAGGTAGACCGGGCCGGGCAGGTCGGCGATAGCTGGGACCACCTGGGCGGTCTCGGTCGCGTCGGCCACGTCGATCACGGTCATGCCGGGCAGCGCGCGCATCAGCGCAACGTCCTCGATGGCCTGGTGGCTCGGGCCGCCCGGGCTCGAGACGCCGGGCATGAAGCCGATGATGCGCACCGGCAGCCGGGGATAGGCAATGGCGTTGACGATCTGGTCCAGTGGCCGCCGGGTCGCGAAGACCCCGAAGGTGTGCACGAACGGGATGTGGCCGCTGCGGGCGAACGCCCCGGCCACGCCCATCATGTTCGCCTCGGCCATGCCGACGTGGATGAACCGGTCCGGGATCTCCGCCTGGAACAGGTCGATCTCGCATTGGCGGGTCAGGTCGCCGCTCAGGCAGACGATTTCGGGGCGCCGCCGCGCCAACTCGACCAGGGCGCGGCCGTAGGGCTTGAGTGCAGTGCGGTAAGGCGGTTCGAGCGCCGCCACCTGGTTCCCGGCCACAGTGGGGCCGGCCTGGCCGGCCGTCATGCCGGGCCCATTTCAGCGGTGAGTTCGGCGGCCGCCGCGGCCGCCAGTTCGGGCGGCAGCTTAATGAAGTGGCCGTCAGCATCCGGTGGCAGGCAGGCCAGGCCATGGCGGGTGGACGTCCGGCACACCAGAACCTGTGGTCGGCTGGCTTCGGCGGCGGCGGCCAGGGCCGCCGCCAACGCGGTAACGTCGTGGCCATCGAGATCGGTGGCCTCCCAGCCGAACGTACGCCATTTTGCGCTGATTGGCTCAACCGTGGTGATGCTGTCGACCGGACCATCGACCTGGGAGTTGTTGGCGTCCACCAGGACGGTGAGGCGGGACAGGCGGTAGTGGCCGGCGAACATCGCCGCCTCCCACACTTGTCCCTCCTCGAGTTCGCCGTCGCTGATGAAGGTGAAGGTCCTGACATCGGGCCGGCCTGCGAGGCGGTCGGACAGCGCGAAGCCGGCCGCCGCGGACAGGCCCTGGCCTAGCGATCCACATGTGTAGTCGAGAACGGGAGTCCGCTCGGTCCCGATGGCCTCGACCCGCGATCGGTCTTGCCCATAGGTCGCGAGGTCGGCCTCATCCATCAGGCCCAGTTCGGCGGCGGCGGCGAATGCTGCGATCACGTAGTGTCCGGGCGAGCACACCACCCGGTCAGTGCCGACCCGGAGCACGGCGCCGTACAGGGCGGCGAACTGCTCTGCCGCGGACAGTGCCTGCCCCAGGTAGCCGAAGCCCTGGGGCGCCACCATCTGGACCGCCCGGAGCCGGATCGCCGTAGCCATCCGGTGCAGGTCCACTGGGCCCGGCGAGGTCATGGATGAGGAGGTAGGAGCACTCAGCGTGATCACCCCTTCTGCTAAATTGGCTATGCCAATCTACTCAGGGCGTGGCTAGTGATCTGTCAGAGGGGTCCTTTGAGCTGCAGCCAAAGAAGACTCCCCTGACCGGCTACTCGCGAGGGAAGGCGGCCGGTGCCAGTCACGCGAGTCTCCGATGAGGTGGCTGAGGAGATCCGTCGGCTGATCATGCGCGAGAACCTGGCCGAGGGCGCGCGGCTGCCCTCGGAGCGGGACCTGGCCGAGCGTTTCGGGGCCAGCCGGCCAATGGTGAGCCAGGCGCTGCGCATGCTGTCCCTCATGGGCATGGTCGAGGTCCGCCGCGGATCTGGCGCCTATGTGCTGCGCCACCCGCAGGCGATGGTCACCGCGTCGGTCACCCTCATGCTCGACCTCGACCACGGCTCCGTGGGCGACCTGGCCGAGTTGCGCTTGTGGCTGGAAACACTGGGAGCGGTGCGCGCTTCCGGGCGGCGGCCAGCGATCTCCCCAGCCGAGGCAGCCGGGATCGAGGCCGCACTCACCAGGCTCTCCGGCGCTACCGCCAGCTCTTCTGAGTGGATCGCCGCGGACACCGTGTTTCACGCAACGGTCGTGGCGGCCGCGGGCAATTCGTATCTGGCGGCGGTGTACGAGAGCGTGCACACTGCGGTGCTCGGCTACGAATACGACCACTGGGTGCGCACCGAGACGGAGCCGTCATGGCTGAGCCCAGGTACGGCCCCGGCACAACTGGGTCTTCATCAGGCGATCTACCAGTCGGTGATCCGAGGTGACGCGGACGCGGCCAGGACCGCCGTGCTCCGCCACCACGCCGTGATGCTCGAACACCTGGCGGCCGCCCAGCCTGGGAAGGCCCGATAATGCGGGGCGAGCCGCGGGCGTCTCCTGGATGATCCTGGGCGGCACCGCCCTGTTCATCGCCGGGCACGCCGCGTTCAAGCTAACCGTCTGGCGCCGCGTTTCGTGGCCGAGGGTCGCCGCGGTCGCGGCGTGCGGCCTGCTGGGCCTGCTGGCCCCGCACGTATCCGCGCTGATCCTCGATGGATGCGCGTCCGCGGTGGTCGTCGCGGTCGCGGTGCTGGATCACGCCACGGCTCCTGTGGCGCGCGAGGCTGGCCAGGGCCGCGAGATGGCCGGTTAACCTATGCTGGCGCGATGTATCTCAGCCTCGTCGCCATCGTGGTCAAGGAGTATGACCCAGCCATCGACTTTTTCGTCGGCACGCTGGGTTTTGAGCTTGTTGAGAACTTCCCCTCGCTGACCAACGATGGACGTCCCAAGCGGTGGGTCGTGGTCCGGCCGCCTGGTGCCACCACAGGCCTGCTGCTGGCACGAGCCGACGGAGAGGACCAAGCTGCTGTTATCGGGAAGCAAGCCGCCGGCCGGGTGGGTTTCTTCCTCCGCGTAGACGACTTCGATGACGCCTACCTGCGGATGTCGGCCGATGGGGTCCAGTTCATGGGACCGCTCCGTACGGAGCCCTACGGACGCGTTGCCGTGTTCTTCGACATCGCTGGCAATAGGTGGGACCTTCTCGGTCCGGCATAACGGCTCGGTAACCTTCTGCTCATGGACCATTCGGCGGATATGAACGCGGCCATCTGGCAGTCCGAGGAGACCGCTACGACCTGGGCGTCGGAAGCGCAGAAGCACGAGCGGAACCGTGCGGCGCAGCGGCGGTTCATGGCCGTCCTCCTCCCCTTCGCCGAACAGGAGGCGTTCACGTTCCTGGATCTAGGAGCGGGGACCGGGGCTGCGTCGCGCGCGATCCTCGGCCATTACCCGCGCAGCACGGCAATACTCGCTGACTTCTCATCCCAGATGATGGCTGCGGGCGAGCATGAGATGCAGCCGTTCGCAGGGCGCTACCGGTACGTCGAGTTCGACATGTCGACCGGCCAGTGGCCCGCGGCGGTCCCTGCGGCGCTCGATGCGGTGGTGACCTCGATGTGCGTCCACCACCTGCCCGATGAACGTAAGCAGGGCCTGTTCGCCGAGATTTTCGACCACCTCGTCCCTGGCGGCTGGTACCTCAACTACGACCCGGTGAGCACGGGGGATCCCGTTGTCGAAGCCACCTGGCAGCGGGTAAGCGATCGTGATGACCCAGAGGCGGCGAGCAAGCGGCTGCATCACACGCCGCAGCAGCAGGCCCTCTATGACAACCACGTCCGCTACATCATCCCGCTCACCCAGCAACTGGATTATCTGCGCTCAGCTGGCTTCCAGGGCGTCGATGTCTACTGGAAGCAGTTGGAGAACGTCATCTACGGCGGGTGCCGGCCAGGCTGACGGGCGGGCACCCGTGGGGCACGGGAGATGGAGTCCTTCTAGGCCTGGCGTCGCCTGGTCGCCTCGGTGAGCAACCGGAGATCGACGCTGTGTCCGGGGGACGCGAACGGTGTGCCGGGTGCGCTGACGTCGAAACGGCCACTGTCAGGCAGGTAGTCGCGGCCGCGAGCGATGACGCGGTGCAGCTTGCCGAGCACCGTGATGTCGGTTCGCGGGTCGCCGCCGACGACGATGAGATCAGCATCGTAGCCGGACGCGAGGCGGCCGGTGATTGCGTCGACGCCAAGCGCCGCCGCCGCCTCGGTGGTGGCCATCGCGAGCACCTGTCCGGGCCGGAAGCCCAATGTCACGAGGTACTCCAACGCGCCGACGTACTGGTGATGCGGGGTGTTGTCGATGCCCGCGTCGGTGCCCGCGATGATCCGCACCCCCATCTCGTGCATCGTCTTGACATGCTCACCAACCGTGATGCCGGTCAGCTCGGCGACGTAGGGCGCGTTCACGTTGATAGTCGGGCAGACGAAGATCTTCTGCTCCGCGATCCGGGCGGCGAGGGGTTCGTCGAAGCGCCGCTCGTTGGTCTCGGTCACGAATGAACAGTGTTCGAGCGTGGTCACTCCGGCCTCGACGGCCTGGCGGATGCCCTCGATGCCGTGCACGTGGGCCGCGACCGGCTTGTCGACTCGTCCCGCCTCCTCGACGATCACCGCCAGTTGCGCAGTGGTGAACTGGGCGTACCAGGGCGCCGATCCGGTCGTCATGAAACCGCCGGTGGACATGACCTTGATCAGGTCGGCGCCGTGCTTGTGGTGGGTGCGGACCATGCGGCGGAGGTCATCCTCGCTGTCAGCCTCGGCACCCATGAACCAGCAATGGCCGCCGGTGACGGTGATCGGGCGAGCTGCCACGACCATCCGCGGGCCGCGGGCCAGGCCCGCGGCGATGGCATCACGCACGACCACATCCAGGTAGGCCCGTGCGCCGAGGTCGCGGGCGGTGGTCACGCCCACGCCGAGCAGTTGCCGCGCGCTATGCAGCATCAGTACCAGCTGCTGCTCGTCGGTCTCGCCGCGCATCCGCGCGACCGGATTCGGTCCGCCGTCGAACCCGAGATGGACGTGGCTGTCGATCAGGCCCGGCATGATCGTCGAGCCGGGGTAGTCCGTCCGTGGCAGCGCCACGTACCCAGCCGGCAGCGCTTCGGCGGGGCCGACCCAGTCCACGGTGCGGTCGCCGATCACGACGGCACCGTCGGTCACGGTCTCGTCGCCGGTAATGACTCGCGGCGCGGTGAGCACCTCCGACATGGCATCACCTCGCCTCGGCCAGCCGAGTAGAACGCGAACGGCAGCGTTGGCGACGACGGCGGACTCACGCTATGGCGGCGCGAGAAGAAGCGTCAAGACCCGTGGGCGCGGCCCGATCTGTTTACTTGGCGGAGATCGACCCGGTGGAGGATAAGGGTGTGCCAGGAAATCTCAGACAGGCAATAGACACCACGACCGTGGCGATGCTTCGGGCCCGCGGCAGCTTCAAGTGGACGGCTCCGGGTCCGGACGGGTTCGGTGCAGCCGTGGCGGAGATGGACTTCGGGGCCGCGCCGCCGATCCTCGACGCGCTCGCGGGGCTGTCTGCCGACGCGAACTTCGGCTACCTGCCGCCGTTTCTAGCCGAGGAGCTTGCCGCGGCTTGTGCGGAGTTCGGGCAGCGCCGCTACGGCTGGGACGTCGATCCCGCGCTGATCCATCACGTCCCGGATGTGATCAAGGCGCTTGAGATCGCCATCACGCACTTCTCGCGCCCGGGCTCGCCGGTCATCCTGCCCACGCCCGCGTACATGCCGTTCCTCGCCGTGCCAGGCTTCCTCGGCCGCGAGATCATCCAGGTACCGATGCATGACGACGCCGGCTTCTTCACCCTCGACCTCGACGCAATCGAGGACGCCTTCCGTGCCGGGGGACATCTACTCATCTTCTGCAACCCCTGCAACCCGCTCGGGCGGGTCTTCACCCGGGACGAGATGGCGCAACTGACCGACGTCGTCGACAGGCACAGCGGCCGGGTCTTTTCCGACGAAATCCACGCTCCGCTCGTCTATCCGGGGATGCGCCACATCCCCTACGCATCCACCTCCGACGCCGCCGCGTCGCACACGCTGACCGCCACATCCGCTTCGAAGGCGTGGAACCTGCCCGGCCTCAAATGTGCTCAGGTGATCCTCACCAACGAGCCCGACCAGGAGCGCTGGGAGCAGATGGGATTCTTCGCCTCACACGGAGCGAGCAATCCCGGCGTCGTCGCCAACATCGCCGCGTACCGGCACGGCGAGGCATGGCTGGACGAAGTCGTCGCCTACCTCGACGACAGCCGCCGCCTTGTCGCCGACCTGCTCAGCCTCCACCTGCCACAGGTGCGCTACCGCCCGCCCGACGGCACCTACCTCGCCTGGCTCAACTGCACCGCGATGGACCTGCCGCACTCACCCGGCGAACTCGTCATCGACCGCGCGCACATTACGGTCGTGGACGGACCCGCCTTCGGCGCAGGCGGCGCAGGCGCGTTCCGGTTCAACTTCGCCACACCACAACCCATCCTCACCAAGATGGTCGAACACATCGCAGCCGTCCTGAACCCCCAGCGGCCGTTGGCCCACGGGAGTGAGGCGAGGAATGACGCTACGCAACGCTGAATTCCGCATCACCTTCAGTTCCAAGGCCGACCGTTTCTACTACTACTTCGCCAAGGACGGTGGCGGCTGGTATCAGATCACGACTGACCTAAGCTGCCTCCGTGGACGATCAAAGGGACGGCGCAAGGATGGCCGCGGGACAGCGGGAGCGGGTGGCCGATGAGCAAGAGGGGCGAGTTCCGGTGAAGCCAGTACTGGATGGCACTGTCGCGCTGGTGACGGGGGCTTCGAGCGGCATCGGCGCGGCCACGGCCGCCGCGCTCGCGGCCCAGGGCGCGGCCGTGGCGCTGGCGGCGCGGCGCAGGGACCGGCTGGACACGCTCGCCGCCGGTATCCGCGATCAGGGCGGCACCGCGCTGGTGCTGGAGTCCGACATCACCGACGAGCGGCAGGCGACCGACGCCGTCGAGCGCACGGTCGCCGAGCTGGGCCGTCTCGACACGCTGGTCAACAACGCTGGCGTGATGCTGCTCGGCCCGGCGGTCGGCGCGCCGCTGTCGGAGTGGCAGCGGATGGTCGAGCTCAACGTGCTCGGCCTGCTCTACTGCGCGCACGCGGCGACGCCCCATCTGCTGCGTGCCGCCGAGGAGAGCCCGCGCCACGTCGCCGACATGGTGAACCTCAGCTCGGTGGCGGGCCGGGTGGCCCGCAGCGGCAGCGGCGTCTACAACCTGACCAAGCACGGCGTCGGCGCGTTCAGCGAGTCCCTGCGCCAGGAGCTGGCCGGGCGTTACGTACGCGTCTCACTCGTCGAGCCGGGCGCCACCGCGACGGAGCTGGCTGGCCACAACCGGCCCGAGGTGCTCGAGGGCATACGAAACCAGTTCGGGCAGAGGATGGAGGCCGGGGACATCGCCGATGCGATCACCTACATCGTTACCCGGCCGCGGCACGTCGCGGTCAATGAAATGCTGATCCGCCCCACCGAGCAGCAGCGGTAGCCCGGCGCAGACGGGTGTTCAGAACGCACGTCGGCGTCAGCGTGGCGGGATGTGAGTGCCTGGGTGTGCCAGCCGCACAGGCCTGGAGCGCTCGTCTGGCCCGTCTTTCTTCGGCCGCGCTCGAAGGTAGCTGCCGACCGCCACCACGCACCCGACCGCCGCGGCACGGAGCAGGCCCGCGACCAGCGTCGTGTGGATCTGAAACAGCGTGTGCGCCTGCCCTCGTCCCGAGTCGGCGTGAAAGACGATCCACGCCATCCCGACGGCCGCCACGAGTGCTACGGGCGCGACATATACCTGTGAACGCATCGGGAACAAACGAGCCGGTTGCTTGTGTTCTGCCGGCATGCCTCTTACCGGTGCGTACCAGCCAAGTGCGGCGTCATGGGCTCGCGACCAGGTTGACCTCTACGAGCGCTCCGGCGGGACCGAGGGAACCGAACTAAACGGCCGGCCAGTGATCATCTTGTCTTCAGTGGGTGCGAAGACCGGGAAGCTGCGTAAGACTCCCCTGATGCGCGTCGAACACGACGGTGAGTATGCCGTTGTTGCCTCGCTGGGCGGCGCGCCCACGCACCCCGTCTGGTACTACAACCTGACCGCGGACCCGCATGTGGAACTGCAGGATGGCCCGGTCAAGAAGGACTACGGAGCCAGAGAGGTTTCAGGCGGGGAACGCGCGCTCTGGTGGGAGCGAGCCGTAGCGGCGTGGCCGGACTACGCCGCGTATCAGCAAAAGACCACCAGGATCATTCCTGTGTTCGTGCTCACACCGATTGACGCGTAGGTCTGGGTTGGCGACTGCTGAGTAGGTGTCAGCGGAATCTACCGGTTCCGGGGGCTTCAGCCTCAGCCGGCCTCTGCTACACCTGGAAGGCAAGTTGTCTCGCGCCCCTATTCGATTCCCTGGTGTCCTGAGTCATCGATGCCTCGTCAGCCGCCGGGCTGTCGGGTGTGGCGAGTCCGAAGCCTGAGCCGCTGGGGCAACTAGAATCCGGCGCGACGAGATGGGGGATGGCGGTGACGGCGGTCGGCTACGTGCACGGGTACTCGGGGAGTGAGGCCGTCCGGCTGGGCGACCAGGCGGACACCCTCGCGGAGTTGCTCCATACGGGGATCGGGTACCCGGCCGGCAGCCGGGTGCTGGAGGTCGGTTGCGGGGTTGGCGCGCAGACGGTGCACCTGGCCGCCGCCAGCCCGGGTGCGCACATCGTCGCGTTCGACATCTCCAGCCAGTCTCTCGTACAGGCCCGGGCCAGGGTGGCTGGCCTCACTGCTCCGCCAGCGGAGCCGAGGGTGGCATGGTGCCGGGCGGACCTGCACGGCTTGCCGTTCGCCGACGGGGCGTTCGACCACATGTTCGTGTGTTTCGTGCTTGAGCACCTGCCAGATCCGCAGCATGCATTGGCCCGGTTCCGACGGGTGCTGCGCCCCGGGGGCACCATCACGGTGGTCGAGGGCGATCACGGGTCGGCGTTCTACCACCCCAACAGCGCATACGCCCGCGCGGTGATCGACTGTCAGGTCCGGCTGCAGTCCGCCGCGGGCGGGAACGCGCTGATCGGACGGCAGTTGCACCCGCTGCTGGTCGGCGCTGGATACACGGACGTCGTGGTCCGCCCGCGGGTGGTCTACGCCGACCAGTCCCGGCCCGGCCTGGTCGACGGCTTCACCCGCCGGACATTCAACGCTATGGTCAAGGCCGTCCGCGACGACGCACTGGCCGCCGGTCTCATCAGCCGGTCCGACTGGGCCCGGGGGATCGCCGACCTGGACCGGACCGCGGAGGATGGCGGGACCTTCAGCTACACGTTCTTCCGGGCCGTGGCCGTGAACGACCGGCGCAGCTGAGTAGACGCGGCTGAGCACGGGCCGACTGAGGTGGTGCGCGGGCCCCCGAACCCGCACAATTCCGGCATAACGAAACCCCGCCGCACCCTCTCCCACCCTGACGCGGCCGACTCCCACCCGGCCCACCACCCCGGCGCGCCTCCGCGTCGTTGGGGTGTGCCTTGTGCGGGATCGGTGTCGTTGGGATGTGCCCTGTGCGGGATCGGTGTCGTTGGGATGTGCCCTGTGCGGGATCGGTGTCGTTGCGCGTCGGCGCCAGCTGCCGATCTTGACTCGGCGCCGGCGCCGCCGCGACACTGCGTCGCATGCGAGCAGCGGTCATCGACGGGCCCGGGAGCGTGACCGTCCGCGACGTCCAGTCGCCCGCGCGCAGCGGGCTGGCCTTGGTGCGCGTGGCCCAGGCGGGGATCTGCGGCACCGACCTGAAGATCGCGGCGGGGGACATTCCGGTCGTGCCGCCACGAGTGCTGGGCCATGAGATGACGGGATGGGTCGAGTCCCCGGGGCGGCGGGAGACTGTCCTGGCGGGCACTTCCGTTCTGGTCAATCCGGCTGTTTTCTGTGGTTCTTGCGACCTGTGCCGTCGTGACCTGCCGCAGCTCTGCCGGGGCGGTGCCCTGCTCGGGCGGGACGTGGATGGTTGCTTCGCTGAGTTCGTGGCCGTGGACGAGGCGTGCCTGCACCCGATCCCGGCCTCGGTGCCGGCCGCCGACGCGGCGTTGCTGCAGGTCCTCTCCACCTGCGTGCACGCGCAGGACGGGCTGCGGGCATCTCCCGGGGCCAGCGCGGTCGTGGTCGGCCTCGGCGTGAGCGGCCTGCTGCACATCCAGTTGCTGCGGGCCCGCGGCGTCGAGACGATCATCGGCATCACTCGTTCAGGATGGAAGCGAGAACTCGCGCTCCGGTTCGGGGCGAGCCATGCCGCGTCACCGGAAGATGCGCAGCAGGCGGTCACCGACGCGACCGGCGGCCGCGGCGCGGACATCGCGATCGAGAGCGCGGGTACACAGCAGACCCTGGCCCAGGCCATGCGCCTGGCGGGCGCGGGCGGCACGGTGCTGGTGTTCGGCACCACGGCGCCCGCGGCCGACGCCATGCCTACCTATCAGTGGTATTTCAAGGAACTCACCATCCTCAACCCGCGGGCGGCCCGCCCCCGGGACTGCGACCTGGCGATCCGTCTTGTCGCGGAGCGCCGGCTGGACCTGGCCCCCCTGGTCACCGCCCGCTTCCCGCTTGAGGCGGTCGCCCGTGCGCTCGACGCCTGCCGCGACCCGGCCCAGCTGAAGGTCGTCCTTGATATCTCGCGGCCGCTGTAAGCTGTGTGGGCTTCTGGCTATACGGCGGAGTAGCTCAGTCAGGCAGAGCAAGCGGCTCATAATCGCTGTGTCGCCGGTTCAAGTCCGGCCTCCGCTACCAGCACGCCGGCCGTCCCGGTGGTCTCGCTGCGAGTCCGCCGCGGCGGCCAGCTGTGCTGCCGTCCCGCGCTGGGAATCAACACCTGGCCGCGGGCGGTTGACAGTGCGTACGGCCGGGCGATCGGCCGTCTCCACATTCCGATCCGTCCGCCCCACAGAAAGGCACTCCATCGTGGCTGCCACCGACGTCAGGCCCAAGATCACCCTGGCCTGCCAGGAGTGCAAGCACCGCAACTACATCACGCGCAAGAACCGGCGTAACGACCCGGACCGGATGGAGTTGAAGAAGTACTGCCCGAACTGCCGCTGCCACCGGCCGCACCGCGAGACGCGCTAAGCGTCCGCTGCGGTGCCTGTCAACCGCGACTACGCCGGCCGGACGTTCCCTGCGACAGCACCCTACGAGGTCAGCAGGGTCAAGATCGCGGAGTTCGCCGAGGCGATCGGCGACCCGAACCGGATCTACCGCGACCAGGCCGCGGCGCAGGCCGCCGGGTACCCGGACGTCATCGCGCCGCCCACGTTCGCCATCGTGGTCAGCATGGCGGCGAGCGGCCAGGCCATCGGGGATCCTGACCTGGGCATCAACTACGCCATGGTGGTCCACGGTGAACAGCGGTTCGAGTACGCGCGCCCGCTGCGGGCCGGCGACGTGGTGACGGCGCAGTCCACCATCGAGACCATCCGGGAGGTCGCGAGCAACGTGCTGCTCACCACCCGGACCGAGATCGCCACCGTGGCCGGAGAGCATGTCTGCACGGCCTTCTCGACGCTCGTGGAGCGCGGCGGTGCCGGGTGAGCGCGACGACCAAGTACGCGGACGTCGAGGCGGGGGATGAGCTGGCGCCCGCGACCTACCCCGTGACGCGGCTCAGCCTGGTCAAATACTGCGGCGCGTCCGGCGACTTCAACGTTATCCACTGGAACGAGCGGATCGCCCGGTCGGTTGGGCTGCCCGACGTGATCGCACACGGCATGTTCACCATGGCCCAGGCCGGCCGGTATGTCACCGAGTGGGCCGGTGACCCCGGTGCGCTTGAGGACTTCGGCGTCCGGTTCTCCTCCATGGTCGTCGTGCCCGACGACGACCTCGGCGCCACCATTGAGGTGAGCGGCCAGGTGGAGGAGAAGCTCGACGGCAACCGGGTGGTGCTGGCCCTGACCGCGCGGTCGGGCGGGGCCAAGGTGCTCACCCGCGCCCGGGCCGTCGTGCGCCTGGCCTGAGCTGGCCGCGGGTGGTGAAGGTCCGTGAGCAGGTAGCTCTCTCGGAGTTCACCACGCTCCGGCTCGGCGGCCCGGCCCGCCGGTTCGTCGAGGCGGCCACCGACGAGGAGATCATCGCCGAGGTCCGCAGCGCCGACGAGCGGGGCGAGCCGATGCTGATCCTCGGCGGCGGGAGCAACCTGGTGATCTCCGACGACGGGTTCCCGGGCACGGTGATCCACGTGGCCACCAAGGGCATCCGCCGCGACGATGCCGACTCGGCGAACGGCAGCGGGGCAGTGGCCGTGACCGTGGCGGCCGGGGAGGACTGGGACGCGGTCGTGGCGTCCTGCGTGGCCGAGCGCCTGGCCGGGCTGGAGTGCCTGTCCGGCATCCCGGGCCTGGCCGGGGCCACGCCCATCCAGAATGTCGGCGCCTACGGCCAGGAGGTTGCCGAGACGATCACCCTGGTCCGTGCGTACGACCGGGAGCGGGGCGATGTGGTCGAGTTGCCCGCGCGTGACTGCGGCTTCGGCTACCGGACCAGCGCCTTCAAACGCAGCGCCCGCTCGGTGGCGGCGCTGGACGGCTGGGGTGGGTTCACCGGAAATTTCGTTCTGCTCAATGTGGTCTTTGGGCTGGACCGTAGCCCCCTGTCCCGGCCAGTGCGCTACCGGGAACTGGCCCACCGGCTTGGCCTTGCCGAGGGTGAGCGGGCTCCGCTCGGGGATGCCCGCGCCGCGGTGCTGGGACTGCGCCGGGGCAAGGGCATGGTGCTCGACTCGGGTGATCCGGACACCCGCAGCGCCGGCTCGTTCTTCACCAACCCGATCCTGGACGCCGGGCAGTTCGCCGCGCTGCAGAGCGTGGTCGCAGCGCGCTGCGGCCCCGATGTCAGCATCCCGCGCTACCCTGCGGACGCCGGTTACGTGAAGATCTCCGCGGCGTGGCTTATCGAGCAGGCGGGCTTCCGGAAGGGCTACACGGGCCAGGAGGGCACGTCCGAAGGCGCGGGCAGTCCCGGCCTGCCGGGGGCCAGGATCTCGGCCAAGCACACGCTGGCCCTGGTCAACCCGGGCGGGGCCACCGCCGCCAGCCTGCTCGGCCTGGCCCGGGAGGTCCGGGACGGCGTGCGGGACGTCTTCGGGGTGGACCTCGCCACCGAGCCCGTGGTGGTCGGCGACAGCCTCTGACGGCCAGGGGGAAGGCTAGATCGACCCGTCAGGGAGGCCGGACGCCGCCTGGAGGTTCTCAGGACCCACGGGCCGGAGGTGGTGTCGCGCATTGGTAACCGGCGTGTTACGGTAGCCTGGCTGTTACCAGTAAGCTAGGAGTGGTCGCAGGATGCGGCACTACGAAGCGAAGTCATTGATTGCCGCCAGCCCAGAGGCAGTGTGGGCGGTGCTCAGCGACGGGGCGACCTGGGCGACCTGGGATTCTGGCGTCGATGCCGTTGAGGGCCGCATCGCCATGGGGGAGACCATAAAGATCCGTTCACAGGCGGCACCGGGCCGCACCTTCCCGGTCAACGTGACGACCTTCGAACCACCCATACAGTTGCGGTTCAGCGGTGGCATGCCGTTCGGCCTGTTCCGAGGCGTACGGACCTACGACTTGTCCCGGGACGCGGGTGGCGGCACCGCGTTTCACATGCGCGAACAGTACACCGGCCCGCTTCTGGCGCTGATCTGGCGGTCGATGCCCGACCTGGGCCCGTCCTTCGACAAGTTCGCCCAAGGGCTCAAGCGGCGAGTCGAGTCGGGCGGCTGAGCGGATGGTCCGGGCGCCTGCCTCCGGTGACCCCTTTGAGGCTTTGGGTGATCCAAATCGGCGTGAGATCCTCCGCCTGCTCAGCGGCGGTGACAAGCCGGTCCAGGAGATCGCCGCCGCGATGCCCATAAGCCGGCCCGCCGTCTCGCGCCACCTCCGCCTGTTGAAGGATGCCGGAATGGTGGCTGAGCAAGCCCAGGGAACCCGCCGGATCTATCACCTGCAGGAGCAGGGGCTGCGTGCCGTCCAGGCATATCTCGAGGGTATCTGGGGCGACGCCGCCGCGCGGTTTCGGTTGCTGGCCGAGAACACCGATAGGACGCCGGAGCAATGAACGCCCCGCTCAGGATGTCCTTCGACGTTGCCTGCTCGGCCGAGCACGCATTCGCGGTATGGACCTCGGGAATCGGCACATGGTGGCCGCCCGACCACACCGTGACCGGGCAGGCGGACCTCGTCATCGTCCTGCAGAGTGGCGTCGGAGGGCGGATCTATGAACGCACATCCGATGGCGTCGAGCACGACTGGGGCGAAGTTACTGTATGGAAACCTCCCACGCAGCTGGCCTACCTGTGGCACCTCCGGCGGGATCGCGCGGACGCCACCGAGGTGGAGATCCGCTTCCTCGCCCAAGGCGCCGCCACTACCCGGATCGAGATCGAGCACCGCGGCTGGGAGCGGCTAGGAAGAGCAGGCGAGGAGTGGCGCGACCGGAATCGCGCCGCCTGGGAGACGCTGCTGCCACACTTCCTGGCCGCGATTGCGAAAGCAGACCGCTGTTAGTGGATGTATTCAGGCCCAGCCAGGGGCAACGAACAGCCGAAAACAGATGGAGATGACCCATGACAGTCACCAAGGTGATCCGGTACAAGACGAAGCAGGAAAGTGCCGACGAGAACGAGCGCCTGATCCGTGACGTTTTCACTGAGTTGGCGAAGCAGAACCCTGAAGGCCTTCGGTACGCCGCGTTCCGCCTCGATGACGGGGTCAGCTTTCTGCACGTCGCGGTGCTCGACGGCGACGAGAACCCATTGACGACATCGACCGCGTTCGGCGAGTTTCAATCCGGCATCAAAGATCGGTGCGCCGAGGGACCGACCCCGGCCGACGCAACGATCATAGGCTCCTACCGCCTACTGCCCGATTGATACCTGACGCGCGGGGACGATCGCGATGGACGGCAAGCTGATGGTTGGCTGCGGGCTGGGCGGGCAACCCCGGCCCGGGCCCGGGTGCTTCACCGGTGGCCTGCGGCCCGGTCGTCTGGGGGGACTGGGAGCAGCATGCCCCGACCGGGCCGTACCTTGATGTCGGCTGGGCCGATCTGTTCTTCGCAAGCGGGGCAGTGGATCTGCTGATGGATCTCGCTGCCGCAGGCGGTGTGCTCGTAGATGATCGGCGGCCCGTGCGGCGCGGCGTACCGGTCGCCCCAGGCGCTGAGGGCGACGATCACGGGCGCAAGATCGCGGCCCTTGCCGGTGAGCAGGTACTCGTAGTGCTCTGGATGCTCTGAGTACCGCCGCCGCTCCATGAGGCCGGCGGCGACGAAGCTGTCGAGCCGGGTCGTCAGGATGTTGGGCGCCACGCCGAGGCTTCGCTGGAAGTCGCCGAAGCGGGTGTGCCCGGCGAACAGGGCGTTGCGGATGATCAGCAGGCTCCAGCGCTCGCCCACCAACTCCAGGGCGCGCGCCGCCGAGCAGTTCTGCGCGTCATAGGTCCGGCCGAGCATGATCTCAACCTACCCGTACTTGCATTATAAAACCACCTCCCAGCAGACGCCGGATTGCGGGTGACCGCACGCACCGGCGTCCCTGGATCGCTCGGGCTGCGCCATGACCTGACGGCCGACCGTACCCGTCGCAGCGCGCATAAACACCCCAGACCGCTCCCGCAGGCGGGCCTAGCCGCGGGCTTGACGCAACCATCTGGTCGCCCCTAACGTATAGCAATCAAATGGTTGCTATACGTGGAGGTCTGTCATGCCCATCCCGGACCGCATCGAACGGACCATCGAACTCGCCCACCCGCCGACGCAGGTGTGGGACGCGCTGACCAGTGCCGAGGGCCTGGGCGGCTGGTTCGGCGACCGTGCCACCGTCGACCTGCGCCCGGGCGGCTTGGCTCACGTCGAGTGGGACCACGATGACAACAGCCACCAGGCGACGCTGACGATTGCCGTTGTGGAGCCGCCGAACAGGTTCGCCTGGACATGGGGCATCCAGGGCCTGCCAGACGCCGATCCGCGCCGTACCTACGTCGAGTTCACTCTCGTGCCAAACGGCGCAGGAACGCGGCTGACCGTCGTAGAGTCCGGCTTCGCGCAGGTGCCGGACGGGCTGCTGGAGACCGCGTACCAGGGCAATGTCGAAGGGTGGCGCAAGGAACTGTCCCACCTCGCCGACTATCTTGATGCCGCCGCCTGACCTGGAGACGGTCGCGGAGGCGGTCTTCGCCGCGCTCGCCGAACCGACGCGGCGCAGCATCCTCGGCGCCCTCGCCACGCACGGGCCGTCGACGGCGACGGACCTGGCTGCCCTGCTGCCCATCTCGCGGCAGGCGATCACCAAGCACCTCGAACTACTCGCCGATGCCGGTCTCGTACTCGCCGAGCCAGGCGAGCGGCGCCGGATCCGATACCGCGTCAACGCCGCCCCGATGACGATCGCCCAGGCCTACCTGGCCGCCCTGGCCCGCGACTGGGACAGCCAGCTAGGCCGGCTGCAACGCGCGCTGGATGAACGCGCTTGACGCAACCATCTGGTTGCCATAATGTATCGCAATCAGATGGTTGCTATATATGGAAGTTTCTGTTACGGTGCTTGCATGACGCAAGTACACATGCAGGCGGGGGTCTCACCCGCTGACTACCGTCCGGGCTTCCGCGGAACGCGGACCGCCCGTATTGACCAGGAGGGTGTATGACAATCACCGACAAGGCAGTTCTGGTGACCGGGGCCAATCGCGGCATCGGGCAGGCGCTGGTCGAGGAAGCCCTGAGGAGAGGCGCGAAGCGGGTCTATGCCGGTACGCGCCAGCCCTTGGCCCACCCGGACGGGCGCGTCACGCCGCTGACCCTGGACGTGACCAGCGCGGCGCAGATTCAGGCCGCTGCCGGGAGAGTCGAGTCTCTCGACATCCTCATCAACAACGCCCAGGCCTTCCTGCCGTTGCTGACTGGTTCCCGGGGCGCCATCGTCAACAATCTGTCGTTGAACGCCTTCGCCCCCATGCCGGTCATTCCGGCCTACTCGATCTCCAAGGCGGCCGCGTTCAACCTGACGCAATCGCTGCGCGCTCTTCTGGCCGGACGGGGGGTGCGGGTGCATGCCGTCCTCACCGGCCCCACGGACACCGATATGACCCGGGGCGTAGACATACCGAAGGCCTCTCCGGAGTCCGTCGCGCGAGCCATCTTCGACGGAGTGGAGAACGGGGAGGAGGACATCTTCCCCGATCCCATGTCGCAGTCCATGGCCGAGAGCTGGCGCAGCGGTGCGGCCAAGGCGCTCGAGCGCCAGCTCTCGGCGCTCGTAGCAGCAGAGCCCGTCAAGGCATAAGCAAAGGTGAAGGCCTTGGACCTGAACCGGAAGGTGGACATCTGGTCATGAAGACACCCCCGATCGTGTCACCGCAGGAGTGGGACGCTGCGCGCCAGCAACTGCTCGTGAAGGAGAAGGACTTGACCCGCGCCCGTGACGCGTTGGCCGCCGAGCGTCGGCGGATGCCGTGGCTGGCCGTGGAGAAGGAGTACGAGTTCGACGGCCCCGAGGGCAAAGCGAGCCTGCTCGACCTGTTCGAGGGCCGCCGTCAGCTGATCGTCTATCGCGCCTTCTTCGAACCCGGCGTGTTCGGCTGGCCCGACCATGCCTGCCGCGGCTGCTCCCTGGTCGCCGACCAGGTCGCCCACGTCGCCCACCTGAATGCCCGCGACACCACTCTCGCCTTCGCCTCGCGCGCGCCGCAGCCAGACATCGGGCGCGTGAAGACGCGGATGGGCTGGAAGATCCCCTGGTACACCATGACCGACGGCTTCGACACCGACTTCGGCGTGGACGAATGGCACGGCACGAACGCGTTCATCCGCGACGGCGACAGCGTGTTCCGCACCTACTTCATCAACAACCGCGGCGATGAAGCAATGGGGAGCACCTGGAGCTACCTCGACCTGACCGCGCTCGGACGCCAGGAGGACTGGGAGGACTCGCCCGAGGGCTACCCCCAAACCCCACCGTACGCGTGGTGGAACTGGCACGACGAATACGGCGACACCACATGAACGGCCACGTCGGCGGCGTGCCAGTCTCGTCGGCAACTGCACACAGCACGACGCGACGCCGATTTCCCGCTCCGCCGAGCGCTAGGACAGCCGCGGCGGCAGCCGCGTTGACGGCGACGCTCGGGCTCGCCGCCGCATGCTGGGTGGTCGCGGTCCGGCAGATGAACGGGATGGACATGGGCGTGGCGACCCGGCTCGGTTCGTTCGCGTTCTTTGCCGCCCTGTGGGTGTCGATGATGGCGGCGATGATGCTGCCGGGCGCGGCTCCGGCAGTCGTGAGGCGCGCTCATGGCAGCGGTGGTGTGCGCGCCGTGCCGCTGTTCGTCGGGTCGTACCTGGCCGTCTGGGCACTCGCAGGTGTCGCGGTGTATGCGTTGTACCGGCCGCACGGGTCTTTCGCCGCCGGCGTGGTGGTGATCGCGGCCGGTGTCTACGAGCTCACGCCACTCAAACAGCACTTCCGCCGGCGCTGCCGCGAGAGCGTCCGCTCTGGATTGGAGTTCGGGCTCTGCTGCGTCGGCTCGAGCATCGGGCTGATGCTGATGCTGGTGGCGCTGGGCGTCATGAGCGTCACCTGGATGTGCGTGATCGCCGTCGTCGTTCTCGCCCAGAAGCTCCTGCCCGCGAAAGCCGTCCTCGATGTGCCGCTGGCGCTGGCGATCGTCGGACTAGGAGTCTTGATCGTCATCGCGCCCTCGTCGGTTCCCGGGCTCACGCTACCGATGTGAGACGTCATCGGTGGCGTGGGCCACGCCAAGCTGTTGTCTCGACACGAAGGAGACAGACAAATGACCGATCACAAGACTGGAACACGGGAAGAGTGGCTGGCGGCCCGGCTGGAGCTGCTCGAGGCCGAGAAGGCGCTGACGCAGCGTAGCGACGAACTGGCGCGGCAGCGCCAAGAGCTGCCCTGGGTTCGAATCGACAAGGAGTACCGCCTCGACACCGACGCCGGCACAGCGTCCCTCACGGATCTCTTCGCCGGACGCTCGCAGCTGCTCATCTATCACTTCATGTTCGGCCCGGACTACACAGCAGGGTGCCCGACCTGCTCGGCGATCGCGGACGGCTTCGACGGCTCCGTCGTCCACCTCGCGAATCACGACGTCGCGTTCTGCGCGGTGTCGCGAGCCCCGCTCCCGAAACTGCAGACATACAAGCGGCGGATGGGCTGGAGCTTCCCCTGGGCGTCCTCCTTCGACAGCGACTTCAACCACGACTTCCACGCCGCGTACACCAAAGAGGAGTGGGATTCGGGAGCGGTCCAGTCTAACTTCCGCGCGGCGGACCTCCGCCCGTCCAGTGAGGACGGTCCCGGGCTCGACGACTTCGCATCGAGCATCGTCGGAACGGACTGGGCGACGTACCGGCGAGAAGGGCCCGGCGTGAGCGCGTTCGCGCTCGAGGACGGCGTCGTCTACCACACCTACTCGGCGTACGCGCGCGGGCTGGACGGCCTCTGGGGCATGTACCAGTGGCTTGACCGCGCGCCACTCGGCCGCAATGAGACCGGCTTCTGGTGGCGCCGCCACGACGAGTACGACAGCCAGTGAAACCATGGACACGCCAAGGACACCGGCAATTACAGTCCCGTTCGGGTGTCATGGCCGCACCGTGGCCGCGTAGAGGTCCAGTTTCCCGGTCCGGGTGTCGTTCCACACGAGGTGGACGGCGCCGGCGCCGGCGGTGATGCCCTGGTAGTCGCCGATCCACCAGGCTCCGTGTTTTCCGCCGGAGGCCGTCGGGCTGTGTGGGTCGAACGCGGTGGTGGTCACCTGCAGCGGTGGCTGGAAGCGGAGCTTCCCCTGCGGCTGGGAGAGGAGCAGGACTTGGTTGACGCGGCCGTTGGCCAGGGCGAATGCGGAGATCGCGACCCGGCCCGCATTGTCGACCGCCAGGTTGGGCTGGAAGTAGGTCACGCCGTCGGCGGGTGTCGCGGTCACTGCCTTGCCCCAGGTCCGGCCGCGGTCGTGGGATGCGGTCACCACGATGTCCGAGTGCGTGGCTCCCGGCTGGTGTTTGGGGAACGCGACGTAGAGGGCATCGCCCTGGGGA
>WNFF01000727.1_pt1 | contig 25587 bp, 20 predicted proteins | sample 5400441 | NCBI WGS metagenome assembly WNFF01 (sample SAMN13153345, study PRJNA577476) | soil metagenome | isolation source: 120 cm saprolite under Douglas fir tree site 2 hole 3 replicate 1 | place: USA:California | collected 2015-04-18
TGTCGATGTTGCCTGCCGCCATCCCGCGAATGGCGCAGTTGGGGCAGATCCCGCCAAGCCCGGCTGGAGTCCCCGGGTTGGTCTGCGGCCCCGAATAGGCGAAGGTCGAGTCGATCGGGGTAGGGGTCAGAGCGAGGCCCGGAAAGCGAAACTGATCGACGGTGACGCAGCTGTCGAGCGGAGTGCTGGTCGGGTTCAACCCGGCCCGGATTTCGTAGCTGCAGCTCGACGAAAAGATGTATTGATAACGATTTCCGCGGCCCGGGACGAATCCGCTGTCCGCCATCGTTTCGAAATAGTTCCCGCGTTCGGCGAACACCGAGGCCTCGGTGTTGTACCAGGATTTCAGCTGTGCCTTCGCCTCTGCCTGTCGCGCGCGCGACTGATATTGGAAGAAAATCGGGACTGCCACGCTGGAGAGGATTCCAATGACGCCCATCACGATCACCAGCTCGATCAGGGTGAACCCGCGCCGCCGATTGGAAACCATCGCTCTTAAAGCCATCGCTGCATTCTACCATTTGGCGCACCGCGACCCGGACTCGGCAGATCAGCCGACGGCTCCTACGGTTGCGCACCAGCGCCTTCTTGCCGCCGCCAGGTGGGCTACTTGACCGCCGCCGAAATCAATTTGAACTCGGGAGTTCCCGCTTTCCCCAACAGATCAAACAGCGCTGACTCCACGGTGGTCACCACCGCACCCACTTCTCGGCACAGGGAAAGCCCCACCTGCCGGTCCTCTTCGGTCCTCGAGAGCACTGCGTCGGCGAGCAGATAGGAGTCGAAGCCCTGCTCCGCCAGATCGCGCGTGCTTTGAAACACGCAGACGTGCGTCTCCATCCCGGCGATCAGGATCTGGCTTCGCTTCAGGGCGGAGACAACCTCCGGCAACGCGCAGCTGAAGCTCAGCTTTTCCACCCGGTGCGCCCCGTCGAGCAGCTCTTTCAACGCGGGGATCGTCGGGCCGAGCCCTTTTGAATATTGCTCGGTGTAGACGATTGGCAGGCCGAGCGCGCGGGCTCCGCGGATCGCCGCTTGCGTCCGCTGAACCATCCGCTCCAGCGCGCGCGGGTCCATCGCCGCGCAGAGCCGCTCCTGAATGTCGACGACCAAAAGTCCGGCCTGCGATCGGAGCAAGCGAAACTTGTCCGCCGGTGGCTTCATCGGGAGATCTCCTCCGGAGCGCTAAACCGCATAGCCCATCGCGCCCGCCTTCATCGGGGCGTCCGGATCCAGCATCACGTTGACGCAGGCCACCGTGTTGCTCTGAAGCGCACGCTCGAGCGCCGGTCGGATCTTGGCCGGCTCGGTGACCAGTTCCCCGTATCCTCCAAACGCCTGGACAATCTGATCGTAACGGGTGGGCGCGAGCAGCGTTCCGGGCGATTTGTCCTCGCCGAACATCTGGACTTGCGGAAGGCGGATCTGACCCCAGGCGGCGTCATTGCCCACCACGCACAAAACGGGGAGTTTGAAGCGGAGGGCGGTCTCGAAATCCATTCCGTTGAGTCCAAACGAGCCGTCGCCTTGGACGACCCAGATCGGACGTTCGGGGTGAAGCAGCTTGGCGGCGATGGCGAACGGCGCCCCCACCCCCAGGCAACCCAGCGGACCGGGATCCAACCACCGCCCGGGACGTCGCAGCTCGATCACCTTTGCCGCCAGCGAAACCCAGTTGCCGCCGTCGGCGACGAACATCGGATCCTGGCCGGCGCTGTATGCCACCTGCGACATCTCCCGAGCCAGGCGGAAGTGATGGATCGGAGCGGCATCGCTGCGGATCCACTCTTCCATCGCCACCGCTTTCTTTTTCTCAGCTTCGCGCAGGCTGGACAAATAGGTGGGGCGCGCGGCTTTGGGCGCCGCGCTGGCAAATGACTTCAAGGCGGCGAGGGTGTTCGCCACGATCCCGACCTCGACCGGGCGATTGCGGCCAATCTCGACCGGGTCGATGTCCACCTGCACGATCTTCGAGTGGGGGCCAAAGGTTGGCTCCGCGCCGTAGTTGAGCCGGAAATCGAAGGGCGTGCCGATCACGAAGACCACGTCCGCCGCCGAAAGGGCTTCTTTGCGCGCGTGCTGGAAAAAGAGCGGATGTTCCGCCGGAAGGCAGCCGCGACCCGCGCCATTGAGGAAGACGGGCAGCTGCGCAGTCTCGGAGAACCGCCGCAATTCGTCCCACGCACCGTCCCAATACACCGAAGAGCCGGCGATCACCGCGGGGCGCTCCGCCGCGGCGAGCAGCGCCATTGCCTCGTCGACCTTGCGCGGGTCCGGGTAAATGAGCGCGTCGGTGCGGTACTTCTCGGGGAGCCGAGCGCTTTCCTCGTCGATTCCATTGCAGAGGACGTCCCAGGCAAGCTCGAGAAACACCGGCCCCGGCCGTCCGGAAAGAGCCACCCGCGCGGCCTTGGACAGATACGAGGGCACCAGCTCAGGACTGGGAACGCGATCGCTCCACTTCGAGATGCGATGGAAAAGGTCGACCTGCTCCATCTCCTGAAGGCTGCCTCGACTCTGGTTGAAAATGGGCGCCGCCCCGCCGAGCAACAGCAGAGGAGAGCTGGCCGCATAGGCGTTGGCGACGCCGGTCAGCGCGTCGGTCACGCCTGGACCGGCGGTCACCACCGCCACGCCGATTCCCTTGGTCATCCGCGCGTAGGCATCCGCAGCGTGCGCCGCAGCTTGCTCATGCCGCATGTCGATCACCTGGATTCCCTCTTCGACGCAGCCGGCGTAGATCGGCGCCACGTGCAACCCGCACAAGGTGAAGATGTGGCGAACGCCCTCCTTTTTGAGCATCCTCGCCACCAATTGCCCGCCCGTCGTCATTCCCATGCCTTTTCTCCCAGGACCGCGATCTCTCAGGCGGCTTTCAGCGCCGCCTCTACGAACGGCAATCGGTCGTTGCCGAAATACATGTCATCGCCGATGAAAAAGCTCGGCGTCCCAAAGGCCCCGCGCGCCAGAGCCTCATCCGTGTTCTTACGCAGCAGGTCTTTTATCTCGGGCGACCCGGAACGCTCGAACGATTCTTCTGCTCCCAGCCCAATTTTCAGGAGAACCCCGGTTAAGACCCCGACATCGCTCACATCTTTTCCCTCGACGAACACTTCGCGGTACAAGGCGTGGGTAAAGGCAGAAAGGCGGCCGCGCTCATCCGCGACCAACCCGAGGCGACCCGCTTTCAAGGAGCTGGAAGGAAAGCCTTCCGGAAGCATGAAATCGGGCAGATCATAGTGCCGCGTCCAGTCCAAAAGGTCCTTCAGCATGTACCGCGCCTTGACGATGTTCGAGGCGGGAGAAGTGTTTCCCGACTCTTTGAAGAGAGCGCCCAGAAGGAGGGGACACCATCGCAGGTCGACCCCGGCGCGCCGCACGACGGCTTCCACGCGGGTGGAGGCGAGATACGAGTACGGGCTTGAGTAATCGAAGAAAAATTCCAGGACCTTGGCCATTGATTCTCCGCCGGGATGAATGGGTTCAGGTTTAGCGCCGTGCATCCACTTTTAGAAGCCCTGCGGCGCATCGCCGCCTCGGATGGTGTCACCCTTGCGCACTCGGCGTACGCCAGGGGCCTGGCGGTCACCAGCCTGGACGGATCGACGCGCCCGATTCCGATCACCGCCACCCCGGTGATTATCGACGCAACTCAAATCCGGCAGCGCGCGAATCTCTCGGCCCGGCTTTCTTCGGCGGCGGTGAAGATGGCTCGGTCGATCCTCGCAGGTCCGGATCGAGAGCTGATCGCCGGGGCGCTCTCCCCTCGCGAGAAGCGAATCGCCCTGAAGACCTATGCGACCGCCAACCGCCTGGCCACCACCCGCGTGGACTACTTTCTCCGCGGAGAATCCGAGCAGCCATTCGCGCTCGAAATCAATGCCACCATTCCCGCGATGCAGGGCTACTCGGACATCGCGGCCGAAGCCTTCATCGAATGGGTCGGCAAAGCCGCCGGCCTCGCCGAGAACGCAATCGCCGGTCTGATTCGCAACAATGGCTCCAACGCGCGCGCCCTCCACGAGGCGCTGGTGCAGGGATTTGCTCTCGAGCGGCGCCGCGAGCCAGCCCGCATCGGATTGCTCTGCCGCCGCAATGACGCGCAGCTCACCGAGCTTGAGTACCTCGCCCGGCGCTTTTCCGATTTCGGCACCGAATCCAAGGTGGTGTTTCCCGATCAGCTGTCCGGGGACACGACGGTCGAGGCCGATGGCAAATCGTACGAGCTCATCTACCGCCACCTGTTCGTCCGTCGACTCGATAAAATTGACGCTCCCTACGTCGTCGACTTGTTTGAAGAAGTGCCCGGCCGCAAGGCGGTGGTGCTCAATCCGCCCGCCTCCCAGGTCGAAGTGAAAACCACCTTCGCCTTGCTCTCGATGGCCGCACAGGATCCCGAGCTCGCCGACCTTGCAGGGCTCGACGCCGATGAGCTGAGGGCTGTTCAGGAGGCGCTTCCCTGGACGCGGATATTCCGGCACGGTCCGACGAGCAACGAGCAGGGGGGCCGGATCGATGATCTGGTGATACTCGTCGCCGCTCACCCCGAGAGGTTCGTCCTCAAGCGGGCCTGGGACTACGGAGGCAAAGCGGTTTTTATCGGGCGCTCGTCGGCCGAGGTCTCGTTTGCGGAGCGCACCCGCGAGGCGTTCGGCGCCGCTCTGGGCTGGGAAGCTCTGTGCGAACGCGCCGCCGAGGACCCGGTCGGCGGAGGCTTCATCGTCCAGACGATGGTCGAGGCATCGCCGCAGAGCCACGTGCTTTGCACCCAGACGAGCTCGACGACACAGCAACTGTACGTCGACTTTTCGGCTTACGCTTCGGTGGGACTTGGTCGCGCTCCGGACTGGGGCGGCGTTTGCCGGGGATCCGCGTCGCGCATCGTCAACATCGTGGGCGGCGGAGGCGTGCTGCCGCTTATCACCACCGAGGTCGCCGATGCGCTCCTGGTCGCCTTCCAGGCTCGCTCCGCGAGCGAAAAGGGAAATCGCGCGCTATAAAGCAGGCCAGTTACCCAAAGGAGCTACTGAATGTCTTGGCAGACCCCTCTTGAACGCAACACGGCGGCCGTCGATCAGATCGTCGTCGAGCAGTCGCAGCGCGCCTTCATGGTGCGAGTCTACCGGTGGATGTTCGTGGGCCTTTCGGTGACCGGGGGCGTCGCGTTGTACACCGCTTCCAGTCCGGCGTTGCTGCAGCTCGTCGTTCCCCATTTGATGTTCCTGTTGATCGCGGAGCTTTTGGTCGTGCTCGGGCTCACCTTCGCTGCTCCGCGGGTCAGCGGTACCGTCGCCGGGGGGCTGTTTTTGCTCTACGCGACGATGAACGGGCTGACGTTCTCGACGATTTTTCTCGTTTTCGAGCTGGGCTCGATCGGCCAGGCGTTTCTGCTCACCGCCGGCACTTTCGGGGCGATGAGCGCCTACGCGACCCTGACCAAGAAAGATCTCAGCGCCTGGAGAACCTTTCTTTTCATCGGCCTGTTCGGGGTGATGATCGCCGGTGTGGTCCAGCTGTTCTGGCACAGCGAGGGTTTCTCCTTCGTTTGGTCGTGCGCTTGCGTGGTCGTCTTCGCCGGCCTGACCGCCTACGACACCCAAAAGCTTCGTCAGATGCACGCCGGGGCAGGCTACTCCAGCGCGGCCAGCTTGAGCGTGAGCGGCGCTCTGATGCTCTACCTCGACTTCGTGAATCTGTTCCTCGCGCTGCTCCGACTCTTCGGACGCCGCCGGTAGGACTTCACTTCGTACCCGGCATCCGCAGGCGCTCGACCGGGCGGCCGCCGACGATGTGCTCGTCGACGATCTCCTGCACATCTTCGGTCTTCACCCGCGCGTACCAGACCCCCTCGGGGTAGACCACCACGGTGACTCCGAAAGCGCACTGATCGAGGCAGCCGGCGGCGTTCGCCCGCACCTCGCCGCGAAGGCCGCGCTTCTCCAGCTCCTGCTTGAACAACTCGCGCACCTGTTCGGACCCCTTGTCCGCGCAGCATCCCTTCGGGTGCCCCTCGGGACGGCGGTTGGTGCAGACGAAGATGTGTCGGCGGAAGGGCAGCATCGCAGAAGGTCTCTTAAAGGCGTTTTTCGCGGCGCGCAAACTCCGGCCGGGGCCGGTGCAAAATTAGAGTCGTCATTTAACGTACTTTCAGCAAAGTATTCCCCGGGGCGTCAGTGCGTCGCATTAGGATTCGCGGCAGATTTTCGCGGCCCCCTTCCCTGCCCGCAAAGGGGCCGCTCGAGCGGGCGGTCGCAGGCGGGCACAAACAGCTTCCAGCTGCCTGGGGGTGGGTCTTGCCGAGGACATTCAACAAGTGCGGGCGCACCTCCAATAACCCTAAATCTGGTGGTGTGGCCTCCAATTTGACACTAGCTATAGTGGGGTTACGCTTGACACCAACTTGTTACATCGTGTACAAAAGGCCGTTCGAAATGAGGGGGAGAGCGCTCAGCCATTTCGGAAGGCCCTCCACACACTGGCGTCGGCGGCGAGCCGGTCTCGCTGGAGACTCTGGTCACTTTTTTTCCGTCCCAGCGGCCCTGTGCCCGCCGGGACGAAGCAGGGTGGGGTTTTTCACAAAAGACGTACCATAAGTGAAACTGGAGAGGGAGAGACCAATGGATAAAGAGCTGCTTCCCAAGTCTTCGGTCCCGTCAAAAGAGCGCAAGGCCTCGCGTCGAGGCAAGGCTGCGCCTACGGGAATGGTCGTGCCCCGGTATTTCACCACGCCGGGCGTCGACCCGGCGGACGAGCTGGCCTGGGAACACCGCACCGCGAACATCAGTGGCGAGGACGGAAGGACCGTCTTTGAGCAGAAGGACGTCGAAATCCCCAAGTCCTGGTCGATGCTCGCGACCAACGTGGTGGCCTCGAAGTACTTTCGCGGCACGCCCGACACTCCCGAGCGCGAGAGAAGCGTTCGCCGGTTGGTCAGCCGCGTCGTCGACACCCTGACCCGCTGGGGCACCGAGGGGGGCTACTTCGCCACGGAGGCGGATCGGGACGCATTCCACGCGGAGCTTAGCCATCTGCTGCTGCGGCAAAAGGCCGCCTTCAATTCACCGGTCTGGTTCAACGTCGGCGTCGAGGCGCAGCCCCAATGCTCCGCCTGCTTCATCAATTCGATCGAAGACTCGATGGATTCGATCCTCACCCTGGCCAAGACCGAAGGGATGCTGTTCAAGTACGGATCCGGGACGGGAAGCAATTTGTCCACCCTGCGCTCCTCCCGCGAGCTGCTTGCCGGGGGTGGCACCGCTTCCGGCCCGGTCTCCTTCATGAAGGGGTTCGACGCCTTCGCCGGGGTGATCAAAAGCGGCGGCAAGACCCGGCGCGCCGCGAAAATGGTGATCCTCAATGTCGACCACCCGGACATCCTCGCGTTCATCCGCTGTAAGGCAACCGAGGAGAAGAAGGCCTGGGCGCTGATCGATGCCGGCTATGACGCCTCTTTCAATGGCGAGGCCTACTCGTCGATCTTCTTCCAGAACTCCAACAACTCCGTTCGGGTCACCGATGAGTTCATGAATGCGGTGGTGGAGGACGAGCCCTGGAGCACGAAGAAAGTGAAGGACGGCCAGACGATGGAGACCTTCCGCGCCCGCGAGCTGATGCGGGAGATAGCCGAGGCCGCTCACCTCTGCGGCGATCCCGGGTTGCAATTCGACACCACGATCAACGACTGGCACACCTGCCTGAACACGGCGCGGATCAACGCTTCCAACCCGTGCTCGGAATACATGTTCCTCGACGACACCGCCTGCAATCTGGCGTCCTTGAACTTGATGTGCTTCCGGACGATCGACGGCGATTTCGACATCGAATCCTTCAAGCACGCGGTGGATGTGGTGCTGCTTGCCCAGGAAATCATCGTCGGTTTTTCCCGCTACCCCACCCAGAGAATCACCGAGAACTCACACGCCTATCGACCGCTCGGGCTCGGGTTTGCGAACCTCGGCGCTCTGCTGATGGCCTCCGGCCTTCCCTATGACTCCGACGCGGGGAGAAACTATGCCGCGGCAATCACCTCCCTGATGTGCGGCGAAGCCTACGTGCAATCGGCCAAGCTGGCGGAGCGCAGCGGTCCTTTCGCCGGATATGCGAAGAATGCCGAGCCGATGCTCCGGGTCATCCGCAAGCACCGCAAGGCGGCTCACCAGATTCCCGCGCACGGGGTGAGCGCGGCGCTGCACGCGGCATCCTCCCTGGCGTGGGATCAGGCGCTCGCTCTGGGCAGCGATCACGGATTCCGAAACAGCCAGGTCACTGTCCTCGCGCCTACGGGAACGATCGGATTCATGATGGACTGCGACACCACCGGCATCGAGCCGGACATCGCGCTGATCAAGTACAAGAAGCTGGTCGGCGGCGGGATGCTGAAGATCGTCAACAACACCGTACCACTCGCCCTCGCCAAGCTCGGATATTCGCCCTCGCAGGTCGAATCGATCGCTGCCTATTTGAACGAGCATGACACGATCGAAGGCTCGCCCATTCTCAAACCGGAGCACCTGCCCGTGTTCGACTGCGCGTTCCGCCCGGCCAAGGGCGAGCGCAGCATCCATTGGATGGGCCATATCCGGATGATGGGAGCCACCCAGCCGTTCTTGTCGGGCGCGATCTCCAAGACGGTCAACCTGCCCACCAACGCCTCCGTAGAGGAGATCGAGCAGGCGTACCTGGCGGCCTGGCGCGACGGGCTCAAGGCAATCGCCGTCTATCGCGACGGCTGCAAGCGCTCGCAACCGCTGAACACGAAGAAGTCGGACGTCAAGTCGGACGTCAAGGAAGAGACGGTCGCGGCGCCAGTGGTGGTTGCCCCTCCGCCGGATCGCGCGGTCCGTCGGCGACTTCCCGACGAGCGAAAGGCGGTCACCCACAAATTCTCCATCGGCGGCCATGAAGGATACCTGACGGTGGGAATGTACGAAGACGGCCAGCCGGGAGAGCTGTTCTGCGTGATGGCCAAGGAGGGGTCGGTGGTGAGCGGGTTGATGGACAGCTTTGCCACCGCCATCTCGCTCTCCTTGCAATATGGCGTTCCGCTCAAGGTCCTGGCGGACAAGTTCAGCCATACGCGTTTCGAGCCGTCCGGGTTCACCGGAAACCCGAACATCCCCATCGCCAAATCGATCACCGATTACATCTTCCGCTGGTTGGCCCTGAAGTTTCTCCCCCGCGAGGACATTCCGGAGAGCATGAAGGCCCACCCCGCCGAGCAGGATGCGAATCGCGGGGAAGGCAAAGGGGCAAGCGGCGAGCGAAAGGCGCTGCCCTCCAGTGCGCGCGAGGCGTTTCTCAACCAGGAGGATGCGCCGCCCTGCCATACCTGCGGCGCGATCATGGTCCGCAACGGCGCCTGCTATCGCTGTGCGAATTGCGGATCGACCAGCGGCTGCAGCTAAGAAGCGCCTCAAAAAACGAAACGGCCCCGAGAGAACGCGGGGCCGTCGTGAACGTCGAAAACGGGTGCGACTTAGTAGTCCATGTCCTCGCCGCCGTAGTCGGGCATTCCGCCCGGCCCGCCGCCGCCACCAGCTCCGCCCTTCGCTTTCTTCTTCGGCTTCTCCGCCACCATCGCCTCGGTGGTGAGCAGGAGCGATGCGACCGATGAGGCGTTCTGGAGGGCGGTTCGCTCCACCTTGGTGGGATCGATCACCCCGGCCTTCTCGAGATCTTCGAAGGTCTCGGTCAGGGCGTTGAACCCGAACGCCCCGCTGCCATCGAGCACCCGCTGAAGGACGACCGCTCCTTCCCAGCCTGCGTTGCTGGCGATCTTGCGGATCGGCTCCTCCACGGCGCGGCGGACAATCTGGACGCCAAATGCCTGCTCGACGCCCAACTTCAGCTTGTCGAGCGGTCCCAGACATCTCAGGTAAGCGACCCCACCGCCCGGGACGATGCCCTCTTCGACCGCCGCGCGGGTGGCATGCAACGCGTCCTCGACGCGGGCCTTCTTCTCCTTCATTTCGGTCTCGGTGGCCGCGCCCACGTTGATCACCGCGACGCCGCCGACGAGCTTGGCGAGCCGCTCCTGAAGCTTTTCCCGGTCATAGTCGCTGGTGGTGTCGGCGATCTGATTGCGGATGAGCTTGATCCGGCCTTCGATTTCGGCCTTCTTGCCCGCGCCATCGATGATCGTGGTGTTGTCCTTGTCGACGACGACGCGCTTGGCACGGCCGAGATCGTTGAGGGTGAGGCTGTCGAACTTGATCCCGAGCTCCTCGGAAACGACCTGTCCCCCGGTGAGCACCGCAATGTCCCGGAGCATCTCCTTGCGGCGATCGCCGAATCCGGGGGCTTTCACCGCGCAGACGTTGAGGACGCCGCGGATCTTATTGACCACCAGCGTGGCGAGAGCTTCCCCTTCGACCTCTTCCGCGATCACCAGCAGCGGCTTTCCCGCCCGAGCGACCTGCTCGAGAATGGGAATGAGATCGGGCATGGTGCTGATTTTCTTCTCGGTGATCAGGATGTAGGGGTCCTCGAGGACGACCTCCATCCGCTCCCGATTGGTCACGAAGTAGGGCGAGATGTAGCCGCGGTCGAACTGCATTCCCTCCACCACTTCGAGCGTGGTTTCCAGGCCCTTGGCTTCCTCGACGGTGATCACTCCCTCTTTGCCGACCTTGTCCATCGCCTCGGCAATGATGTTGCCGATCGTCTCATCGCCGTTGGCGGAAATGGTCCCAACCTGGGCGATCTCCTTGCGGCTCTTCGTCGGCTTGGAGATCTTCTTCAGCTCGCCGACGATCAGCTCCACCGCCTGGTCGATTCCCCGCTTCAGATCCATCGGGCTGTGCCCTGCGGCCACCAGCTTGAGGCCTTCTTCGTAAATGGAACGCGCGAGCACCGTCGCCGTCGTGGTCCCGTCGCCCGCTTTGTCCGAGGTCTGGCTGGCGACTTCCTTCACCATCTGAGCGCCCATGTTCTCGAACCGGTTTTCCAGGTCGATTTCCTTGGCCACCGTCACCCCGTCCTTGGTGATGGTGGGCGAACCAAAGGACTTCTCGAGGACTACGTTGCGACCTTTGGGGCCTAAGGTTACGGCCACCGCATCCGCCAGGGTCCGAACACCGCGCAAAATCGCGTCCCGGGCGTTTTGGTGGAAGAAGATCTCCTTCGCTGCCATTTTAACCTCCTGATATTATGGTGAAATTCTTGCTTCGCGAGATTAGCACTCGCGTACACAGAGCGCTAAAGTAAAGGTTCGCGGGCTGTTGTCAATGTGATCTTTGCCGGCGACTCTCTATTGGAACATCCACTCCGACCGGCGGTGGTCTCGATCTGAGATCCCAAGGACGCAGCTTTGCAGGTAGTGGATCGTTTCGTGCTTGAAGGGCGCCAGGCGAGGGCCATCCCCACCCCATGGATTGCGCGGCGCGGCGCCAACGTGGAGGTCCGGGCCATCCGCATAACCAAAGCAAGAATGTCCAGACTCGCACCGGGCGATCGGATACTCCTCGATCAGGTAGATCGTACGCCCCAGGCACTCTTCGGCCGGCCTTCCCCACTCGAGATCGGTGAGCAGCTCGCTTTGAAGCACGCTGGCCTCGTCGGCGGTCGTCCAGGCCGGGTGCCCGTTCAAGTAGATGCGACTTCCGAAGTGGGTCACGAGATCGGCCGGAGCGTCGAAGGGAGTGGCGCCACACCCCGCAGCCAGCGCTGCAAGCGCCAGAAGCATCGGTGTTTTCATCGCGCCACTCCCCCGACGTAAATCCACTCGGGTCCCCTGTGACCCCGGTCAGCGTTCCCGTCGTTACACTCCTTCAAATGGTGCAAAAGCTCGTGGCGCAGCGCCCAGCTCGACGGCGCGAGTCGCGAGGGAAACGCAAAGACCTGCACGTGGGCGCCTCGTTGCAACCCATCCACGTACGCGGTGCCGTTCCAGAGTCGGTGGTCCGTGAGCTCGACCCAAGCTTGGCCGAGACATCCCTTCGCGTCCGCGTGGATCTCGAGGAGCTGCTCCTCCTGGTCGTTCGCGCCTGCGACGTCCAGGTCCGTCGCGACCAGGTCGTAGTACCGGACGCCGTTTTTACTCGTAAAACGAGGGTTGCCCGGCTCTGCGTCGCCACATCCGGTAACCAACATCGCCAGCCCGAGCATCAGAGCCCAGAACTTGATAGAGCTGATAACAATGTTGAGCGTTGCGCAAAGTAGGAGCATCTTGTCGCGTATTATTTATGTATACACATAGTATAATTGTTGAATACATTGTATGCAACTGCGTATAGCCTGCCGTTAGACAGGCTGCGACTGGCGGGGTGGATGGTTATTTGGACTGCGGGTGGCGCGCTTTCTTGTCGGCGCGTCCAAGCACCGCGGCTCTGAGGGCTTCGGTGCGACTCACCTTCGCGTTGGATCGCCACCGCGGCTGCTTCGCCGTCAGCTCATCCGCAATTCGGTCAAGCGCCTCGAGCACTTCGTTTTCCAGACGGAAAGCAACTAACGTTTTCTTGGCCGCGGACTTTGGCACTGAGGAAGCATATACAGCGTCTTAACGCGCCACAACAAAGCGATCGGCGAAACCAACCGCAGCCGAACGCGCGCTGGCTGAGCTAAAGTCGCCGCGAGTAAATGTCGTGCCGCCGCCGATCGACAAGATAAATGGACACTTTGTCCAAAGCGCCCGCGAGTCGCTCCGCACAGTTCGCGAGCGATGCCTCGGGCCCTTTTTCATGGACGCCCAGAAAAAAAGTCCTTAAACACCGGCGCGGTAGAGCATCCGAGCCTGGTGGCCGGCCCGGTCTTCAAAACCGGTGAGGGGCGCTGAGAGGCGTCCTTGGCGAGTTCGATTCCCGTGCTCTACCGCCAATTATTCTTCTACGAAAGAATACCTCCCTTCTTTAAGAACTGGCTATCGTGCTTGCGAGGGAGGACTACGTGAAAAACAAGCACGGCACGTCTACGAAATCGCAGGATACTCTTCTCGCGCGGCGTCATGTTCTACAAGGTGCTGGTGGTCTGATCGCCGTCTCGGTGCTGCCGGCCGGTCTCGCGAACGCCCAGACGCGTGCCGCTGCCTCGCCGCCTGCGCAGGCATTCGCCGCCGCCCCTGGTGATCTCACCGGTCGACTGGCGCGTTACATGGTGGCGGCCCGGGAGCAGACCCTCCCGCCAAAGATACTGATGGACGCCAAGCATCGCGTCCTGGACTCATTGGCAGCGATCGTGTCGGGCTCGCAACTCAAGCCTGGAGAAATGGCGATCCGCTTCATCCGCGCGCAAGGCGGCGTGCCCGAAGCTTCCGTTCTAGCCACCAACATCAAGACGTCGGCCATCAATGCCGCTCTAGCGAATGGCATGTTCGCGCACGCCGACGAAACCGATGACGTAGACCCGCTGACCAAAGCACATCCGGGTGCCGGGGTCGTTCCTGCCGCCGTGGCCCTGGCGGAGCGGGAGCAACGCTCTGGATTAGATCTATTGAGAGCGGTAGTCCTTGGCTACGATGTCGGTTGCCGGTTCGTCGTCGCGCTTGGACATGAAGCCATACGACGTGGCCACCGCGGCATCGAATGCCCCGTCTCGACGATGGGTGGAATGGCGGCGGCTGCCTCCCTGGCCCGCCTGGACGAAACCGGCATGCGCTACGCGATCTCGTATGGCGCCCAACAAGTTTCCGGTCTCTGGAGCTGGGTGGAGGATCCCGATCACATCGAGAAAGCATTCGATATTGGCGGCATGGGCGCGCGCAATGGCGTCACCGCCGTCGTCATGGTGCAAACTGGGTTCACCGGCGTCGGCGACGTGCTGAGCGGAAAGCACAACGCGATGGAGGCACTTTCCACCCAGCCGCATCCCGAAGAAATGATGGCCGGGTTGGGCAGCCGGTTCTTTGTTTCCGAGACGGGCATCAAGACATTTTCAGTGGGCTACCCCAACCAAGCGCCGCTGGATGCGTTCTTTACGCTTCGCCGGCAGCATGGACTGCGTCCCGACAATGTTGAACGCATCGTCGTCCACCTGCCGGAGGACGCGCCAGGGATCGTCAGCAACAGTCCGATGCCCGGCGTCAACTGCCAGTACTTGATTGCCACGGCGCTGGTGGACGGCGCGGTCTCGTTTGCCAATAGCCACTCGCGCGAGCACATGGCCGACCCGCAAATCCGCGCCGTCATGCAACGCGTGCAGGTGATAGGAGATCCCAAGCTGAACGACCCCGCCGCGCCACGCAGCGGCCTGGTGGAAGTGACCCTACGCGACGGCAAGACCGTCACCCACTTCACCCGTTTCCCTCCGGGCACGAAGGAGAATCCGGTGGACACGGAAAAAATGAACGCCAAGGCACGAGATCTGATGGCGCCCGTCTTGGGGGCAAGCAAGACGGAGGCGGTCATCCAACAGGTGAATAGCCTGGAGAAGCTAGCCAATGTGCGCGAGCTCGTCCGCTCACTGGTGACCGGCTAGTCGCCAGCTGACGCGCCATTTCGTGGTCGCCGGCGTGAAAGCGATTCGATGCGCCGCTAGTCGATCGAGGTCGAGATCCAGGGCGAGAAGGCCCAGGCCCTCGGCCGGACCGGCCGCGCTTTCGAGCAGGAGCTCGAGCGCCTGCGCGCCTTCGAAAGCAGCTGTCCGCTGACTTTCTGAAAACCCTACTTGCCGGGCGGTTTCTCGACGTGTCCGCCGAACTGGTGACGCAGGGCGGAGAGCATCTTGCCCTGGAAATCCGCTTTCCCGCGCGAGCTGAACCGCTGGTAGAGCGCGGTGGAGAGCACCGGCACCGGCACGCCCTCGTCGATCGCCGCCTGGATTGTCCACCGTCCCTCGCCCGAATCCGACACCCGGCCGGCAAAGCCCTCCAGAGTAGGATCACCGACCAGCGCGGCCGCCGAAAGGTCGAGGAGCCACGAGGCGATTACGCTCCCGCGCCGCCAGAGCTCCGCGACCTCAGGCAGATTGAAGTCGTAGCGATAGCGCTCCGGGTCGCGAAGCGGCGCCGTCTCTGCATCGCTCGTCTGCTGTTGCTTGCCGACGTTGGCGGCGTGCAGGACTCCTAGCCCCTCGGCGTAGGCAGCCATGATCCCGTACTCGATTCCGTTGTGCACCATCTTGACAAAGTGCCCTGCACCGTGCGGCCCACAGTGCAGGTAGCCTTGTTCGGCGGTACCGCCACCTGTCTTCCCGCGGCCCGGCGTCCGCGGGATACTGGAGGCGCCGGGCGCAAGCGCGGCGAAGATCGGCTCGAGGCGTTTCACGGCAACCTCCTCGCCCCCGATCATCAGACAGTAACCGCGATCGAGGCCCCAGACGCCACCGCTGGTCCCGACGTCCAGGTACTCGATCCGCCTGGGCGCGAGCTCCTTCGCGCGACGAATGTCGTCTACATAGTACGAATTGCCGCCGTCGATCAGGATGTCGCCGGCCTCCACGTGGGGCAGCAGACTCCCGATTGTCGCGTCCACGGCGGCCGCCGGGACCATCAACCAGATCGCCCGCGGCGGCTGCAGCCTCTTTGCCAGCTCAGAGACCGAGGAGGTCCCGATTGCCCCTTCCAGCGCGAGCTCTTTCACCGCGTTTGGTGACCGGTTGAAGACGACGCATTCTTGGTTTGCCTTGAGGAGCCGCCGCACCATGTTGGCGCCCATGCGGCCGAGACCGATCATTCCAAGTTGCACGCGCGACTCCTTTTCGCGGAGGGACCAACCCGAATTGCAGCACGGCGGCGACTATGCTTCTGACCCCGATTCCCGCGTTGCGTTACGCTGCGCAAGATCGGCCAGGCCTCGTGTCCGACCAGGTGCGCGCACGCGGCGGGCCTTGATCGAGCCGGGTTACCGGCGAACGGCTTTCTCGAAGATGAGAAAGTACTGCTGCGGCAAGAACTTCGGCTCTTTGACGAGGCGAAAACCTGCCTCCGCAGCCTCGCGCACCGTCGCTTCCCGCGAAACCTGGCTGCCGGAGGCGTGCGAGGCCCCTCCCCTCCTCGAATCGGAAGCAATCGAATCGATCACCGCCATCCGCCCACGCTTTTTCAGTGACTGCCTTATCTTGCGATAGAAGCTCGGCCGGTTGGAGATTTCGTGGACGGAATCGCAAAAAAACGCCAGGTCGACCGAGCTGGAAGGGAGCAGGGGGTCGTCCTGCCGTGAAACAATCGCCTGGACATTGCTCAGGCTCTGCTTGAGCGCTTCCTTCTTCAGATACTCGAGCACCGGGGCCGCGATATCGACGGCATAGACTTTTCCTTTGGGGCCGACCGCGCGAGCAAAGCGCATCGTAAAGTAGCCAGGGCCAGCACCGATGTCCGCAACGACCTCGCCCGCCTTCAGATCCAGGGCGGAAAGAACCTCGTTGGGCATCTGCCAGCGATCCCGGGCCGGAGCTCTGCGCTCCTCGGCGTCAGTCACCCCGATCCGCGCCGCAATGCAAATGAGCGCGAAAACCCGGACCGCTGATCGCCGTTCTTTGACTCCTTGGCCCATCTGTCAAAGCTCCCGGAATTCCGCGCAACTCCCGACCGCATGACGGGTACGAACCCCTTGGACCCCAAAAACCCTTGCATTCTTCCCCGATCCAGTCCGAGGATGCGCCCAAAATAGGGGATTCATCCATGCTCGGTAGCTCATCTAAGACGCGTTGTAGCTCGTTTTGCGTGCATGGCAGGGTGCTGGTGGCTTTGCTCATGGGCGTCGCCGGCGTCAATACCGCCCAAGCACAAGCGGTTTCGTTTCGCGACCCGGTGAATCTGCCGGTCGGTACGAGCCCGGAAGCGATCGCCGCCGGGTACTTCAAGGGCGACAACGTCCTGGATCTGGCGGTTGCGAATGCCGGATCGAACACCGTCTCGATTCTCCTCGGCAATCCGGATGGAAGTTTCCGGGACCCGGTCAACTATCCGGTCGGGACCGGTCCATGGTTCATTACTGCCACGGATTTGAACGGCGATCAGATTCCCGATCTGGTCGTATCGAACCAGGACTCGGCGGACGTCACATTCCTGCTCGGCGTGGGCGACGGGACCTTCGTCAACCTCCAGTCGTACGCCTTCGACTCCACCACCACACCCTTTTCCACGGTCGCCGCCGATTTCGACGCCGATGGGACCCAAGATCTCGTGGTGTCGAACACCATCAGCGCCTTTCTCCTTCTTGGGGCGGGCGACGGAACGTTCGGAAAGAGCACCGAGCTTCTCGGCCCCCATGCGCGCTTCGTCGCCCTCGGCGATTTCAACGGTGACAACATTCCAGACCTGGCGATCACCAACGGTCACGGTGTCGACAACGTCAGCATCCTGCTCGGCCATGGCGATGGAACTTTTGAGATCTCCGGCAATTTTGCCGTCGGTTGAATGCCGAACTCCGTCGCCGTGCGCGACTTCAATGGGGACATGAATCAGGATCTGGTGATTGCCAACACCGTGTCCAACACATTTTCATTCTGGGCCGGCAATGGCGATGGCACGTTCCGCGACCTCAATGTCTACGATGCCGGGGTTCTTCCATACTCCGTGGCCGCGGGGGATTTCGACGGCGACGGCGTGCTGGACGTGGCAATCGCCAGCAGCGGCACGAACAGCGTCCTGGTGTTTCTCGGCGTGGGCGATGGGACGTTTGGGAAACCGATCGAGTTTCAGGTCGGCACCACCCCTCATTTCATCGTCGCCGCCGACTTCAACGGCGATGGTCAGATCGACCTTGCGGTGGCGAACGCCGACTCGGACACCGTTTCGATCCTGTACAACAACACGCACTGAAGCGAAGCCTTCGACCCTCGGCGGCGCCGCTTTCTCCTGACTCCCGGCGCGAGCGGAGCGCACCAAGCGTGAGCTCCCGGCCAGATGGAACCTGTCGGGGAAATCCTTTCCATAGTGTTTGTCTGGAATTGCGGAACGGGCGATCTCGCCGCGATGACCAGAACCATCCCTCGGCGCCCTGTCACCGATCGGGTTTTCGAGCCATCAACCTCGGTCGGTGGCCTCTGATTGCAGGGTATTCTCGTCTCGCTGGGTTTGCCGCTCCGTCAGATGTGTCAAAAAACGGATAACAGCGGACGCGAGAAGTTCTTGCCTTCCTCAAATCGCCTGGGTAAGAGGTCGTTGCCCTTCTGCTGGGGAGGCGAGGGCCGCATTTAAATCCAGAGAGGGGGCAACACATCCGACACCAAAGCTGGAGCTTCACAGAAATGAAGGACGATGTTGTATCAATTTGTTTTCAGTGTTTCACCACTAGCGATTTTAGATGAATGGGGAAAACTTTATGGAGCGACTTCTAAGATTGTGTTTCGGGGTTGTATTGGTATTAGGAGCGGGCAAGGCCGCAGCAGACTGTAACCCGACGGATCAACCGCTACCGGACGGCTGCTACGTCGGGGCGTCACACAAGTGCTCGCCGGGCTCGCCGGGTAGTTTTTCATCGGTGTGCACCAACACCGACGGAACGATTGGGGCGAACTTCGCAACCCCACTCGATCTTCGATCCATCGGCGGCGGTTGGGCGACCTGGGGCTCTCCGCCCTGGACAGAGACTGCAAACCCGCCAGTCGTCGGATTCAACGGGGGCGGCACCACGCTGACGGTTACTTACACCTCCGATGCTTCGATCGCCGGACTGGAGATTGAGCAGAATATCTTTGATACCCCCTACAACACCACCGCTCAGTTCAAGGATGCCTCGGGCGCCGTCGTCGCCACGATTACCAGGAGCATGCTCGGACGCTCGGGTGCACGGCTGTTTGGCGTTGAATGTTCAAGCATGGTCGTCCGCAGCATCGTGATCACCATCGAGGGCGGTGCGCAGGGTTTCGCCATCGCGCAAGTGCGGTCGGATCGCTTCTCCGCCGGGGCCATCGAGCTTAGCGCTGACCCCACAGAGCCGACGGTTGTGCCGGACGATGCAGAGATGAACACGGACTAACCTACGGGTCGGTGACGCCGAAGAGGGACCAGCCGGTTGCTGGTCCCTTTTCTATTTTGAGGGGGGTCGCAATTCGAAGTCTTTTCATACCGGTAGCGCTGTTCCTTTCGGCCGCTTGCGCGCCGCATGGCCACTTGCGCTCGAACGCGGACCAGCTGAGCGAGGCGGACCGGCTTTTTCGGTCCGCTGAGTTCGCCGAGGCGCGAAACTGCTACCTGGCCGCGCTGCATGAGGACGCGGGCAATGTCGAAGGCTACCTGCGGCTGGGGGAGATCGCACTGCTCCACAACCAGGTGCCGGAGGCGGAGCGCTGGCTCCTTCGGGCTTCGGCGATGGTTGGGGCGGGCACGAGGGTAAACGACCTTCTCGCCGAGGTGTATTACCGGTTGCGCGCTTTCGAGCACTCCGCGAGGCACTTGCGGATCGCGGGCTTGGATGTCACCGCCCGGAAGCTCGAGCACTTTGCCGCCGACGCGCCTTACCTCGTAGAAGGTCCCAAAAAGACCCGGATCAGGTTCGTCTCTACTGACCCGCTGCCCGTCGTCGGCGTACGGGTGAATGACGGCGCCGAGGTGAACTTCCTCATCGACACCGGCGCCCCGGAAGTAATTCTCGATCCAGAGCTCGCCAGAGACCTGGGGGTGACCGAGTTCGGCTCGGTCTCCGGACGGTTCGCCGGGGATCAGAGAGCGGAGGTCATCCAGGCCGTGGTGGAATCGATCGCGATAGGCGAAATGCGGGTCCGCCACATTCCCGTTCACCTTCTTTCGACGCGGCGCTTTTCGGGGCTATTCGGGGGAACACGGATCGACGGGATTCTGGGGACGAGATTTCTGTATCAGTTCATCTCGACCATCGATTACCCCAAAGGCGAGCTCACCCTTCGCCTGGCGAGCCTCAGCGCTCCGGGCGACCCGGAGCCGGATGCAGGCGCATTGTCGGTGCCGCTTTTCCTCGCCGGTGATCACTACCTGCTCGCACGGGGCTTGGTGAATGGGTACCCGATGCTCTTGTTCGTAGATACCGGGATCGCCGGGCTGGGTTTTGCGGCGCCGACTTCGACCCTGGATGATGCCCGGGTCGCCGTCCAACCCGAGCAGCGAATCGTGGCCGTCGGAGGTGGGGGCGCGTTGAGCGCGACCGCCTTCAGTGTCGGAACGCTCGCCCTTGGGGATGCGGTCGGGCGGAACGTGCGGGGCGTGGCTGGCGTTTTTCCACCTTCGCTCGAGCATAAATTCGGGTTTCGGATCGGTGGCATGATTTCCCACGCTTTTTTCCGACCCTACGCCCTGACTTTTGATTTTTCGCGGATGCGCCTCTATCTGCGCCCAGGAGAGCGGCCGAAGATGTTGGCCGCGACGGACCCGCATTAGACTCCGTACAACGGGCTCGGCGACGCCGAGCCCGAAGACACGCAGGAACCGCCTAGTCCGGCTCGTCGCCCGTCTCTGTTTCCGGATGTCGCCTTTGGGTCTCGCCGGCGATGCCCTCGTCGCTGTGGTCAAGATCCCGGCCGCCCTCCCCTGCCACGAACAGGTGTCCGTTGTTCTGGGCGTACAGCCTGCCTCGCGGATCGATCGAGAAAGGGGTGTAGGCGGCACCGATCGCCAGATTCGTGAAGTGCTTGAATTTGGGCGTGGTGAAGACGCCACTGTGCCCCTGGTCGAGAACGTAGATGTTGCCGTCCTCGCTCTCCACGTACACGTTGCCATCTCCGTCGATGGCGGGAGCGTTGATGCACCACTCGAAGCCATTGGGGTGCCTGCCGTCATCGACACAGGTGACTGACCCGTCCGGATTCCGGTGGCAGTTGCGCGTCTCGGTGGCCTTGAATTGCCACTCCGGGACCAGGTTGGAGTCGACCTGCGTGATGTAGAAGGGTCCCGCCGGAATGTTGGTGTAATCGCAGACGACATTCGACCGGATCAGCGGATTGCCGCCTTGCGACACCGTCCGCAGCTGGTTCCCAAACGTATCCGTTGAGTTGCAGTAGTAGCCGGCTTCCTCGTCGTAGTGGTTGTCCTTCATCACGATCGAGTAGCCGCCGTTGTCGTCATTGTGATTGAGCACCGCCACGGTGTCATCCCAACCGAAGTCGAAGGTGGCCAGGATCTGACCATCGGACTGACGGAGCTTATAGGTGTGACCGCGCGCGATGTTGTATCGGGTGTAGGCGCCAAACACGACGTTCCCGTCGGGCAGTACGGTGGGTGACGCGGTGCCCGAGTCCAGGATTCGCCCGGAACCTGGCCGATTCGTGGCGGGGTCCACGCCCACCGCGGCGCCGCGGCGGCATTTGCCTTTGAAGCTCGCCAGGTCCCACGGCCCGGTCGCCGCCATGTCCACCGTGGCGGTCCCAACCAACACCCCGCAGCCATCGTTGAGGGTGTACTTGAGCGAGGTGGCCCACTTCAGGGTCAGGTCCGGTTTCACCGCCACCACGTAGCCTTGCCGATCGCCCGCGGGCTCATGGCCGCGGCTTGCCGTGTAGATGGTCCCATCGGAGGCGATCGCGGGAGCGATGTTCAGTCCCGGGCGCTGGGCGCCGCAGCGACGCAGAATCGGCGACGCGGTCGGGGTGCGGGGCCAGGGAAGGTCTCTGGGGAAAAAGGACCGCTCGCAAAAATCAGTCGCCGATGGGGGGTTGACCGGAGCGAGGAGCGTCCCATAACTGACCGTGCTGACCGTGCCGTTGCTGGCGATCTTCACCAGCCAGCTGTTGACCAGGCCAGGATAGAAATTCGGCGTCTGGTCGGTGAACTTGATCGCGTTGTAGTAGATGTTGCCGGCTCCGTCCGTGCTCAGCGGCCCGGCCACGAAGGTGTTGGGGTCGAGCGTCGCGAAGGGGTTGATCCGGCCAAGGTTGGCGCCGGTGACTCTGTTCAGCTTGAAGACGCTGCCGCCCAGGCCGGGTACATAGATAAATCCTCCCGCCAACACCGCGTGAAAGACCGGCTCCCATTGGGCGAGCTCTACCCGCACCGCTTTCCAGTCGCTCTGGAAGGTCCACTTCTCCACCAGGCTGCCGTCCTCCCACCTCAGCCCCTTCTCATTCCAGATCTGGCTGTTCCAGGCGGATTGTCCGCAGTCAGATTGACCCGGAGGCGGATGTCCGGAGCCTGCGGGGACGCACTCGATGAAGCGACCTGTCTTGAACGCCATGTAGACGTCGTTCCCGCGGAGCAGCGGCACCTGGTAGTGGACCAGGAGGTCCCCGCCGGTGTCGCGCGCCTCGGCGGCGGTGAAAGGATCGTAGATCTTGTCCGTCAATATCGACGTGGCGTCCTGTCCATGGTTGCTCACCGAGCCCTGGTGCTGCGGGTTCTGCCCCCACTGGGGCCAATTGCTCGAACCTCCCTCGTCTTCGTCTTGGGCGAGAGCGACACTGGATACGGATATGATTAAGGCGATCATCGTCGATCGCAGCATGATGTGTCTCATGAAATATCTCTCCTCTAATGCACAGTAGACTTTGGAAAGCCGCTGCCCTCCCATCGAGCGGCGGCCGGAAGCTTCAATGACTGAAACGGCTCGTGGCCGGTTTACGGTGATTCACCCCCTCGCAAGTTGAAACCCATGGTTGATCTGTTTGTCTTTTGTCGTCCCCGTTTGTCTTTCTCATCTCCTCATGGCCGCGACGGGAATTGACGTTGGACCGCGCAGCGTCCCCGCGCGCCCAGGTACCCCTGACCGCTTTGAATGTGACTCGCCAGGTCGTAGTAGTCGCGGTAGCTCTCGGTGGACGAGAGGCTGGTAGGCAGCAATGGGTCGTAATACAGACGATGCTGAAAACCCATGCGGGTGTTTTGATCCGGGGGCACGTAGCCACTCGGAGAACAGGAGCGCCAGGGGACGGCAAACGCGGTGTAGTTTTGGTTCAGAATTCCTCCGTCTCCGACGCGCTCCTCGGCCGCCGAGAGCCGATACGGTGCGGTGGGGTCCGTGGCACCGCGCGCGGCGATGGCAAACTGGTCGAAGTGCAACGGAGCATCCGTCCCGTCGTAATTTTCCCAAAAAAGTTGCTCGGCCCGTACGGTCAGTTGCACCACCGTCTCCGAAGCGCTGGTAACCCTCACTCCCCGCGGATGCTCCTCCGAGCCGATACCGCTCCCCGGCAGATCCGGGTTTTGACAATTCATGTATCGGGTCGGCGTCTTGAAACCGAGCCTGAAAATCACTTGCCTCGGAATCCTGCCACTACGCGGTCGCGGGGGCGGACTGAAGTCGAATTGGCTATCCGTCGATGGACAGTTTTCTACCGTTCCCCTCCAGGTGGCCGAGCCGATGTAGTAGACGCTGTATTGTCTGGCCGTCATGTCGAGAAACTCTTGGGTCCCTTCGTTGTCCAGGTTGATCGAGCGCGCCGCGCTCGAGGCACGGCCGATCTCGTAGCTGATCGCGTACCTTTTGGTTTCATCGAATGGAATGTGACCCGCGAGGTTTTGGTCGCCCAGGGTGGCGATGACGATCGGCGCATCAACCGCACCGCCGTCCGCACTTCCGCCGTCCGCGCTTCCGCCGTCGGCACTTCCGCCGTCGGCGGTTCCAGCATCCGCGGCGCCGCGGCCAGGCAGGTGGAGATCCACCACCCATGGCCCAGTCACCTCGGCGATCTTGGTATCGACCTGCGTCGGGTCGGTGGCGGACTTGTCCGGGTTTTCCCAGAGGGCGATCTTGTCGATCACCACCAGCACGTGGTCGATTCGCACCTCCCAACCGTCGACGAAAACGGGCGCCCCGGGCTGCGCCGGAGGAAACGGATAGCCCTCGCGCGCGAAGCGCTCTCCGGAGACGGTGAAGCGGAAAGTCCCGGGTCCGGTGGGGCCCGCATCCACGCGCGGCCTCCGCCGAGACGGTTGGTCCACTCCCGAATCGGCGTCCGGGGTATCGTCAGGAGAGCTACTCGGCGTCGTGATGCACGCCGTGAAAGCCGTCAGGCAGAAAATCATGATACTCGCTTTCATCTGTGTTTCCCCAATCGGTTTCACTCGCAATTAGAGAGCCGGCCTCGCCGCAGCAACGCCGGCTCCCCTTTCTCAGCTCAACCCTAGAAGCCGGGTAGCGACAGGTAATGGCGTTGCACCGCGCAGAGCCCGTTCGAGTTCAGGTGCTCCTGCGACCCGATCACGTGGCTGGTCAGGTCGTAGTAGTCGCGGAAGCTGGTGGTCGACGACAGCGGTTGGGTGAGGCTCGGATCGTAGAAGCGACCTTGCTCGAAATCCATCCGCGGCAGCTGATCCGGCGGCACGAAGCCGGTCAGGTCGGCGCGGCACCATCGCCAGGGAACGGGGAAGGCGGTATAGTTTTCGAAGAAGGTGTCTTCGAGCAGAACCCCCCAGACGTCGCCCTGCGGGCGGGCCACTGCAGCGATCTGGTCGAAATGGGCCGGCGGACCATCCGAGTCAAAGTTCTCCCAAAATGGATGGTCGGTGTGAATGGTCAGCTGTGAAACGATCTGGGTGCTGGGCGAGACGATCACACCCCGTGGATGTTCCTCACCGCCGATGCCGGGGCCGGGCAGACTGGGGTTTTGGCAGTTGATCGCGCTGGTCGGCGTCTTCCACCCGAGCCGGAACCTGACCTGAGTGGGGAAGTTCGCAAAGCTGAAGCTTGGATCGGTCGTAGAACAGGTGGACGGAGTTCCGCGCCAGAACGCCGTGCCGACGTACAACACGGTCATCCCCCGATCGATCATAAAGTCGTAATCCGCGTATTGACTCGGATCGAGGTTGATCAGAATGGCGCCTGGGTCGGCGGGCACGGTATCGTAGCCGAAGGCATAGCGCACCGTCGGATCGAACGGCGGGTTGCCGGGAACCAGATTCTGGTTGTTGATGACGACAATCCGCTCAGCCTGTTCGCCCGGACCACCGTAGCCGGGGAGTGGGCCTCCTTTGTGCAAATCGATCGCCCAGGGGCCATTGACCTGCGCCACTCTGGGACCCGTTTGCGATTGGTCGGCCGGGTTGAGATCGGGATTGGTGGCCAGCCACACGGCGTCGAGCGTAATGAGCAGCGACTCGAAGTGCACTTCCCATCCATCGACGAACGACACGTCCCCCGGATTGGCGGGAGGAAATGCGTAGCCACCGAGCGAAAGGACCTCGCCCGATGCGCTGACCTGGATGGTCAGCGGCGGTCCGCCGGGCGTGTTGATCGTCGATGGATCGACCAGAGAACGCTGATAGTCGCGTTTGATCTTCGATGAGACAAATTGTCCGACAGCTCCTCCCCACGGCAATTGTTGCTCGCTTGTTTGGCTCACGGCGCTGTCGGCAAAAGCTGCCAACAGAGGAATGACAAGCAATACTGGAATCTTTTTTCTCACAAACTCTCCTTTGCTTTAGTAGCTGAAACAAAATGGTTGAAGCTGCTGGTTCTCAGATTGCGGTAGACTTTGGTCAGTTTCGCGTCGTCCTCCCTTCTCAGGGTTGCCAGGAAAAGTGGTAGGTGCTGCTTGTTCTCAAATTGCCGTAGACGTTTTGATCGGCTTGATTGTCGATGCGGTCGGAAAAGTGGTAGAGCACCGGGCCGCCGGGGAGTTGCGAGAAGTCCGTGACCGCGAAGAGATCAAACGGATCGATCCGCAAAAGAAGCAGGCCGCCCGCGGTCAGATGGAGGTCGGCGGGGACCGGCGCGACAATCCGCTGTTTGCAAATGGGATAGATCCCTGGAGTAACCGGAGGGGGCGTGGTGACGTGGTTGGCCTGGATGGTAATCGCTCCCTCGAATG
>WNFF01000728.1_pt1 | contig 25582 bp, 18 predicted proteins | sample 5400441 | NCBI WGS metagenome assembly WNFF01 (sample SAMN13153345, study PRJNA577476) | soil metagenome | isolation source: 120 cm saprolite under Douglas fir tree site 2 hole 3 replicate 1 | place: USA:California | collected 2015-04-18
CGATGGTTGAAGAGTTCGTCCGCGCTCTCGGGGTTCATCATGAATTCATCGAAACGCATGAGATGGAAAATCCAAAGTACCGCGCCAACTCGGCGGATCGCTGCTACTTCTGCAAAGACGAGCTCTTCTCGGTCCTGGACGTGATCGCGCGCGAGAGACATTTCGCCGCCGTCGCCTACGGAGTCAACGCCGACGACACGCTCGATTTTCGCCCCGGCCATCGCGCCGCCGCCGAACATCGTGTTCTCGCGCCGCTCCTTGATGCGGGCCTGCGCAAAGCTGAGATTCGCGCGCTCTCCCAGCGCGCTGCGCTGCCGACCTGGAACCGCCCTGCCTCCGCTTGCCTCGCCTCGCGTCTGCCTTACGGCACGCAAGTTACCCCGGAGCGGCTCGCGCTCGTGGAGCGCGGCGAAGCGGCCCTGCGCGAGTTGGGCTTCCTTCAGTTCCGCGTGCGCTTGCATGGCGACTTGGCTCGAGTGGAAATTGCTCCGGAGGAGATGCACCGCGCGCTTTCGCCCGAAGTGGCATCCGCGATCGCTTCGCGCTTAAAGGCTGCCGGCTTTACCTACGTCGCCTTGGATCTAGTAGGCTATCGTCAGGGTTCGTTAAACGAGAGTCTCCCACGGTGAATCTTGCTGTGCCACGCGCCCCCCGGTGGAACATAGCTCCTCATCTTTGCGTATCTCTTAATAGAATGGGCCACGCAATTACGACTCATGGCGCCGGAGTAAAAATGATTCGAACGCACCGCTTCGCCTTACTCGCTGGCTTGCTGGCCGCGGCGCTGGCTCTGGCGGGTTGCGGCACTGGCCCCGCGGTGACCGGAAGTTTCGACCGCACCCTAGACGCTACCGGCCCCATCCGCCTCGAACTCACTAATGCCGCGGGTGACGTCACCATCAAGGGCCGTGCCGATGGAAAAGTTCACGTCCACGGCGACATCCGTGTTTCCGGATTTCTCTTCGAAAATCCTCAGAATCGTCTGCAGGACCTCGTTTCGAATCCTCCGATCGAGAAGAGGGGAGACACGGTTCGAATCGGCAAAGAGATATCCCGCCTGCACAACTTGACCATCAATTATGTGATCGAGGTCCCACGGGAAACGGAAGTGAGCACCTCTGTCGCTTCGGGGACGCAATCGATCCGTGGAATTCGCGGCCCCGTGAAGGCTTCCGCCGCTTCGGGATCCATCCATGCGAACAACATCGACGGCTCCGTACAGCTTTCCACCGCGAGCGGGGCGATCAGCGCGGACGATGATGGCGACGACGTCCGTGTTTCCAATGTCTCGGGCAGCGTTTCGATTTCCAATGCCAAAGGCGACGTGCGAGTCAGTTCAATCTCCGGCGAAACCCAGGTCAACAAACCTGGCGGGCGCGTGGATGTGAATACCACCAGCGGGTCGCTCGACGTGCGTGGCGCTACAAGCGACGTCAAAGCGCATGCTGTCTCCGGTCGCGTGGCCATTCTGGGCAATCCCAGCGGTAACAGCTACTGGGATTTGAAAACCGTCTCGGGGATCGTGGATCTCGCCGTCCCGGCCAATTCGAACTTTCACCTTTCCGCCGAAGCACTCTCCGGCGAGATTCGAACCGAGATTCCTATTGTCGTTGAAGAGCAGGGCAGACATTCCCTTCGCGCCCGGCTGGGCAACGGCGGTGGCCGCGTGGAAGTGCACAGCGTTTCCGGCATGATCCGGGTGCGCGCCTCGAATTAGTCTGCGCGCAAACTGGTCAGCCGATGACACGGCGGGCATCCGCACACTACATCCTGCAATTCCCCGGCAAACCGTTTAGAATTCCCATTCATGCGCTCGATGGCTAAGTCCGCCGCATCTCCGTTCTTCCTCATCTTCCTGCCCCTGTTTTTGGCTCACCACGGCCCCACCCTGCAGAATGGCAACGGCCAGGGTGCGCCCGCGAACGGAACATCGGCCAGCGTCGCCAAGCAGACGGGCTCTCCAAAATCTTCTTCGGAGAACGAAGACTTGCAGCATGCCGTCGAACGGTCCGGCAACGACAGTGCCGCGCTAGTCCACAACCTCGAAGATTTCCTCCAGAAATATCCCCAATCGCACCAGCGCCCCCGGATCTATCGCGCGCTGGTGGAGGCCAACCTAAAATTGCGCGAGGCCGCCCGCGCTGCCGATTACGCGGAACGCATCGTGGCCCTGACTCCCGAAGATATGGCCATGACTATCCTCGCCATTCAACTCCTTGAAGGGAATGGCGACGAAGCGGGCCTGCGCCGCGCTCTGAGCTATTCCACGCGAGTGCTCGACTATGTCCGCCGCAGCACGGCTGACGAAAAGTCTCCCAAGGTTTCCAAAGAAGAATGGGAAGCGGAACAGAAGCGCGACCAAATGACCATTCTGCTGCTCCGCGGCCGGCTTGCCCTGAAGCTCCATTATGCCTCCGCGGCGGAAGCTGACCTTGTTTCGAGCTACGCTCTTCTGCCGAATGCTGCCGCTGCGGAAAAACTCGGAGAAATTGCCGAACTGAAAAAAGATTTGCCGCGCGCCATCAAGGAATATGCGCGTGCCTTCGTGCTTTCGGATACAACCGGCGGCGGAGCAAATCGTCGCGAGATTCGTCAAAAGCTCGGGAACGTCTGGCGGCTGGCGCGCGGCTCAGAAGTTGGCCTCGGCGAGTATCTCCTCCTCACTTACGACGAGCTGGCCCAGCCGGCTCATGGCCCCGCAGCGATACGAAATCCAGGCGCCAAAGAGCCCTATGATTTCACCTTGCGAAAAGCCCCGGATAATTCTGCATTTCCTCTCACCCATCAAAAAGGGAAAATTGTCGTGGTGAATTTCTGGGCGACTTGGTGCGGCCCGTGCCGCGCCATGGAACCTCATTTCGCGCGTGTCGCCGCTCAATTCCAGGGAATTCAGGACATTGTCTTTCTTGCCGCCGACTGCGACGAGGACGAAACTCTCGTGCCTGCATACTTGGAAAGGGAGAAACCGCGCACTACCGTGGTCTATGCGGACGGACTCGACCGCCTTCTTGCCGTCAATTCCTTTCCCACTCTCGTCGTTCTCGATCGTTTGGGAAAGATCGCTTACCGCGCCGAGGGATTCGATCCCGATGCCGTCGAGAAAGAACTCAGCGATGCCATTCGTAGAACGCTATCGGCGGAAAATGGCGCTGGAGAAAAACCTGCTTCCGGTGCTAGGCCCGCGCCGTAGATCGCTGCGACACTTCGAGCGCTGCGAGAACTGTATTCATGTGGATGCGCACCGTGTCTTCGACCCGCCGCGCGTATCCGCCTGCGAGAGTCGTTGCGACGGGAATGCCCCGTCGGCGCGCCTCTTCAAAAACCCGGCGGTCGCGCTCCATCAATCCCTTCTTTGTGAGTGACAATCCGCCAAGTTGATCCTCGCAATAGGGATCGGCGCCTCCCACGTAGAAAACGATCTCCGGACGAAATTCGTCGAGGGCCGACTCCACCGCGGGAATCAGCGCGCCCAAGTACTCATCGTCCTCGACCCGATCCGCCATGTCGAGGTCGACATTCGAAGGCGGCTTGTACCCCGGATAATTGTTCTCCTGGTGGATGGAAAGCGTGAAGACGCTGGTATCGCGGCGGAAAATCGCCGCCGTGCCATTGCCTTGATGCACATCGGTGTCCACCACCATCGCTCTTTCCACAGCGTGATCGCTTTGCAGCCGGCGAATCGCGACGGCCACGTCATGAATCGCACAAAATCCTTCGCCGTGTCCGGGATAGGCGTGGTGAAAACCGCCGCCGAGGTTGCAGCCAAAACCATCACGCAGTGCGCACTGCCCGGCCAGGATGGAGCCGCCCGCGGCGAGCCATGCTGCTTCCACACCCTCAGGCGAATACGGAATTTCCAGCTTCATGATTTCGCTGGCGGTAAGTGCGCCGGTCTTGAGTTTGTGGACCCACTCGCGCGTGTGCACGCGGAGAATGTCTTCATCGGCCGCTGTCGCCGGCTGCAGGAAATCACTTTTCTCGGCGATGCCTTCGCGTATCAGCATCTCGGCTATGAGGTGAAATTTCTGCGACGGGAAGACATGCTCGCCGAGATTGAGGTCGTAGCCCTTGTGGTAGACGAGCTTGAAAGGCAGCATGGGTTGCGGCGAAATCAATTTTCGCTTCGAGAGTTCGTTTGCAGGGGCACAGCATGCTGTGCCCCTACTTGGCGAGTGTTCCGCGTTAATTCTCCCTCTCGAGAATAAAATCCGGCAGCGTCAGCAGTGCGCGCGCGTATTCGGAATCAGCGCGCCCTTCGACGCAAGCCTTGGCGCGACCCGCGTAATCGTGCGCAAGATTCCGCGCGCGCTCCAGCGCGCCGGACTCCTGCACAAGAGAAACAATGGTCTCCGGCCGCACCGACTGAAATTCTTTCTCTGCCAGCACGCGCGCCACCAATTCCCGCGCGTCGCGGTGACCGTTTTCCATCGCGTAAATCAGCGGCAGCGTGACCTTCCCTTCCTTCAAATCACTGAGCACAGGTTTGCCAAGCTTTTCCGCCGAAGCCGTGAAGTCCAGCAGGTCGTCGACGAGCTGAAACGCCAGGCCGGCGTAGCGTCCGTAATCGGCCAGCGCTTCTTCCTCGGCGCCTTCGAGGCCTCCGAGCACAGCCCCCAGTCGCGCGCAGCCGCTGAAGAGGCAAGCCGTTTTGTAGGTCGCAAGGCGCAGGGCGTCTTCTTCGGAAACATCGATGCGCCCAATCTTGGCGAGCTGGATCAGTTCGCCTTCGACCATTTTCTGCGTGAGATCTATCAGGATGTCGAGAATCCGGAAGTTGCGCTCTTCAAGCGCCATCTGAAATGACTGCATGTACAGCCAGTCGCCGGTCAATACGCTCCGATGATTGCCCCAGCGCGAATTCGCGGACGGACGCCCGCGGCGCGTGTCGGCGCTATCAATCACATCGTCGTGAATCAGCGTTGCGCTGTGAAGCAATTCCACGACCGCCGCGAGGCGAATCCCGCCCGGACTTCTCTGCCCGCTGTAGCCATTGCACAAAAGAAGCAACGCGGGGCGAAGCCGCTTGCCGCCTCCGCCAAGAAGATAACCGGTGATTTCCGAGACCGGCTCGAAGGCCGCGGCGCTCTGTCGCGCGAGTTCCTCCTCGACGAGGATCAAATCGTCACGAACGAGATCAAAGATCTCCTTAACCGTGAGCAGCGCGATGGCCTTCCTCCTGGCCTGCATTCATCTTTGGGACTCCGCCGCCGCGGGCACGGTCGGCCGAGCAAGATGGAAGAATCGCCGAAAATTCTCCGCTGTCCTGGCGGCGAATTCTTCTGCGGGTAAGTCTCTCACACTCGCGAGCGTGCGCGCTACTTCCGCCACGTAGGCAGGCTCGTTGCGCTTGCCGCGGTAGGGTTGAGGCGCCAGGTACGGAGCGTCCGTTTCAATCAAAAGATTTTCCAGCGGCAATGCTTTCGCAAGGTCGCGAAGGTTCTGCGCTTTCGGATAGGTTGAATTTCCCGCAAATGAAATCAGGAAACCCATTTCGATTCCACGCTTCGCATCTTCGAGCGTGCTGCTGAAGCAGTGCAGAATGCCGCCGAGCCCGCTCGATTCCCATTCCTCTTCAATCAAGCGGAGACAATCCGACCACGCTTCCCGGCAATGAATCACAATCGGCAGCTTGGCATGGCGCGCGAGAGCCATCTGCTCGCGAAAGACGCCATGCTGCGCGTCACGCGGCGAAAAGTCGTAGTGATAGTCGAGGCCGATTTCCCCCCAGGCAATGACTTTGGGATGCTTCGCGAGCTTCGCGAGCTCATCCAAGTGTTCGGGCTTCACTTCTTTCGCCTCGTGCGGATGGACGCCGACCGTGGCGTAAATCCATTCGTGCTGCTCAGCGAAAGGCAACGCGGAATCCAGTTTCTCAGGCCCGGGGCCTGTGCCAATCGCAAGTAGTGTCGTCAGGCCAGCGGCGCGTGCGCGCTCGAGCATGGCGTCGCGGTCCTCCGCGAATTGTGGAAAATCAATGTGCGCGTGTGAGTCTATGAGTTCCATGGAGCAGTTTTCGTTTGTAGGGGCGCAGCATGCTGCGCCCCATTTACTTCCGTGGTCAATACTTGCTTTGTCTTCGGGTTCTCGCGGTCCCATTCCCATTTCAGCGGATTCTCAGCGATATATCTGCTCGCATCCGAAAACTCCTCGCCATTGCGTACGACCCGCTCATAGTAATTCCGCTGCCAAATCTCGCCCTCCCAACTCAATTCGTTGCTCGCTCGTCTGGTTACCGCCGCCTTGAACGACCTCACAACCGCCGAGAGCGAGCCAGCTTGCACGTTTTGCTGACGACCTTCGCTGGGGCGCATCCCTTGTAGGGGCGCAGCATGCTGCGCCCCAGCTTGGCATCCAATCTCGATGATCCCGTGCACGTGGTTCGGCATGATCACAAAGGCGTGCAGATTGACATGGGCAAAGTGCGATGGAATCGCAATCCAACTCGCGTGCACAATCTTCCCAAGAGCGGCCAGTTCAATTTCGGTCGCAGCGACGCGGCCAAAAATACATCGCTTCATTTGTGTGCAAATCGTGACGAAATACAATCCTGGAGCGGAATAATCGCGGCCCTCCAACCGAATCGATTGATGCCCAGGGTGAAGCCCATCACCATCGCTCACGTCATACACCTCGGTGCTTGGGGCGCAGCATGCTGCGCCCCTACAAAAACAACCGTCTACTTCAGCCTTGCGCCAATCTCGACGTCTTCATCGGGAAAGCCGGCGAGGACAGGACGACCTTCGGGGCCAACAGAGGCTGCGATGATCATGCCGTTGGATTCGACCCCCCGCAATTTGCGCGGCGCGAGATTGACGACAACCGCGACTTTGCGGCCAATCAGTTTTTCCGGTTCGTAATATTGCGCGATCCCTGCGCAGATTTGACGAATCTCCGTGCCGATGTCGACGGTAATCTTCAAGAGCTTGTCCGCGCCCACGATGCGCTCTGCTGTCTTAATCTGGCCGACGCGCATCTCGACCTTGGCAAAATCCTCAATGCCGATTTTTTCAGTCGCGGCGGGCGCGGCAGCAGCGGCGGCGCCACCAGCGGCTGGCGCGCCCGGTGTCGCTGGTGCAGTAACAGGCGACGGTTGCTTTTGTGCTTCGTTCTCCATGGATTCCATCCTCTCGATTGCTTCTGCTTTTTCGATGCGCGGAAATAACGCTTCCGGTTTTCCAAGAGCGGTGCCTGGTTTGAGCTGTCCCCATTGCAACGTCGCGAGGTCCTCTGAACCAAGTGAGCTATTCTGACCAAGCAGTTTCCATATCTTCTCGGTGGCACTAGGGACGACAGGGTGCGCGAGGACCGTCACAATGCGTAACGCCTCGGTCGCGGTGTAGAGAATTGTTCCTAGGCGTTCACGCTGACTAGCATCTTCAGAGATCTTCCACGGCTGTGTCTCAACCAAGTATTTGTCGACGGCACTTATCAAGAACCAGATTGAATCCAAAACCCAGGAGAACTCTAAAGTTTCATATGACCCAATGCTCCGCTGGATTGCCGACGAACCAACCAGCCGTACTTCAATTTCCTTGCCCGCCGGTATTCCTGTGGTAGCAGGCGTGGGTACCTTACCTTCAAAGTAGCTGCCAATCATTGTCAGCGTGCGGCTAGCGAGGTTGCCGAGACCATTGGCGAGGTCGCTGTTGTAGCGCGTGACGAGCGCGTCGTAGCTAAAGTTGCCGTCCTGGCCAAAGACGGTTTCGCGCAAAAGATAGTAGCGCAGCGCGTCCATGCCGAGCACATCCACAATCGGGCGCGGCTTAACAACGTTTCCTTTGGACTTGCTCATCTTGCTGCTGTCCATGAGCAGCCAGCCGTGCGCCCAGATTTGCTTTGGCAGCGGCACCATCGCCGCCATCAGGAAAGCGGGCCAGTAAACGGCGTGAAATCGGATGATTTCTTTCCCAACAAGATGCAAATCGGCCGGCCAGTAGCCGCGCTGCTCGTAATTTGGGCCGCCGACCGCCGTGAGATACGCGGTGAGTGCATCGAACCATACGTAAAAAACGTGCGACTCTTCGCCGGGCACAGGAATGCCCCAGCGAATCGACGTGCGCGTGATGCTGAGGTCCTTGAGCCCGCCCTCGACAAAGCTAAGGACTTCATTGCGGCGCGATTCGGGCTGTATGAAATACGGATTCTTCGCGTAGAAATCAAGGAGCGGCTTCTGAAACGCGGAGAGCTTAAAAAAATAATTTTGTTCGGTAACGGTTTCGGTGGGGCGGCCGCAGTCCGGACAATTCTCTCCGGGCTTCACGTCGACATACGCGTTGTCGTAAATGCAGTACTGTCCCGTGTAGTGGCCGGGATAGATGTAACCGTTTTCCCTGCACTGGCGGAAGAGCCACTGCACGGTGTGTGCGTGCTGGATTTCCGTGGTGCGGATGAATTCATCGCCCTGGATGCCAAGGTCATCCCAGAGCTTGCGCCACTCGGCGGCCATTTTCGCGACGAATTCGGATTCCGGGACACCAGCTTTTTTTGCCGAGCGCTCGACGTTCACGCCGTGTTCGTCCGTGCCCGTGGTCATCACCACGTCGTAGCCGCGCATGCGTTTGTAGCGCCGGATGGTGTCGCACACGATGGTCGAATAGGTGTGCCCGATATGCGGCAGGCCGTTCGTGTAATAGATCGGCGTTGTCAAATAGTATTTGGGTTTTTCAGCCATTTTCTCTTGTAGGGGCGCAGCATGCTGCGCCCCTGCTTGCCGCGGTTTCTATCTCTTGACGCTTCTTTTTCTTTCTCCGTGCTCTCTGTGCCCTCTGCGTTGAAATCCGGCTCGTCAGATGTTCTCGTAACTCCGCATCGCCTCGGCGATCACCCGTTGTAGCGGCACATTCTTCTCCTCCGCAATCTTGCGGCAGTCCTCGTATTCCGGGGCTACATGCAGGATCCGCCCGTTCACGCGAGAAATCTTGATGCGCACATCTCCGAAACTCGTCCTCACGCTGACGTGCTCCCGTGGAAGCGTGCGCCTCTGGGCACGATAGGTGCGCGCGCCGAACGTCGTGGTTTCCGCAAAAATCAGTGACATCAGCGCGTTCGTGTCCGCGGGCTTGCACAAGACCGACAGCAGCGTTCCCGGCCGGTTCTTTTTCATTTGGACCGGCGTGGTGTACACATCCAGCGCGCCTGCCGCCAGAGCCTTCTCGAGAAAGTAGCCGTAGATCTGCGGATTCATGTCGTCGAGATTTGCCTCGATAACGGCAATCTCTTCGTCGAAGCCGGGGACAGTTTTCTCCGCGGCTTCGCCGATCATGATGCGGAGGACATTGGGCTGGCCTTCTAGGTCGGCGGTGCCTGCGCCATAGCCGATTGCTGAAACGCTCATCGGCGGCTGCGGCCCAAAAGAATCGCAAAGCGTTGCAACGATGGCCGCGCCCGTGGGCGTCACCAGTTCTTTCTGCACGCCATTCGAATAAGTCGGCTTGCCTTGCAGCAGATTCGCCGTGGCCGGCGCCGGCACCGGCAGAATGCCGTGCGCCATTTTCGCCGTGCCTCCTCCGACATTCAGCGGTGAGCAGGCAAATCGTTCGATCCCCAGCGCGTGGAATCCAATGCAGGCGCCTACGATGTCCACGATGGCGTCGACGCCGCCAACTTCATGAAAATGAATTTTTTCGAGCGGCACGTCGTGGACGCGGGCTTCGGCTTCGCCGAGTTTTGTGAAGATCGCGGAAGCGCGCTCCCGGACCGGCGCCGCAAGGGGCGAGTTCTTCAAAATGTCCAGGATCGCGTTGAGAGACCGGTGTTTTGTCTGATCCTCGGTCCTGACTTTGACGTACGTGGCCGCCATCCCATTCTTCCAAACCTTTTCAGCGGACAAATCCCACCCCGGCACCTGCAAGGCGCGCAGGTCGGCGCGGAGTTGCGCGACGTCGCACCCGGCGTCGACCAGCGCGCCGAGAGTCATATCGCCGCTAACTCCCGAAAAACAATCAAAATAGACGAGTTTCATGGGATACGCCGCCGTGCGGGTGGGTCAGCCCCTGGAAAAACCGCATGCAGGTTGACCGCTTCGCTTTCAGACTCGAATTGATACTATCGGCGCAAACAGGGTGTGTCAAACGCGCCAGACTCAGGCGCTTCCCCATCCGTGCGCTCCCCCGCTCCTCTTGTACTCAGCCGCAATAAGATTCGCCGGGCATGCCGGACAATTTTGGCTTCCGCCGTTGCTCTTGTTCAGCTCTTCTGGCGCTAACCTCTTTCTCCTCTATTATATACAAAGTACCTATAAATTCTAGTTGACAATGAAAGCGCCCTTGCTGTAATATACGTCGTGATCACTGCCACAAACACTGCTCCGTCTCGCCCTCTGCCCTCCTCCCCTGCTCATTACTCTCCCCTCGTTTTCCAGTTTCGAGTTTCCATTTTCGGAATCTCCCTGCTAAGTCCTTTCCCTGCCACTCTTACGAGAAATCCGCGTTTTTGCAAAAAAATGCCGCCTGTAAGTCCTTTGTTTGCCACTCTTACAGACACCCCCTCCTGTAAGTCCTTTCCTTGCCACTCTTACGAAAACACCGGGGGTGGGGGTACCCCTGTCCCGCTCCTCTCTTCCCATTTTTTGACCCGCTTCCTCCTCTACCCTTATACTCACCCCTCTTCTTCTTCGAGGAACCGTGTACCTAACGCTGACTAATCGTCTTCGCGACGCTCTCGCGCGCCATATCGAGGAAAAATACTCCGTCTCCCTGGACGTCGTGCTCGAGCGGCCTCCGCGGATCGAAATGGGGGAGGCCGCGTCGCCGGTGTGTTTTGAACTGGCCAAGCGCCTGAAGAAGGCGCCGCGAATCATCGCTCAGGAGATTGCAAACAGTTTTCCCAAGGTCGAAGGCATTGCCCGGGTTGAGGTCGCGGGCGGAGGGTATTTGAATGCGTATTTCGATCGTGGCTTCTTCTGGACGCAAGTCTCAACCTCGCAACAAACCGAAGGCTCGCCACTCGCCGCTCGCCACTCGCCACTCTCGTCCCTGGGCGCATCTGGAAAGGTAATCGTTGAGCACACAAGCATCAATCCCAACAAAGCGGCGCACATCGGGCACGTGCGAAATGCGGTCCTCGGCGACACCATGGCGCGCGTGCTGCGTCATGCGGGGCGCGCCGTGCAGGTTCAGAACTACATCGACAATACCGGCGTGCAGGTCGCGGACGTAGTGATCGGATTCCTGCACATGGAAAAACGCGCGCCCGTAAACGTGAAGATGCTCGCGATGGATCCGCGGTTTGATTACTACTGCTGGGATCTGTACGCCAAGGTGACTCATTTTTTTGACGAAGACAAGGACCGTGCGGCGAAACTCCGCGGGGAAACGCTGAAGGCCATAGAAGAAGATCGCGGCGAAGAAGCGGAAGTGGCGCAGGTCGTGGCGGACGCCATTGTCAGCCTGCATCTGCGGACCATGGCGCGCCTGGGAATTTTCTACGAGTTGCTGGCGCGGGAGAGCGAGATTCTGCATTTGAGATTTTGGGATGCGGCGTTTGAAAAGTTGAAGGCTGCCGGTGTGATTCAACTGGCGGCGAGCGGAAAGATGGCGGGCTGCTGGATCATGCCGTGGAAAGAGGAGGGAAAGGATGTTAAGGAAGGAGAGGAAAAAGCCTTCGCGGAAGAAGACGAAAATACGCAAGACAAGATCATTGTGCGGTCGAATGGGACGGTGACGTACGTCGGGAAGGACATTGCCTATCAATTGTGGAAATTTGGGCTTCTCGGCAAGGATTTTCATTACCGGAAGTGGCCGACATCACCGCAGGCGGCCACTGAAAAAAATGCTCCGCAAGGGGAGACCGTTTGGGCGACGACGAGCGGCCCCAATGATCCCGCGGCGCCGCATTTTGGGGCGGCGGCAACCACGGTTTACAACGTGATCGACGCGCGGCAAGCGTATTTGCAGGACGTGGTGGCGGAGGGGCTGCGCAGGCTGGGACACGCTCAAGAAGCCGAGCAGTCGATTCATTTTTCGTATGAGATTGTCGCGCTGACGCCGCGGTGCGCGGCGGACATGCGGTACCAGCTGACGCCGGAAGAGGCGAAGAAGCCGCACGTCGAGGTGAGCGGCCGCAAAGGGCTCGGAGTCAAAGCAGACGACCTGATCGACAAGCTGGAGGCTGCGGCGTTGGCTGAAGTAGAAGAGCGGCACGCAGAGATGAGCGCGGCAGAGCAGCAGCGGACGGCGCATGAGATTGGGGTCGGCGCGCTGCGGTTTTTTCTGTTGAAGTTTACGCGGAACGCGATTATTGCGTTTGATTTCAAGGATGCGCTGAGCTTTGAGGGAGAGACCGGGCCGTATTGCCAATACGCCGTGGTGCGCATTCGTGGGATTCGCCGGAAGGGCGCCGAAGCGGGGGCAACGCGGGTTGAACTGACGCCGGAAACGGCCGCAAAGATGTTCGCGGGGCCGGACGGGAACGGGCTATGGGAACTGTTGCTGCAGACAGGATCGCTGGACTATGCAGTGGACGCGGCGATCGGGGCGCAGGAGCCGGCATTTGTGGCGAAGTACGCGTTTCAACTGGCGCAGGCGTTCAACAATTTTTATCACAAGCACCACATCCTCACGGAAGCCGATGAGCAGAAGCGCGCATTTTTATTGTGCTTGACGGAATTGGTGGAGGCACAGTTGGTGCGCGCATTGGATTTGTTGGGGATTGAAGCCCCGGAAAAAATGTGAGCCGTCGCCAGTAGGGGCGCAGCATGCTGCGCCCCTACAAGGAGCAAGCAGAGATTAATAGGACATGACGAGGTGCACCAGGGTGCGAAGCGCGACGCCGGTGGGGCCTTTGGCGAGCCAGGGCTTGGCTTCGTCGTTCCAGGCGGTTCCAGCGATGTCGAGATGAATCCACGGACTGTCGCCGGTGAATTCCTTGATGAACATTGCGCCGGTGATCGCGCCACCGCCTTTGCCGCTGCCAATGTTTTGGATGTCGGCAAAGCTGCCTTTGATGAATTCGCGGTATTCGTCGTCCATGGGCATGTGCCACATTTTCTCGCCGACGGCTTTCGAGCTTGCCAGGAGCTTGTCGGTGAAGGGCTGGTCGGAGCCAAAGACGCCGACGTTGACGTTGGCGAGAGCGACGACGATGGCGCCGGTGAGCGTGGCGGCGTCGACGAGATGGGTGGCGCCAAGCTGCTTGGCGTAATGGACGCCGTCAGCAAGGATGAGTCGGCCTTCGGCGTCCGTATTAAGGACCTCGATGGTCTTGCCGGACATCGCGGTCTGAATGTCGCCCGGCTTTTGTGCCTTGCCTCCGGGCATATTTTCGGTTGACGGCACGACGCAGATAACTTTGACGCTGGGCTTTAGCGCAGCGAGGGCGCGCATGACGCCGAGCATGGTCGCACCGCCGGCCATGTCATACTTCATTTTTTCCATGCCTTCGGCGGGCTTGATGGAGATGCCGCCCGTATCAAAGGTGACAGCTTTGCCGACGAGACCGATGACGGGAGCGCCAGGCTTGGGATTCGCCGGCGTGTAGGTGACGACCATCACGCGGGGCGGCTCGACGCTGCCCTGGGCGACGCTGAGCAGAGCGCCCATTTTTAATTCGGCGATTCTTTTTTCGTCGAGGATTTCAACGGCGAGGCCCGCTTCGCGAGCCATGGCTTCGGCCCTTTCGGCGAGGATGCGCGGCGTGAGCTTGTTCGAGGGCTCGTTGACGAGGTCGCGCGTGAAATTCTGAGCGTCGGCAATGACGCAGCCGCGGGCGAGACCCTTTTCTCCGGCCGCGCGCGCGGCGTCAGAATAGCCGGCGAGCGAAACCGAATCGATAGACTTGTCGTTCTTCTTGTCGGTCTTGTACTTGTCGGTTTCGAAGTCGGCGGCGAGAGCGCCCTCGGCGATGGCTTGCGCGGACTCCTCAGTGGCCTCGTTTTCGCGAACGAGGAAGACGAAATTCTTCACGGAGCGCCCCTTGAGGTAGCGCAGGGCGGCTCCTGCAATCTTTCGAAGCGTGGCGCCATTGAATTGCTCGCGCTTCCCTGCTCCGACAAGAAGCAAGCGGGCGGCTTTGAGCCCGGCGGGAGCGTGGATCAAAGTCATTTCCAGGGTCTTGCCGGTGAGTTCGCCGCTCTTTGAGAGCTTTCGAAGCAGGCCATTGGCAGCCTGATCGATTTCCGCGATGCGGCCTTGCACTGGATCGGTTTCTTCGAATAGATACGAGACGAGCGCGTCAGTTTGCATTGCTGCGTAGGGCTTGGTTCCGAGCTTGATTTGCATTGTGCTTTATCGCCTCCGGTTGCGATAGATGGCTTCTTCGGCTTCCCTGCGCGCTTCCTTGTTGCGCTCGTCCTGGCGGCGGTCCCAAGATTTTTTGCCCTGCGCGAGGGCGATTTCAACTTTGGCGATGCCGTTGCGGAAATAGATCCGAAGAGGAATGACGGTCAAACCTTTGGACTGGGTGCGGCCTGCCAGCTTATAGATTTCATTTTTATGAAGGAGCAATTTGCGCGAACCGAGGGGTTCGTGATTCCAGGGGCCGCCAGGCAGATACTGGGCGATGTGGGCGTTGACGAGCCAGGCGCCGCTGGCCTTGAAATCGACATAGGCGTCGCGGATATTCGCTTTTCCTTCGCGAAGAGCCTTGACCTCAGTGCCGTGGAGGACCAGACCGGCTTCGAATTTTTCGAGAAGAAGGAAGTGGTAGGAAGCGGCACGGTTCTGCGCCACTATCTGCTCGGCGGGCTTGCTGCCCTTCTCGGATTTTTTGGCGGGCTTAGACACAAGCCTCAATGATAACTGGAGTGTTAAAACTTGGCTACGGGCGCGGGTTCAGGGTATTACCCGATTTGGGACAGCCAACCTTACCTGCCTTGCCTGTGTTCTAAGCCGAGTGTTAGACTGCACCAGCTTTGCATCGAGCAACCGGAGAGTCCATGCGCCGTAGCGGCAGCGTCATTCTATGTCTGGTCTCGGCACTATTCGCAGGGGGCTGCCCGAAGGGTCAAACCGAGTATAACCACGGACGCAAGGCCGAAACACTGCAGGATTACGACGCCGCGCTCGAGTATTACCAGAAGGCGCTCAAGGCCGATCCCAACAACGCGAGCTTCAAGATCAAGCTGAACCAGATCCGGTTCGACGCCGGGGAGCAGCACATCAAACAGGGGGTAAAGCTCCGCGCGAACGGCGACCTGCAAGGGGCAGCCGCGCAGTTCCAGCGAGCACAGGCGGTGGATCCCTCCAGCCCAATTGCCGACCAGGAATTGCGGAAAACTCTGGAGATGATCGGAGAGAAGAGCCACGACGCAAATGCGCCCGCGCAGCCGTCGGATGAACCAGAGGGGCAAAAGCTGGCGTCGGGGCCCGCAGTAATTAAACCGGTGATGGATTATCCCATTAATCTAAAGATGGCGAACGACGCCAAAATCGTTTTTGACACGATCGGGAAACTGGCAGGACTGACGGTGATTTATGACCCGGACTTCCCCGCCCGGAGAATCACGACGGATTTGAACAACGTCACACTGGAACAAGCGCTGGACATTGTTTCGCTGCAGAGCAAGGCGTTTTGGAAGGCGGTCACGGAAAACATCATCTTCGTCGTTCCCGACCAGCCGCAGAAACGGCGGGATTACGAAGAGGAGATCGTAAAGACGTTTTATCTGGCAAACACGGTGCAGCCACAGGACTTGACGGAAATTGTGACCGGGCTGCGGCAATTGCTGGATTTGAAGCGGATCCAACAGCTCAACTCGCAGAACGCGATTATCATCCGGGATACGCCAGACAAAATAGCACTGGTAGGGAAAATCATCCGGGACATCGACAAGGCAAAACCGGAAGTGGTCGTGCAGGTGGAAATCCTTGAGGCGCGCACGGACCGGCTAAGGGATCTGGGAGTGCTGCCAGGACAATCCGCGAGTCTGACGTTTAATCCGCCAACCTCGAGCACAACGACTACAACGACGGGCGGGACGACAACCAGTACGGGACTGCCGCTCAATCAACTGAAGCGTCTGAGCACGAAGGATTACAACGTCAACCTGCCGGGCGCGACGGCGACTGCCATCCTGACCGATTCCTACACGAGGATTATCCAGAACCCGGAGGTAAGATCGATAGACGGGCAGATCGCGAAGCTGCGGATCGGCGACAAGGTTCCGGTCGCGACGGGGAGTTTTCAGACCGGGGCCATAGGCGGCGGGAGCGCTGCAGCCGGGTTGATAAGCCCGCTGGTGAATACGCAGTTCCAATACCTGGAGGTGGGCGTAAACATCGACATCACGCCGCGGGTGCACCCGAATCATGAAGTCAGCCTGAAAGCAAAAATCGAGGTGTCATCTGTCACGGGACAATCTCCGATCGGCGGGATCAATCAGCCGATCATCAGCCAACGCGTAATTGAACACGATATCCGGCTGAAAGAGGGCGAAGTCAACGTCCTGGGCGGGCTAATCCAGAGGACCGATACGAAAACTTTGAATGGCTGGCCAGGGTTCGCGAGGATCCCCCTGCTGCGCTATTTTTTCTCTGATGACCGAGTGGACCACCAGGAAGACGAAGTGCTGATCGTGCTGGTGCCGCATATCGTGCGACTGCCGGAGTGGACGCGAGCGAACTTGCAGCCAATTTTTTCGGGTTCCGATCAGCTCCCGCAGGTGAAGCGGGAAAAAGAAATTCGCGCGCCCGTTACCCAAGCGCCGGCGCCAGCGGCACCGGGAGCGAATGTGCCGGGAACCGCGGCTCCAGCGCCAAATGCTCCGCAGGAGGCGCAAGCAGGAAAACTGCGCATTGAACCACAAACGGTGACGATGAAAGCGGGCGAGTCGAGGACCGTTGGGTTGGTGGTGGAGAACGTTACGGACCTGTTCTCGATTCCGCTGCTGCTGCAGTACAACCCCGCAGTCATCAGCGTGGAAGAAGTCCAGCACGCGGTGAGCGGAGGGCAGCGCGGAGGGTTCTTGTCGGGAGGCACGCAGGAGATCGCGATCGTCGAGAACGTGAATAAAGAGAAAGGCCAGGTGATCATCTCCGCCACCCGGCAGCCCAATACGCCGGGAGTGAGCGGGAGCGGAACACTTCTAGGGATTGTAATCAAAGCTCTTGCGCCGGGCACCAGCAATTTGTCGATCGTGCAGGTCAACGCGAAGGATTCCCAACAAAAACTGATTCCGCTGGTAACGAGCGAAGCGACAGTGCAAGTTCAACCCTAGCCCCATTGAGAGAGACCGATGTTGCGCGACAATCGAAGGAACGGGCGATTTCGAAGACGGCGCCTCTTCCCAGAATCAGGTCTGACGCTCCTCGAACTGATTATTGCCTGCTCGATCCTGCTGATCCTGGCTTCTGCTGCGCTGCCCGTGGCGCGCTACACGATCGTGAGGCAGAAGGAAGCCGAGTTGCGGTATGACCTGCGAACGATGCGGGATGCGATCGACCGGTATAAAGACCTCGCCGACCAGCACTTGATCCGCACGGAACTGGGTAGCGAGAACTATCCACCCGACCTCGAGACATTGGTCAAGGGGGTGCAGCTTGGGGCTGGAAGCGACAGGAAGATTCGTTTTCTGCGACAGGTTTTCAAAGACCCGATGACCGGGCAAACGGATTGGGGATTGCGCGCGGTGCAGGACGATCCTGACTCTAGAAGCTGGGGAGGGAAAAACGTTTTCGACGTGTATACCAAGTCGCAAGGAACGGCGCTGGACGGGACAAAATACTCCGACTGGTAAATTGACCGAGGCCTGAAATGAATGAACGGATACGCAGGGATGATGGGGGGCTTGCACGAGAAAGGCGCCGCAAACGTCTCTTCAAGGCGGGGTTTACGCTCATCGAGCTGATGATCGTAATCACAATCATCCTAATTCTGCTGGGGATGGCCGCGATGCGCTACGACCGCTCGATCATACGCGCACGGGAAGCGGTGTTGAAGCAGGACCTGCAGGAGATGCGCAAGGCGATCGACAGTTATACGCTCGATAAAATAGCTGCGCCGCAATCTCTCGATGATCTTCAGCAGGCAGGGTATCTGCGCGAAGTTCCGGTTGATCCGATAACACATGCAAAAGATTGGGTGCCGCAGTTTGATACTCTGGTCATGAGCGCGGAACAAACGACGACAGGAATGGTAGACGTGCATTCGAATTCCAGCACAGTTTCGCCTTTCGAAGGAACGCCGTATAACACCTGGTAGAGATTTTCCCCCGGAACTGAGCCCCGCTTCGCGGTCCATCACAAATTTCTCGCCGGGCCGAGCCGCGCTTGTTTGACGAAAGCATTGGCGTCCGCTATAGTCAGTGTGCGGGGTGGAGCAGCCTGGTAGCTCGTCGGGCTCATAACCCGAAGGTCGTCAGTTCAAATCTGACCCCCGCAACCATGGGCGCTTGAGAGGAAAATCCTCTAAGCGCCCTTCTTATTTGCAGTTACGAGTTGACCGGTATTCGGTAAATCTTTCTTTCGGCTAGGCGACCTTGCAGTTCCCGACGACGCGAACCACAAGATGCCCTCGGACCTGGCGCCTATTTTGATGCTCCCGAGTCTGAGCGAGCTTTTTCCACACTCAAGACCGCGTCACCCTTCACAGATTGGACAACCAGTTGGGCGTCAAAGAGACCCATTTGAACGAAGCCTAAAAAGTCAGCACGGTCCATAGGCGATCGCTTCAGGTGGGCTGCATGGATCCCTGGTGTGACGCCATCGATTCTTCCAACGAATGTTGCAGTGACCTGATGTTTAATTCTCGAGGGTGTCTGTAGCAGGACTCAAGGACGCACGCGTGCAATACAGGGCGCTCCGCCCGGAGCAGGCGAGGCGACAGAAAAACCCGATGGCGGCTGGACGCGGGCCGGCTGAGAGTGCTCCGCGCACTTGGATGAAGCGGGTCGGGCCGCTACTTCGGGCTACGAAAACGGCCAGACGAAACAGCGCATTTTACTGACGACAGGACGGCCAAAGCGGCGCTCGCACAGCGACTCAGGTAATTCCTGTAGACCTTTTTGCAGGATTAACCCGCTTCCACAAGGCTGGAAGTTCCGCTAGTAATGGCACGCATGCCGGGGTTTGCGTACCAGGTGGAGAAAGATTTGTCTGAGAGCGAGATTTACCCCGTTCTGCAAGAACCTGCCGAACCTAGTGTGTCTGCACGCTCGAATCGAAATGAATGAACAAGGGTGGCGCAAAATCTGCCGAAAAGAAGTTTTGGAGAAATCGCGGGAAAGCTCCCTTCGGCGAGAAGCCACTGTGGAGGTCAGCGAATGCGAATCCTTCGATCTGTGGGATGGTTTACCTTTCTCAGTCTGCTTTCTGTCGCGGCCTTGGCAGTGTTGTTTCATGACACGCCCTCCGTTTCTGCCCAGACTGGAACACCTCCCAGTAGTACGATCAGCAGCACTTCGGGCCCGGTGTCGTGGGACTTTGCTCCCGTGGGCGGCGGCACGGTCATCAACGTAGGCGTGCAGGATGTCTGCCCGCCCGGTATTTGTGACGATCACGATTTGACCGTGGCGCTCCCTGCGCCGGCGTCCACTTTCTACCAGACGATGACGGCACAGTTAACCATCAAATATACCTGGACCAGCACGTTGCCCACGGACCTGGACATCTTTGCCATCAGCCCGAGCGGAGCTGACCACGGCCCGGGTTCGCCCGACGACACCTCGACCGGGCCGGGCGAAGAAGATTTGACTGTTACCGATCCCCTCGATGGAGTCTGGCACATCCGCTCGGTGGCCTCGCTGGCACCGATTCCCACCTCCGCTCACGCGGTGTTTACGCTAACCACTGCTCCGAGACCAACGACGCCGCCACCGCCGCCGCCGGCTCCCGGAGCGCCCTCCTTCATCAACTATCCCGCCCCGAATGACTGCACAGGAACGCAACAGCCGCCGAGCTGCATCCAGCCGTCGTTGGACTCCACCACCGCCAACACGCACGGCGCTGGGGAGCCTTCGATCGGCGTCGACTGGAACACGGGTAAGGTCTTCATTGAAGCTGGAAATCACACGCTAAGGGTGACTTTCAACGATTCATTAACACCTGCAACTGCGTTCTGGGAAGACAAGCGCTCACCGTTTGCGCGAGTGAGCCTCGATCCGATCCTGTTCACCGACGACGGCCACTTCGGCGGCCCGAACCGGACCTTTTCATCACAACTCAACCTTGTAACCAGCGAGCTGTCTTTCACCGATGATGATGGTGACACCTGGTTCCCGACGCAAGGTTCGGGCCAGCCTGCTGGGGTCGACCATCAGACCGTAGGCGGCGGCCCTTACGCTTCTCCTGCACCGCTGACGCGCACTCCCTATCCCCATGCGATTTTTTACTGCTCGCAGGACATCGTAACCGCCTTCTGCTCGCGCAGCGATGACGGCGGCCTCACGTTCGGGCCGGGTATTCCTATCTACTTTTTTGCAACGATTAATGGCGTTGACCGGCCGGTCGCCCCTGGCACCTGCGGCGGCCTGCATGGCCACGTCCGCGTGTCGCCGGACGGCACCACTTACGTCCCAAACGAGAACTGCTTTGACGCCAACAACGTGAGCCGACCCGGTGTGGCCGTCTCCACTGACAACGGCCTGAGCTGGGTCGTGCGGACCGTACCCGACGCCAAGAGCATCAGCCCCGGCAGTGACCCATCGGTTGCGGCGGGCAGCAACAACACGATCTATTTCGGTTACGTCAACGGGGATGGCCACGCAAAGATCGCCGTGTCCCAAGACCACGGCTTGCATTGGTCCAAGTCTAAAGACGCCGGCACGCCGTTCGGAGTCCAGAATGCGGAGTTCGCCGAGGTCATCGCCGGAGATGACAATCGTGCGGCCTATGCATTTCTGGGCACGCCTACGGCAGGCGACACGCAGTCGGCTGATTTCCTTGGCATTTGGCATTTGTATGTGGCGTTTACTTACAACAGTGGCCGGACATGGACCACCGCCGACGCGACACCAGCGGACCCCGTGCAGCGCGGCTGCATTTGGAACCAGGGCGGCAGCAACCCGTGTCGAAATCTGCTCGACTTCAACGACATCACCGTGGACAAGTTCGGGCGCGTACTGGTGGGCTACGCCGACGGGTGCACCGGCACGTGCGTGAACGATGCCACGCAAAATGCCTCCACCGGCCCTGCCAGTGCGCAGGATGCACTGGCCACCATCGCGCGGCAAGTGGGCGGCCGAGGACTGTTTGCCTCCTTCGACGGCACGCAATTCGGCACCAGGAGCGGTGACTACGAAGGTGGCGGCCAGCTTTGTTATGGTGACCCGGCAAGCGGTGTCAGCGGTGGTCCGGACTGCAATGCACATAACGGACACTAGAGGCGGGATCTGCGCAGCACATTGAGCAAGAATACGGCGGCGGCCAGTGCGGCTTGAAAGTCGCGCGGGATCTGCTTTCAAATGGGATAATCTCTCTTCGTAAACGGAAAACATATGAGTCAAAGTCACGCGATCCGGATGTCGTTTTGCGGCCTTCTCTTGTCTGCCGCGCCACTGGCCGCTGGCCAGGTGCACGGCGGCTCGCCGCAGAAGGCTAAAGCTGGCAGCGTCTCCGCTTCGGCAAAGGAGAAGATTGATGTTTGCATGCTCCTCAACAGCGCGGAGATCGAAGCCGTCCAGGGAGAGCCCATCAAGGAGACCAAAGCGAGCGCACAGCCGAGTGGGGGGATGCTGATGTCGCAATGCGTTTTCCATACTGCCACCTTCGCGAAATCGGTCAATGTGGCGTTGGTCACCCCGGATCGTACGGGAAAGTCGGAACTCACTCCGCATGAATTTTGGCAAAGACAGTTCCATTCCGCCGAGGTCAAGGAAGAAGAAACTCGCGTTGCCGGGAAAGAGTCAGAGCCGGAACGCGAGAAGGAGGGAAGCAAGGCGCGGCCGATCAGCGGGCTTGGTGAGGAAGCCTACTGGGTCGGCAATCCGGTCGCTGGCGCTCTTTACGTGCTTCAAGGCGGAGTCTTCCTGCGCATCAGCGTTGGAGGGGTTCGCGAAGAATCCGCGCGCATCGAAAAATCGAAGGACCTGGCCCGTGCCGCCATGAAACGCCTCTGATTGATCGCGCTGTCCAGGCGCGCCCAGAGAAACACTGGGCTTTAGCAGATCTGAGCCGGGCGGTTCTTTCATAGCAGGGGCGGGTCGTGAGTCGCCTGGCATTTGCTTATACACGCGATGAGTCTAAGTGGCAGCCTTTGCGCCAACCATCAGAATTGTGGCTGATAAACTCGGTTACCACAAACTTTCGAGTTATCTGAATCTTGAGCCATCAGGAATTAACCTGCATCAAAAATGCGGTACCCGTATCGATCAAAACCGGGTATCTTCAACCGCTCGATTCATGGCTTGGCCGGATTGTTTGGTCCTCTTCCTAAAGATAGTTTAGCGTCAGGCGACAAGGGCCACGGATGTAGGATCTCCGGCCCGCAGTCTAGACCGCTAGACATATTTGGCCGCACCGTCCTCCGCCGCTCTGTCCGACCTAACTTGGTTCAACTACATGTGGCGACGGCTTGAACAAGGCAAGATTCACCGACCAAATCACACCGAACAACTGTGCCTGGCCCGCTTGGAAGGCCAACCACACGACCGCGGGGCACTGATACTACCAGCCCTCGGCAAGCACTATTTCTTGTATGTCGAGTTGAAGCCACACCAACTTAATCAGTTTTCTATCGCCCCGCCCATCGCCTGGCAGAAGGTTCACTAGGAGCTCGCCATGTGTACTCAACCGGTGGTTCTCGATTCGACTCTACGCAGTTCGGAGGCGGTGGAGTTTGGTGGGGCGCTGCGCGCAAAGATCGTCAGGCAGGAGGAAGCGGTGCAGGCAATGGTGGACCTGTACCAGGTGTTCTGTGCCGGCTTGAACTCGCCGGGGCGCCCGGTAGGGAGTCTCTTGTTCCTCGGTCCCACGGGGTCCGGAAAGACGCGCATCGTGGAAGCCGCCGCGGAGATTCTGTTTGGGGACTCGCGGGCGGTAATCAAGGTCGACTGCGGTGAATTTCAGCATTCGCATGAGATCTCGAAGCTGATCGGGTCACCTCCGGGCTACCTGGGGCACCGCGAGACCCATCCGCTGATCACCCAGGAGTCTCTGGCGGCAAGCTATACTGAGAAGCTGAAGCTCAGCTTCCTGCTCTTCGACGAGATTGAAAAGGCAAGCGATGCACTGTGGCAGTTGCTGCTTGGTATGTTGGACAAGGCCACGCTCACGCTCGGCGACAACCGTCGTGTGGACCTCTCCCAGACGGTGATCTTCATGACCTCGAACCTGGGCGGCACCGAAATCACGGAATTGATGCATGGCGGGATGGGATTCATCCAGCCCGAAGATAAGCCCCTGACGAATGTTGACGAGAAGGTGGAGCGCACAGCGGTAGAAGCTGCGCGGAGAAAGTTCTCGCCCGAATTCATGAACCGCCTCGACAAAATCGTGGTGTTTCATTCCTTGAATCGCGAACAACTCGCCGAAGTGCTACAAATCGAGTTAGCGCAAGTACAGCAGCGCGTTTTGGAGACAGCGAAAGGGCAGTTCTTGTTCCGAGTAACCGATGCGGGCCGCGAGTTCATCTTGCACGAAGGAACGGACCAGCGCTACGGTGCTCGCCACCTGAAGCGCGCCATCGAGCGCCACGTGGTTTTCCCATTGGCGAACTTGCTGGCCACCCAGCAGGTGAACTCAGGCGACATGCTGTGTATTGACTGGGACGAGCGCGTGGGACGCCTGGTGTTTTGGAAAGAAGACGAAGCGCTGCAGTCGACAGTGCCACAACCACAGCTAGTCTCAACTCAGACACGCAAGGCCGCTGGAGCTAGCGGCGGCGCTGCAGAAGTAACTTCTTCTGCCAGGGCTGGAATTGCTGGAAACAGAAAATAAGCCGAGTACTAAAGCGTACTAAGGAGTTCACCCGCTGGGAATTTGCGGTTTTCCTCCGCTTGTCCGCTAGGCTGGACGATGGTAGTCAAGTACTGAGATGCGACAGGGAGGAAGCGCCGCAGCGCCGGGACTGAATTCTTCGATCCGAAGGTGCGAAAGGATACGCCTCTCTTAGAGAGTCTGAGGCTAAAGCAGATCACGCTACTTAAGCTCACAAAGGTGCCCATCGGAAAGCGGGACGACCCAACAGTGAACATGCTGCCTAGGGCCCGCAAGCTCTCTGGCACCAGGAGGACTATGTCGAGTGGCCGATCCGAGAAGCGGATCGCGAGGACTGTGAGCCTAGAAGTTTGTCTGCAGGATGAACTAAAGCTTAATGAAAGCTCGTTGACCGAAAACGTGAGTGCCCACGGGGCGCGTGTTCTCATAGAGCAGAAGTTGCAGCCAGGGCAGCGAGTGCTGGTTAACTCGCCAAAGGAGGGTGTGCGGTCATATGCAAGGATCGTCTACTGCCAGCATGTGGCCACGGGAAGGTTTGCTGTAGGTCTGGAACTTTCCGGCAGGGTGGAGTTGTGGGCAAAACCTTACTAGCTGCAAGAGGCCGCTATTCTTAGCAATCTGCCAAGAAAGTGATACCGGGAGCTTATGCTCCCATCTTTTTCCCTAGCCCGCACGAGGTCTCCTCATCATTAATGCAGCTCAAGTCACATTCTGGGCATTTCCACAGGCGGAAGCTTCTTCTTTCGGGCATAACCTCAGCTAAATACATCAGTTGCCCATCATTGGAACAGCTGACGTGAGGCGTCGTTTCTTGCTCGATGGTTTCTGCGTCTTCTGTGTCGATGAAGTATCCATGCGGGCTATCGTACCGGACTAGACAACCAGGTTCCTGGCAGGCGTACGGCAGCTTCTCTGCATTCTCGCTGAGCCGTCTCAGCAGCATCTCCGTGTGATGCTGGTAGCAAAGTACGTGAAGGTCTTTTCCCGTACTGGTACCCAACCCTTCCTGTTCACTTGCCGTATGGGGGACAAACTTAGGGCTGTAAATTCAAGAGTCTGCGGGCAATTCGCGGCCCACTGGCATTGCAGCCGCCTTAGAGCCGCGCTATCTCGCAGATAGCAACATACTTAGCTGCCCAAGTCGTTGGCATCCTTTGCTTGCCAACATTCTTAGGATCTGGCAAAGTTCAGCACTTTGTGGACGATTCTCAGCAATCAATTCCCCCCACCGAAGAAGGGCAAAGAGACAGTAAAAAAATATACCGGTGGGAATCCGGGCTCCCCTAAAGGGTTTCTGAAAGGTTGAAGCTAGCCATGATAGCCGACGGTGGCGAGCATAAAACTCCTTTCGCGCTCGCGGTCTCGCTGAACCGATTGCGTCACGGCTGGGCTGGCGATAAAAGAGTCAACTTGATGTTAAATGCGTGTAACCCGCTATGAACAGGATAGAAGTGCCTTTGCCCGACACATGGCGGTACTTGGAGATCTGAATCCTTAGATGAGATGAATTGCTCGCGATAAACGCTATAGGGTAGGGTGACGATGTTGGCGAGGCCAAGAGTTGAGCCTCGTAAATTAAGGACACTGCTGATCAGATACGACTGCCCCGATATTGCACACATCGGGTTACTACCTTATTCAAGATTACAGTTAAACCCGCCTTGATCCCTATAGCAGGACAGACCAAGATTCGGTCGTTTAGAAGGGAAATTGGGACCTCGGAGGAGGTAGGTTGTCTAGAACTGTTTGACCTCTCCTGCGCGATACGGTACGAC
>WNFF01000729.1_pt1 | contig 25539 bp, 19 predicted proteins | sample 5400441 | NCBI WGS metagenome assembly WNFF01 (sample SAMN13153345, study PRJNA577476) | soil metagenome | isolation source: 120 cm saprolite under Douglas fir tree site 2 hole 3 replicate 1 | place: USA:California | collected 2015-04-18
GGCCGCAGCATGCGGTCGGTGAAATTGTGCGGATGGGGATTGCAGCGTTCGCCCGAGATGGCGTTGATGGCCTCCACATCGTCGGAGCCGTGCTGGTAGAGAAACTGGTTCACGTTGGCGACGATGTCGTTCTCGCGAACGCCGGGCTTCAACTGCTCGTAGACCAGGTGATAGGCGCCGTCCACCATGGCGGCGGCGCGATTGAGCAACGCGATCTCGTCGGCAGATTTGACCTCGCGGGCCTCCAGCATGACCTGCTGGCCGTCGTGCACCTTGAGGCCCGCCCGTTCCAGCTCGAACATCATCGGCGGCTCGATGATGTCGACCCCGACCGGCATGTCGGCGACGCCGGCCTCCCGGATCAGAGAAGCGATCTCTTCGGCATGGCGCTTCATCAGGCCGAAAGCGGGGTTGACGGTGCCGCGAAGGCCGATCAGCCCGGCCTTGCAGTTCTCGGGCGCGAGCCATGGCGTATAGAGCTTGTGGTGCACGGCCGCCGAGCCGAAATCCCACAGAATGGGCTCGCCGGTGCGGGTAAGCAGCGTCCAGCGCGAAAGCTTGTCACGTTCCCATTCGCCGATCTTGGTCGAGGTGATGTAGCGGATGTTGTTGACGTCGAATACCAGGAGCGCGCCGAGGTCGGAGTTCTCGAGGGCCTGTTTCACGCGCGAGAGCCGGTAGCGGTGCAGGCGGCGGTAGTCGACCCGTTCCTCGAAATCGACCCCCATGGTGCCCAACGCCGGCAAGGCCCGGCCCCAATTGAACCGCGGATTGATGTCGTCGGCGCGGATTTCGCGCATTTTCTGTTCCATGGTCGTCTCCTATGTGCTCTCCAACCCCGTGGGCACTTTCTTCTCCTCACTCGTGAGCTTCATGCCGGCCGCGAGCGCCATGGTTTCCATCAGGGCGGCGAAATCCTTGGCGAGATAGGCATCCGGATCAGCTTGCAGGGTTGCGGCGCCGAAATGCGCCTGGAGCATTTCCCGCGTTGCCGCCGTCACCGGCATCGGCACCTCCATCTCGCGCGCAAGCGCGAGCCCGAGGTCGAGGTCCTTGCGCAACAGCTCCGGCGTGAAAGTCGTGGTCCAGTCGAGATTGACCAAAGCCGGCGACTTGTAGGCGGTGAACATCGAGCCCATGACGCTGTTGTTGAGGAATGCCAGGAAGGCATGGCGGGGCACGCCCATCTTGTTGGTGAGGAGCGTGATCTCGATAAGATTTTCGATCACGACGCCGAGCATGACGTTGTGGGCGATCTTGCAGATGCGGGCGAGGTCCCCGTCCCCCACATAGGAAACGCCGCGCGGGGCAAACACCTTGATCATCGGTTCGACCACGCGAAACGCGGCCTCGGGGCCGGACGCCACCGCCGACAGCTTTCCGGAGTTGATGACCTTGGCGTTGCCGCTCACCGGGCAGCAGATGAACTCCGCGCCGCGTTCGCCAAGCCGCTTGCGAATGGCCGCCGATTCCTCGACCGCGATGGTCGAGCAGTCCACAAAAATCGGTGGCACCTTGTTGGCGGCACCCACCCCGTTCGCACCGAAATAGACCTCTTCCAGGTCCGTGCCGGTCGATACGATCGCGAACAACACATCGACGCCGGCGAGATCGCTCGGCTTGCCGACGATGTGGCCGCCGGACTTGGCCAGCGGCTCGGCTTTGGCGCGGGTGCGGTTCCAGATCGAAACGTCATAACCGGCCTTCAGCAGCCGCTCGGCCATCGGAAAGCCCATGCGGCCCATGCCGATCCAGCCGATTTTGTGTGCCTTATCCGGCATGCCGTTTTCTCCTTTGAACTCACTTCACACACCGCGACACAGACCGCCACGGTTATCGAACGATGCGCTGCGTTCCGATTCAAGCGCATCCCGTCGCGCAGAAACGTTTCCCCTGAGTCATGGCCGGGCTTGTCCCGGCCATCCACGCTTTGCTTGCTGAAGCGCGTCAAGAAAGGCGTGGATGCCCGCGACAAGCGCGGGCATGACGGTGGAGAGGTGCTTCGATCACACGGAACGCGCTCTAAGCGCATTGCGGTATCACAGCCCCGGGAGACCGGCAACGGCAAGTCGGCTTGCCCCGCCACCTCGATTAGGCGAAAGTCGCGCAACGGTCGATGGGCGGGTGTCTACCTGTTCGAAAAAATGCCGTGACTGCGAGGGGACCTGGATGACCGAATTGGTGAATAATGTACTGAACAAAAGCGCGTCCGAAAGCGTGTGCTGGAATTTCAAGCTGCTTGCCCATCATGAATTGGCCGGCTTCGGCGGCATGGGCGAAGGCATGGCGATCCAGGTCGCCAAGGACGGCCGGCGCATCATGTGGCTCGCGCATGAGAGCGCGCCGAAGAACTTCACCGGCGTCGACGTCTCCGACCCGCGCAATCCGAAGCTTGTAGTGCAGACGGACCTGCCGGAAAGCTTCATGCGGTCGAATTCGCTGGAGCTCGCAGGCGACATCATGGCGGTCGCGTACCAGACCCAGAAAGTCGGCCAGAAGCCGGCCGGCTTCGAACTGTTCGACATTTCGGCGCCGGAAAAACCGAAGTCGATCACCTATGTTGATGCCTCCGGCCCGACGTCGCGGGGCGTCCACCAGCTGTGGTTTTGCGACGGCGAATATGTGCATCTCGCGGCCGGGGCGCCGGACTTCAAGCCGACCCATCCGCAGGACGACCAGTTCTACCGCATCTTCGACGTGCGCAATCCGTCGAAGCCAACGGAAGTCGGGCGCTGGTGGCTGCCCGGAACCCGCGAGGGCGACGGCGTGCCGCCGCCGGCGCGCCATCAGGCACCGCTGCTCGACCGCGGCTTTCGCGCCCACAACACCAACGTCTATCCGCAGCGGCCCGACCGCTGCTATCTCGGCTACATCGATGCCGGCATGTTCGTGCTGGACATTTCCGACAAGGCGCACCCGAAGCCGATCTGCCAGTGGGACAACTCGCCCCCCTATACGGGTTTCACCCACACCGTGGTGCCCATGTTCAATCGCAATCTCCTGATCGTGACGGACGAGTCGACCAGCGACAATGCCTCGGACTGGCCGAAGCTAGTGTGGATTCTCGACGCCCGCGACGAGAGGCATCCGGTGCCGATCTCGACCTGCCCGATGCCCCCGGTTGACGCCTACAAGAGCCGCGGCGGCCGGTTTGGCGCCCACAACATCCACGAGAACACCCCGTCGCCCTATGCGTGGCAGTCGGAAGACATTGTCATCGGCACGTTCTTCAATGGCGGCCTGCGCGCCTACGACATTACCAATCCGTACCAGCCGCGGGAGGTCGCGACCTTCGTGCCGCCGGCGCCGGCGATGTCGCCGGCCGGCTCGATCCAGCTCAATGACTGCTTCGTCGACGAGCGCAAGATCGTCTACACGGTCGATCGCTTCAGCGGCGGGCTCTACATTCTGGAGATGGATTTCTAGGTGAGGGCGCGTAGCCCGGATGGAGCGCAGCGTATCCGGGATAAGCCTCGCCAGCGGCACGGCCGACCCGGATTACGCTTCGCTCCATCCGGGCTACCAGCTCGGCGGCGTCATGCTTGAACTCTTCCCCTCCCCGACCGCTGGCCCGTTCGGGCGCCGGCTCAAACGCGAGCGCGGCGCGCGGGTGCCGGTCACCGTGGTGACGGGGTTCCTCGGCGCCGGGAAGACCACGCTGGTGCGCCATTTTCTCGGCCTTCCGGAGGGCGCCGGCACGGCAGTGATCGTCAACGAATTCGGCGCATCCGGCATCGACGATGCGTTGCTGCGCAGCTCGAGCGACAATGTTGCGCTCCTCGGCAACGGCTGCCTGTGCTGCAATGTCCGCTCCGATCTTGCGGTGACGCTGCGCCGCCTGATCGCGGACCGCGAGCGCGGCGTCGTCCCGCATTTCGGCCGCATCGTGATAGAGACCAGCGGGCTTGCCGACCCGTCGCCCATTCTCGCCACCTTTGCAACCGACCGGGCGCTCGGCGGCGAATTTCATGTCGAGGCGGTCATCGCCGTGATCGCCGTCCCGAACGGCCTCCACACGATCGAGACCTTTGCGGAAGCACGACGGCAGATCATCCTCGCCGACCGCATCGTCATCTCCAAGACCGACATCGCCGACGAGGACGCACCTGCGATCCTGACCAGGACTTTGCGCGAACTCAACCCGCGCGCCCGCATCATCGAAGCGGTTGCCGGCCGGGTTGATCCGCAATGGATTCTCGCCGTCGAGATCGGGGAGCGCGCCGCCGGCTTCATGGCGGATTGCGCGACCCACACGGACGACATTGCGAGCTTTACGTTCGTCGAAGACGAACCGATCGCGTGGGAGGCCTTCACCCGGACCATGGAGACATTGATTGCGCTACGCGGCGCCGACCTCCTGCGCGTGAAAGGTTTCCTCAACGTCGCGGGCTGCGCCGGCCCGGTGGTGGTTCAGTTCGTGCAACACCTTGCTCACCCGCCGGTCGAGCTGGAGCGCTGGCCTGACGGTGATCGCCGAAGTCGCGTTGTTTTCATTGCCAAGAATTTGAGTGAGCGGCAGGTGAAAGGATTGTTGGCGGCCGTGCGGGCAGTACTTACTCCCGATCCCGCCCGGCGATCTCGGCCTGCCACGGCGCGACCCGGCGCTCGATGAGGCCGATCAGGCCGTTGAGGCCGATCGCCATCACCATGAGCATCACGATCGGCACGAACATGGTGGCGGTGTCGAAATTATTGGCCGAATTGATGATGATGGCGCCGAGCCCCGAGATGGTGGTGAAGAACTCGGCGATCACCATGGCGACGACCGCACGGCCGACCGCAAGGCGGATGCCGGCCATGATGTAGGGCAGCGTTGCCGGCAGGATGATCCGGCGCAGGATGACGGTATTCGGCGCGACGAATGATTTGCCGACTTCGATAAGGCTCTTCGGCACGGCGGTGACGCCAAGCCAGGTGTTGATGCAGATCGGGAACACCGACATCAGGAACACCACCGCGGCCTTCACCGCAAAGCCGAGGCCGAGCCACAGCACCAGGAGCGGCACCAGCGCTACCAGCGGCATCGCGTAGCCGGCTGTCACGTAAATGCCCAGCGCAGCCTCCGCGACGTGGTAGCGGCCGATGACGAGACCGAGCGGAACGCCGAACATGATTGCAAGCCCATAGCCGACCACGAAAGGCCGCAGGCTCTCGAGGGTGGCAGCCTGCAGTTTGCCGGACTGAACGAGCTCCCAGAACGCCTCGGCAATCGCGCTCGGATAGGAGCCGAACACCGGATTGATGTCGCGGCCGAACCATTCCCACAGCAGGGTCAGTATCGCAACCGAGGACAGCGTGACGATCCATCGCGGCACGCCGCGGCGGGTGGCGCCGACGTCCTGGTCTTCCGTCTCGATCTTGCTATCGACGATTTGCGTCATCAGCTGCTCGTCTTAGAATCTGCACGGTTCAATGAACGGTGGGCGTGTCCGGCGCGGCGTGCAGCGACTTCCAGACGTGATAACGGGTCTCGGCGAATTCCTTGGTGCCGCGCACCACGCCAAGATCGCCGCGCGGTCGCGGCAGCGGCACCTGCAGGATTTCCTGGATGCGGCCGTCGCGCATGATCACGATGCGGTCGGCGATCAGTACGGCCTCGTCGAGATCATGGGTGACGAACAGGATGGTCTTCTTGGTGCGCGCATGGATCTGCAGCAGTTCCTCCTGCATGGTCTCGCGGGTCTGGGCGTCGAGCGCCCCGAACGGCTCATCCATCAGCAGGACTTTCGGATCGATGGCGAGCGCCCGGGCGATGCCGACACGCTGCTGCATGCCGCCGGACAATTGATGCGGACGGCGATTCCGGGACGGGCCAAGGCCCACGAGATCAACGTATTTCTCTGCGGTGGAGCGCAGCTCGGCGCCGCGCATGCCCTTCATTTCAAGCCCGAACATCACGTTCTGCATGGCCGTGAGCCACGGCAGCAGTTCGGCATGCTGGAACACCATGCCGCGATCATGGCCGCAGCCCTTGACCTCGCGCCCATCCACCGTCACGCGGCCGGAGGTGGCGAGTTCGAGACCCATGGCAATCCGCAAGGCCGTGGTCTTGCCGCAGCCGGAGGGCCCGATCAGGGAGACGATTTCGCCGTCCCGCACCGTGAAGCTGACCCGCGACAGCGCCCGCACGGTTTGCGTCTCATGGCCGACGCGCAAGGTGAAGCGCTTGGAAACGTCGATGAGGCTGACCTCACCCATCAGTCGGCCTCCGCCGAGTCCTCTCGTTTGCAAAGCTGACTCGGGGAGTGCCATCGCGCCATGATCGCGTGTGGCCACCCTCCCCTGGAGGGGGAGGGTCGGACTGCCGAAGGCAGTCCGGGGTGGGGTGACAGCGGTGCAGTAGATGACGGCAACGCCACATATGCGGAAGCGCTGTCACCCCCTCCCGGCCCGCTAGCGCGGGCCGACCTCCCCCCTCCAGGGGGAGGTGGCTGATCCTGACTCTACTCGCGTTCACTGACCCCTCGCCAGCAACGCAAGCGCCTCTTCCCTCACACCCCTGTCGATCATCTTTTCAATATCGCCTGGCCGCGCCAGCGTGCCGCTGCTGACAAGCAGTTTCTGCATGAATTCGAGCTTGTCGAGCGGGAGCGGAAGTTCGGTTCCGATGACCCCGGTGCGCGCCGCCGCGTCGAACACGAAAGCGGACCGCGGATCGTCCGGCTTGGCGCCGGTGATTTCATGGGCAACCCGGATCGTCTCGTCGCGATGGCTCATGGCGAAGCGCAACGCCTCGATCTCGGCCGCAATGAATCGGACCGCGTCCTGGCGCTGTCCGCTGAGGGCCTTGCCGGTCATCTCCAGGCAGACGCGGATGAAATCCGGCATCACCTCGGCCGCCGGCATGAGGTCGCGGATGCCGTCCTTGCCGGAAATCGGAACGTACTCGTTGGAGATGATGGCGCCGTCCACAACGCCGGCGATCAGGGCTTTGTAGCGGTCCGTATCCGATCCCATGGCGGCGAACCGGACTTGACCGGCCGGAATGCCGGCTTTCTCGAACGCGGCCTTGGCAAAAATTTCCGGAAAGCTGCCGGGCGTGGACACTGCGACGGCCTTGCCTTTGAGGTCGGCCATGGAGGCGATGCCGGGACGCACATAGACGCCATGGGGCGCCGCCAGCCAGTTGCAGCCGACGATTTTCACGTCCGCGCCGCGCGCGGCCGCCGCCATGGCGCCGCCGGCGCCGCCTTCGTAGCTGTCGAGTTCGCCGGCCAGCAGCGCCTTGAGCGCGATGGTGTCGTTCTTGAGCTGGACAAAGTCGAGCTTGAGGCCGAGCTTGCCTGCAAAGTCGCGCTTGCTTGCCATGTAAAGGATGCCGGCGTCGCTCTTGGCCTCGATAATGCCGTGGCGCCAGGTCTTAAGATCTTGCGCCGACGCGCCTGCGGCGAGGCCCGCCAGCATCGCCAACATTGCGGATAATCGCACCACCTTTGAGCACCTGTAGCGTGCCATATGCGCACTCCTATGGTTGGCTCCGCCCGTTCTTGCAGAGGCCATTTAACGACCCCAGGCAGGTCGGCACAAGATCGGACCGCGGGCGTCCCGCCCGCTGGCGCGCGAGACGCGCGCGGTCCCAGCAGCGTGTAAGCCGGTTTCCATTCCGCGACGGTTGGATTACTCTGCCATACCGCGCCATCGTGGGAAGGAAACATCATGGCCCAGAAATTCACCCTCAACGTCAACGGCAAGGACCACCCGGTCGATGCCGATCCGGACATGCCGCTGCTTTACGCGCTGCGCAACGACATCGGCCTCAACAATCCCCATTTCGGTTGCGGCCTGGCGCAATGCGGCGCGTGCACCGTCCATCTCGACGGCCAGGCGATCCGCTCCTGCGTGACCCCGGTTTCGGCAGTGGGCAGCGGCAAGGTGGTGACGCTCGCCGGCCTCGGCACGCCCGCGAAGCCGCATCCGCTGCAGACCGCCTACGTGGAAGAGCAGGTGCCGCAGTGCGGCTACTGCATCAATGGCTGGATCATGACGGCCGCCGCCTTCCTGAACGAAAAGAAGAAGCCGACCGAAGCGGAGATCAAGGCCGCGCTCGAAGGCCTGAAATGCCGTTGCGGCACCCACATGGGTATCCTGCGCGCCGTCAAGCGCGCCGCCGAAATGATGGGTTGAGGGAGGACGCCATGACGAAATTCGAAAAACCCGCCGCCTTCTCCCGCCGCGCCATGCTCAAGTCGGGCGGCGCGCTCGTCGTTTCGATCGGCATGCCGGTCAGCCTCGACACCGTGCTGGCTGTGAGCGAAGCCAATGCTCAGGGCGCCGGCCAATTTGCTGCCGCCGTCAAGCCGGCGCTCACCCCGGACCAGCTCTCGTCCTACATTGCGGTGAACGCCGACGGCACCGTCGCGGCCTTCTTCGGCAAGATGGACATGGGCCACGGCATTGCGGTTGCGATTGCCCAAATGGTGGCCGAGGAACTCGACGTCCCGTTCAAGGCCGTCAAGGTTTATCTGGCCGACACCGCCACCAGCGTGCACCAGGGCGGCGCGTCGGGTTCGACCGGCATCCAGCTGGGCGGCAAGCAGATGCGCATGGCGGCCGCCGAAGCCCGCCGCGTGCTGGTGGAAATGGCGGCCGAGAGGCTGTCCGTGCCAGCCGATCAGCTGACGGTGGTTGATGGCGTGGTCCGGTCGAAGACCGATGCCGCCAAGAAGGCGTCTTACGCGGAGCTGATCGGCGGACGCTATTTCAACGTTCCGCTCGAGTGGAACAAGCAGTACGGCAACACGCTTTATGCGCCCGGCAAGGCGCAGCCGAAGAAGCCGAGCGAGTACAAGATCGTCGGCAAACCCATCAAGCGCGAGGACGTGGCCCCGAAGGTGTTCGCCCAGGAGGATTTCTGTACCGACGTCAAGCTGCCCGGCATGGTGCATGCCCGCATGCTGCGTCCCCCGGTCGCCGGCGCCGTGCCGGTGAAAGTGGACGAAAGCTCCATCAAGGACATCCCCGGCGCGCGCACGGTGTGGCAGAACGGCTTCCTCGGTGTGGTGGCGGACCGGGAATGGGATGCCATCCAGGCCATGCAGAAGCTCAAGGTGGAATGGTCGCAGGTTACCCCGCCATTCCCGCCCCAGGCGTCGCTCTATGACCACATCCGCAAATCCACGGTCCGCAAGCGCACCGTGGAGAAAGAGAACGGCAATGTGGAGGACGCCTTCAGGTCTGCCGCCAAGGTGATCGAGGCGGAGTACGAGTGGCCGTTCCAGTCCCATGCCGGCATGGGGCCGGCCTGCGCCCTGGTGGAGGTCAAGGATGGCTTTGCGACCTGTTACACGGGCAGCCAGAAGTCGCATTTCGTCCAGGCTGGCCTCGCCGCAACGCTCGAATTGCCGCTGGACAAGGTCCACGTCGTATGGGCGACGGGCCCGGGCAGCTACGGGCGCAACGACGCCGACGACTGCGCCATGGACGCCGCCGTGCTGTCCAAGACGGTCGGCAAGCCGGTGCGGCTGCAGTACATGCGCGAACAGGGCACCGGCTGGGATCCCAAGGGGCCGGCATCGGTCCACAAGGCGCGCATGGCCTTTGATGCGGCCGGCAACATCACGGCCTACGAGTTCACCAGCAAGGGCTTCTCGCGGGTCGACGTCGACACCAATGGCGGCAAGCCGCAGGATACCTTGGCGGGCCATACCCGCGGCGTCGAGCTGCATTCTGGCGACGGCTTCGGCGTGCCGGCGGAGTCCTATGAGTTCGCCAACAAGCGGCTCGCCTGGGAGACCGTGCCGCCGCTCCTCGACCGCGCCTCGCCGCTGCGCTCATCGCACTTACGCGATCCGGTCGGCCCGCAGATCCACTTCGCGAGCGAGTCCTTCATGGACGAAGTGGCGGCGGCGCTCAATCTCGACCCCATCGAGTTCCGGCTCAGGCACCTCAAGGACCCGCGCGACGTCGCCGTCATCAAGGCGGCGGCCGACAAGTTCGGCTGGCAGCCGCGGCCGTCGCCGCAGCGCCAGACCGGCGTGAAGGTCAACGGCCGCGGCATCGCTTACGCGCAGCGCAACGGCACGCGCGTGGCCGTGATCGCCGAGGTGGAGATCGATCGCTCGTCCGGCAAGATTTACGCCCGGCGCTTCGTGGTCGGCCACGACTGCGGCCAGATCATCAATCCGGACGGCCTCGCCAAATGCATCGAGGGCAACATCGTGCAGGGCATCAGCCGGACCCTGTGGGAGGAGGTCAAGTTCAACGATAAGAGCGTGACCACGGTGGATTGGATCAGCTACCCGATCCTCGACATCACCGAGACGCCGGAGAGGGTCGAGACCGTGCTGATCGACCATCCGGAAATCGCCCCGTCAGGCGCCGGCGAACCGTCGATCCGCCCGGTCGCCGCCGCAATCGCCAACGCGATCTTCGACGCCACGGGCGTGCGCATGCGCCGGGTGCCGTTCTCGCCGGACCGCGTCAGGCAGGCGATGGCCTGATCGCCGCCGCAGCGCAATGAAAGCAGGGCCGGCCCCAGGGGCCGGCCCTTTCGTTTGAGATGTGGAGCATTTTTGAAGGAACGCTGTTCCGTTTTGACCCCGGAGGACCGATCCGCTACAGGTTTCGCACCGCGTTCATGGCTCAACTTCGAGAGAGGCCACAGGAAATGGCAGGAGCGGCCGCTTTGCGAGAATTCGATGCCGACATTATCGAGCGGGCAAGAGAAAAGCTGATCGTTGCCCTCGACTACTGGGACATCAATGATGCGATCAAGCTCGTTGCGGATTTAGGCGACGAGGTTTCGTTTTACAAAATTGGACTTGGCCTTCAACTCGCCGGTGGCGACAGTCTTGCGAAAAACCTGATCCGGCAGGGCAAGCGCGTCTTTCTTGATTACAAGTATCTCGATATCGAAGAAACCATCAAAACCGCCGTGAAACGGGCGGCGGAGCTGGGAGTCGATTTTTTGACCGTACACGGCGTTGGCGGGATCTTGCGGGCAGCCGTGGAAGGAAGGGGGAACTCCCGCCTGAAGATACTCTGCGTGACGGTGCTCACAAGCATGGATGCGGACGACGTCAAGGAAATGGGGTTTCCATGCGATGTTGAAGAGCTGGTCCTTGCGCGCGCGAAGAAGGCTCTTGATGCCGGCGTTGACGGTGTCGTCGCATCAGCCCGCGAAGCGGCGGAGATAAGGATGCAAACCAACAACAGGCTGATGATCGTCACGCCGGGAATTCGTCCTCAAGAGAGTGCGTCCGACGATCAGAAGCGTGTTGCGACGCCGGGCGGCGCGATTCGCGCCGGCGCTGACTATCTCGTGGTAGGCCGCCCGATCACGCGAGCCGCAGATCCGAAACAGGCAGCCAGGGATATCATTTCAGAAATGGCCGCTGCGCTTGCCGGTTAGCACGTAGCACGTAGGGCGCAATAAGCGCAGCGCATTGCGCCGCTTCATCTCAAGCACGGTCGATGAGATCGCCGTGTCGAGACGCCGCCCGCCTTTCGTACGGGAACGGCGCAATGCGCTGCGCTTATTGCGCCCTACGGCTCTTGCCGTTTAGAAAGCTGGAGCGCGGGCGTCCCGCCCGCGCTCCAAGTATTGAGGAACGATCGGTGGAAAGACCCGAAGCCGCAGTGATCGGCACCGGCTGGTGCGGCGGCATCCGCGCCGAAACGCTTGCGCGCTCGGCGCTGTGCCGCAAATTGCATATCTGCGAGATCCGCCCGGACCGCCTGGCCGAGGTCAAGGCCCTCACCAATCCGGCCAGCGCAACGCTCGACTACCAGGACATCGTCCGCAACGCAGACATCAGCGTCGTCTATATCTGCACCACGCCGGAGCACACGCACTTTCCGATCGCGCGCGATTGCCTGCGGGCCGGGAAGCACGTGCTCTTGGAGAAGCCGATCGCCATGGAGCTGTTCGAGGCGGACGAGCTGATCGCGATCGCCAGGCGCAACAACGTGAAGTTCACTATCGGGTATTCGCAGCGCTTCAACACCAAGATTGCCTACGCCAAGAAGAAGATCGCGGACGGCACGCTCGGCAGGCCGGTGTCCGTCATGGTGAGCCGGCATATCACCCGCGGCCTCGGAAAAAGGATCGCCGGCCGCACCCGGCTGTCGCCGGCCGCAATGGAATCGACCCACGATCTCGACTTCGTGTTCTGGCTCTTGGAGCCCGCAAAGCCTGCCCGCGTATACGCGCAAGGGGCCTACGGCTTCATGAAGGACGTCAACGGCTCGTTCGACATCATGTGGACCACGGTGACCATGGACGACGGCACGCTGGTGGCGATCGGGGGCGGCTGGAACCTGCCGCCGAGCTATCCGAATTACTGCGCCACCTGGATGGAGATCACCGGCACCGAGGGCTCGCTGTTCCTCGACGATACCCAACGCGACAACTGGCTCAACACGGTTTCGCAAGGCACGCAATTCCCGATGTCCACCATGCCGGGCGAGCAGGTCGACCACGTGTTCGCCGGCCAGATGGGCCCGGAGACACTGCACTTCTTGGAGTCGGTGATGCTCGACCGTCCGCCCATGGTGTCGGCGGAAAGCGCGCGCCGCGTGATGGAATGCTATCTGGCGGCCGACCTGTCCGCCGAATGCCACGAGCCGATCGATGTCCCGATGAATAACCAGGCGCTCGCGGCCGTGCAGGATCTCTATAAGAAGTTCAGGGTGCCGGTGTAGGGTGGGTTAGTATTAGCCGAAGGCGTAACCCACCGGACCGATCGCAATGATCTGAGAAATCCTATTCCAAGACATCTGAAGTCAGGGGCGAGAGAGGTTGTTGCTTGTCTGCTGGGCACGCTCTTGTCGGCGGAATGTCCATAAATTTGACATCGCGGCATTCCTGCGTGAGAAATTCCTTATATTTCTTAAGTCCCTCATCTTCAATTCGCTGACGATCCTTGCCTTTTGCCGAGATCATTACCGTGTTGCAATCCTTGACTACCTGGAACCCTTGACCAGGGCAGCTGTTCACTTGCCTGTGCCCCACGTATTCGGGCTGATCCCCTGAGTTCGAGGTGAGAAAATATGTCCCATATCCATTACCATCAGACCTATAAGCTAATACAACGAATCCATTTTTTAAAAATCCGGAATAATTACGCGTCGTGCCGTCCGGGTAGACATGATCTCCCCGAATCGCCCCTTCATAGTCTTTTAGTTCTAGGTACCCTCGGAGCGGCTCCTTTGCATTTCCTTCATCATTAGCACCAAGAACAACGAACGGACCAAATGCATTGCCGAAATACCGATCGTAAATTTTTGTGACAACATAAGGGACCTCTAAAGCTACGAATGCCGCTATCGCGGCACCAACTGCAGGCAATATAATTTTTTCCCAAATCGTTCTCTCTTCTTTTCCTTTGCCTGTGGCTCCTTTGCCGGCCATAGCTCGCTCCCAGGATATGCTTAGGTTAGTGACAATCAAGATATGCTACCTCCGGATAGTAAGCCTAGCAAGATGCGTGACGGTGGCGTCTCGCCCGCCCTTTCCCGTAGCGCGGCAGCTGCGGGCGGCACGCCCGCGCTCCCAACTACTCCCTCAGCAGGCTCGCCTTCGGCGTGAGCGTCCTTGCCGCCACGGCCGGGTTGGCCCATGTTGACATGCGAACAGCAGCCGGGTTGCAGGGCTGCGGCAATCGACGCAAAAAGAGGAAACGCCATGAAGACTCTTCCGCACATGCCGGCATTCGTTGCCGCTTCGCTCCTCGCCTTCACCATTGCGGCCCCGGCCGCGGCCGAAGACTACGACCACGTGCTCCGGCTCGACCATTACGTCGGCGTCCGCTCCACGGTGCCGGCGATCGCCGGTCAGACCACGCCGATCTATGTGCGGGAAGTCGTGCGGGCGGCCGGCGCTTTGCGTGACAGAAACATTGCGAACCGTGTGGTGCTGTTCATCCACGGCGCCGGCACCCCGGCCGAAGTCGCTTTCGACGTGCCGTATCAGGACTACAGCTGGATGGAATACCTGGCCCAGGCCGGGTTCGATACGTTTGCCATGGACACCACCGGCTATGGCCGCTCCACCCGGCCGGCCGCCATGAACGACCCGTGCAATCTTTCGGCAGCCCAGCAGCTCGCGCTGGCGTCCGACGGGCGCACCGAAGCCTGCACGCCCTCCTATGGCCAGCAGATGACCACGATGGCTTCAGACTGGAACGACATCGGCGCCGTGGTCGACTATCTGCGGGCGCTGCGCGGCGCGTCGCAGGTCAGCATGGTGTCATGGTCGCTGGGCGGCCCGCGCGCCGCCGGCTATGCGGCGCAGAATCCTGATAAAGTCGGCAAGCTTGTGCTGCTGGCGCCGGCCTACAGCCGCGATGCTTCGGCCACGCCGCCGACCCTCGTACCGGCCGCCGGCGCCGCCATGGGCACCCAATCGCGTGACGACTTGACGGCGCTGTGGAACCGTCAGGTCGGGTGCGCGGACCAGTACGAGCAGGCCGTTTTCAAATCCGTCTGGCAGGCGATGCTGGACTCAGACCCGGTCGGGGCGACCTGGGGTCCTGGCGTGCGGCGCGCCCCCAACGTGACGAACTGGGGCTGGACCACCGCCATGGTGGCGGCGACGAAGACCTCGACCCTGATGATCACCGGCGCCCACGACGGGCAGGTGCAGCCAAGCCGCGTGCACGACCTTTATGCGGACATCGGCGCGAAATCCAAGGTTCTCATCGACCTCGCCTGCTCGTCGCACAATGCCATGTGGGAGAAAAATCACCGGCTGCTGTTTCAGGCGTCGCTGGAATGGCTGACCAAGGGGACGGTGAACGGCGTGGACCAGGGCAAGGTGCGCTTAGGGCATTGAGAGTAGCGGGCGGTAGGGTGGGCAAAGCGAAGCGTGCCCACCGTGTGGTTGGTGGGCACGCTTCGCTTTGCCCACCCTACGAGTCTCCGCAATGATCGCGCCGCTATCCCATACGAGCCGAATGTTCGAGCACAGCATGAAAACCTACAAGATCGCCGCCATTCCCGGTGACGGCATCGGCAAAGAAGTCATCGCGGCCGGGATCGAAGTTTTGCGAGCACTGGCGGCGCGCGACGGCGGCTTTGCGTTCACGTTCGATCATTTCGACTGGGGCTCGGATTATTACAAGCGGCATGGCGTCATGATGCCCCCCGACGGGCGCGATCAGATCAAGGATCATGACGCCATCTACTTCGGCGCGGTCGGCGCGCCCGACGTGCCCGACCACATCACCTTGTGGGGCCTGCGGCTAGCCATCTGCCAGCCGTTCGATCAGTACGCCAATGTGCGGCCGACCCGGATCCTTCCCGGCATTACGAGCCCGTTGCGCCATGTGGCGGGCCCGGAGCTCGACTGGGTGATCGTGCGGGAGAATTCCGAAGGCGAGTACGCGGGCGTCGGCGGGCGCGTGCATCAGGGCCTGCCGGAGGAAGTCGCGACCGACGTATCGATGATGACGCGTGCCGGCGTCGCCCGCATCATGCGCTTCGGGTTCCGGCTGGCGCAATCGCGGCCGCGCAAGCTCCTCACCGTGGTGACGAAGTCGAACGCCCAGCGCCACGCCATGGTGATGTGGGACGAGATTGCTGCCGAAGTGGCGGGCGAATTCCCCGACGTGACCTGGGACAAGATGCTGGTCGACGCCATGACGATGCGCATGGTGATGCGGCCGGCTTCGATCGACACCGTGGTGGCGACCAATCTGCACGCCGATATCCTGTCCGATCTCGCCGCCGCGCTCGCCGGCTCGCTCGGCATCGCGCCGACCGCAAACCTCAATCCGGAGCGCAAATTTCCGTCCATGTTCGAGCCGATCCATGGCTCGGCTTTCGACATCACCGGCAAGGGCATCGCCAACCCGATCGGCACCTTCTGGTCCGCCACCATGATGCTGGAACACCTCGGGCAAAAACCGGCTGCCGACCGGCTCATGCGGGCGATAGAGAAGGTGACTGCGGACCCCTCGCTGCACACGCCCGACCTGGGCGGGAGCGCAACGACGCTGGAAGTGGCGGATGCGGTGGTGCAGGCGATCCAGGGGGATAACGCGTAGGACGCCTCTAGGCCTCCGAAGCAGTTGGCGCGCCCTTTTGAGCTTGCCGGTGGATTGCGCGCGCGGAAAAGCGGTGCAACACTATACCTCCGCAGAAGAGGCGGGCGGGAAGCCGCTCGCGACTCCAATGACCTTATCCAGCGCTCCTGGCCCGCTGGAGGCCGCAGCCCCGGATTTGAACGGAGTGCGTATCCTTGTGGTCGAGGATTGCTGGCACGTCGGCAGCGCCGTGAAGAGCCTGCTCCAGGCTTGCGGGGCGGACGTGGCGGGCCCCGTCGCGACGACCGCCGCGGCCGAGCGCCTGATCCGTGAGCAAACTCCCGATGTTGCGCTCGTCGACCTCAGCCTCCGCGGTGGCGAGCGCGCCGATGTCCTGATCGATCAGTTGCACGATCGAGGTGTTCGGGTCATCGTGATCACCGGTTACGCTGCACTCGCTCCCGGTAAAGCCGCTGCCATCCTCCAGAAGCCCATCGACGAAGCGCAACTTCTCGAGTGCTTGCGCCCGGTGACGGCGCAGAAGTCGATGCGGTGAAAGAAGAGTCCTGACCATTCCGCGCGTGGCTGCGCCGCTGCACGCTTTGGCCCAGCGCCTTCACTTAAGGCCATCTCCGCGCCGCCGCTCGGCATTTCGGGGGATTTCGAGGATCATGTGCTGACCTCGGCGTGCTCGGCGTCGCCTTTCCACTGCGGCGTGACGCCGAAGCGAGATCAGCGCGCGAACACCGTAGCCACAAAGAAAACCGATAAGAACGCCGGTCAACGCACCCGCTGCGAATTCCATGAAAATCCAGCCCCTGCCAGAATACCATACGACCGAGCCTCATGATCCGGCAACGCCGCAATTTGCAACCGCGGCGGTCCGGCGGCCGATGATGGTAAGGCGGCGGTGACGAGCCTCAGGCGTGCAACGTCTCTCCTTCCCGCCTGGCTCTCAGCCTGCGGCCGAGTCCTGGAATGACTGGACAAAGGTTTCGCCCGAACACGCCTCGGCTGAGGCGGGCCGTCGAGCCTTACCTTCGCTCGAGCGGAATTTGAATTTTGCAGCACGCGCCGTCCGATGCGAATACCAGGTCAACGGTGCCGCCGAGTTCATGAGGAATGAGATCGCGGATGAGGCTTGAGCCATAACCGGATTGGACCGTAGCCGCAATCGGCGGGCCGCCAAGCTCGTGCCATGCGATTGTCAGCATCGCTGCTGCATCGGTACCGGTGCGGTCCCAGCTCACCGACACTCTGCCGTTCGGGCTCGACAGGGAGCCGTGCTTCGCGGCATTTGTCACCAGCTCGTGAATGACCATGGCGACCGCCTGGGTCTCCGCAGAGGTGAGCATGACATCCGGGCCGCAAATCGTGGTGTTCGCGTCGGTCGTGTAGGGCGCAAGCTGGTGGCGTATGAGGTCGGTCAGGCCGACGCCGTGCCAGCGGCTCTGGCTGAGGAGAGAGTGGGCGGCTGCCATTGATTGAATGCGACCGCCGAGAGCGCGGACGAACTCGTCCATCGTCCCACTGCCCTGGCGCGTATGCATGGCGACCACCGCAACGCGCGCGAGCACGTTTTTGACGCGGTGGTCGAGTTCGGCGATCAGCAGGTCCTGGCGCTCCTCGGCCTGCTTGCGCCTGGTGATATCGCGGGTCAAGCCCTTGAGGCGCACGACGCGTCCGGCCGTGTCGAATTCTGCTTTCGACGTTTCCTCGAGCCACACTTCTCGCCCGTCCGGGCGGATGAAACGAAAGGTGACCGAATAGCACGGGCTGTCGGCGCTCACCTTATGGATGAGCGCCTTGAAACATTCGCGGTCGTCCGGATGAACCCGCGCGAGGAATTGCGCGGCGGTGATAGGCTGCCGTGGATCGAAGCCCAGGATCTGCGCAGCGTTCTCGCTGCGTTGTGACAGGCCGCTGCGGGGATCCCATTCGAAGGCCGTCACTGCCCCGACCGTCAGCGCTTCCTGCAACCGCGCCTCGCTCTCCTCGAGCACCGCCTCGTGGTGACGCTTCTCGGCGAACAGCGCCGCAAGAACGTATGCTTTCAGCGCGATGCCCAGAATGGCTGTGTGGGCTTCCAGGATGCGGTCGCCGATCGGAAGTGTGGTATCCCCGAAATGACCGATGCCGAAGGTTATCGTCCAAACAATCGTAAGTGAAACAATGAACACCGCCGCTGCGGCAAATACCGGCTGGCAACGGGCCGCAATCCACAGCAGGAACGGAAACAGCAGGGCGGGCGGAAGCGCCGGCTCCCACGACTCCGGTGGCAGCAAAACGGTGATGGCGTTTATCACCGCCACCACCACAAGCGCCACGATGCCTTCGATGATCTCGTTGGGCGGCGGCGGCTTGCGGCGAGCCTTGGCGAAGCCGATCATCAGCGGCGCAACAGTGATGATGCCGATGGCGTCGGAGGCAAACCAGTGCCCCCAAGTGGTCCAAAACGGTGCCGTCGGGCTGTGAAACAACTCGAAAGCCACCGTTCCGCCGATCCCCGAGGCGGCAGTTGCGACGACCGCAGCCGCCAGCAGACCCAGCACATTGCGCAGTCTGCCGAGGTGGAAACCCGAACCGAAATAGCGCTCGATCAGCCATGCGGTAAGCAGAGCTTCGCCCGCATTGCATAAAGCGAAAACAGTGGCGCTCCAGACGTTCCGGTCACCCATAAGATTGGCAATGATGGTCGCAACCATCACGCCGCCGGCAACGGGCAACCGCGCATCGCGCCCAAGCGCGATCAGGACGCCGGAGGACAAGCCGGCAGCAGGCCAGAACACCGCAACGCCATCGGGTTTGGCGAGAAGCGCAAGGCTCAGTTGCGCCGCGACGAAATAGGCGATGCCGACCGCAACGGCCAGCCCGATCGCACTCCAAGGCAGCGTCGGGCCGGCGCGGGTTCTGCGGTGAACTTCCTTGCTCACATTCCGCGGCATATGACCCCCACGTCATCAATTTAGCAAAAGGATGCAAGAATTCACTTCATAATGTTCGCTTCGCCCTTGTCGCAGGCTCCAAAATATTAACGAGCGCTCGGTTGCTCGCCGCCACGCTCGTCAGCCCAGCCACTTTAACCTGTGCAGACCTGACGGACAGTGGTGAATGCCTTTCAAAAGCGGCCCTGAGATGACAATCAAATTTGCCGCAAATCGGAATCAAATCGACGCCGCGATACTGGCCTGGTAATCCCTGCTCCGACCTATGAATTTCCGGTTCGGGCAAAAACGATTTCCGTGCTCGGTGGCGGCAGCGAGTAACCGGAGTAAAAACTCGTGGCGTCATCGCCGGCTTGTTCCTGCTCCCACCCTACCCTCCCCTTCAAGCGGGAGGGTAGGGTGGGGGCGGCAGGGTGCCCGATTATCGGGACGGCCGGGACAAGACCAAGTGGGCTGCCACGAATTTTGTCCCTGTTACGGCAGCGAACTGCAACCTACTGGAACGGTTGTGGGAATTGACGTCAGAAGGACCAAATTGGCGCCGAAAACTAAAAATTCCTCGCCAAATTCCCTGCCAGCAGCGATTCCTCTCGACATCAATCTCCAAAACTCGTCACACCACCCCGAGCTTCTTCTGCAGGCTGGTCGACGACGTCGTATATTGGAACACCAGCCGCTTGCCGGGGAAGATGTAGTGGTAGGCCTTCTGGGCCATCAGGGCTGCCTCGTGGAAGCCGCACAGGATGAGCTTGAGCTTGCCCGGATAAGTGTTGATGTCGCCGATCGCGAAGATGCCCGGCACGTTGGTCTCAAAGGCCTCGGTGTCCACAGGGACCAGGTCCTCTGCGAGGTTGAGGCCCCAGTTCGCCACCGGGCCGAGCTTCATGGTGAGACCGAAGAACGGCAGCAAGGCCTCGCACTCGATTCTGTAAGGCTCCCCCTTGTCGGGCTTGGCGTTGGCGGCGCGCAGCACCCCGCCCTCGCCTTCGAGGCCGGTGACTTGGCCGAGCTTGAGGTCGATCGCGCCGGCGGCCACCAGCGCCCGCATCTTGTTGACGCTGTCGGGCGCGGCGCGGAACTGGTCGCGCCGATGCATCAGGGTGAGCCGCTGCGCGATGGGCGCGAGGTTGAGGGTCCAGTCGAGCGCCGAGTCGCCGCCGCCGATGATGAGCAGGCGCCTGTCGCGGAACCGCTCCATCTTGCGCACCGCGTAGAACACCGATGTGCCTTCGTAGGCCTCGATGCCGGGCACCGGCGGGCGCTTAGGCTGGAACGAGCCGCCGCCGGCCGCCACCACGATGAGCTTCGTCTCGAATACCTTGCCCTGGTCGGTGGTGACGCGGAACGCCGGATCGCCGATGCGTTCGATCGCCTCCACCATTTCGCCGAGATGAAAGGCCGGCTTGAATGGCTCGATCTGCTTCATCAGCGCATCGGTGAGCCCCTGGCCCGAAACCACCGGCAGGGCCGGAATGTCGTAGATCGGCTTCTCGGGATAGAGCTCGGCGCATTGTCCGCCGACCTTGTCGAGGATGTCGACAAGGTGAGCCTTGATGTCGAGCAGGCCGAGTTCGAACACTGCGAAAAGACCGCAGGGGCCGGCGCCAATGATAAGTACGTCAGTCTTGATGGGATCGGACATGCGGGGTTCTTGCGAGCTTTAAATGACGAGATTGTAGTTAAGGATCTAGCCTCGGCTGGCCGCCCGGCAAAGAGCGCTTTTGGCCAGAAAATGCAAGCGTGACCGCTTCGCCAGCATGAATCGGCCGTCAAATCGCCAGCCGGGGAACGATATGCTGCATGCGGACCACCGCATAGCAATTCCGATTTTCGCGGCTCGCGGATTCAGTGGGGCAGCTATGCAGGGCTCGAAAGGGCATCACGGACGATGTAGGGGCGACCCTCAAAGGCGCTAACATAAGGGTGTGTGCGGGCCTTTCTGCTCCCCCTCCCCGCAAGACAGCGGGGAGAGGGAAGGCTGCCCGGCTGTCGCTTAACTTAGCGCCGATGGAGTGAGCGATGGCTGATGTCCTGGCAACGCCAAGTGCACGGCTAGCGATGATCCTTGGCACCACGGCCGTCTTTCTCGGTCTCGCCGTGCTCGGCCGGGGTGGGTTCTCGGCGTTCTTCTCCCACCCTGCACTGACCGCACTCGCGCTCGCGACCGTCGCGATATCGGCGGCGGCGTGTTTCGCTGGCGGAAACTTGAGTACGGGCGTGCGCGAGGATCGGGCCAACCGCTGGGTCATCGCGGCGTTTGCGGTGATCGCATTGCCGTACGCCTATTTGCCCGCTTGGACCGATCGCCATGAGCTCTGGACCATCGACGGCCATGCCGTTCGCTGGCTTGGAGTCATTCTCTTCGCCGCCGGCGGCGCACTACGGCTTTGGCCCGTCTACGTGCTCGGCAACCGGTTCAGCGGGCTGGTGGCGATCCAGCCGGGACACACCTTGCTCACCACCGGCATTTATGGCGTCATTCGCCACCCGAGCTACCTCGGCATGCTCGTCAACGCACTCGGCTGGGGCCTCGCGTTTCGGTCGTGGGCGGGCGTGCTGCTCGCCGCACTTTTGGTGCCGTTGCTCCTCGCCCGCATCCGTTCGGAAGAGGCGTTGCTGCGCGCGCAGTTCGGCGCCGCGTACGATGCGTACTGCGCCCGGACATCGCGGCTCATTCCAGGCGTCTTTTGAAGCCGTCAAAAAGTGTCCGCAGTATGCGCCGGTGGGGCAGCGCATACTGCGGACACCGTTAGAATCACGCCATCAATGCTTGCCCGGGAACAGCGGAATGAACCCATCCCGGCTGGGCATCTGCATTCCACAGCCGAAGCAGGGGAGGCGAAGCGGCTTTTCACCCCCGGTTCTGCGTCGTCACGTTCAGGAGCGCGGGCGTGCCTGACCGGACTGCGTCGAAAGCCCGGCGCAGCGCCGGCATCAATTGCTCCGGCGTCGTCACCTTCTCCCCAATCCCGCCGCACGACTGTGCGACCATCTCGAAATCCGGCGCCGGATTGAGGTCGACCAGCGGCATCGTGTTGGCCTTGGCGGCATGGCCGTCCGGGTAGACGTCGCGGGTCGCCTGCCGCACCGCGTGCCAGGCATGATTATTGGCGATGATGGTGAGCGTCGGCAGCTTTTCGGCGCGGGCCACATAGTGATAGGCGAGCGGATTGCCGAAGTAATACGAGCCGTCGCCGACTGCGGCGATCACTTCGCGTTCGGGCGCAGCGAGCTTAGCCCCAAGGCCGCCGCCAAGCCCGAAGCCGAGACCGCCGGCGAGGCTTGATCCCAGGTAGCTGCGCGGGGTGGTGAGGTCCAATCCGCTGACCGGAAGCCCGAGCTCATTGACGATGATCGCGTCCTTCGCCTTGAGTTCGTTGAGGCAGTGGGCAAGGTAGAGCGGGTGGATCGGTGTCTGGTCCTTGACCTGCGCGATCAGTTTCATTCGCTTGGCGATCATCTCCTGGCGGGTCTCGCCAAGCGCCTTACGCCGCGCCTCGATCGCCGCAGCGCGGCCGCGCATCGCATGAGAGAGGCTTTCACGCAGCATCGTCAAAGCCGCGCCGGATTCCCCCGTCACCAGCAGATCCGCTTCAAACTCCCGGAACGGATAGCGCGTGAACAGCGGGTCCGGCCCGAAGCAGATGATCTTCGCATCGGGCTTGAGCGGATGAAGGCGCGGGATCCACGGCACGGCGCTGTCGAACACCGCCACCGCATCGGCCTTGGCGAGCAACGCGGCCGGGTCGAAGCCGAGGCACATGGGATGATCGGTCGGCAGGCTGATGTCGCGCGCTTCCGATTGCACCACCGGAATGGCGAATTCCTCGGCCAGTGCGGCGAGCTCCGCCATGGCAGCCGGGTTGCGGCCGGCCGACGAGGTCAGGATCAAAGGAAGCTCCGCCGCCGACAGGATTGCGGCGGCGCGTTCCACCGCCTCGGACGATGGCACCGCCGCGCTGGCGCCGAGGGGCCGCACCGTGTCGCGCCGCGGCGCTATTGCGGGATCGGCCAGGACTTCACGGGGCAACGTGAGATAGACCGGCCCGCGCGGCTCCGACATGGCGATGTCGAGAGCGCGATCGACCACCGATTCCGCCGGCTGGCCGGCGCGCAGCTCGTAGTCCCATTTCACGAATTCGCGGGCGAGGCCGCCCTGGTCGAACATCTCCTGGCCCCAATGGATCGAGCGGTTGCGGGACGCCGCGTGGCCGGTCTCGGTGAGCGGCGTACGGCCGGCGCCGAGAATGATCGGGACGTTGTCGCGCGCGGCGTTCATCAGGGCGCACACCGCGTTGGCGGTGCCGACGGTGACATGAACCATCACCACGGCCGGCTTGCCGCTGACCCGGTAGTAGCCGTGCGCCATCGCCACTGCGACGTTCTCGTGAGGCACCGTGATGACGCGGGGATATTTGCGGTTGCTGCCGGGATGGCGCGACAGCGCCTCGATGATCGGCGCGAAATCGGTGCCGGCATTGGCGAGCACGTATTCGACGCCGCGGTCGGCGAGACGGGACAGAAAGGACTCGGCGGTCATGCGTGCGGCAGTATCGGTCACAGGATTTCCTCGGTTGGTATGAGTCGTCACCCTCCTCCCAGGAGAGTAGGGTGGAGCGGCACCATAGTATCATGTGGCGGCCGGGATGCGGCTAGCCAGACCCAGCGTCGGCGCAAGTCCGATCATCAGTAGAACGCTCACGGCCATCGGTACGAATGCCGCCGCTGGCACGCCGGTCAAGTCCCAGGCAAGTCCACTGAGGATCGGGACGATCACCGCGCAGGAATAGCTGATCGTGAACATGCCGGCCGCCATGCGCGGCACGTCTTCCGCGGGGTTGAGAAGAGGCGGGAGCGCAAGGACCAGGATCAGCAGTGCCGCCGCGGAAATGCCGACCAGCCCGGTTGAAGCCAGAATGACCGGACCGTTGCCCAGGATGATTCCGATCGCACCCAGGAGGGTGAGGGCTCCCAGGAAGACGTAGGTTGCGGACCGGCGTTCAAACCGGCCGGCGAGCCCTAATAGCAGGAACGATGCCGGCAATTGTGCCACATTAAGGACGACGAGGGCAGGGCCGACCAGATCTCCACGGCCGATCTGATTGAGGTAGTCCGGCAGGAAATGATTGGTTGTAAAATACGATGCATTGGCGCCGCCCAGCACGAGGCCCAGCCGCCACAGCAGGCCGCTGTTCCAGTCCGGCCACCACCGGTGGTGAGAGATATCTTTGATCGGATGACGGCGCGGTGCGGCGGCGACAATGATCGCCGCTATGACGATGCACGGGACGGCCCAGAACGCGAAGCCGGGCCGCCAGCTGCCCCCGACCAGCGGCAGCACGACCGGCAACATCAGCAGCACCGGCAGAATTTCTCCGACCAGCAGTCCGTTGGCGTAGACTGCCGTCGCGAAACCGACGCGATCGGGCATCCAGGATTGGGCCAGTGGCGGCATCGAGGGATGCATCACGGCGACGCCGAAGCCGGTCACGATGCTGGCGACGTCGAGCGCCAGCACGTTGGGCGCTGCCGCCCGCAGCGCAGAACCCAATGCGGTAATAAGGAGCCCGGCGACCACGGTCGTAACGGCGCCGAAGCGCGCGATCAGCAGCGAACCCGGTATCGCAGCGCAGGCGAACAGCACGACCGGCAGGCCGGCCAGGATACCGACCTCGGTCTCGGACATGTGCAGGTCGCGGTGAATGAGCGGGATCAGCGGCGGCACCGCCAGAATGGTCATTCGCATGCCGTTGCCGGCGAGCCACAGGAGGGCGACGCTGGTTAGCGCAGACGCGACGGACTTGTCATCCGCCGGTTCAGGTGATCGCATCAGATTCTCCGGCCACGGTTTCTTAAGAAGCGGCCGAAGCCCCATCCGCGGCGGTTTTATTGTGGGGGCCGGATGAGATGGGCCATCGCCCGGACGAATCGGCCGGGTCCCATCTCTTGCATCGCGTCAGCAAAAAGAGCAGATCGCCGGGGCGAAGCCCGGCCATCACGATATGCATAGGTGCCCCAGGGATCGCGTGGGGCGCTAAGCAGAGATTCCCGGGCTGCCCAACGGATAGAGGTTCCGGATCACGTCGACGATAGCTGTTTTGGTTGCCCATCCGTTGGCCAGCCGGCCGAATCCTGCTTAGCACCGGCTCAGCAGGAGTTAAGCGACAGCCGGGCAGCCTTACCTCTCCCCGCTTGCGGGGAGAGGTCGGAATTTGCGCGCTCTTCGCGCAAATTCCGGGTGAGGGGGCCTCTCCGCGAGTCTGAGCTTCGCGGAAAGGCACCTTCGCGCTCCGCGAGTCCGCCCTTGTGGAGATGCCCCCTCACCCCGACCCTCATAGGCGCTAGGTTAAGCTGTAACGGCGCCGCAAACTCCTCCCCTCCCCCTTGTGGGGAGGGGTCGGGGGTGGGGGTCGAGAGATGCGGCACATCAGTGCCCACGGCACGACCCCCCACCCCATCCCTCCCCCACAAGGGGGGAGGGAGTCCACGCGGCTTAACCTAGCGCCAATGACCCCGACCCTCTCCCCGCAAGCGGGGAGAGGGAGCAGAGCGCCCGGGCGCGTGATATCCTCCGTCCTTGCGACCACCACGGAGAAGCCGCTATGATCGACCGCCGTCTGCTCATCGGC
>WNFF01000880.1_pt1 | contig 25519 bp, 20 predicted proteins | sample 5400441 | NCBI WGS metagenome assembly WNFF01 (sample SAMN13153345, study PRJNA577476) | soil metagenome | isolation source: 120 cm saprolite under Douglas fir tree site 2 hole 3 replicate 1 | place: USA:California | collected 2015-04-18
TCAAGCGTGACCGTTGCCGGCGCAGGCTTCAGTGCCAGCGGAGTCACCGCGGGCGCAACTTTGACGCCCAATCAGACGGTCACTGTGAATGTTACCTTTGCTCCGGCTTCTGTGAGCAGTGTAACCGGCACTGTCACCGTGGTCAGCAATGCGAGCAACTCGCCGACCACCCTTGCGTTGTCGGGAACGGGTGTGCAGCTGACTACACACTCGGCCGCATTAACATGGGTTGCCAGCACGTCCGTAGTGGTGGGATACAACGTGTACCGCGGGACAGCTGCGGGGGGGCCGTACACCAAGCTGAACGCCACTCCGGTTGCCCCAGTTAATTACACAGACTCAACAGTGGTGTCTGGTCAGATCTACTTTTATGTGGTTACGGCCGTTGACGCCAACAGCATTGAAAGCGTCTTCTCAAACGAAGTCACCGCTGCGATCCCATAGGATCTTCATCTGCTCTGAAATGCGCTACGCATGTTCAGTAATAAATGATCGTTGGGGTGTATGTGGGGAGGTGAGAAGGTCACTGCAGAAGACAAGCGAAGAAGGTTCCAAGGGCAAACGTCGATGAGAATTTGCAACCCAGCGTAAGGCCATCCACAAGATGAACAAATCGTAAGCGAACTTCAGCGAGTTGTACCACAACTGTTTTCGGTACACGTCTTGTTGCGCAGAAGGTGGAACATGCGAGCAACGACGCCCAGGTCCGGCCAAGGGCGAAGGAGCTCCGAAACCAGGGCCGGCTCCTCAAGCGGGACATCCAGGAAGCTCGACTTCAAGAATTTGCTCTTGCACTGCCAAGCTTGTGGAAAGTAAGCAATCATGTCGTTCTGAGTCATGGATGGCGCCTCTCGGAATGGTTGGCCTGACAACTGCGCGCACAGTGCCCCAATCATGTCACGCCCCCTGCCAAGTTGCAGGTGACAAACTGGAGTGCAGCGCGGATTCATCTCGATGAGAAAAGTCGCACCGCTCTCTTTTTCAATTATGAAGTCCAGACCGAAGAATCCGGACAAGTTAAGCTTGTGCGCAATTCTTTTCGCCGAATGCATCATCTCGGGGTTGTCGACGACGCGTACCACCGTGGCGGGACCCGTCGACCCCTCCGTGCTGACCACTTCAACCCCAATTCCTGCCAAGATCTTGCCCTTCCAGCAAACGACTGCACAGTTAGCCGGTCGTCCGTCAATATAAGATTGAACGATAACCGCCGGCTTCAATCGTTTCCACCAAGGTCGCAGCCAGAATGAGTCCCGATATACGATCAACTGCTTGATGGCCCGCTCCGCCCCAAAAAAATCGGCTACCTCCAAAAAGCATTGTTTAGCCTGCTCAACGCTGTGTGCTATCTTCACGCCGCTTCCACCCCATGTTCCATCGGCCTTGAGCACACAGGGAAGTGCATGCCCGGCGAGACAGCGGTCGAGGTCGTCCAGCCCCTCAATCAGACTCGTGTCCGGCACACGAAGCCCTTCCTCACGGGCAACCTTAAGAAGGCCCTGGCGGGAAGAAACTATCGGGTAGCTTTCCGGCGCGCCTAATGAGTATTCGATCAGGGCGGCAATGTCACTCCCCGATTTTGTGTGTGCGAGCGCGCGCAATTCGTGCAGATGTTGGACGGCACGATCGTCGCATGGAATGATGATTTGAGGTTTAGCGGTCTCAATGGCAGCCATCAACGAGCTCAGTGGACGCAGGCCACTGTATGGAAGGACCTGCCGAACGGCGGTCGTCTTCAATACGGGGTGACCTTGGACCTGGCATGCCACTGCTACATTCATGCCCGCTTTCTTTAGCCCAATTGCGAGCCGCGCAGTGCCCACCCACCTAATCGTGTCGGTCAACAGAACCGTCGGGGTAACGGGCACCCGGCCGTTCGAGTTAGAACTATCAAGCACCATGTACGCTCTACGCTCCATTCAATGCACAATAAACTCTACAATCGCCTCACGCCTCGCACTTGGACTCTGCCGATGGGCGGGCATTTTGCGCCCGCTCTGATCGTGCCCGTATCAAATTGTAAGAGGTCGATCGTGCGAGGTGCTTTGAGAGCCGCCTTGCAGTGAATCCAGCTCCGAATGCGAAGCGTAAGAGAGGGCCAAAGGTGTTCGCCGCGGCCGTGCCAACAAAATATAGCCCTGGCACAGAAGACTCAAAGTTTGAAGATAACACGGGCGATTGAGCGAGCGATTGAGCGACGGACCGGAGTCTTGCCTGGATGTCGGAATCCAAGAACGTCAAACGCCGGAGATCCACATGATAGCCGGTGGCAGCGATGACGTGATCGGAGACCAGCGTGCGCCGGGCGCCAGTCCTATCGGTAAGTTGGAGGCTTACGCGACCGTCCTGGATCCGTGCCTGCGTGATGTTCACCCCCAGGTGGAATGGCACCCGTCCGACAACCTGATCCTTCACAAACCACGTGGGAGCCGGACCCAGATGTCGCCGCACAAAGGCGAGTCGAAAACGTTCCGGCAGGTGACGGAATGTCCGAGGTGCGCTGGTACACAACAGGGAGCGCCAACCCGGACCGAGGCCTGTCGTCGGGTGGCGAACCTTATCCCAAAGAGGGCGCGGAACTCGCCCACGATCATGAAACCGAATGACGGGTGCTCGGGCGGTTAACTGGACGAAGGCCCCTGCCTGATTTAGCAGGGCCGCCAAGTCAAGAGCCGACGCTCCTGCTCCAATTACAGTGATTTCACGTCCCCTGAAATGGTCGAGTTCGCAATGCCTGGAGCTGTGCGTAACGAATTCCTCCGAGAGATCGGAAAGGATTGGGGGGACATACTCGAAGTGGCTTAACCCAACTGCGGTCACGACCTTTCGTGTGGCAATGACCTCCCCGTCTTCAAGGCCCACCAGGAAGCCCGCAGGTGTTCGGCGTACCGAAACGACAAGTCTATCCTCGAGATCCGGAACGAATCTTTTCTGGAACTCCAGTCCGTAGGAAACAAAGGTCTCCAGAGGGACTGGATTTCCCATGTCCGCATATGGAATTCCCTCTTGCTTGCAATAGCTGGCAAGGGTGAACGCCGAATCCGGGTCATAAAGAGAAGAGGCAAATCCCTCCGATTTGAGGCGCATGCCTTTAGGCATCTTCGTCATCCAAGTGTCCATCGGGCTGCCAAAGATACGAAATTTGAGGCCGCACGGCCTCAGGTGAGCTGCGATCGACAGGCCATAGGGCCCGGCGCCGATAATGGTCACATCAATCATTCCTGGTCCTCCTCAAGGATGGAAATGCAATTTTCCGAGTTTCGTGAGGTCGCATCATGTACCCAACGCAGGGAAACAAAGCTAGGCCTGTGGGGTCCGCTTCTTCAGGATGATTCCGAATAGCCCTTTCTTGTTGAAGCGTCTTAGATCCGGGTGGAGCGGCTCGGCCTCACAAATTATGGATTCATGACCGGAAAAGGTTTGCGTGAAGGACCGGAAGCCCCAATTCGCATCGACATCATCAACGACGATTGCGCCGCCGGGTTTCAAAGCCGCCCACGCTCGATCCAGCTCAAAGCGTACGTTGCGTTCACTGTGCAGACTGTCGTGAATGAAAAGATCAATCTGGCCAAGTTGCGAAAGCAAGCCGGGAAGCCGTCGCCTGCTCGAACCCTTAATGTATGTCCATCGATCTGCATAACGGTCGCCGACTGCCATACCGACTTGCTTTCGCCAATCCCTTTCTATGGGTGGAAGGTCAATACTCCAGAGATGACCGCGTCCGTTTTTCGCAAGCGCCTCAAGAATAAAGCGCGAGGTGACGCCGTGAGCGACGCCGGTCTCGATAACTCTCTTCGGCTTCAAATGACGAGCCAAACACCAGATCGCCCGCACCAATCCAGCATCACCGTCATTCCAAGACCCGAAGCTCTCCGGGCCGGCCCGGATCCCTTTTGCTTCCAGTTCGCTTATCACTTCGGGCCATAACCCCTTGAACTGCGAAGTGAGCGTACAGGGCCAGAGGACACTTAGATGGTCATGAAGCCAATATTCCCAATTGTCGCAAGACTCGTACTTACACTGAGGCCCGCGCTGCTCGCGCCTAGCGACGTATACATCCTGGACCCTCGTCCATACTTCAATTGGATCGGCCGTTAAATCCGTCAAAGTCTTAGGATGTTTTAATAGGTAACGTAAAGGCAGTCCTAGCATAAATTCGCCTCACTGACCTGGGATAGTCTGCAGCGAAAGCTCGACCTGGAAACCCGTTGCACTCATTCCGGTCCGGAGCTGGTTACCGCTGCTTCTATGAAGTGGGTTGAAGTATTTAAGGAAGGCGATCAATTCGCTCTCTTGTCGAACACCCGCTCATACGCTGCCAGGAGATTCTCGACAGAATGCTCCCAGGCTAGTTCCTTCTTAACTCTGGCCCGGCCGAACTCACCCATCCTTTCGATTTGCGCAGGATTATCAAGCAGCCAAAGAATTTTCGATGCGAAATCGGGAACTTGATTCCCGTTGTCGCTGTACAGTGATGCTTCCCCCGCACTGAATCTCCCCTCTTTCAAATCAAATTGAACAATCGGCTTACCCAGAGCCATGTATTCCATGACCTTAATCATGGTGGAGATGTCGTTCATCTCACACGGCTTATCCGGGTTGACACAGACATCGGACGTGGAAAGAATCTCCAACAATTGTCCGTCGGGGACCCTTCCGGTAAAGGTTACGGTGTCCTCGAGGCCTTTGTCCTTTGTCATTTTTCTCAGTGCAGGCAGTCCCGGCCCTCCGCCGACACACGTGAAATGAATGTCGCGACGTCCCGAGGTCTTAATGTGAAGCGCTACGTCCAGAAGGATGTCTAAACCATCCTGAATACTCATCGTTCCGACATAACCAATGAGGTGCGGCTTGCCGTGCTTCAGAGCAGGATTTGGGCGTACGGGTTTGAAAGTTTGCAGATCCGGTCCATTCCGGACAATGAAAACATCCTCGGGAGCGAGGCTGCCTCTACTTGTAGCAAGATCTCGATAACTGTGATTGGTAGCTATGACGACATCGCTAAACCGGTAGGTCAGTCTCTCCAGCCAAAGCTGGGTCTTGTAGAGCAAATCCTTCTTCTCGTATTTCGAAAAGTACAGCTCCGGGTTCGCATCATGATGATCGAAAATGTATTTGACGCCAAAGAGTTTGAACGGCAAAGCAACGAAGAAAATGGTGTCCGGAGGATTGCAGCCTTGAATGACATGAAATCCGTGTCGCAGATAGATCCACCATGCATAGAAGAACTCCAAGAAGAGGGCGGAGCCGTATTCCCACAGATACCCAAGTGGGCTGTTCCTCTCTCTGGGTATCGGATGTCGATAAATACGAATTCCTTCGAGGATTTCGTGTCCTCGCTCGTAGCCCTTTCCCCGTGGACATAGGACAGTTACGTCGTATCCGCCCTTTCGCAGTGACGTGGCCTCCTTCCAAACGCGTGAATCGAATGGAACCGGCAGGTTTTCCACAATAATAAGAACCTTTTTCTTCATGCTTATTCTACTGCTGCAGTAGTTTGTAGAGTCCGCCGAGGGCGCATAGCATCGTCGCCTGTCCCCAATGCAAGGTAGGCGTCTTGTTGATCGGCCACCTTGAGTACCTGCGATAGTAGAAATAACCCGTACGATCTTGCATTTGGTCGATCGTCCATGTGGCGATTTTCAGCGCGAGTGGCAGGCTTTCTGGATCGCGGTCGTTGAAGAAAACAAGCGTGTCGATCGCCTGCGAAGAACACTGAATATCGATCGGCAAAGTCTTGTGGTCATAATACCTAGGAGTGCCGTCCGGCAAGAAAAAGGTATTCTTCCAGTATTGGTATCCCGCATTCAGATTTTTTTCAAAGCGTTCATCGCCTGTGGCCGTTTCATAGTGCTTGAAACAGTCCAACAAATATGCGGTATGGAAATTGTCAACCCAACGCAGATTGGCTGCTTCACCATAAAACCAGGATCCATTCGCCCTCTGATGACTGGCCGTATAAAGAATCGCTTTCTGCGCCAACGATCGGTAGGATTCGTTTCTCGTGTGAGAATAGGTTCGGGCTAAGAGACTGGCGCCAAGCGCATTGGAATTGTGAACCTGCTTGTTTTCAGTGGGAATGTAGCTTAGGCAGAGAGAATCTCCTTCGGCAAACGAATCGAGATCACGCAGGATGTGCTCACAGGCACTGACCGCAACCTGAAGGTAGTTGTCCTTCCGGAAATGATCGTAAGCGTCCAGGAACGCATGGCCGATGAGCGAGGTCCAAACTATGGTCGGCACGCCCTTGGGCAGATAAAAGCTCCTCGACTGATAGTCGAAATGATTGCTCCAGCATGCTCCCGAGTAGCCTTTGGATTTGTTCTCAACCAGCCACTGCAACGCAGACTCCGCTTTGTCCCCCCAAGACTTGTCGCCTGTTGCCTGCTGAAGACGCATAAAGCCTTTGGCTAGGTAGCCCATACCCTTCGTGGAACGACTCTTAGGGATTCCAAGCACTGGTCGCATGTTGATGGGAAAGCGTCGGACCCCTTGTTGAAGCACAGTTCGCAGGAAGGTAGTTTCGAAGGTTAGTGGGCGAAGATACTTCGCGGTCAAACCATCGAAAGGATCATATGCGCTATAGTCATTCTTCTCCAGCCAGTCGGAGAGTCGACCAATAGAGTCAGAAATCTGGGCCTTTGAAACTCCGTTAACGCCTGCAATCCCAGATCTCTTACCAGCAAATACCGTCATAGTTGTCATGTCTCGCTTCGCAATTCGTAATTCGAACGAAATCCACCAGATGCTGACCTTCGCGCAGACGGTTGAGGACGCCGTGAAACTCCGGATCCTTATTACCGATCACGACTGTTTGGGCGTGGTCCAGAACCGCATCGACGTCACTGACGATCAATCGGGAAATGTGCGGGATGCGGTTGAGAATGAAGTCCCGATTAGCGCCAAACAAGCTGGCCAGATTCACGTTCTTGTCATAAATACGCAGGTCATAGCCTTTGCCGATGAGACGCTCAATGACTTCGATCATGGGACTCTCGCGCAGATCGTCGGTTCCTGCTTTGAAACTGAAGCCCAGCACACCGATCCGTTTGAGCCCCTTTTCCACAATGAGTTGCAACCCCTTGGCAATCTGCAATTCGTTGCTGGGCAAGATTGCATTCATGATCGGCAGCACCAAATCGTGCATTTTCCCCTTGTACGCGAGAGCTCGCAAATCCTTGGGTAAGCATGAACCGCCAAACGCAAAACCGGGTAAGAGGTACGCGGGAGAAATGTTGAGCTTCTTGTCTTGACAGAAGATCTTCATGACTTCATGGGCGTCAAGGGCGAAAGACTTACAAAGATTGCCGATTTCATTGGCGTAGCCGATCTTCAGAGCGTGCCAACTATTATCGACGTACTTAACCATCTCCGCGATTTCTAAGTCCGTGCGAATCAGAGGTGCATCGAGCTTTCCGTAGAGCGCGGCCAGCACGTTGCCGCTGGCATGATCCAACTCACCGATAACCGTCTTAGGAGGGGAATTGAAATCTTCCACGGCTGAACCTTCGCGCAAAAACTCGGGGTTGTGGCAGACGCCGAAATCAACCCCGGCTCTCTTTCCGGAGAATTCCTCCAAGATCGGGATGACAATACTGCGCATAGTCCCCGGCAAGACGGTGCTGCGAATAACGACTGTGTGCCGGGCGGCCTTGTCCTTGAGCGCCTGCCCGATTTGCTCGCAAACGCGCCTGATGTGCGTCAGATCGAGGTTGCCATTGGCCAGACCTGGAGTGCCGACACAAACAAAAGACAGATCCGTTTGCCGGACGGCCTGGGCTTGGTCACCGGTCGCGCACAGGCGGCCCGCTTTGGCACTCGATGCGATGATCTCAGCGATGCCCGCTTCGATGATTGGGGACTGGCCACTGTTTATCAGGTCCACCTTGATCTGAGATGGGTCGACGCCAATGACCCGATGTCCATCGTGGGCGAGACATCCCGCCGACACCGTGCCGACATAACCCAATCCGAAGATGCTGACTTTCACGACGCGCTTTGCTCCGCTGACACCATCAGTCCTGACGTTTCTTGCGGAAATATTACCGGAGTTGGCGGGCACGCCTACACGATCCCGGCGCAGGACTGCTACACGAACGTTATGGGAGGGCATTCTGATGGGAGCGGCAGTATGCTAACCTTCAACGCAAACACATGCTACGCAATCGCCCGCCCGGCTCCTCCGACAAACTTGAAAGTGGTGGTCAACTAACAGACTACTTACCTGGGATACGTGAATTCCGATTGACCCCGGTGCCCGCCCTGAATGAGGGGGCCTGAGCAGGCGAGTTGCCCCATCTATGAACCGCTTCGTGCGCAATCGCCGACCGCAGCGTGCCAACAATCCATTTCTTCGCGTTGAACGCCGGGATGAGGATTGAGACCGGCGGCTTCGAGGTGGGGTTCTTAGAGATGAAAGCATGCGGCATGGGCATGCCAGTGTCATGGGCTGGAGACACAGCCGTAACCGGGCCCAGTGAGATCATCTCTCGGAACAGCCCCGCAATCTGATGAAGGGGTTCGCAGCCCCAATGCAACACGACGACTGCACCGAGATACAGAACAAAGAACAAGCAGGAGGCACCCAGGATGCGGGCCGACGCAACTGCTAAACTCTGTGCCGCGAGCGAAGTGTGGATTGCCCGGATGATTCCGGCAGATGCGCAGCCGGCCAGCAGGGCTGCAAGGGCGTGCCTCCAAACGGCGGCGAGCACGGGTGCCATGCCGAGGCTTATGGGTCTCCCCGCGTACCAGAGCGCAGGAATCGTTAGAATCCAAAAGGACGCGGTCCAGGCTACCGCGACTCCCACGGGACCCCACGGCAGCCCTAGAAGAAACAACAGGCATGTGACAGTAACCTCTACAACTCCCCAACGAAACCAGCGGTCAGCCCTTCCGATAGAGAGATGGATCCAGCTGTGCACGTAATAGATGAGCATGACACCGATCCCGGGCGCAAAGAAGGTGAAGACCAGACCCGCCTGTGCCCATCCTGGTCCCAAAAGCAAGCGAATCAGATCCTTGCCGATGAAAGTAAGATCCGCGGATAACCCCATGCCCACGAAAGCCATGACCGATAGCGCGCTGAGCAAGTGTCGTCGGTATTCGGTGGGGCGCAGCTTGAACCGGCTCAGAGCGGACACAGCAATGTTTGTCAGAGGCGCCGGGAGTTGGCATACGGAGAGAGCAAACAGATCATAGGCCTTCTTGTAGAACCCGAGCGCATTCGCGCCATAGCGCCATCCCACCAGGAGGTTATCCGTATTTCGAGCGAAGTAATTGACAATGAAGCGCCCATAAACATGCATGGCGAACCGCACCAGGGAGGCCGTTCCCACAGCCCGCCGCGGGAAGCTGGGGATCCATCGGCAAAGGTACCAACCCCCGATGGATTGGCTAAGCGCCTGCGCGACGGTGCCGACGACCAGCGCCCAATACCCCCAACCTGCCCAGGCGAGGAGAATCGACACAGCCACCGAAAGGGCACGAGCGACAACGTCATTGCCGGAGGTCATGGAGAAGCGCATAGCGCGTTTGAGAAGCGCCAGGTGTAAAACGGAGGTACTGCTGATCAAAATTGTCAAGGAGACGCCGAGGGCGATGTGCGACACAGCAGGGTTACGGTAGAAGCGGGCCAAGAGTGACCCCGCTGCGGCAAACCCGCTCCCTAGAACACCTCCCGCGACGATGTTGATCCACAGGAGGTTACTCGCCAAAGCATGGCTGATCTCATCGCACTGAACGACAGCCTCCGTAAACCCGTTCAGCCCGAAATTCACAAGGAGCAGGCTAAAGGTTGTGACCATCGCTACTGCACCAAAGTCCGCCGGGGTCAGGAGTCGGGCCAGCACCACCGTTGCGATGATTTGCATGGCTAGCGCTAGGCCACCCGAGAAAACCGTGATCCCTGCACCTTGGACAGCGAGGCGGATGGGGAGTCGAGCGGCGTCCGGGGGAGAACAGAATGCCCCGACTGCGTCGAATGGCCTCAATCGGTCTCCTAACATACTGAAATCTCCCCCGAGGTCACCGGACAGCCTGACCACAACCTTCCTGCTGGGGTTTGATCGGCGCCAGCCCGGCGGGGGCGTTCCGGAACAGGGGCTATCGGAACAGCCATTACTGCCAAGAGAAAGCAAGTCCATACGGGGGCCAACATCTTGAATCCTGCCTCTGTGAAGCTGTAAACGACAGCGACGACGAAAAATGCCAGCCTGATCCCGCCCGCCTTAGGGTCCCGACGGAACATGGTAATGACGTTTCGGTAGCCAGCCATTATGAGAACGGCCAAGAGAGTTATACCCACCCACCCCAGGTTCAAGTAGATTTCGAGATAACCGTTGTGAGCCTCTTGGATGCCTTTCATCTTGGTAAGGTCCAGTACTTCCTGGAGTCGCTTCCCGAGCCAGAAACTTTCGTAGCCGGTCCCAAGGAGCGGACTGTGGTCTAAGGAGAGAACCGCATTCCAAATCGCAGAGCGGCCTGTGAGTGTCGGATCCCGTCCCAATGACCCGACGAGGCCCGCACTTGCATCAAGAAACAAGGCAAGGGCGGAAACCAATACCACCACTGCAACCAAAATGTGCACAACAAGTTGTTTTCGGGCCAACCTGACTTGGCTCGCTATTATCATCACGCCACCCGCCATGATGAAACAGGATAAGGAGGTCATCGAATCGGCCATCCAAAAGAGCCATAGCACCATTACGAGAATAACTCCGTGAGCAATCAGGTGTCGGATCCGGTGGGTACCCTCTTTGTCCCTGTAAGCGGCGACAAAGCACCAGAGCGACCCGAGTCCGCAGATCAGACAGGTCATCCCCAGTAGGTTCTTGAACGTTGTAACGCCACCATACACGGGTATCCAAGTCCAAGGATTGTAGCTGCGTCCTAGGTTGGGGAAATACTTGATGAACAAAACGGAGACGGGTATTAAGAGAAACCCAGCGCGGGAAATAAAGCGCTTAATTGCAAAGCTGGGGTTCAAGTCGGTCAGGACGATCAAGATCATCACGACGTCGCCGGCGGCCTTGATCCATCGCTTGAAGGCGACAAAGGGGTAGTCGGACCAGACAATGCTGAGAGCACAATACGAGAAAAACAGAAGAATCGGGCCATTCGCTCGCAGCAGCGTCCAGACCTGCTCTCTTCTTGAGAAAAGCACCGCTATGCCGATCGCCAATAGAATCGCCCACACAGCAGCGTCAAGGGGACTTCCGTCGAGGTACAGGTCGGCTTCCACTGGTCGAGGGGTCGTCTGAATTTGGGAGATCGTCGGCCCCGTCTGCAGCCACTCGGACACCGGGCGTGACCCGTTGATGAGCAGCCAAATTACGGGGATCCAAAGGGCCTTTGAGGTGTGCGCGTTTTCGTCTCGATCAAACAAGAACAGCGCCACGATCCCGAGGATGTACACGACAGTGGCAATCGCGGGTGCCATCTTACGGCCTCGATGCCTGCTTAAACAACTTGCGCTGCTGAGTCATCTAGGATCCAGGAAAAGGCGGTGCATGAGTTCCAAGGACAGCATCTTGTGAATTTCGGTCGTGTAGTTCCGCCCCCCGTCGAGGTGCCCGCGCACCACGGCCTCAAGGCCCTTCCGTTCGAGGTAAGGACGGGAAAGAGTCCGCGGATCAAGCAACATTTCCCGGACGTACTTGGAGAGGTAATCGCGGTACCAGACCCGAAAATGACAGAACTTATGCCTGCCGAGGAAAAGCCGCTCGAAGCGGAAGGGCGAAAAGAGATGATCTATCCGGGATACCCACTGGGGCATACCGTAGTCGTAAGCGTATTCCGCTTTAAAAGTGAACTCGAGGAGAGCTCGGTAGATCGCCGCTGGCAGATGTCCGTTTGTTCCGGCCAAGCCCCGATCCGTCCGGATCCGCCCGAGAGCTGCGTTTCCGTCGGCGATCAATCGCAAGCAGACCTCGTTGCTCGTGAGAGACGCCTGCGGCGCACGGAAAACCGTCCGGACGAAATCGTTATCAAGAAAAGGGGACCGCAAGGAAAGTTGCGTTTCCTCTAGCGCCAGGAGGCCATAGTGGTGCCAGGGGGCCTGACGGAACACCGCAAAAGAGAGCGGGTGTCCCTGAAGAAGCCCGGCGTACGTTTCTTTCGCCGCATGGACGTGGGAAAGAAGCTCCTGACTGAAAAGCCCTTGGCGAGGCTCGACCGGCTTGAACGCCCGCACCCTTCGGAGCACCTCGCCACCGTAGTTTCCCGTCATCCGCACAGGAGCGATCTTGGCTGCCCGCTCGTTCACATAGAGATCAGGGGAATGGGTCAGGTTCGTACATCCGTCGGTGAGATAGACCGCACGCTCCGCATAACGGGGAAACTGTGAAAGAAACTCCTTTCCTACTGTGATCACCTCGTGGGGTTGCCCGCACGCACCAGCCACGCGCCGCGCCATTACAACGTCTTGACACTCGCGGAACATCCCGCCAAAGGAATAGCAGGGGAGAGATCCGCGGGGAAAATCTCGCCATGCCATGATCATCCGCGTGTCCAAACCCCCGGTGAGGGACATTCCAATCGGCTGCCGACCATTGAAGTACCGCGGAAGGTTACGCGAGAAGATCTCCCGGACTTCCTTGTAATAAGTTTCAGGCTCGAGGGGAGTTTGGTTCTCCCATTCGTGGGGCTGGAAGTAGAGGGTTTTCCGCTCAACGGAGCTATTTCGAAATACAAAGGCGGAAGCAGGGGGAAGCACGTGGATACCTTTAAAGACCGTCCGGTTCTCCAGCACACAACCGCAGGCAATGAGCTCACCCAAGCCTCGAAGGTCTGTCTCCCGGAGCTCGGGCCGAACTGCGAGAACGGCCTTGGCTTCCACCGCGAAGTAGAAAGCTTCCTTCGACTCATGGTAGTAGATCCGATGCATTCCGTACCGGTCGTTGAATAGCATCGCCGTCCCATTAGTGCGGTCTGCCAAAATGCCGTGAAACCTTCCGTTTAGGCCCGCGGGAAAGGCGCGGTCTTCCTCGTAGAGGTGGACGAGGTAGCTGGGACCCTGTGTCTTCAGGTCATGGCCCCGTTCTTTGAGTCGTCTGGCCGTCCCCGGCTCTGGGAATTCCTCCCCGGAAAAGACGAGAACCACATTCCCTCGTTCGTTACAGAGCGGCATTCCTTCCGAAAAGGACCCTTGCCGTGCAGCCCATCCGACATAGACTCCCAATGACTCATCAACCCACGTACCAGTCACGTAGAAAGACTCGTGGCGAAGGGTTTCGACCATGCGGCGCAGTTCTGCCTCGGCCCGTTCGCGAGGCATTTTCGTAATGAGACCGACGATTCCTGGCATTGGTTTCTTTTCCTAAAGAGCTTCCTTCACGGACTGAAACCGGTGGTTATACCAAGCCTCGCGGAGCCCGCGCAGCTTGGAAGCCACGGATTCGGGAAGATGTTCGACCAGCCTGTGGTGCAAGCCGAACCGCAAGGCTACCCTGCCAGCGAGTGTCAAAGGGACGTAGTAGCGAGGTAGATCGATCCGCTGAAACCCGTTGCGTTCCTTGAAGTCGCTGAGGCTGCTCCGCTGTTTCTCCCCGTACGCAAATTTCGAGTACACGAGATATGAGATCCCCCGTTCTGCGCAGGATCGAACAGCTTGTGCGATCAACGCATTCGTGGGCGCTTTGTCCCGGTGGCGGAGCATAGCGACAATGTTCATCAGGCCCGCCTGCGTTCGAGTTTCATCGTGAACCAATTTGGCAAAACCTATCAGACTGTCACCCAGAAATGCCCCGACGAAGACGCTGCTGTCGAGAAATGTGGCTTCCTCCCTATAAACCGTCTCTATGTCCTTCCCATAATGGGGGAACCGCCTACCCTGCCGGACGGGGCACTCGTTGTAGACTTCCCAAATTCCTTTCACGAGCGTCCCGTCGAAGGGCATCTCCCGGACAACAACCCCTTTTTTTTCGGCTTGCCTGGCTTTGTTCCGGCTTTTGCATCCGATCTGTCGGGTCCACCAGGCGTCGAACGTGGTTATCGGCAGCGCCGCCAGGTTGTCCCATTCCATCGGGTAAGCATATTTCCTCGAGGTTTCCGGCAGTCTCTGCATGAAGGTGAACAGGTCGATTCGGGTTCCGCATTTCCGCAGCCCTTCGAGTACCGGCTGCGGATCGTCCAGGAACTGGTACGTGTCCGCGTCGAGACTGGCAATGCGGATCAACCGCCCTTGGACCTTGATGCCCTTACCGCAAACTATCATGTGTTTGTGTGAGTTCCCCTGTAGGGCCGGCCTGCGCATGGACTTGACACGCTGAGTCCGAAGGCGCAGAAGACTCTACCGATGAGCGGTTCACGCTGGAAAGAAACCTAGAATTGAACGTGACTCAGGCGCAGTTATTCCTGTTTCAGTGGGTCAGAGTGCTACGCAGGGAAATCTGGTCGCGCCCTTCGACGTGTGACCGTTTCAGATCAAGTTGAACAAAGATGGCATCCATGATTCTAGCGGTTAGCAGAATTTCGCGGTACGGGATGGGCACTGGCGTGTGTTCAACGATAGAACGGTAGAAAGATTCGATCAGAAACTTCATGCCAGATTTCATGTGGAAGTCCCTTGCCAGGAATGTGTACACGTTTGTGGCCAGGTTTCCAAGATACTGCTTTGCATGGATTGCGGGCGGGATAAATTTCTCGGCGTAGCTTGTGAAACGCGTCCCGCGCAGCTTGATGAGTGTCTCCTGATCATGGTCAAGAACAAGGCCGTTTTTGGAGCCGTATATGCGAAACTGATGCAGCGCGGGACGCATCTGCGATGAGAAAGTGAAATAGGCCGTCGTGCGCTCCTCTTCACATATGATGACTCTCAGTTCATCGATAATCTCGCTTTCGCCCATACTTCTGAGAAGGGGACTCGTGAACCCGAGCGTCATTACCTGAGGCGACTCCGTGGTGAGGAACTCCGCGATCCTGGCAATGCCGTGGCTAATGATGTTCTGCAAGAGTTTCCCCGGCAATCTGCGGACCCAATGCTGCCTGTCGCCAAGAATCGCCTCGGCATAACCGGATCGTCCAAACTCGTAGCAGTAATAACTCTCCATGTGCACAGGCCAGCCGCCCAAGAAGCCGCTCTGGACAAGGGTCCGCATGCGTCGGGCCGCATGGCCGAACTGATCATCATGCCCGGCGGTTATCTTGAGATTTCCTTCAATCGCCATGGCGATCAGCCTTCGGGCCTCATTCTCGTATAGTGTGAATGGCTTCTCCACGTAAACGTGGCATCCCGCTTTCAAGCAAAGCGCCGCAATCTCGAAGTGGGTTTGCGGAGGTGTGGTGATGTGAACCACGTCTGGGCGGGCTTCGCTCAGGAGTTCTGTCAAGTCGCTGAAATACTGTTTGACCGGAAACCTCTGAAAGAGCTGCCGCGCCATGAGCGGTTCCCGGTCACAGATTCCGACTATCTCACATCCCTTGATCCTTTGGATCTGTGATGCATGAGAATCCGCAATCTTGCCGCATCCGACGATGGCAACCCTAAGCATTGGGTTCTCCGACCCGGCAGGCTTCGAAATAGCGTCTAAGCCCCTCTGCAGTAGGCACCTTTGGAGTCCATCCCATTCGTGTCTTCAGTTTTTCGTTGCTGTAACGCGTTTTCTTCCAAAAGGCATGCCATCTCCGGCGATTAAAGGAGGGTGGTATCTGTCCCTTTGACCAGCTCGAATATCGCTCCCACAGATAATTGAGGCCGTAACACAAGGAGTGGGGGATATAGAGTGAATTAAAATGCCTTACATTGCGCTTATAAAGACGCAGAAACTGGCGGCTGGAAGGCAGATTATCGTCCACGATGTTGAACGCCTCGCCATCGATCCCCTTTTTCAATCCGGCTAGTGCAATCGCCTCGGCACAGTTATCAACGTACGTGAACGGTATGGTGTTGGAACCACCAAGATGCAGGAAGACCCCAAACGTCCCGATTCCTACGCGTCCGGATATGCCCGTGTTGCCAGGTCCATAGACATGTCCCGGCCTTACAATGACGTACGGAATCCCCAACCTCCGACCGCATTCGGCGACCATACTGTCTTGGTTGGCTTTGGCGAAACAATACGCGTCGCCGCGCAGCTCGGGGTGAATTTCGACCGGACATGACTCGTCTAATAGTCTCCATCGAGTCTTCCGGGTATTCGTATAAACCACGAAGGAACTGACGTTTACAAACCGCTTCAAACATCTGTGTCGCACGCACGCTTCGAAAAGATTCCGTGTCGTAACAACCGAGTTCAGAAACGCATCGGGAAAGGACTTCTCACCTCTGCCAGCGGCCAGATGAAAGATAACCGCCACGTCCTTCGTGGCAGCAGCACAGTCATCGGGCGACTGGAGATTGCCTTGCACCACTTCGATCCGGGCCTCTCCGCTGCGGCGACTCGAGAGGATTTCGACCTTGGTCTTGTCACTGGAAGGCCTGGCGAAGCAGCGCAAGTTGCGGAATCCAAGGTCCAAGAGAAACTCTATCAGTCTAGACCCAATGAAGCCGGTTGCGCCTGTCACGAGGAGCAAATCGTTCCGCCCGACAATATGTTCGTCGCATTCCACCCGGCCAGCCTTTAACTCCTAATCTGTCACGTACGGTTCCCTTATGAGGTTTACGCCCAAACAGCCAGCGAGCTTTCCTAAATGGTCACACAGTTTAATTAAGAGAGTCATGAACCGGTGATGGCCCAACAGGAACGCAAACGGCAGCACAGCAGCATAAACGGTAACAGCGATGACCGACTTTGCGACGTCGCCTATCCCAGAGGTCGCATGGATCCGGGCAATTGCCCCTCGGAGCAAAGCTCTACGCAACATAAATGTGCGTCTCCAGCGTATAGGGGAAACAACCTCATACGCCACAGCTTCATTGCACCAGATGAACACGTGTCCCCTCGCGATCATTCTTCTGAAGAAATCCTGGTCTTCTCCCGTCCGGAACTCCGGCCTGAACGGCTGTGCACCAGCAAAAACATGCTTCTTGAGCAGCACATTGCCGGTTCGTCCTTTGCTCCATTCGACCGTGGTCCCTGTAGGGTAGGTCGGCCGTTCGTAGAAATTGCCCTTAAGAACCCACTTGGGCGGCGCTTCGTCGAAGTGGCGCTTGACTGGCCCGAGCACGCCGTCCACACCATATTCGCCACAGACCTTGAACAGAGTCAGCAGCCAACCTTTGGCCGGGAACTCGTCGTCATCGATGAAGGCGACAAAGTCCCCGTCGGCATTTTCGATAGCCCTATTTCGCGTCAGCGCAATGTTCTGCCGCGGCTCCATACAATACTTGATAGGAATAAGCGACGTGGCCGAAAAGCTCGACACCACAGGCTCTGCCGATCGCAAATGATCGTTATCGGCCACCACGATCGAATAGGTGAAGAGTCCTCCTGTATCCTGAACGCCAAGTCCCTCCAACAACCGCTTGAGAAGCTGCGGCCGCCTGTAAGTGCAGACGCAGACACTAATATGCTTCGTTTCGCTGGACGCTGTCTCGCCGTTCATGTGTCCAGACAACTCACTTTGACTACAGTCGCGAAGAGCAGGCATACGAAAAAGGATGGGAAGGCCCGATCGGGGTGGTTCCAGTCCAACGAAAGATCCCATCTCCCGATAAGAACTGATATTCTTCCGGGTTGACGGGATGCGTCTCCACTTCGACGACAGACTGTTGAGCCAGAGAGAAGATCTTGCGTAGCCGGCCAGGCGGCTCCAAGGGTTTCAGTGAGAAGAAATAGTCGGTTAAGCGATGGCGCCGGGCCAGTATGCGGTCCACAACTTTCCGATAGATGAGGTTGGCCAAACTCTTCTCTCCGGGTTGGAATGAGAAGCTTCGCCGGACAAGGGTTCCCGGCGGTAGAAGACCTCCAAAAAGCACGTTGGAGCAGAGGTGCATGTGATGATGGCCGTCAAGTCGCGCCGGCTCTGCTCCGTAAAGCCGGCTAAATTCCTCGATCTGGGCCGCCACCACGTAATCAAAGGAGCGGGCGAGTCCGGGATGATACACCGCCTGAGCAAAGCGGTGCCGCCGCAGATATCGAGATAAACGTTGCTGGCGCTCGACCAACCGCTGTGGGGTGCCAGGTGCCGAAAATGGCGTGGTGAAATTCAGATGAAGTCCGGCGTCAATATCCCCTTCCCTGGCGATTGCCGCAGCTCTCGCCGAATCTTCCATGAACACCATCGCGCTCACCGAGGAAACGGCCCTTCGACGCACGCACTCAAGGGTCCGGTCGGTCGCCTCGCGGTCCCTACCCCAATCGTCTGCATTCACTATAAGAAGACCAGAGCATGGCCCTTTGCCACTCCGACGCGCCGGCTCGCTGGCCGGGAGAAGAGTGACTGATAACTTCTTCCGCGTTGCCATAGAGAGGTTGCCGAGCGAAGCAAAGAGAAGGGTCGACTGTGCTGCGCGATTCACCCGTATAGCTCATTCCACGGAATTTCGATCGATCATCAGGAGGGGACGACGCTCGCGAACGACCAGCTGATCCTGCTTGCGTATACTGGGGAGAGTGCAGCAACTTTCATTGTACGCAGCCCCCTTGCCTGTCAGAAATCTCCTCAACCGCCGGATTTGTTCGCGTCTAACGAATGCCACTAGTTCTCGAGGTACTGGCCTTTCCTTGCCTCGCACCAATGCCCAGATATAACCAGATAGCAAAAACAAGCCTCCAATGACGAAAGGCCTCTTAGTCATCTGATACGCCGCTCTAAATAACTCCCAGCCCGGATGGTTTCCAATGGAATGGTCCTTCTGGCCATTCCTGAACCGGGCCATCAACATGCCCTGTTGGGCCGTTCCCATCCCCCGGTGATGGAGACAAACCTTATCCGTGAACGTCCTAGTTTTCCACCCTTTCATCCTCGCGCTGATGACCGCGATGTAATCAATACAGCCCCCTCGCACGGACACATATCCGCCAATCTCTGCAAAACAACGGCGCCGAAACAGTTGACAAGCCCCGGAAACATGCTCGATGTTTGAGAAGCGGTAATCATAGATTGGATTCGAGCCTTCCTTAAACGGCGTCCCCACTAGTCCCAATGTGGGATCTTTGGCCAGTTTGCCAAGCAAGAAGGGGAAATAGTTTTCGTCAAAGGAGATGTCTGCGTCCAAGCTGCCAATGGCATCATAGTCGAGATCCTTGACTCTAGCGTATCCTGCGTTAAAGGCATGAACTTTTCCCGCGAAATGCCGTTCGCGCCGCTCGGGCATCCGAATTAGTTCGATCCACGGGTGATCCCTTGCGTATTTGCTCACAATCTCGTCCGTGGCATCGGTCGAACCGTCGCTAACGATGATCCATTTGATCGGCCGGACTGTCTGCATCACCACAGACCTTATGGTGAGACCGATGAACTGAGCCTCGTTGCGCGCGGGAGTGATGAGGACGTAAGCGGGGAGCGTCAGCACGGCTTCTGTATGAACGAAAGCTGTTGAAAGGAACAGCCGCAGTACCGCGCGATCGCAGCCTCGCACTGTTCCACCCTCGGTCCCAAAATGAAGTCCTGGGATTCCATCACCCCCGACCACTGGGAGGGTCTGGCCCGCCCCGCGTTCCTCACCGTGGCTACCGTCGCCACGGCGGCCACGAAAAAAACCGACTATACGACTTTTTGGGGTAGTAGAGATTCCCTGGATCGGTCTTTGCCGGAATGGTGATATCGAACCAGCCGATCATCATCTCGTCCCAGCTTTGTTGCCCCCAGCGCACATTCTTGGTCGGATCGGGATTTTCTGGATTGTTCGGCGAATTGTCGAAATGCGCCGTGCACTCGATGCGGGTACCTTTCGGCATCACCACAGGCTTTTCGAAGGAGTAGTAGAGCTGCCAGTGAAAATCGTATTGGGGCACATAGAGCAAGGTGCTCGACTCTCCGGTTGGATATGCAACCTTGTAAGAAAAGTCTTTGCCGCGAAGATGCATGTGCGGCATCACCCCCACCAACTCGGAATCGTTTCCCAGCACATACTGGGATTTCACTTCATAATGCGGATCGCCCGCCGGAATCTGAAAATCCGAGTTCGTCGTGTTCATGGTCAACTCGCGCCTTTCCGGTTGTCCTTTATAGAAGATCAGTCCGAACTTAGTCTTGTCGGTCGTAGCCGTTCCCTTGGGGGTGTAGTGGATCTCCAGAATGATGTCTGAGCCGGCCTTCACCAACTTGGCCGCCCCTGGACTGGCCATCCAGGGCTGCATACCCGGGGTGTAGCTGGCCAGCAGCTCATACTGGTCCCTGCCGGGGATCCCGCTTTTGCTTTGGGCCGCCGTCGGGACAAACACTACGCCTGGCTTGGCGTCGGCCATCCACTGCGATCCAGGCGGGCGCAGGAACGCGTTTGCGTGGTGTACCACGGCGGCGTTGCCCGGCCGCATTTCGGTCATCTGCACCCACCGATCCTCGGTGAAGCCGGTGGGGATCACGACATATTGATATTCGATAGTTCCCGATGCCGGCACGTTAAAGGCATTGGGCATTTCGAACTCGACGTCAGGCTTGCCGATGTTCCAGCCAGCCCTCCACTTCACAGGGGCCGGAGCTTCCTTGGGATTCCCTTCGGGTGCGCCTGCGTTGGCCCAGGCCACCAACGTTTTCAAGTCGGCCTCAGGCAGACGGCGGTCGTTGGCGAACTTGCCGTAGCGTGGATCGGCGAACCACGGCGGCATTTTTCGAAGCAGTACGGCGTTCTTCATGATCGTGGCCCAAGGCCGGGTGCTCTCGTAATCAAGGAAGGACATGGGGGCGATTCCGCCCGGGCGATGGCAAGGTTGGCAGTTGCGCTGCAGCACCGGGAGGACGTCCTTATAAAAACTGATGACCGAGTTGTCTACCGCCTTGGCCGGCGGAATTGTCACACTGATCTTCGCGGTGTCTTCGATGGGTGACGGCGATGAGGCGCCGTTCCAATGGGACATCGCTAGCATCGCTACCATTAGCGGCGGCAGCATCACCAGGATTGCGCCTGCCAAGACCCAACGCTGATCGGTTCTCATGACTCCCTCCTTGGCTGTCCTTATTGAGTTGCTGCAGTTTCAAGGTCGCCGGATGATATCGGAGGATGTGGCCGACCAATTCCTCGGTTTTCGCTAATGAAAGTTTGAATCGGAGCCATCGAGGAGAAGATAGAATTGCCGATGAGTCAAGCAGCGACGCTTGTGTGCCGCCCAAAGAAATTAAAAACTTCGTTGGCCACCCGGTGCTGTTGCTCCGGTCGAAGCTGCGGATACATGGGCAAAGAGAGAATTTCCGAAGCGATTCCTTCGGCAACGGGGAAATCTCCCTTTCTGTAACCAAGGTTCGCGTAGGCCTTCTGAAGGTGAAGTGGGAGGGGGTAGTGAATCCCAGTGTCGACCTTCGCCTCGGCAAGGTGTTTCTGAAGTCCCTCGCGATTTTGTACCCGGATTACATAAAGGTGGTAAACCGCGCGAGACCAATCCGGCTGATGTGGAGCGATAACACCGCCAACTAAAGAAAACATTTCATCATATCTTTGTGCGGCTTGTCGCCGTTTGCGATTCCATTCCGCGAGGTGACGGAGCTTGACGCTCAGAATTCCTGCTTGGATGGAATCGAGACGGCCGTTATACCCTTCGACATCGTGGAAATACTTCTTAGGCTGGCCATGTTCCCGCAGCATTCGGATTTTGTGCGCCATCTGTTCATCGTTTGTTGTCACCGCTCCGGCTTCGCCACAGGCGCCAAGATTCTTTCCCGGGTAAAAGCTGAAGGCAGCGGCACGGCCCATCGATCCCGCTTTCCTCCAACAGTTCTCTCGTTTGGAAAAGTATTCCGCGCCATGAGCCTGGCAAGCGTCTTCGATCACAATCAGGTTGTATTGTTCTGCGAGATCTAGGATTGGATCCAAATCGGCTGTCTGGCCATAGAGGTGCACCGGGACGATTGCGGTGACGGCACGGCGAGTCTTTTGGTGAACGAGCTTCCCGGTTGCGCTGTCGATGTTACACCTGGATTCCAGGTAGTCCTGGAGTTTCGCGGAATCCATATTGTAAGTACGGACATCAATATCGACGAAGTCTGGCTGCGCGCCAGCCTGGGAAATGGCCTCCGTGGTCGCTATAAAAGTGTTAGGAACCGTTATTGCGATGTCACCGGGGGCTACGCCGGCGGCCATGAGGGCGAACCGCAGGGCATCCGTGCCGCTGCTGACCCCGACACAATATTGTGTGTCGCAGAATTGCGCAAACGCCCGTTCAAAATCCTCCACGATTTGGCCACCCACGAAGCCAGCGGTCTCAAGGGCACCACGGAACACCGATACCAGTTCCTCTTCGAGTTCCAGATGAGGCGTGACTAGGTCCAAGAAAGGAATCTTGCAGTTGCCGATCATCAAGCCACCCTCAGCCCTGGCGCGATCATGCGAAGGACCCTCGCCGGATTCCCAACCACAATGGCATTGTCGGGCACGTCATGGGTTACAACGCTCCCGGCACCGACCAGAGCGTTTTCACCGATGACGACGTTCGCGAGAATCGTTGCACCGGATCCGATCGAGGCTCCTTTTTTCACTAGTGTGTGCTCCACTTTCCAGTCGTTTTCGCATTGGAGTTCGCCTTCGGGAGTGGTTGCCCGCGGATGAGAGTCGTTGATGAAGGTTACGCCGTGGCCCACGAAGACATTGTCTTCAATCGCCACGCCTTCACAGATGAAAGTATGGCTGGAGATTTTGCAGGTCTTGCCAATCTTGACGTTTTTCTGAATCTCGACAAACGCACCGATCTTGGTGTGGTCGCCAACTTCGCAGCCATAGAGATTGATGAATTGGGAGAGCTTCACATCTTTTCCCAATTGCACATCGGGGGCGATGCAGTGGTACTGGTTCATAGTGAGATGGCTCTTCCTCGTCCTTGCAATGACTGGTCGACCGCTTCAAGAATTTTGACGACCCGCAAACCTGCTGCCCCATCATTGAAAGGCGTTCGGTCGTTCAGTATGCAGTCGATGAAGTATTCAAGCTCGACCTTCAGAGCCTCAGTCTGTTCGATCTTTGGCGCGCAGACATCTCCAGAGCGGTAACTCACTAGCAAATCATAGATGCCCCGCCCGTTGGTCATCTGCACGCCTTTATCGTAGACTTTGATTTTTTCATCGGCCTCAAGATCATTCCACACCAGCATCTTTTTTTCGCCACCGATCAGAGTCTTTCGAACCTTGACCGGAGAAAGCCAGTTGACGTTGATGTGCGCGAATAGGTTACCAGGAAAGTAAACGGTAATGTAAGCTAAGTCCGCTAGACCGTTCAAATGCCTCCCACCCGTTGCAACGACGGCCTCCGGCTTCTTCCGGATGATGTAGTCCATGATCGACAAATCGTGAGGCGCGAGGTCCCACGCGACATTTATGTCGTGTTGGAAGAGGCCCAGGTTCACCCGGGTCGAATCAAAATAGTAAAGATCTCCTAACGTGCCATCGTCGACGAGCTCGCGGATCTTCCTCACTGCGCCACTGAAGAGAAACGTGTGATCCACCATGATTTTAAGTCTGTTCCGGTCCGCCAACTCGATTAGCTCCTCGGCCTGCTGGTGCGTCGAGGTGAACGGCTTTTCGACGAAGACGTGTTTGCCATTCTGCAAAGCGGCTTTGGCCAGCTCGAAATGCGTCCGGACCGGAGTGACCACAGCGACGGCATCAATTTGAGGGGAAGTCAGGAGCTCCGAGAAGTCCATCGTCAACTCGACACCCGGATAAACTCGGCTTGCGCGTTGGAGCGAGTCTGAATTCTTGTCGCAGATTGTAACGAGCTGACAGTTTTCGAGACTTTGCAGATTCCTGACTACGTTCGGACCCCAATAACCGTAGCCGATAACACCAACACGAACGGAGTTGGACGGACTTTGGTGCGCGTAGGATTTCACCCTCTTGGAAATCTTTGGTGCAGTTGTTTGTGGAAAGCCATAGCGAAAGGGTTCTGTTTGGGTTGCCATGAAGGCCTCTCCAAAAAAACTAGGTGTTGCCGTTTTCGTCGGCGTTCTAGAAGCTGCTCTGACTGTCAACTCTTGGCGGGAAGGGTGAAAACCCTATTGCACCGTGAGAGCGCCTCAGTAGGCACCTTCGCCGAAAAAGACAGCCCGTGGGGTTCTTAGAAGGATTTTAATATCCAGCCAGGGTGACCACATCCTCGCGTATCGAAGGTCAAGGCGCACCATTTCGTCAAATGTGCTCTTGCTGCGTCCGTTTACCTGCCACAAGCCGGTGATTCCCGGCTTGACTTCCGCCACGCGCCCCAGGTGCCAGGCCTGATATAACTCGATTTCGTAAGGAATCGGTGGGCGCGGGCCGACCAAAGACATCTCGCCCTTCAGTACGTTGATAAATTGGGGAAGTTCGTCCAGGCTGGTTTTTCTAAGAAACTTCCCAACGCGGGTGACCCGGGGATCGTTCTGGATTTTGTAAACGACATTCCGGTTATCGCCGGATTGCGCCGGGCCGATTTCTCCGGCGATGAACCGCTTTACATAATCCCGGTGAATGCCCGGGTCGCTCACGAACTTCATAGACCTGAATTTCAAGAATGTAAACCGCACTCCGTTCTGACCCACCCTTTCCTGTCTGAACAGGATTGGCCCCTTCGAAGTAAGTTTGATGGCTAGCGAAATGATGATGAATAGAGGAGAACAAAGGACAAGTGCCAAGACACTTCCCAGAATATCCATGGCTCTTTTAACAAAAAGGCAGAATTTCCTCGTGTCATCTCGTTCGTGTAAGTCTGGATAAAGCTCGGCGTCGGCCAAACGGCTGAAGTTCAACTTATCCTCTGGAAAGAAGTGGAACGAGATGTGGATCTGATCGGCTTGTTCTGCACCCAGCCTCGCACGGAGCGAAGCGATCACGTCGTCGCGCATCAAGGTCTGCAGCGCGGTCCTGTCTGCTTTGTGGATCTCGGTGAATATGACCCCTAAGACAGCGCTCTCTTGATACCACCCCACAATGTCCGTCTCTCTCGTAGAACAAGAAATTGTTGACAATGTTTCTGACAGCACTCTTTCGACTTCCTTTGTCTGGAAAACTCTGCTTGCATCGATCAGCATGAGCAGGAAGAATTCGTGAGAACGCTCCGCTCTCTTTCGTTCCCAGCGCAGAATCTTCCGAAACATACCTTCCGCGAGGATTTCCCGATGCTCGCGGTCTAGGGACCTGCGGGGGTGCAGGGTTAGCGAGCCGGGCTTCTCTCTTTGCAGGCTCATCTTCGAGGTACTCGTCTCTCTGCTTTGTTCATCTATGCGATTGGCCAAGTGCGCCACCCTGAGATCCCCCCAGCACGCTCGCTCTCGGGGATGTCATGGGCGAACTGAAGGGAATCGGCCTGATCCAGGTGTCGTCGACTTCAACAGCCACTGAGCGCTGCAGCAGGGTCACTGACAACACGAGGCGATGACGTCCTTTGAACTCCACCAAGATTCCCTCAAGTCCGCAAAGCGGCTTGCATTCGATTTTCACCTTTTGCCCGATTTGCAAGAACGGCCAAGGTTGTCTTGGCAGCCCGGAGCGGATAGCGGTCTCGAGGGCAGCGATTTCC
>WNFF01000737.1_pt1 | contig 25482 bp, 29 predicted proteins | sample 5400441 | NCBI WGS metagenome assembly WNFF01 (sample SAMN13153345, study PRJNA577476) | soil metagenome | isolation source: 120 cm saprolite under Douglas fir tree site 2 hole 3 replicate 1 | place: USA:California | collected 2015-04-18
GCTAGCGGCGTAACTGCGCCGGTGGCCGGATCGTACATGTGGAAGCGCAAACCCTCGCGCCGCTCGAAATCGAGGAAACGATCGCCAACGCTGGCCAGACCACGGTTGAGTCCCTGGCCGAGCAACACCTTGCCGTCGGGCAGCACGACCGCCTTCCGGGTCGTAAGCGGATAGGCCAGCTGGCCAGCCGGCCTCCAGCGTGGGCTCGGTTCGGCGAAGTCGATCGCCTCGATCGTGGCCGTCGCTCGGCCCTGCGGATCCTTGCCCGAGATCATGATCCACTTGTGCGACACCGTCTGCCCGTTCCGGTCGATCTCGACGACGCTCGCGGTCGGGCAGCAGTAGGGTCGGACTTCGCGGGCGGTGTCTAGGAGCGTCCAGTGGTTCTTGGCAGGAATGTTCCGGTTCGGATCCTTCATTGCGCCGAGCACGTCCAGGCACCAGGTCGTGCCCTTCTTGAAATCTGGCGCGCCGCCGCCCTCGAACTGCCGATTTCGTTGCGACGGGCGAGTTGGCTCGCTATCTATAATTTAATCCGGCTCTTGCTGGATTTGGATGGCCGCAAACGGCCACCGGCTTTGGGCCCCGGCAATGGGGCCCTTCGCTTTCAGTGCACCGCTAAGTTGGTCGCCAATGGCGGCATCGTCGGTGAACACTACACCCCGCTCCTCGACGAACGAACAGCTTGCCTGCTGCGAAATCCCCGACCGTGCCTGCGAGAGCGACGCCGTCGCGACGGCCCAGTTCGCGCCCGACGAATCGAACCGCGAGATCGCCGACGCCGTTCCCGTTGCAACCAGCGCGGAAAACGAGCCGGTCAGACCCGCCGCGGCTGCCTCCGTCGTGCAGAGATGATCGACGGCGGTGAGCTCCCGCCGCTGGTGAAGGTGCCGGTACTGACGAACGCGATGCGGCCCTGCGCGGTTGGTGGCGCGCACTCAGTGTCGAGGCTGTCACGCCGAAATTAGAAAGGGCGGCCTTGGCCGCCCCTCGACGAACGAACAGCGAATGCTACTTACGCGCGAGCGGCGATCTTGTGAAAGGTCGAGTTGGAGGCCTCATAAGTCTGAAGCTGAGGAGTTCCCTCGACGATCTTTCCCAGCGCCTTCAGCACTTGCGGATAGCCCGTGCGGCTGTAGGCTTCCGCGTTCTCTCTCGACTGCCAGAAGCTGATTGCGCAGGCTTTCGTTCCGCCCGGGACGATGAGCGTCACTTCGTCCTGGAAACCCTCTTGCTTTCGAAGCACGGGAAGGACTTCCTTTTCAAGCGTCTGGGTGAACTGCGCGGTGCTGTTGGGCTTGAGCTGCATGCGAACGTTTCGCGCGAACATTTTGACCTCCTCGGGCTGTTGATGGGTAAGTTTTGAGGCTGTTCGGGAAGATCTGACTTAGTTCAGAAAACCCGAGGCGCGAGCAGATTTGCTCAGCGGCAACCCGGGTTTTAATCGGTCACCGCGGCAGGGGCGAGGGAAACGACATCCCGTGACGTAGGCGAGGCTCATCGAACGCCTGGACAAGCACGTCAACGCGTGGCGGACGGCGCAGGACATTCGGAGTTTCGTGAATGAGGCGCGAGCGTTCCTAGCGGGTTCTGGCGAACAGCCGGCCGCGGACACTGACGAGTACCTGCGCTTGGCCCTCACGAGAGCTGTGCTCGTCTGGATTCGTCATGGTCGTCTCCCTCCATGGCTTCGAGGCTCCAGCCCTCATCGCGCGCTCGTGCGACGCTTCTTGCTGGCTTGGGGCGAGATGCGATGCGCGTGATGGTGTGCCTTCCCGGGGACAGCGAGGCGCTCAGCCACGTGGGCGAGACAATCGTGGACGAGGTGGCCCGCGAAGTCGCCGGTCGCGCGGTAGAACGTGAGGCGGCCCTCACCTCGGGCGGCGACCAGCTTCATGCGCCGCAGCAGCGCCAGTTGATGGCTCGCGACGGACAGCGACAGATCCAGCGCCCGCGCCAGATCGCCCACGCTGAGCTCGTCATGCGCGAGGGCGTGCATGATGCGGATCCGCACCGGGCTCGACAGCACCTTGAACACCTCGACGGCGTCCTGCACCACATCCTCGGCCGGCAGTCCGGCGCGGGCCGCCGCAACTTTCTCGCGATCGACGACTCCCGGGAGCGGATGTCTCGTGGTTAATTGCACGATTGTGAGGTTTATCAACTAAGCACGTCTGGACGCAACACGACGCGGCCGCGAGGTCCCACGGGAGTAGCGCCTACGGCAACCGCGCCGCAATCGATTGGCGCGCGCACCGCCAACCGACCGCGCCCCTGACCGTCCCGTGACCGAGCGTGAAAACCTGCCGGGCCCGCGGCAGAACCGGATCGGCTTCTACGGGTTCAAGGCGCATGGAGGCCTGGGGTTAGTGTCGGCAGGAGGCTCGTCCCGTGCGCCCTGCGGCATTCGGCCGCGCCGCCTTGACGGGCCTCAGCCCCAGCTTACGTTGAGACCGCCGGATGGCTCCCGGCCCCAAAGCCCCCGAGTCTTTCTCTCGCAACCCGCGCAGGACCGGCAAGGGAGGCACTAATGGCCATCATCATGCGTCACGATCCGTTCCATCAGCTGTTGCAGTTGCAGGACCGCCTCTTTCGCCCCTTCGACCAGCCGTACGGCGTCGGGCGCGGCACCGTTGAGCCCGAGGACTCTGTCACCGGGACATGGACGCCGCAGGTGGACGTCTTCGAGGACTCTGAGGCGATCACGTTGAAGGTGGAGCTGCCTGAGGTGGACGCAAACGACGTGGACGTCCAGATGGAAGGCAACGCGCTGACGCTGCGCGGCGAGCGCAAGCTGGAGAAGGCGGACAAGCGCGACTTGTACCACCGCATCGAGCGGAGCTACGGTCCGTTCAGCCGCACCTTCACCGTGCCGTCGACGGTGGACACGGAGAACATCAGCGCTGGATGCCGCGACGGCGTGTTGCGCATCATGCTGACGAAGAAGGCCGAGACCAAGCCGAAGCAGATCAAGGTGCTGGTGGAGGGCCTATCCGCGCTCAGCGATAAGGCCAAGCACTAAAGCTGTCGCAGTCGCACGCGGCCTGCGGGAGAAGGGAATCGCTCGATGCTGCCGAGGGTAAAGGCGCCCTGGATGCGCTGGCGTTGGGACCGAGCTTCGGCCTGATCATCTTCGACCTGATGATGCCGGTGATGGACGCCATCTTCCTCGAGCACAAGTCGAGGAGCGACGACGCCGCGACCCCCGGTGGTGACCGCGGTTTTCAGGGAGCCAATCAAATGAAGGACGTAATGTCGACTTGGGTCGTGGTGGCGGATGCTCGCGCTGCCCGCATCTTTAGCTTTACCGACAAAAACGGCGAATGGACCCTCAGCGAGACCATCAAGGGCGACGGCAGCGACGATCCCGATCAAACCGCCCACTCGGGTTCCAAAGCCTCGGAGCACAAGAGCGCACTGCACGGCCACGGTGAGCAAAATCCGAAGGAAACTCAGGAACGACGCTTCGCCCACACGCTGGCGCACGTGCTGGAACGCGGCCACGCCAGCAATGCCTTCGGGAAGCTGGCGCTGGTCGCACCGCCCAAGCTGCTCGGTGAGTTGCGCGAGAACCTCAGCCGAGGCCTGCAGACGGCCTCGGTCGCCGAGATCCACAAGGACTACACCCACTGTGGGGTGGAGGAATTGATGCGCCTCTTGAGGAGCGAGTTGCCGGTGTGAGGATTCTTTCATCTCAGTCGGTGATGACCGCTTGTAAGGGCCACACACTTCACCGCTGCAAGCAGGAGCCGTGCATGGCGACCAGGTCGAAGCTCACGAAGGCCCAGTTGGAGACGCTGCGCCGCAAGCTGGAGGACGAGCGGAGCCGGGTCATCCGGGTGCTCCAGACGCCCGCGGAGACGGCGTCCGGCGACGAGCGCAGCGAGATCGAGGAGACGGCGCAGCGAGCGACGGAACGGACGCAGCAGATCGGAGTCGCCGAGCGCGAGCGCGCGCTGCTCGCGGAGATCGAGGGGGCGCTGGCCAAGCTCGGCGCCGGAACGTACGGGATCAGCGAGAAGAGCGGCGCCCCAATCCTGTACGAGCGCCTGACCGCGGTGCCCTGGGCGCGCCACGGCGCGGATGAGTGAGTAAGATCGTCGCGCGCCCCTGGCGCGATCACGTGGCGTTCCGGCGAGCGCCTGATCGAGCTCGCCTTTCCTCTGTGGCAGCAGGCCCAGGCGAGCATCGCGCAAGCACTCGGCCCGGGGAGCCTCCAGTCACTGCGGACGGCGCTCAGTCCCGTTATCAAGCTCGCGGAAGAGGACGAGTAGCGGTCGAGGAGGGAGCACGTCGTATCGCTGTCTGCGAGTCGCGGACGCGCACTCAGCCCTCCGCGAGTTTTTTTTCGCAAAGCTGGGGGTCTTCGTCAGTGAAAAGTCAGTCCCGCGACCGCACACGACTTTCATCATGCCCTGCACCGCAGCTGCCTGTGATCTCGTCTCGGCATGGAATGAAACTCTCGCGAAAATTAAAAAGGGCGGCCTTGGCCGCCCTCGACGAACGGACTACGAATGCTACCTACGCACGAGCGGCGATCTTGTGAATCGTCGAGTTGGAGACCTCATAAGTCTGAAGCTGAGGAGTTCCCTCGACGACCTTTCCAAGCGCCTTCAGCTCTTCTGGATAGCCCGTGCGGCTGTAGGCTTCCGCGTTCTCTTTCGACTGCCAGAAGCTGATTGCGAACGCTTCCGTTCCGCCCGGGACGATGAACGCCACTTCGTCCTGGAAGCCCTCTTGCTTTCGCAGCACGGGAAGGACTTCCGTTTCAAGCGTCTGGGTGAACTGCGTGGTGCTGTTGGGCTTTAGCTGCATGCGAACGTTTCGAGCGAACATTTTCGGCCTCCTCGGACTGTTGATGGCTAAGTTTTGAGGCTGTTCGGGAAGATCTGACTTAGTTCAGAAGACCCGAGGCGCGAGCAGATCCGCTCAGCGGCGCTTCGATTCTAATCGGTCACCCCGGCTGGCGCGAGGAAAACGACATTCCTCGACGCAGGCGAGGCACTCCGCTGGACGAGTTGGCGTGCGCTGTGTCGTGCACGAGAGCGGAGGGTCGAGTGTCAGGGGTGAGTGGTAGACGGGTGTCTGCATAGGAGTCCCAGGCTTTAGCTGGCTTTAGCCGGGGCTCCCAACGTGCACAACGACTCTTTCGAGAAGTGCAGACGACAGTCACCACTCACGCCTGACGTTGATCCCTCCACCGCGCCGGAATGGAATTGCTGAATGAAGTCGTCACCGTCGAATCCCTTTCAGTTCCTGGTACAGCCGCTCCATGGTGGTCTCGCGCCCGTCGAGCGAGAGCGGATCCCACAAGCGCAGGTTGATGGTGCGCACCACCCAGCCCTCGCCGACGAGCACGTTGATGCATCCGGGCGCCTGCTCGACGTGTCCCAGGAAAGTGCGCGCGCCAGTCAATGCCAAGCTCAGCCACGCTCGGTTCCCCCCGCCGTGCAGCACCGCTAGCGCGCAATCCCAGTCGCGCGCGTCGATCAGCCGCTGGATCGCGGGCAGCACCCGGTCGAACAGCTGACCGATGCTCTCGCCGCCCAAAAAAGCGCGCCGACTCGGGGGCCCCGCCGCGGAACGCGCCCAGCAGGGCCGCCTCGAGCGCCTCCGGCGAGATGTCGCGCAGCCTGCCGCACGCGGATCTCGGCAAGAGTGGATACGCGGAACAAACGGCGCTCCTCGACTTCGTGCCCCGCGCCGATCACTCCGCCCCCGGTGCAGCCGACGAGAAGCGCGCCAGGCAACTCCGCCGCGACCAGCTCAGGGATGCGGGCGGCGGCGGCGCGGTGGTGCGGCGAGACGAAGGCGACGACGAGGTCAGCGCGCTAGTCGCCCAGCTCGCGGCGAAGCGCCGCAACCGCCTCGGCCTGCGGCGTGCCAGGATCCTGCGAGAGTGCCGACGCCCAGCGCATACCGGATCGATGACACGCCATCGCGCCCGGCGCAATGCGGCGTCGCGATGCGGCCGACGGGCATCATTCATGCGCAGCACCCGCGCCATCGCCCGCTTCCGCTAGGCCGCAAAGAGTCGATCGCACTTCGCGGCGAAGATGAAGTCGCTCTCGGTCAGGCTGTCGATCTTGTGCGTCCAGATCTCCACCACCACCTTCCCCCAGGCGAGCTGCAAGTCGGGGTGGTGCCCCTGCTCCTCGGCCATGGCGCCGGTGCGGTCGACGAAGGCCAGCGCGCTCTTGAAGTCCCTCAGCTTGTACGTCTTGCGCAGGTGGTGGTCGCGCACGGACTCCCAACCCGGCTCGAGCTGGCGGAGCAGCTCCGCGATCCGCTCGGCGACGAGCGGCGGCACGCCTCCGCGGCAGGGTACGCACTGCTGGTCGGCGAGGGCCATGGCGTCACATCCAGCCGAGTTGGAGCCGGGCAGCGTCCGACATCCGGCTCGCGTCCCAGGGCGGATCCCAGACGACCTCGACGTCGACCTCCCTGACGCCGGGGACGCTCTGCACCTTGCGCCGGACGTCCTCCTTGAGCACGTCGCCCATGCCGCACCCGGGCGCGGTCATGGACATCTTGATCTCGACCCGGTGGCCACCCTCCGGCAGCGGCACGGCCTGGCAGTGATAGATGAGGCCGAGGTCCACGAGGTTGACGGGGATCTCCGGGTCGAACACCGTCCCTAGCTGCTCCCAGACCCGTTGCTCATCGAACGCGCCTTCGCTTGCCGGCGCCTGCACGGCGGCCGCCGCAGAGCGCTCGCCGAGCGCGTCGGCGTCCTTGTCTGCGATGCGGAGGAGGGCCCCCTCGTCCGTGGTTACGGTGAACTGGCCCCCCAGCGACTGCGTGATCGTCACTCCCGTCCCGGCTGTAAGCACCACCTTGGACCCGCTCGGGATCTGGGTCGCCTCGCAGTCGCGCTTGAGGACGATTGGCCCGCCTCGTCTCGGGGGCGTCTCGACGACCTGCACGACCGGGAGCTTGCTCGTCATCGCAAAGGGCCTCACTCGGTCGAGACCGCGGCCCCCGCTCCGTCGAGCGCGGAACGCAGCGTGTGCCAGGCCAGGGTGGCGCACTTCACGCGAGCAGGGAACTCCCACACGCCCGAGAGCGCAGCGAGCTTTCCCAGCGCTTGGGGGTCGACCTTGGCGCTCGGACCCTCGGTGAGCATGGAGTGGACCTGCTCGAAGAGCGTCTCCGTTTCAGCCTTCGTCTTCTTCTTCAGCGCGGTCGTCATCAGCGAGGCGGAGGCCTTGGAGATGGCGCAGCCGGCGCCCTCGAAGCCGATGTCCTCGATCACGTCGCCTGTGAGCTTCAGGTAGAGCGTGATCTGATCGCCGCAGAGCGGATTGACCCCCTCTGCGCTCCGGTTGGCCCCCTCCGGCTTGCGGAAGTTTCGCGGCTTGCGGCTGTGGTCGATGACCACCTCCTGGTACAAGTCGCGCAGCTCCGAGCTCATGCGAAGACCTCCAGGACCTTGTGCAGGCCCAAGACCAGCGCATCGACGTCCTCGCGGCGATTGTAGAAGGCGAGCGAGGCGCGAGCGGTAGCCGCCACCCCCAGGCGCCGCATCAGGGGCTGGGCGCAGTGATGGCCCGTGCGGATGGCGATCCCTTCCCGGTCGAGGACGGTGCCGATGTCGTGCGGGTGCACATCGCCGAGCAAGAACGAGAGCACGCTCGCCTTCTCTTTTGCGGTGCCGATGAGCCGCAGCCCCGGGACCCGGCGCAGCGCTTCGGTGGCGTAGGCGAGAAGACCATGCTCGTGCGCCGCGATGGCAGAAAGACCCAGGGCGCTCACGTAGTCGATCGCCGCGCCCAGCCCGATCGCGCCGGCGATGTCGGGCGTGCCCGCCTCGAACTTGTAAGGAAGCTTGTTGTAGGTGGTCTTCTCGAAGGTGACCGAGCTGATCATGTCGCCGCCGCCCTGCCAGGGCGGCATCTCCTCGAGCAGCTCGGCTCTGCCGTAGAGGACGCCGATGCCGGTGGGGCCGAACAGCTTGTGGCCCGAGAAGGCGTAGAAGTCGCAGCCCAGCGACTGCATGTCCAGCGCGAGGTGCGGCGCCGCCTGGGCCCCGTCGACGAGCACCGGCACTTTTCGCCGGTGCGCCATCTCGACGATACGGCGGACCGGGTTGATGGTGCCGAGTGCATTGGAGACGTGCGCCAGGGCGAGCAGGCGGGTGCGCGGCCCGATCAGGCGCTCCATCTCGTCGAGGAGGAGTTGCCCCTCGTCGTCGATCGGCGCCACGCGCAGGACCGCGCCCTTCTCCTCGCAGAGCAGCTGCCAGGGCACGATGTCGGAGTGGTGCTCCATCTCCGTGATGAGTATCTCGTCTCCGGGGGAGACCCGTCTCCTGCCGTAGGTCTGCGCCACCAGATTGATCGCCTCGGTGGTGCCGCGGACGAAGACGATCTCATGGTCGTGCGCCGCGTTGATGAAGCGCTTCACCTTGCCGCGGGCCCCTTCGTAGGCCTGGGTGGCGCGCTCGGACAACAGATGCACCCCGCGGTGCACGTTCGCGTTGTCCTCCAGGTAGTAGTTGGCGATCGCGTCGATCACCGCGCGCGGCTTCTGGCTGGTCGCCGCGCTGTCGAGGTAGACGAGCGGCTTGCCGCGGACCCGCTGCTCGAGGATGGGGAAGTCTGCCCTCACCCGGACGACGTCCAGGCTCTCCGGCGCCCCGAGGTCGCCAGCGCGAAGACTCTGGCCCTGGGCCCTCATGCAGCCTCCTTGAGATTCTCCCACTCCGGCAGCCTCGAGATCACCAGCTCCCGGACGCGCGCCCTCTGGGGCCCGACCGGGATGAGATTCACCATCTCGCTGGCGAAGGCGTAGGTGAGCAGGCTCCTCGTGGCCTCCCGGTCGAGGCCTCGCGACCTCAGGTAGAAGAGCGCGTCTTCGTCCAGCTGGCCGACCGCGGCGCCGTGCGCGCACTTCACGTCGTCGGCGAAGATCTCCAGCTGCGGCTTGGTGTTCACCAGCGCGTCCTCGGAGAGGAGGAGGTTCCTGTTGGTCTGGCGGGCGTCGGTCTTCTGCGCGTCCATTCGCACCAGGACCCGCCCGCTGAACACGCCCCGTGAATGGCCGTCGAGCACTCCCTTGTACAACTCGCGGCTGGTGCAGCGCGGGCTCTGGTGATCGATCAGCGTACGGTTGTCGAGGTGCTGCTTGCCGGTCGCCATGTAGAGCCCGTTCAGCGTGCACTCGCTCCCCTCCGCGGCGAAGAGTGCGCGCACCTCGTTTCGCGCCAGCGCCGCCCCCAGGGCGACCGAATGAGAGGTGAAGCGGCTGTTCCGGCCGTGGGTTACCTGAATGAGCGCGATGTGGAAGGCGCGCGCGCTCTCCTCCTGCAGCTTGGTGTGTTCGAGGCGAGCGCCTTCGCCCAGCACCACCTCGGTGACGGCGTTGGTCAAGTAGACGTTATCGAAGAGGCCGGCGTAGGTCTCGACCACTGTCGCCTGACTGCCCGCGCCGGCGACGATCAGGTTGCGCGGCTGCGACACCGTGGCCTTCCCGGGCGCGGTGGAGACGAACAAGAGATGGATCGGCACCTGCAGCACCGCGCCTGCCGGGAGATGGATGAAGGCGCCGTCCTCGATGAATGCAGTGTTGAGGGCGATCAGCGCGTCGCGCTGGTAATCGGCGTGGCGGGCCAGCTCCCGCTCCACCAGCTCCGGCCGCTCGGCGAGCGCGGCCGCGAGGCTGCCGATGAAGGCCCCGCCGGAGCTGGCGGCGTGCGAGGACAGCTCCGGCCGATGATGGCCGTCGACGAACACCAGCCGGACGGCGCCGTCCCCGGGCGGACCTCCGGCCAGACGGTCGAGCTGCTCCAGAGTCGGCCCGTGAAGCTTTCCCTCCGCCGCAGGCTCGAATTGCACCTGGGCGAGCGGAGCAAGGCTGGTGTACTTCCACTCCTCGTCCTGCGTGGTGGGAAGGCCCAGCTCGGCGAAGCGGGCGAACGCCGCCTCGCGAAGGGGGCGAATCGCCCCGTCGTTCAGCCGCGCGAAGCTAGCGCGCAGGTCGCCAGCGAAACCCGTCATGGCGACGCTTCCCGCCGCTCCTCGAGCAGCGCGTAACCCGTCTTCTCCAGCTCCAGGGCGAGCTGCCGGTCGCCAGATCTCACGATGCGGCCGTTGCCCATCACGTGCACGCGGTCGGGGATGATGTAATTGAGGAGCCTTTGGTAATGGGTGATGACGATGATCGCCCGGTCCTTGTTTCGCAAGCTGTTGACACCGCCGGCGACGATGCGGAGCGCGTCGATGTCCAGGCCGGAGTCGGTCTCGTCGAGGATGGCGAGCCTGGGATCGAGCACCGCCATCTGGAAGATCTCGTTGCGCTTCTTCTCGCCGCCGGAGAACCCTTCGTTGACCGAGCGGCCGGTGAAGCTCTGGTCCATCTCCACCAGCTTCATCTTCTCCTTGGCCAGCGCAAGGAAGTCCATCGCGTCCAGCTCCTCCTCGCCGCGGCGCTTGCGGAGCGCGTTGAGCGCGGTCCGCAAGAAATACAAATTACCGACGCCGGGGATCTCCACCGGGTACTGGAAGGCCATGAAGATGCCGGCCATCGCGCGCTCCTCGGGCGCGAGGGCGAGCAGGTCCTTCCCTTGGTAGAGGACCTCGCCTTCGGTCACCTGGTACGTCTCGCGCCCGGCGAGGACCTGGGCGAGGGTGCTCTTGCCCGACCCGTTGGGGCCCATGATGGCGTGCACCTCGCCCGCGTCGACCTCGAGGTCGATGCCGCGGAGGATTTCCTTGTCGCCCACCTTGGCGCGCAGGTTCTTGATGCGCAGCATGCGGGGCGTGGCCGGGTCGGTCTGCGTCATCCGATGCTCCCTTCCAGGCTCACGCTGAGGAGCTTCTGCGCCTCGACGGCGAACTCCATCGGCAGCTCCTTGAACACCTGCCGGCAGAAGCCGTTGACGATCATCGACACCGCGTCCTCCTCGGAGATGCCCCGCTGCGTGCAGTAGAAGAGCTGGTCCTCGCCGATCTTCGAGGTGGAAGCCTCGTGCTCGACCTGCGAGGAGGCGTTCTTCACCTCGATATACGGCATGGTGTGGGCCCCGCAGCGGCTGCCGAGCAAGAGCGAGTCGCACTGGGTGTAGTTGCGGGAGCCGGTCGCGCTCTTCTGGATCTTCACCAAGCCCCGGTAGGTGTTCTGCCCGTGGCCGGCCGAGATCCCCTTGGAGAGGATAGTGCTGCGGGTGTTCTTCCCGATGTGGATCATCTTGGTGCCGGTGTCCGCCTGTTGGTAATTGTTGGTCAGGGCCACCGAGTGGAACTCCCCGATCGAGTTGTCGCCTTGCAAGATGACGCTCGGGTATTTCCAGGTGATCGCCGATCCGGTCTCCACCTGGGTCCAGGAGATCTTCGAGGCCTTGCCCCGGCAAGCGCCGCGCTTGGTGACGAAGTTGTAGATCCCGCCCCGGCCTTGAGCGTCGCCGGGGTACCAGTTCTGCACGGTCGAGTACTTGATCTGCGCGCCCTCGAGGGCGACCAGCTCGACCACCGCGGCGTGGAGCTGGTTCTTGTCGCGCATGGGCGCGGTGCAGCCCTCGAGGTAGCTCACATAGCTGCCCTCTTCGGCGACGATCAGCGTGCGTTCGAACTGTCCGGTGTTCTCGGCGTTGATGCGGAAGTAGGTCGACAGCTCCATCGGACAACGCACGCCCTTGGGGATGTAGCAGAAGGAGCCGTCGCTGAAGACCGCGGAGTTGAGCGTGGCGAAGAAGTTGTCCGAGTAGGGGACGACTGACCCGAGATACTTCCTGACCAGCTCCGGGTGGTTCTGCACCGCCTCGGAGAACGAGCAGAAGATGACGCCCACCTCGGCCAGCTTCGCCTTGAAGGTAGTGGCCACCGAGACGCTGTCGAAGACGGCGTCCACCGCGACGCCGGAGAGCCGCTGCTGCTCCGCGAGCGGGATGCCGAGCTTGTCGAAGGCCTTGCGCAGCTCGGGATCGACCTCGTCGATGGTCCTCGGCCCCGCCCCCTTCGGCTTGGGCGCCGAGTAGTAGACGATGTCCTGGTAATCGATCGGCGAATAGCGGACGTTCTGCCAGCGCGGCTCCTTCATGGTGAGCCAGTGGCGGAAGGCCCTCAAGCGCCACTCGAGCATGAACGCCGGCTCGTTCTTCTTCGCCGAGATGAGCCGGATGATCTCCTCGTTCAGCCCGCGAGGGACGGTGTCGGCCTCGATGTCGGTGACGAACCCGTACTTGTACTGTCGGGAAGTCAGCTCCTGGATGGTCGCGGTGGTGGTCACGACAGTGTCCTCAAGGGAAAGGCTTCGGGTTGGGAGCGGATCCAGGCGGCCATCTCCGGCTCGCTGCGGAGCAAGTCGCTGAGCTGCGTCTTCTGCAGGGCGCGCTGCACCGCCTGATCGACGGCGATCCAGAGCGAGCGGATGGAGCAGTCGTCGTTGCGCACGCAAGTGCGCTCGTTGCCGGTGTGCTGGCCGCAGAAGCCGGTGGAGTAGAGCCTGCCGCCCAGGGAGGCGAGCGCGGCGCCGACATTGATCTGCTCCGCCGGCCGGGCAAGCTGATAGCCTCCCTTGCGGCCGCGGACGCTCTCCACGAGCCCCGCGCGACGCAAGAGACGCATCAACTTGTGCACGTGGGCCTGGGTCAGGCCCTCCCGCGCCGCGATCTCCGGCGTCGTCATCGATCCCTCCTGCCCCCGGGCGACCTGGAGCAGGCAACGAAGTCCGTACTCCTCCTGGGCGGTGAGCCTCATCGCTCCTCCAAACCTCCGTCGATTGAGCCACTTCTAACAAAAGCATACTGATCAGTCAACATTAAGGAGAGATCCACGGCGTCGTCGTTGGCCAAAAGTCGATCCCGGCGTTTGAACCCACGAAATGCCCGGCCGGCGGTGCCGATCATGCCTGCAGTCGGGTGCGCCGATGACCATCATGTGGCGCGGGCCACTGAGTTGAAGGTGAAACCACGTCGACGGCGCGGCCGGTAACAAGATCATCAAGGGCAACCGGTCCCCGCTCAGCTGCGTCTCGAATGTCGCCTCGTCGAATTGCGCATCGCTGAAGGTGGAGAAGGTCGCGGTCCGTCCCTGCATGGTTGCGGCAATCGCGTTTAGGGTAAACCCACTATTCGCTCGCCGGGGCCGGGTGTGGTGAACTTGTTGACGGCGCTCTTCACCCCATCGCTCTGGCCATTGCTATCCTCCGAGGTGACCCAGTAGTAGTAGGTCGTCCGTGGCTTGAGGCCCTCCATGCGCACGCGGAAAATCGTGTGTGGATGGCCCTGGTTCAGCCTGATGGGAGATTTCGCCGTCTGGCTCAGGTCCTCGGGATCCGTACCGTAGCGGACGACGCCGTAATGCACGTCCGAACCCCCAGGGTTGTTGGTTGTCCACCTGATGATGGTCAAATGGTCCATGGCCAGCTCGAGCTCTGGCGCCTTGGTGATCTGGACGCGCTCGGCCCTCTCGGCAGGAGGAAGGACCTGAGCGGTGCCTGGATTGGAAGAGAGCAGGCTGGCGACCGTGGTCGCGATCGCCAGCCTGAGAAGAAGTCCGTTCATGGATGTCCTCGTCCGTCTCGCATCCGCCGTTCAGTGTCTTGCCCCTAAGGAATGGGCGGGAAGGGGAAGGGCGAGACGTCGCAGATGGCCGATGCGCAGGGCGGAAGCGGCGGCGTACGGATAAGGAACTCATTCCCTTGGGTCTTCGCAGAACCACCGGTCATGCACTTACCCGTAAAGGTATCGATGTTGGGATAAGGTGTCGTGAAACCGTCTGTCAGGGCTTGCAGGAAGATGACGATCAGGTCCTCCTCGTGATCCGTCAAGCCGAGATGACCGGTCGTATGGTCGAGATTGTTCGTGACCTCGGGCATCGGCCAGCAGTCCACCTTCTCGGTTTTTCCTGGCGGGCAGTGCCCCGACGTCACCGGATAGAAGAAAAGGTCGCGTGTATTGTAGAAGTGGACGAGCTGCTTCAGGCTCTTGATGTAGCCATTGTGGAAGAACTCCTTCTGGAAGTAGGGGCCTGGCGCCTCGGTAGTCGGGCACTGGGGCGGCGTCATGGCCACATTGCGCGCCGTCGACACCTCGAATTGGCCGTCGGTCTTCGGGGCCAACCGTATCCAATCCGCGTTCGGGTTGGGAGCGGAACCGAAACCGCTTCTCAGGAAGGTCCCCATTCCCAGGTCTCGGTAGGCGAAGCCATAGGGATTTGGCGTGAAGCCAAAGAAATCCGGCGTGGTCTCATAGTAAAATGCATCCCTGGGGTTCAAGGGCAGCCCTTCATTGGCCGAGCCGAAGCAGGTGAACAAAGGGTTCGTCGTCGCGGCCATGCTGGTGTCGGTCTGACCTGGCTTCAGCGTCGTCCCTCTTCCGTCGACGTGGCACGAGTTGCAATTGCCTTTGCCTTTGAACAGGTTGTAACCAGCCATCTCGTCCGGCGTCAGCGTGTACTTGTTCTTGAGGAATGCGTCGAATTTCGACGTGAATGGGCTGACATCCTTTGATCTCTCGTAGAAGTCCAGCGACTGCCCCCAGTGGCCGAAGACCGTGTTTGCGAGGTGGCGATCCTCTGGATTCAGCTTGACTGGCATGGTGTCCATGCCGAACTTCGCAGCCCCTCCAGGGGTCGCGCAGACCTCCTCGGTATCGTGCGGGAACTTGATATCGAACGAGGCCTTGCCCCACACGTCCTCGAAGAGAGGTCGGTACTCGGCCTGCGAAAGCCGATACGCGATGCATGCGGTGTCAGGTAATCCCATCTCCAGCGGATCGACGGGAGGATGCTGTGCCTGCTCGGCGTCGGGACTTTGCAACAAGTAACCGGTCGCCCGTGAATCCCAGAAGTTTCCGCCGAAGAACAGTTCTACTGTTTCGTTGTACTGGAGCACCGGGTACCAGGGGGCATACGTGTATCGCTGCGCGGTCCGCTTGCCGGCCCGAAAGGCGAACGATCCGGGATACGCGATCATCGTCAGATTGACGGACGGGATCGGTCCGCTAAAGCCGGCGTACGGCATGTGGCAGAACGCGCAGGCCCGATTCTTGAGGGTGGACATGTTCTCGTCGTAGTTCATCAGCTTGCCGAGCGTTCTGACCAACTGATAGCCGCTGCCCTGCAGCGTTGGCGGTTGCCCTGTCCGAGTCGGAGGCGGCGATGCGCGCCACTCTCCGAGAGCTTGCTGGAAGATGAAGCGGACTTCGCGCCGGACCCTTTCGATTTCCGACACCAGATCGCGCGGGAGGATGCCCCGCGGATACGGATTATAGGCCGGTGGGTGCTCGCCGTCGCCCCGGTCGTCGTCACCCCGCGCGTCGTCGCCCTGCTCGTCGCCGCTCTGCTCGTCGCCGCGGGCTCGAGGGGCGATAATCAGAGCTAACACCAAGATAGTGGACGTTACGATAGTGGACGTTCGCAATAACGTGATTAACGCTCGCCGATTCATGGTCGCCTCCTCAAGGTGCGCACCACGTCAACAGCGTCGCAAGCGCACCCGTCGCAAGCGCACCCGTACTGCTGGCGCCGCCATCGTGCAAGGGGGATGCAGCGATTGGCGCAAAATGTCCGCAGATGTCCGTCAACGTCGCTTGCGGCTCAGCGGCGGAGCGCGGGACCGGTGCGGTCAGACGAAGAAACGTTTCCGGATCGCGCGCTGGATCGTCGGCCACTCTGAACGACGCGCTCCCGCCATCGATCAGCCGTCATCAGCACATCTCTGTTTCGAAACAGCAGGCGGCCGCCCGGGGTCCGGTAACACTTGATCCTGCCAGCGGCCACCCATCGGTCAACGGTGCGAATCGCCACGCGACACAGCTGCGCAACTTCACCCTTCGTCAGAAGCTTTTCGCCCCCCATACCCCATCTCCATCCTTCGATCTCCGGTCAGCGCGCTCCGCCCGGGGCCTTGCCGCTCGGCCTGCGCTAGTGCCGGAAGAGGGACAGGCCGACAGGCCTCCAGTCACACCGGCGCTTGCAACCGGGGATAGAGAATCCCCTCTCTCGCTGCTCTCGTTTCGTATCCCATCAAGCAGGATCGTCCGTACCCCAAAAGGTGCAACCTTCGTGCGAACAATTGGAATCGACTTCGGTCTTGAACCGACCTCACGCAGGAAGCCTTCAGATGGCGCGTCGAGCGCCATTCTTCCACCGCGCGTCGGCTTCCGTTCTCCTTTCCCTCGCAGCGTCGTGCCATAGGAAGGAGCGAATGAGGGCCCGTGGGCTGGCCAGTGGCCCGACTTCTGGCCACCATTTCATTCGTGCATTCTGGCCATTTCATTTCTGCAGATCTGCGCTGATCGTGGACGTGCGCTAGCCCGATGGCGTCAGCGTCGCCGCAACACGAGGCGCAGGTCGGTCCGGCCGGCTTTCACGCGGTCGAGACGTGCCTTCGGATCGGTCGGCGCACGGGTGGTGGGATTGCCGTCGGAAGCGAGGCGGGCCTCGATGAGGAGCGCGTCCGGGAACGGCTGCCCCATCATCGAATCCGCCTCGCTCAGCTCAAACGCCACGGGGAAGGTGACGGGGAGTCGCTTGGCAGCCACCGGCGGGCCCTCGACCACGCCCGCCTGGCGCGCGAACACGAACAAAATGGCGCTGGGGGCGATGGTGCTCCGGATGGACGGATCGATGTCCACCGTTCCCGCTACGCGACGTCCAGAGCTGGCGCGCGCTGCCGGTCCAGCGTTGCTTCCATCACCCGGCGTCTCCAGGCTGGCATGGGGGTCCGCGTTGCCCGGAGATGGCCCCGCTTGGGCCAAGGCCGCCTCCTGTTTCTGCATCTCCGCGAACAACCGCTGGAACTCCGCAGCCCGATCGGGGAACCGCTTCGACGCTTTCGCGATCGTCAGCTCGGCGTCCTTCACACGCCCGGTTCGCACGTACGCGAGAGCCAGGTACGCGTAGGCGTCCAGCAGATCGGGGTCGGTGGCCAGCGCTCTCGTCAGCAGCTTCATGGCCACCTCGGCCTGACCCATGGCGAGGCGCAAGAACGCCTGGTACGCGAGCGCACGCGGATTCCCGGGATCTCGTTCCAGTATCTGCGTGGTCTCGTTCCAGACGTTCATCCAGGCCCGGCGGCCGGCGTACAGGTGGACGACAGCGAGGCGCGCCTCGATGTCGTCAGGGTTGCGCGCAAGAGCGGCCTTGATCTGCGCCTCTTCGCGATCGGGGACTCCGCCTCCCTTCGAGGGCCGGCCACCCGCCGTGACGTCGCCCGTGAGGGAGCCGCCCGGGTCGCGCGGCCTCGCCGACTGGTAGACGAAGAAGCCGAGGAGCAGGAGGGCGGTTGCGCTGGCGGTGCCCCAGAGGAAGCCGCGCAGGCCCGAGCGGACCGGAGGCGCGGGACGGGCGCGGCTCGGACTTTCCGCGCTGCCGGTCGGCGAGCGCTTCGTTTCCGCCGGCGCTCCGCTCTCGTCGAGGGCGAGCAGGACCCGCGCGGTCTCCAGCTCGAGGGCGTAGCGTTCGCGCGCGAGCTGCTCTGGCGTGCGTTTGCTGGCCGTGTCCTCCAGCTCTCGAAGCTGGCGGAGAAGCGCGTCGCGCTTGCCTGCAAGGTCGCGCACCTGCAAGGGGACGCTCGCGCTCGTTCGCGCCACCCGGCGAGAACCGGCGAACACACGCCACAGGAGCCCGGCGCCCAACACGCCCGCGGAGAGCACGGCGAGGGCCGGGATCCAGTCTACGCCTTGGTTGTTCATGACGGCGAGGAGGGGTCCGGTGGGGGCAAGCCGTCAGGCCAGCCGTAGGCGAGATTGCGCACGCGGCGAACGGCGGCGGCCAGACGGGCGTCGTCGGGAAGCGTATCTCGCGAGGGCAAACCGGAAGGCGAGGAGGCGACTGCGTCGCGCTCTGCCGCTTCCGGCGAGGTTGCGCCACGCCCCGCGCGTTTGAGGGCCCACGCGACCACGAGGCCGCCTCCGAGGAGTCCAGCGATAGGGCCGATCCAGACGAACCAGTTCACGCCGCGCATCGGCGGTTCGAGCCGCACGAACTCGCCGTACGAGCGCTCGAAGTACACGAGGATCTGCTCCTGGTCGTAGCCCGCCGCGAGCTTCTCGCGCACCTCGGCCTTCATGTTGCGGGCCATGGTGGCGGGCGAGTCGGCGACGGAGAGGCCCTGGCAGACGGGGCAGCGCAAGAGCGCACCGACGTCGGCGGTGCGCGCGTCGAGCTCGGCTCCTGAGAGAGGGCGACCCTTGGGCGCACCGATCCCGGGAAAGGATTCGGGTGGCGCCCGGCGGTCTTGCGCGTCCGCGGCGGGCGGGAGCGCGAGGAGGCCGAGAAGGGCGAAAGCAAACTGCCTCACGGTGCACCGCCCTTCGCCCTCGCGACCAACGAGGCGATCGTCTGGTGGTCGAGAGGTCCCACGTACTTGTCGATGAGCCGGCCGACGGGATCGATGAAGAAGGTTTCAGGGACTCCAAACACACCGTAGGCGATGGCTGTCCTGCCGTCCGGATCCATGAGCGACGGATAGGAGCTTACGCGCTGCTGGAGGAATGCTTGGGTCCTGGGTTCTTCGTCCTCGTAGACGATTCCGAGGAATTGGACGTCGCCGAATGCGCGCGCCGCCGACGTCAGCGCTGCGTGCTCCTCGAAACAGGGCACGCACCAGGTCGCCCAGAAGTTGACAACGACGGGGCGGCCGCGAAGGGACTCGAGACTCACCGGGGAGCCGCCGCCGACGGGCGCGAGCGAGAAATTCGGCGCGGGCCGGCCGATGAGCGGTGAGCGGACCGAGCGCGGGTCGCGACCGAGGTTGAGGACGAGCACCGCTAGCAGCGGGGCGACGACGGCCAGACCGCCCGCGAGCACCTTGCGATTGATGCGCGACGCGCGCGCGGGCGCTGCTCCCGGAGTGGACGCCGCCGGCATCAAGGCGAACCCTCGATGGAGGCGGGCGCCGCAGCGCGCACGGCCACGGTCTCGCCGCGCCAGGCAGGCACGATGGCCACGAGCCCGCCGAGAGCGATGATCGCAGTAGCGATCCAGATCCAACCCACCATCGGATTGACCAGGACGAGCAGGCCGACCGTGCCCGAATCGGAATCGATGTTGTGGATGGACAGGTAGAGGTCCTCCGTGAGGCTCGTGCGCACCGCCGGCGTTCCGATGGGTTCCCGCTGGTTCTCGTACTGGTTCATGCGGGGGTAGAGCGCTCCGAGATCCCGGCCGTTCCTGCTGATGTCGACGCGGGCGCGGATCGACTCGCGGTGTGGCTCGGAGATCCGCTCGGCGTTCACGAAGGTCAGGCCGTATGCGCCGAGCGTCGTGCTCTCCCCCTCGCGCAGCTGGATCTCCTTCGAGGTGCCCATCGTGCTGGATACCGCGATGGCCACGATGACGATGATGGCTCCCGAGTGCGCGATGTAGGCGCCGAAGCGGCGCCGTCCGCGGAGCTGCGCCTGCCGGAATGCCTCCGGCGCTCCCTCGCCGTGGGTGCGCATCCGCTGCCGCACCGGGAGCAGCATCTCGGAGATGGTGACGTGGGCGGTGAACCCGCCGAAGAAGAGCGACAGCAGCGTCCAGGAGTTGCGCACGCCCAGGGCCAGGCCCGCGACCGCGAGCACCGCGGCCGTGAGCAGCGGCAAGAGGAGCGCGCGTTGCAGCTGCTCCTTCGTGGCGCGTCCCCAAGGCAGCGCCGGTCCCACCCCCATGACGAAGAGCAGCGCGACGCCGAGCGGCACCGCCATCCTGTCGAAATAAGGCCGGCCGACGCTCATCTGCACTCCTCGCGTGGCTTCCACGACCAGCGGGAAGACGGTCCCGAGGAGCACGGTGAAGGTGAAGAGCACGAAGAGCAGGTTCTGGACCAGGAACATGGCATCGCGGGAGGGGCCGGTCTCGAGCCGCCCCTCGGCGGTGAGGCTGTCGATGCGCACCGTGAGCAGGGCAACCGAGAAGAGCAGCGCCGCCGCAAGGAAGACGAGGATGGTGGGGCCGATGGCGCTCTGGGTGAAGGAGTGCACGGAATTGAAGACACCCGAGCGGGTCATGAACGTTCCGAGGATGGTGAGCAGGTACGTGGCGATCATCAAGATCACCGTCCAGCCCTTGAGGACGCCTTTGCGCTCCACCAGCAGCGCGGAATGGACCGCGGCAGTCGCGGTCAGCCAGGGCAGGAACGAGGCGTTCTCCACCGGATCCCACGCCCAGTATCCGCCCCAGCCCAGCACCTCGTACGCCCACCAGCCGCCCAGCACGATCGCGACCGTAAGGAAGATCCAGGGCAGCAAAAGGAAATTGCGCAGCGGGCGGATGAAATCATGTCCGAGCCGGCCCACGAGAAGCGCGGCGCAGCCCAGGCCGAACGGGATCGTCATCCCCACGTAGCCGGAGTAGAGGAAGGGCGGGTGGATCACCATTAGATAGTGGTTCTGCAGGAGCGGGTTGGGGCCGGGCCCGTCCAGCGGCGGGCTCGGCACCGTGGCGAACGGCTGCGCGGGGCCCGCGAGAAGAAAGCTGAAGAACGCGCCGCAAGCGAGCCAAACGCCGATTGCGTACGGCATGTACTCGGGGTGCTTGTCCCGGTTCTGCCAGGTGGCGACCGCGACGTACGCGCCCAGGACGAGACCCCAGAAGAGGATCGAGCCTTCGAGCGACGACCAGAGGCTGACGATGGAGACCCAAGTGGGCACCGTGCGAGAGCCGACATGCGCTACGTAGCTCACGCTGAAGTCGTGCGTGAGGAGCGCGTATTCCATCAATAGGTTGGCGAGGGCCATCAGCGCCGCGAAGGCGTAGGCAAGGCGCCGCGCCCACGCCCAGCCGACGTTGCTGGGGCGCGCCCCCGTCGCGAAACCCACGACGGCTCCCGCGCTCGCGGCGAGGAGCGCGAGAAGGATCAGGATACGGCCGAGGGTAGGGACCATGCAGATTCAGCTCCGGTTTGCGTCCTCAGCGCGGCGGCGCAGTGCCGGCGGTGGCGCTCTGCGCCGGCGGTTCGTCGAGGCCCTCGGTCGAGCGCATCAACGCCTTGATGTCCACGTCCTTGTCGGCGGGAGCGCGGTAGCGGTTGTCGTGGGACACCATCAGGCGGCGGCTCTCCAGCGAGCCTTCCCTCGTCATCGTCCCCTCGACCACGACCCCGATTCGATCGCGAAAGAGCTGGGGCGGCACGCCGCGCGAGACCACGTGGACGGTGGCGGTGCCGTCGGTGACGTCGAACTCGAGGTTGGAAACGCCCTCGCCGCGCTTGATGGAGCCGACCGCTACCTGCCCCCCAAGCCGGATCGTGGCGCCAATGGCCTTCGCGCCGGCGGCCCGCAACTCCTTTGGGCCCCAGTAATAGACGAGGTTCTCGCCGATTCCGCCCACGGCGATGAAGAGGAACGCGGCCGCCGCCACGCCGAGGGCGCCGAACGCAAACCATTTCGTCTTGCCGCGGCTCGAGGTGGGGCCCGACGGCGGGACTGGCATGTTCATGTCACGGTCCCCCGCTGCGCTTCCGTGGAGGCGCGGCGTTTCTCGGTGCGGTAGCGCAGGAACACCGATGCCGCGTAGCCGGTGAGGACGACGGCGCTGAGGATGTAGGCCGCCGCGACGAACTCCCAGCCGCCTTGGACGACGCCCGTCACCGCGCGCCTCCGGGGAAGTGCACACCGGCGGATGGCGGCGTGCGGTCGGGCGGGGCTGCCGGCAGCGGAGGTGCGATCTCGGTGTGGAGGCGCAGAGCCGCGACGCGGGCGCGCAACGTGACCAGCCCGATCCAAAGGAACAGGATACCGAACGCATTGATCCGGAGAGGCCAATGGAACGCTTTCGAGACGGTCTCCGGCGTCGATTGCGCCTGGTGCAATGAGTTCCACCACTTCACGGAGAAGTAGACGATCGGCACGTCGACGAACGCGACGATGCACGCGACCGCGGACCAGACGGCGCGCTTCATGGGGTCATCCACGAATGCGCGCAGCGCCAGGATGCCCCCGAAAGCGAAAACCATCACCGCGGTCGTCGTGAGTCGCGGGTCCCAGTCCCACCACACACCCCACGTCGGCTTGGCCCAGATCGCCCCTTGCATGCAGAGCAGCGCGGAGAGGACGACACCCATCTCCATCGCGGCTTCCAAGCGGTTGTCCCATTTCCAGGCGTTGGTGAAGAGGAACGAGAGCGCGCAGACGAACGCGAAGGTGAGCGCGAGCATGGCGTTCCAAGCGGTCGGTACGTGCACGTACATGATGCGTTGTACGTCGCCCATGAAGACTTCCGCGGGAGCTTTCGCGAGGCCCCAGTAGGTGCCGGCGACGAGCAGTCCCACGCCGAGCGCGACGAGCGATTGCGGGGCTCGGCTCCGCGACGAGGACGTCATCAGTCCTCCACCACGCGACCGAAGAGCAGGCCACCAAGTGCCCAGTGCACCAAGGCGAAAGCGCCGAGCAGCGTGGCCCACGGCCGCAGCTGATCCATCGGATCGCCCACGATCAATAATGATGTGGCCTTGACCGCCGCAAGGAGAACGGGGACGACCAACGGAAACAGGAGAAGCGGTAGGAGCGTCTGCCGCGCGCGCGTCTGCGCCGTCATCGCAGCGTAGAGGGTGCCCGGGGCGGAGAGCCCGGCCGTACCGAGGAGGATGACGCCCACGAGCGACCCAAGGCGGAGGGTCCCGGCGTCGTAGAGCACGACCATGACCGGCACGAGTGCGGCCCCGAGCAGCGCCAGTTGGGCCCAGTTCGCGATCGCCTTGGCGTAGTAGAGCGCTCGCGCGCTCGCCGGGAGAAGGAGCAGGCCCTCGAGCGCTTGCTCTTCCATTTCTCGTTCGAAGCTCTCGGCCAAGGAAAGCGTGGAAGTGAGGAGGAGCGCCAGCCAGAGGAACCCGCCCGCGTGCTGTTGCAGCGCGAGCGAGTCCGGACCAATCGCGAAGCTGAAGAGCAGAAGGGTCGCCGCGCCGAAGGCGAAGATGGCTACGATCTGGATCCGGCCTCGCCACTGGAGCAGGAGGTCCTTGCGAAGGGCGACGATGAGATCTCTCAAGCTCCCTCCGCGAACCCCGCGCCGTCGGCGCCTGCGGGCTCCGGCATGTCCGCCGTCGCTCCGGCGAACACGAGGCGACCCGCCTCGAGGACCAAGCCACGCTCGCAGAGCGCGCGGCCGCGGGTCAATAGGTGAGTGGCCATGAGCACGGTGGCTCCTTGATCGCGTAGCCGCCGCAGCACGCGGTCGACCAGCGCGAACCCGGGCGGATCGAGGTGGCCGTACGGTTCGTCCAGCAGCACGACGCGCGCCTTCTGCTGGAGGACGCGCGCGAGAGCCAGGCGCTGGCGCATGCCGGCGGAGAACGTTTGCACGGGGTCGTCGCCGCGGTCGGCCAGTCCGACTTCCTCCAGACGGGCCAGGAGCGCCTCACGTCGTGGATCTCCACCGAGGAAGCGTGCGGAGACCGCGAGGTTCTCCAGCGCGGTGAGCGGCTCGTAGAGGTGCGTGCGATGGCCGAGGAGCGCGATGCTCTTGCGGGCCCGCTCTCGCTCTCGCCGCACGTCGAGGTCGAGGATTCGTACTGTTCCGCGGTCGGCGCGAATGGCCGTGGCAAGGACGCGCAGCAGAGTGGATTTGCCCGACCCGTTGCGGCCGGTGACCATCACGAGCGCGCCCTCGAGCACCTCGAAGCCGACGTCTATCAGAGCCCAGCGGCGCCCGTAGCGCCGGCAGAGGCCGGTTGCGGCGACGGCGATCATCCGCGCATGCTAGGCGCGGCGGACGGCCCCGCGCCATCTTGTGCATCCTGTCGTTGGCCAAAACTGATCCGAGACGCGAACCGCAGGAAGTCCATCATGGCCCGGTTTTACCCCGCCCGCTCGCGGACAACATTTGTAGCCAGGACGACCGCCATCGACCTGCGTTCCGCTAGGGACGCTACGCCGGGGGGGCTGACATTCACTGGCGCGAAGGCGCCGACGATCTATTCGCGCACCCCTGCTTCCTCGGCGATTTTCTTCCGCTCCTCGCGCTTGTGCCCTGCCGCCGCGCGCCTACGCGGAGCAGCGTTGGCAACGAACCGCACGTCCACCCTGGCGCCAAGCGCTCGAGCGACGCGCGACAGGAAATCGAGCCGGGGGACAACCTGGCCGCTTTCAAGCCGCGCGATCGATGGCTGTCCCGTGCCCAATCGATCCGCTAGCTCCTTCTGCGTCACGTTGAGTCCTTCGCGCAGCTGCCGCACGCGACGCGCGACCTCCAGCCGCTCCAGTTCACCTCGCACCTGCGCGGCGTACTTAGGATCCGCCGCCATCCGCTCCTGGGCGTCCGCCACGGCATCGCCCGCGACGATAGCTCGCCTGCCTGCCTGCTTGTTCTTTTTCACTTGTCCCTCGTCACTAGTCGTTGGTTCGTTGGTTTGGGTCGTTGGTCGGTTTGGTCGTTGGTGCTGTGTGCCCCCTCAAGGGCGCTTGCCGGTGAGTTCCGCGAACCTCCGTTCTGCTGTCTCGATCTCACCCCGAGGAGCCTTCTGCGACTGCTTCTGGTACGCGTGAAGAAGAACTATTTGCGGGCCGCTAATCACGACGTAGAAGATCCGCTGCGCGTCGAGCTTCAGCTCCCAGAGCTTGCCCTTGATCTGCCGAGCGTTCACTTCGCCGTCGATCCCGTGCTTGCTGATGTGAAGCACCGCCGCGTCCACCTTCGCGCGCGCGGCACGGTTCAAAGCCTCGATGTATTTCCGGACTGGCTGCGCGCCCGACGCCGAAGTGAAGTAGCTGATAAGCATGGCCGCCTAACATACCCCATGCGTGATATACCTGTCAAGTGATATTGCCGTATCGGTTGAACGGAATCGCCCGGTCGATGGACCTGGCGGGCGACTCGAGGGGCCGTCGACCACGAGGCGGAACCGGCCCTTCGCGTCCCCACCGATGTGGAACTCGAACCCATCTGGCCTGGCCTTGACGACCATCCTGGCTACAAATTCCATCCGCACGTGGACGGTGTAAGACTCGACCCGTGATCGATCTTCTTCGGTTCGTTTCCGGGCTGGCTGCGGATCTCGTTCGCCGTCGCATTGAACTGGTTGCGGAGAATGCGCTTCTTCGACAGCAGCTCATCGCCGCGGAGCGGAAGGTTGCCGGCCGCGTCCGCTGGACGCCCTGGCAGCGCTTCAAGATTGTTCTCGCCGCGCGAGTTGCGCCAGCTTGGCGTGAAGCAACCCTGCTCATCCAGCCCGCGACCGTTCTCCGCTGGCATCGCGCAGGATTCCGCGCGTTCTGGCGACGTCGCTCTCGGCGATCCGGTCGACCACCGACGAAGCGGGTCGCGCTCATCCGCGAGATGGCGGGGCGCAACCCACGCTGGGGAGCCGAGCGCATCCGTGGTGAGCTGCTCAAGCTGGGCATCCACGTCTGCAAGCGAACGATTCAGAGGTACATGCGCGGCTCTCGACCCCGAGGCGACGGGCAGAGCTGGTCGACGTTCCCCCGGGAAGTGCGCCAGGCAAAGCCTGGGAGAGGAGGATGAGATGTAACTGAAACCTCTCGATGGAACCCAGCAGGTAGCACTCCTGCCCGGCAAAGGCTGGCAACCGGCCGGAACCGAGTGTTGCGTGGTTCGGGGGTGA
>WNFF01005507.1_pt1 | contig 25453 bp, 22 predicted proteins | sample 5400441 | NCBI WGS metagenome assembly WNFF01 (sample SAMN13153345, study PRJNA577476) | soil metagenome | isolation source: 120 cm saprolite under Douglas fir tree site 2 hole 3 replicate 1 | place: USA:California | collected 2015-04-18
TCCGAGATCGAAGGCGAGGGTGCCGCCGTCTTCCGAGGAGCGCGCGGACGCCCTCGAGGAAGCCATGATGAAGGAGCTCGCCAAGCCGGCGGTGCGGCGCGGCGCCGGGGTCCTCTTCGGGGGCTTCACGCCGGGCGGCTTGCCGCTCGACCTTGCCGCGCTCGCCCCGATGCCGCCCCGACCCACGATCGTCGATTTCTTCAAATTGCGCTTTATGCCGCATACGGTGACTCACATGCTGCAGAGCGCGAACGATGCGCAGAAGAAAGGCGAGTCCGAGGAGACGGTGCTCGCCTGCCTGCTGCACGATATCGCGGTGAATCTCATCAAGGTGGATCACGGCTGGTGGGCGGCGCAGATGGTCGAGCCCTATGTGTCCGAAAAGGTGAGCTGGGCGATCCGCCATCACCAGGCGCTGCGCTTCTTTCCGGATCCTTCGGTGGGATACGGGTATCCGGAACGATACCTGCAGATTTTCGGCGAAGGCTACGTGCCGGAGCCTTACATCAAGGCGGCGTACGAGCAGGCGCGCAAGCACAAGTGGTACATGGAGGCGCGCATGATCACCGTGCACGACCTCTACGCTTTCGAACCCGGGGTAAATCCGACGCTGGAGCCCTTTATCGACGTGATCGGCCGCCGCTTCAAGCAGCCGAAAGAAGGGCTGGGATTCGACGGCAGCCCGGTCGCCCATATGTGGCGCTCGTTGATCTATCCAGACAACCCGCTGTGAAAAAAGCGGCCAAGGAAGAAAAGAAGCGCTATTGCAGCGCGGGTAGTCACTGGACGACGAGCGAGTTCCTGAAGATCGGACCCGTCAGGTTCATCTGCGTCGCGTGTAACAAAAGGAGAAGGGCCGAGATGCGCAACCTGCCCGGCAACAAGTTGCTGGCCGCGGGCGGAGGTCCGAAGCAGTAGCTCGGCCGGCGCAGCCTATTCGGGCTCGAGCCCGATCGCCTTGGCCAGGCTTCCCACGGCGTCGATATCGCGCCTCAAATGCGCAGCGAGCTCGTCCGGCGTGCTCGCGACGATGGTCAGTCCCAGGTCGTCGCTGATCTTCGCGACGGCGTCGGCTGCCTTCAGCGAAGCGCGCACCTCGTTGCTCAGGCGCTCGATGATCGGAGGCGGCAGTCCCGCCGGGCCGAAGAAAGCCCACCACGCGATGAAGCTCTTGAAACCCGGTAACACTTCGGCGACCGTAGGAATCTCGGGCATACGGCTGCTCCGCCGTCCGTCCACGATCGCGAGCGGCTTCACCTTGGGCAGGTAAGGGGCGAGAAAAAGATAGGTGGGAAAGTAGATCGCCACGCGCCCGCTGACCCAATCGTTGATCATCTGTGAAAAATTGGCCTGTGCATAGGGAACGTGGAGCAGATCGATCCCCGCGTAGAGCTTGAGGGACTCCCCGGCCAGATGAAACACCGACCCGGCCCCGCTCGATGCGTACTCCAGCTTGCCGGGGTTGCGCTTCGCGTAGTCGATCAGCTCTTGCAGGGAGTTCACCGGCACCGCGGCGTTCACCGCAACGTAACTCGGCGCGCTGACCGCGAGACTGATCGGCACGAAATCCTTGAGCACGTCGAAGGCGAGGTTCTTGAAAAGGAAGCGCGCGTTGACGAAAGTGCCGGAGGTTCCGTAGGTGATCGTGTATCCGTCGGGGCCCGCCCTGGCAAGGGCCTGCGCGGCGAGCGCGCCGCGCGCGGCGGTTTTCACCTCGACAATCACCGGCTGGCCGAGGCTCGCGGACATCTTCGCCGCCATCACCCGCAGCGCTGCGTCGCCGCTCGAGCCCGGTGAAGCGGTGCTGACTATGAGTATCGGCTTCGTGGGGTAAGCCTGAGGCCACGCGGCGGTGGCGGCGAGCACCCAAGCGGCTGCGGCCGCAACGCGGCAGGCACCCATCAGATTTTCTTGTCGTCTGAGCCCGGCAGCAGGCTGTCCTTCAGGTGATAGCGGAACATGGTCTTGCCGCGCAGCTTGTAGAGGTAGTCGATGATGTCCTCGTTCGACATGAACTTGGACATGTCGTAGCTCTCACGGTGCACCAGGTCCTTCAAATCGCGTCTCACGCCGGGCTTGCGCTCGATGTCGGCGAAGCCGACCGAGATGATGAGATATACGTCGATCAGGTCGGGCACGCCGAGCACGCGCTTCAGCGGCTCCTGGACGTGGACCGTTCCCCAGTGCGAGCCCAGGCCGAGGGACGCGATCGCGAGCTGCATGTGCGTGCAGGTGTTCGCCAGTCCGTCGGTGAAGTGGCTTGCGTGCCGCCCGAAGGTGAAGGCGGCGTTCACCGTCGCCCATTGCCTGCGGCCGTCGCCGAGCACGACGATCACAACGGGCGCTTCGTGCCAGGGACGGCGCTGCTGCCCGCCGGTGCTGTTCCTGATCTTCTGCCACTCGTCTTTGAGGTCATCCCCCTTCACCTGGAACGCGGGATGGCGCAGCTCGAAGGGCCGCATCTGCTCCATCCAGAAGCAGAACTCCTGGTTGGTGTCCTGGAAGGCGTCGTAGAGGTCTTTTTTCTTCTTCGAGTCTTTGACCACGAGGTACTCCCACGGCTGGCCGTTCGCGCCGGACATCGCCCAGCGGCCCGCCTCGAGGATCTTCTCGAGGTACTCGTCGGGGATCGGATCGGGCTTGATGCGGCGCACGCTCATGCGCGTGGTCATGATGCGGTAAAGAACGTCGTAGTCGGATTCGGTCTTCGTGTCACCATCCGCCATGATCGAGCTCCCTCGGGGATCTTGCGCGACTATAGCAGTGCTTCCGCGCACCTGCGACGGGGGATCGCAGGCCCTCGAAGGCCTAGAAGATGAAGCTCAGTCCTAGGAACGGGCCGCTTACATGGACGTGGGCGGCTGAGTCTTCCCCGTTTTGCTTTGACGGGTTGTAGTACATAGTGGAATATCCCATCCGCAATGCAATATTCTTGGCGGGTCGATAGCGAAAGGCGACCTCTGGGTACCAGAACGATTCGTTGGAAAAAGGCCAGAAGTGAAGTAGTTGCAGCCGCCCTTCGAGGGCCACTTCGTTCGTGATGTTCCAGCGCGGGCCCGCGCCCAGCGTCACCCCGCTCAACTCGTACTTCGCGGAAGGAACGGCGCTGACCGCCACACGGCTCTGGGATAGCAGGTTGAGTTCGGTGTATCCCAGGCCTGCCGCCCATTCCAGTTCGAGCGAGGATACCGGTCCCCAGAAGCGTTGAGAGCCGGTGAGGGTTAAATGCCCGTAGCGCAGCTCGGCGTGATTCTGAATCTCCTGCGGACCCCGATTACTGTTCCCACCTTGTGAAACGATCTCGTTGGATCCCAGCGACTGGTCGCTCCGCCCGGTACCGCGCGCATATTCAAGTTCCACCCCCCAATTGCGTGATTTTGGTGCGGTTTCGAACCCCTGCGGATACCAGGAGAGGCGGACCGAGGGAATCGTGGTGCTCGCATCCTTGATCTCTATGGGTTTCAGGGTCGGAGGGGGAGGCGGAGAAGGCAGGTGCGTGCAAGCGCCCAGCCCGCACGCGGCTATAAAGATCATCGCGGCCGCTTTGATCGGGAACGTCGAAAGCTTCTTCATCATTCCTCACTGTCCACCACGAAGAGTTTTAAAAATGAACGCTCGCGCCCACGAAGAGTCCTCGCCCGCTCAAGTCAAGATCTCCGAAGGTCTGGCCCGTTCTGGGCGCACTATCGTTGGCTCTAAGGGAGATTTTGGGGGCATGGACATAGTGGTATTCGGCTTTCAAGCTGATTCGATCCATTCGATACTGTAGTCCAGTCGCAAGCTGCAGCGAAGCACCGCTGGCTCGTTCCTCGACTGCACCCGATAAGCCGGCCTGAGTGTAGCCACCACCTGCGGCCCCGAAAATTTGGAAACCTTCCGTCACAGTAAAGTATTTTTTGATCATGACGAACAGATGGCTGATTGTCAGCTTTCCATCCGCCCGAGTGGTGAACGCTCCGGTGTGCGGATCGATGAGCGAGGCCGTATAGCGGGGCTCCGTATGCAGGAATTCACCTCCAAGGCTGTATCCCCAAGGGGTCCTGCGTTCATATTCCAGTCCCGCGACGGCCGACGACGACTGCATCTCGATCGGAAAACTATGAACCGCGAATCCTGTCCCGAAAATGCAGAAGAGGATACAGACCTCGTCTCCATACATTTTCAGATCCTGTCTCTTCGCCGACAACGCATACGACCCGAACTTCGGGGTGACCGAGTTTTTGCTTTCGAGCGCCGCAGGCCAGGCGCTCCGTGGTTCGCGGGTGGCGTCGGAGGATCCAATATCTCCTGAGGGCTCCGTCGGCGCAGCCCGCACGATGGAAGTAATTACCACGCCGACGATTGCCGAGACGAGCATCACCAGAGGCCTTTTCATCCATTCCTCCGCAGCAAAAGGGATTGCGTCTGTGCAGCTCTGCGCACAGCCTCCGCAAACAGGTCACTTCATGCAACCAAAGCAGGAAAAGTGGCCTACAATTGCCGGCAAAGTATTATTTTTCGGTACTTCAGGCGTGTCCCAAGCCGCTCTACTCGTTGACGTCGTCAAGCGAACGCTGCGCCACAAAGGTTTGACCTACCGCTATGTGGCGAAGGGTTTGAAGCTCTCCGAGTCCTCGGTGAAGCGGATGTTCGCGCGCCGCAACCTCAGCCTCGCCCGGCTCGAGCGGATTTGCGCACTGATGAATCACGGAATTGAGCGAAAAACAGGAGCGCGAGCTGGTGGGCAATCCCAAGCTGCTTCTGGTCGGGATGCTGGCCGTGAGCCACTGGACGGCGGCCGAGATACTGGAGACCTACCGGTTTTCGCAGTCCGAGCTCGTCGGCCTGCTCGCCAGGCTCGATCGCCTGAGGATCATCGATCTGCTGCCCGAAAACCGCATCAAGGTGCGGTTGCCTCAGAATTTCAACTGGCGTAAAGGCGGACCGATCCAGCGCTTCTTCGAGGAGCGCGTGCAACGGCAGTTTTTTGAATCCTCGTTTCTGCGGGCGGGCGAGCTGCGCCTCACGGTGCATGGGAGCCTGTCCGAGAAATCGAACGGATTGCTGCAGCAGCACATGCGCAAGCTCGCGGAGGAGTTCGACATATTCGCCGAGCAAGACAAGCGCCTCGCGCACGAGATGCGGGAAGGCACGAGCCTGGTCATGGCGATCCGGCCCTGGGAGTTGTCCATGTTCGGAGAACTCCGAAGGAGCAAGGGGCAGAAGAGTGCCGCACCGATCAGGGCGGAGCGGCGAAGATCGGATCGGGGATAAGGGAAGAAACGGTCACGTTTCACGGAGCGGCGGGCGCTGGAAGAAAAACAGGCACCGCGCGCACGCGGTGCCCGTTTTCGGAAGGAAAGCCGGGGCCCGGGTTAGCCGGGCCCGGCAATCACCAGGGGTAGAAAACGGCGTTGAACTGCAACGAGTCCACGTGATCGCGCGCGACAAACTCGAGGCGCAGCTTCAGGTTCTTGTTGACGATGTATCCGGCTCCTATGCCGAACATGAGGCCGTCGTCGTCGCCGAAATCGTATCCCGCGCGGCCGATCAGCTCGACGTTCGGCGCGACCAAGTACCGCGCTACGCCTGTGGTCCAGGGCCCGCTGGCCTTCGCATTGCAAAAGGGCCCGGCGCACCCGGGCGCCTTCAATTTGCCGGTATCCATATAGCCGGCCTCGGCGTCGACATAGAAGTTCCGCGCTATTGCAGGGAAATTGTAGCCGCCGAAAACCTGGAAGCCCGTACTGTTATCCAAGCCGGAGACCATGTTCTGGCTCATCCCGGCGCCGAAGAAAAGTCTGCGCAGGTCGAAACCCTGGCCGGCTGCTGCGGAAGAAAACAGCATCGCAATGAGCGCAAGTGCCATCACACGAAGTAGCTTTGACATGTCGTTCCTCCTTTCAGACTCACCATAATCGCGCGCGAATGGTATTACAGGACCCGCTCGTCGCCATCCCTGTTTGGCGGCATAATCGTGAACTTTCGCACGGACAGGCCTTTGCTTCATCTCTCAAGGAGCGAAAACATGACGACGATAAGATCCTTGTACCTGGCGGTCGCAGGTGTTTCTCTCTTATTGGCGGCGTGCCAGGTCCCCCCGGGTGGCTCGCAGGGCGCCGGGTCGGACCCTCGCGTCGGTGGCAGCGACCTCGGCGGCGTCGTCACGAGCACGAACGGGCCTGAGGCCGGCGTCTGGGTGATCGCGGAAACAAGCGAGCTTCCGACGAAGCTCACCAAGATCGTGGTCACCGACGACCGCGGTCGTTATCTGATCCCCGAGCTTCCGAAGGCGCGCTACAGCGTATGGGTGCGCGGCTACGGCCTGGTCGATTCGCCCAAGACGCGGGCTGAGCCGGGGAGGGTCCTCGATCTGAACGCTGTCATCGCCCCGAGCGCGGCTGCGGCGGCGCAGTACTACCCGCCAATCTACTGGTATTCGATGCTCAAGGTTCCGGCGAAGGGAGAGTTTCCCGCGGGGCCGGTGAAAACCCAACCCGAGTGGGTGAACATCATCAAGACCAGCGGCTGCATGTCGTGCCACGCCCTCGGCACGCTGGGAACGCGCACGATTCCCAAGGACTTCGCCCATTTCAGGTCCTCGGCCGAGGCGTGGGGACGGCGTATCGCTTCGGGTCAGGCCATGACTCAGATGACCACCGTGCTCGGCCGGCTCGACGCGCCGCGGGCGCTCGCGCTGTGGGGCGATTGGACCGACCGTGTCGCTGCCGGCGAGCTGCCTTTCGCCAAGCCTGAGCGACCTCAAGGGCTCGAGCGCAACATCGTCCTCTCGCTGTGGGACTGGAGCACGCCCACGGGCTACATGCACGACCTCATTTCCACGGACCGGCGCAAACCCACCGTCAACGCCAACGGCAAACTCTACGGCGCGACCGAGGAGAGCACGGATTACTTCCCGGTGCTCGATCCGAACACGCATACCGCAAGCCAGGTGAAACATCCGGTGCGCGACCCGGGGACGCCGTCCTCGAAGACCGCTCCGATGGCCCCGTCTCCCTACTGGGGGTCCGAACCCATCTGGGACAGCCAGACGAGCATTCACAACCAGATGATGGACGAGAAGGGTCGGGTCTGGGCGACCGCTCGCGTGCGCCCTCCGGCCAATCCGGATTACTGCAAGAAGGGCGGGAGCCATCCGTCCGCCAGGGTGTTCCCGCTCGAGAACGCCAATCGGCATCTCTCCATGTACGATCCGGCGAGCGGCAAGTTCACGCTCGTCAGCACCTGCTTCCCAACGCACCACCTGATCTTTGCCGAGGACGCCAACCAGACGCTCTGGGCGAGCAACGGGGTCACCGGCCCGGGCGCCGTCGGCTGGCTGAACCGCAAGATGTTCGAGGAAACCGGCGATGAAATGAAATCGCAAGGCTGGACGCCGTTCATCCTGGACACCAACGGCAACGGCAAGCGGGATGAATGGGTGGAACCGAATCAGCCGGTCGATCCGGCGAAGGACAAGCGCGTGCAGGTGTCCATGTATAGCGTCGTCGTCAATCCGATCGACGGCTCGGTATGGGGAACGTCGATGGGATTCCCGGGCCACGTGGTCCGGGTCGCGCCCGGACCGGACCCGACGCACACCGCGATCACCGAGATCTACGAGCCGCCATTCCCGGGGTACGGGCCGCGCGGCGGCGACATCGGCCGCGACGGCGTGTTCTGGGCGTCCCTCGCAAGCGGACATCTCGGCAGGTTCGAGCGCAGCAAGTGCAAGGGGTCGCTCAACGGACCGAATGCGACCGGCAAGCACTGCCCCGAGGGCTGGACTCTCTACCGCTTCCCCGGACCGCAGTTCAGAGACGTCCAGGACGACGGCAGCGTCGAGGCGAGCTACTACACCTGGGTGGATTGGTTCGACACGTTTGGGCTCGGCCGGAACGTGCCGATCGCCTCGGGGAACATGAGCGATGCGTACTTCGCCCTGGTCGACGGCAAGTGGGTCACGCTGCGCGTTCCGTATCCCATGGGCTTTTACGCCAAGTGGTCGGAAGGGCGCATCGACGATCCGAACGCCGGGTGGAAGGGAAGGTCGCTGTGGGCGACGTACTCCACGCGGACGGTGTTCCACGTCGAAGGCGGCAAGGAGAACCGGCCCCGGGTCGTGAAATTCCAGCTCCGCCCGGATCCGCTCGCGAACTGACGGCGGCCCGGATTTCCTTGCGAACCGCCTATCGGGCCGCGATCGGCTCGCTTACTCTCGCGGCGGCGCTGCTCGTCTGCTGCATCGCCTCGGCAAGCGCCGAGCCGCGCTTTTCATTTGCGACTACACCGGGGAAGCTGCCCAAAGACGTGGTGCCCAGGCACTACGCGCTGCGCATCGTTCCGGCGACGACCTACGATCGCTTCGACGCCGAAGCGCTCATAGATATCGAAGTCGCCCGACCGGTGCCGGCGATCGTCGTCAATGCCGCCGAGCTGAGCTTCAAGTCGGTGAGGCTGCGCGCGAGCACGGGAGACGAAACGAGCCTTACGCCGAGCTTCGATCCCCGGCGCGAAACGGTCACGCTGACGCCCGCGGCCGCGCCGATTGCGCCCGGCAGCTATCGGCTCGGCATCGGCTACTCCGGGAAGATCGGAAAGCATCCCCAGGGCCTGTACCAGATAGCGTACAAGCAGCGCGAAGGAGGGCGGCTCGTGGAGAAGCTGATGCTGGCTACCCAGATGGAGCCGGTGCAGGCGCGCCGCCTCTTTCCGGGATGGGACGAGCCGGTGTTCCGCGCGAGCTTCGAGATCGTCGCGGTGATCGACGCGCCCTTGAACGCGGTCTCGAACATGCCGCAGTCCAAGGTCGAACTCCGGCCCGACGGCAAGAAGGAGGTGAGTTTTGCGAGATCGGTGCCGATGTCGACGTATCTGGTGGGGCTTTTCGTCGGAGAGATGGATCTCCTGGAAGACAGCGTCGATGGAATCCGGCTCGGGATCCATACCGTGAAAGGCAAGCGCGCGCGCGCGCGTTACGCGATGGAGGCGACCAAGGAGGTCCTGCGCTATTACAACGATTACTTCGGCGAAGCTTACCCCCTGGTCAAACTGGATCAGATTGCGCTCCCGGGGGGCATAGGTGGCGCGATGGAAAACTGGGGCGCGATCGCCTACAACGAAGGCCGCTTCCTGTACGACCCGGGCGAGGATTCGCTGCGCCAGCAGCAAGAGGCATACAGCATCATCGCGCACGAGATCGCGCACCAATGGTTCGGCAACCTCGTCACGATGGCTTGGTGGGACAACTTGTGGCTGAACGAGGGCTTCGCCTCGTGGATGGCGGGCAAGGCTTCGGAGCGCTTCAATCCGCGCTGGGGCGTGCAGCTGCGCTATGCGCTCTGGAAGGACCAGGCCCTGTCGGAGGACGCGCGCAGGACGACCCATCCGATCCAGACGCCGGTAGAGAACGACGTGCGCGCGATGGACGTCTTCGATTCCATCACCTACGCCAAGGGGGCCGCGGTCCTGCGCATGCTCGAGGGGTATCTCGGCGAAGACGTTTTTCGCGCCGGTGTGCGAGGCTATGTGCGCGCGCATCGCTTTTCCAATACGACCACGGCGGACTTCTGGCACCATCTGTCGGGAACATCGGGACAAGACATCGGCAAGCTGGTCGCGGGCTGGACCGAGCAGCCCGGATACCCGGTCGTGAAAGTCCTGCAGCGGTGCGAAAACGGCGCCGCCGTCGTGACGCTCGCCCAGGAGCGCTTCACCCTCAACGACCCCAAGGCGCCGGCGCTCACGTGGAATGTGCCGGTGATCCTCGCCGACGAGGCAGGCACGCGGCGCACGGTGCTTCTCGAGCGCGACCCGCAGAAGCTGCGTTTCGAACGCTGCGGCGCGATGCTCGCGAACGCCGGCGACACCGGGTACTACCGCAGCCAGTACGACAATGGGAACTTTCGCAGGCTCGTGCCCACTTTGAAAGGCCTTCCGGCCTCGGACCGACTGCGTCTGCTCTCGGACACCTTCGCGCTCGTGCAGGCGGGACGCATCGACGCGACGCGCTATCTCGCGCTCGTGGAGAACCTCGGCGCCGAGACCGACCGCACGATCTGGGACCATGTGACCGGTGCGCTGCGCTTTCTGCGCGAGCTGATCGATTCGCCGGGCGACCAGGCCGTGTTCGATCGCTACGTCGCGCGGCTGCTGGAGACGCCGTTTGCGAGCGTCGGCTGGGACCCGCGGCCGGGCGAACCCGCCGACGCCGCGTTGCTGCGCAGATCGCTGATCGAGGCGCTCGGCAGGGCGGGGCACGAAGCGGTCGTGGGAGAGGCGCAGTCCCGTTTTGCCGCGCGCGCGGAGAGGCCGATCGATCCGGCGATCCGGCCCGCGGTGCTGAACGTCGTCGGCCGCTACGCCGACCAGCCGACGTTCGAGACCCTGCTCGAGCGCATGCGCAGCGCCACCGACATGACCGACAAGTGGGAGGTGCAATCGGCGCTACGACAGGTGCGGGACCCGAGGTTGCTGCGGCGGCTGATGGAGCTGATGCTGACCGATGAGCTGCCGCCGAGCGATGCGGTTTTCAATCTCACTCGCATCGGCGATGACAGCGGGCGGGTCGAGCTCGGCTGGCGGTTCGTGCTGGAACATCTTCCAGCGATCCTGGCCAAGGCCTCGCCGCGCGGACGCCCTTACGTTCTGCCCGACGCCGCCTTGGCCTTTACCGATGCGGCGCGCGCAGACGAACTGATGGCGCTGACCAGGGCCCACCTCGATGCCACCGCCCTGTATCAGGCCGAGAAGACCGCCGACTGGATCCGCTTGAAAGCTTCAGTCAAGACACGCGAAGCGCGCCGTGCGATAGGCTGGGCGGAGGCGCGCCTGCGCCCGGAGCAGGCCGGAAGTCGTGAGATTCCACCTGCGCTCGCGCAGTGAGGAAGCCGCTCTCTCCGAAGCGGAGAGAGCGGGCGTGCGAAGGAGAACTAGTTCGCGGCGAAGCAGTAGAACAATCCGTTGCCGCCTGTGCCCTGCAGCGCCGCCTGGCTGCAGCCGGGTACGCCTTCCTTGGTCGGGCGCGACAGGTGCGATGAATTCCAAGACCTGGACGCGTCGTCATCGCGCAAGCCCTGGCGGTCGTGGTGCCCGAGCATCGCGGCTCCGGCGCCGCTGGTGGTCCAGTTGCTGCAGGTCGAATCCCCGCTCGACGTGATCGCCCGGCCATCGGGCGTGGAACCGGTCAGCATGTCGTGCATGTTCGGTTTTTCGGTGCGGCCGTTGACCATCTCGCCTTTTTCGTTCAGCGCGGTTTCCTTGGTGAGATTGTTCGCGCCGTGGAGCTGGTCGACGTTGCTCGCGACTACGACGCCTTTCGCGTTCTGCCACGGGCCGCGTCCGATGCGGTCGCGGGCGTTCACGCCCGGATACCCGGGAGTGCCCGTGGTGCTGAGGTAGGCGTGCCAGGTGCGGCCGCCGGCTCCCACGGCTTTCGCGAGCGACTGGCAAACCTGGTCGGCGCCCGTCAGGCCGCCCAAGTCGGCTCCCTGTCCCGAGCCGGCGCTGGTCACGAAAAACGACATGCCGCCCTGCTGCGATTGCATGCCTCCGCACGAGCCCAGCGCCAGCCCAACGGCCGCCACCAGGGAAATGCGCGTAGTTATCCTCATTTCATTCCTCCTTTGATCGGGAGCGTCTACTTTTCTGCGCTTTCGCGGGACTGCATCTGCTCCATGGCGTTGCCGATCTTCTGCTGGGCCTGCTCCATGGTCTTCTTGCCCTGCTCGATTTCTTGCTTCTTGAGCGCGGCCGCCGTGGCCGCAGTGCTCGCGGTCTCGACTCCGCAGCCGGCGAGCGCTGCTGCCGCAATCAGAAAAATAAATCGTTTCATGGTATCTCCTTCCGTGATGGGGAGCCTGGATAGGATAGCACCGCGGCGGCTCGAAACTAACCGAGTTTCGCCGCCACCGCCCTTGCGAATTCCCCGGTGCTGAGCTTCCCCCCGAGATCCGCGGTGCGCGTCGCGGGGTCATTCAGGGTTGCGTCGACGGCCGCGTCGATATTTCGCGCGGCGGCGGCGAAGGCGTCGTTTCCGCGGCGCGCGGCGATCCATTCGAGCAGCATGGCTGCGGAGAGGATGAGCGAGGTGGGATTCGCCTTGTCTTTACCTGCAAGGTCCGGAGCCGAGCCGTGCTGGGCCTGGGCGAGGCAGTGGGCGTCGCCGGCGTTGATCGAGCCGCCGAGACCCAGGCCGCCTGAAAGCTCGGACGCTTCGTCCGACAGGATGTCGCCGTACATGTTCTCGGCGACGATCACGTCGAAGCGCATCGGGTCGCGGAGCAATAGCGCGGCCATGGCGTCCACGATCACTTCCTCGAGCTGCACGCGGGGAAAATCCCGCGCGACCTTGCGCACCTCGCGCAGCCATAAACCATCCGAGATCCTGAAGACATTGGCCTTGTGTACCGAGGTGACTTTGCTGCGGCGGGTCGTCGCCGCTTCGAAAGCGCGGCGCGCGATGCGCTGGCAGCACTTCGCCGTGACGCGGCGCACCGCGAGCGCCATGTCCTCGGTGGGCATGAACTCTCCGATCCCCGTGTGCATGTTGCGGTCGGCATAGAAGCCCTCGGTGTTTTCGCGGTAGATCACGAGGTCGACGGGTTTCCCGGTGAGCCCGACGCCCATGCGCGATCTTGCCGGGCGGATATTGGCGTAGAGGTCGAGCTTGGTCCGGAATTCCGCAGAGGGGTTGATGCCGCCCTTGTCGCGCGGCGGGTACTCGTAAGTCGAGAGCGGACCGAGGATCACGCCGTCCGATGAGCGTGCCGCTTCGAGCGCACGCGGCGGAAGCGTCGTGCCTTCCTTCTTCAGGGCGGGAAGGCCGATTTCCTCGTGCTGCCACTGGAGTTCCAGCTTGAACAAGGCATTGGCGCGCTCGAGAACGGTGAGCGTCGCCGCGGTGATCTCGGGCCCGATGCCGTCGCCGGGAAGGACAAGGATCTTCATTGCGCGGGAATCTTCGCGTCCTTGACTAGTTTCGCATACAGCCGTAAATCGCTCTTGATCAGCGCGGCGAGGTCCTCCGGGCTGCCTGTCACGATTTCGTTGCCTCCCTGGGTGACCAGGCGCTCGCGCACGTCGGCCGCGCGCATCGCCCTGACGATCTCCAGGTTGAGGCGATCGACGATTGCCCTGGACGTTCCGGCCGGCGCGAGCACGCCCTGCCACTGCGAGATGTCGAAGTCCCTGATGCCCGCCTCCCGCATGGCCGGCACCTCGGGAAGGGCCGAGGCGCGTTTCGCGCTCGACACTGCGAATGCACGCAACTTTCCGGCGCGGATTTGCGGAACCGAGGTGATGACGGTGTCGAACATGAAAGTGAGCTGGCCGCCCAGCAGGTCGGCGAGCGCGGGCGCGCTGCCCTTGTAGGGCACATGCGTGAGCTGGGTATGGGTCGCGAGCGCGAGCAGCTCCCCGGCGAGATGGTTGCCGCCGCCAACCCCGGTGGACCCGTAGGAAACCGCGCCCGGCTTCGCGCGGGCCGCCTCGACCAGGTCGGCGATGCTCCTGATCTGCGAGCTGGCCAGGGTCACCAGCACATACTGGTATACGACGCACTGCGCGACTGGGGCGAAGTCCTTGACCGGGTCGTAGGGAACCTTGGCGTAGAGAACCGGGTTCACCGTGATCGGGCCGTTCGCCGTCGCGAGCAGCGTGTAGCCGTCGGGCGCCGCTTTGGCGACGAAGTCCGTACCGATGCCGCCGTTCGCCCCGGCGCGGTTTTCGACGATGAAGGGCTGTCTGAAGGCATCGCCGAGTTTCTGGGCGAGGGTGCGGCCAAAAATATCGGCGTTGCCGCCGGCGACGTAGGGAACCACGAGATGCACGGGCTTGGCGGGGTAGTCCTGGGCCTGCACCGCCGCGGACAGCATGAGCGCCAGAAGCGCTGCGAAGCGGATCTTCATGGATCTTGCTCGCGGAAATGGCGGGGCTACAGGCTATCATATGCGGCATGATCGATTGGCGTTCCCTCGGCGCCGCGCTCGCGGCGGGCTCCATGCTCTTCTGGGTCGCGCGCGACGCCGCGGCCCAGTCTTATCCGCAACGTCCCGTCCGCCTCATCGTCCCGGCGCCCGCGGGCGGACCCACGGACGTTCCAGCGCGCCTTATCGCCGACGGATTGTCCGGCTTGTTCGGCCAGCGCTTCGTGGTCGAGAACCGCGTGGGCGCCGGCGGCCTGGTGGCGGGCGAATTCGTCGCGCGCTCCGAGCCCAACGGCTATACGCTGCTCTACGCAAATACGAGCGTGCTCGCGGTCAATCCCGCCCTCCAGGGGGCGAATATGCCTTACGACCCGGCGACGGCGTTCGCGCCGATCGGTTTCGTCTCCAATTCGCCGCAGCTCCTCGTGGCGAATCCGAAGATGCCCTATCGGTCCGTGCAGGAGCTCGTGGCGTGGGCGAAAAGCAACCCGGGCAAACTCAACTTCGCCACCGCAGGGGTCGGGACGCTGCCGCACCTTACCTACGAGCTGTTCAGGATGGAAACCGGGATCGCCGCGCTCAACGTCCCTTACGCGGGCGGAGCGCCTGCGCTCACCGCGGTGATCGCTGGACAGGCGGACGTTCTTTTTGACTTGGTGCGCACCCGGGTCAAGAGCGGCGAGGTGCGCGCCCTGGCCATCACCGGCACGAGCCGCGACGCGGAGCTTCCCGCCATTCCGACGCTCGCCGAGAGCGGTTATCCCGCCGTGACTTCGACCTCCGGCACGGGAATAGTCGCTCCCGCGGGAATTCCCGGGGAGATCGTCGCGTTGCTCAATTCGAAGCTGAACGAGCTGATCGAGCGCCCGGAAACTCAAGGCAAGATGAAGTCCTTCGGCCTCGTCCCGAAGAGTGGCCCGCCGGAGGAATTCGGCGCGTGGGCGGCCCAGGAACGGCAGCGATGGACGCGCGTCGTGAAGCAATCCGGCGCGAAGGCGGAATGATGGCGCGCCTCGCCGCAGCGTTCGGTTCCTCCCACAGCGTCATGCTCGCCGCCGAGCTGCAGGACTGGATCGCCGAGGACGCTATCACCGGGCGTTTCAACGAAGTTCAGGACGCGATGAAACGCCTCAAGTCCGAGATCGCCTCGGCCAAGCTCGACGTTCTGATCATCGTCGGGGACGACCAGCACGAGCTGTTCCAGGATCTGCACATGCCGTCGATGGCTATTTACTACGGCGAGAGCATCCGCAATGCCGGCCGGGCCCACGCCAAGCGCTTCAGCTGGCCGGAAGAGTGGTACAACCGCGCGCAGATGCGCCGCTTCGAAGAGGACGGAGACATCGACTATCCCTGCCACCGGCCGCTCGCGCTTGCGCTCATCGAGGGCCTGATCGAGCGCGAGTTCGACGTTGCGGCGGTCGCGGGGCTCGGCGACGACGAGCACGAGGGCCACGCCTATTCCTTCGTGCACCGCTGGTACCTCAAAGGCAACGGCGCGCGGATGCTGCCGGTCGTCCCGATTTTCCTCAATACCTACAATCCGCCCAATCCGCCGCTGCCGAAACGCTGCGTGCGGCTCGGAAGAACGCTGAAGGAACTGATCGAAAGCTATCCGGAGGATCTGCGCGTCGGCCTGGTCGCCTCCGGCGGTCTCAGCCACTTCGTCGTCGAAGAAGATCTGGACCGAGCGATCATCGAGGCGCTGCGGAGGAAGGACCTGGATTTTCTCGCCGGCCTCGATCCTCGGCGGCTGAAGGCAGGGAGCTCCGAGATCCGGAACTGGATCGTGGTGGCGAGCGCCGCCACCGGCCTCGACCTGACCTGGATTTCCTACACGCCTTCGTATCGCACACCGGCCGGAACGGGCATCGGACTCGCCTTCGCCAGATGGGGGTGAGCGCGCAGCCGCCGTTCCGCGCCGACCAGGTCGGGAGCCTGTTGCGGGTTCCGGAGCTGCGCGCGGCTCACGAGGAGGCCTTGCAGGGACGCTTCGGCGCGGCGGCGCTGCGCGAGCTGCAGGACCGCTGCATCCGGGAGATCATCCGATATCAGGAATCGGTGGGGCTGCACGCGATCACCGACGGGGAGTACCGGCGCAGCTCGTTTCACGCCGATTTCATAGAGAAACTCGACGGAGCAAAGGCCACCGGGCGCCTGGCCGTGGAAGATACAGTGAGCGGCGTGGACGAGAGGAGAACGGTGACCGGCAAGCGTTTTGCGCCGCGCGCTTTCGCGATCGTCGGCAAGCTGCGCCACTCGCGGCCGATCGAGGTCGAAAACTTCAAGTTCGTGAAAGCGAACACGAAACGCACCGCCAAGCAGACGATGCCGTCGCCCACCATGCTGCTGCGCGGTGGCCGCTCGGCAGTGAGCTCCGAGGCCTACCCGGACCTGGAGGAGTTTTACGCCGACATCGCCCGCGTCTACCTGGAAGAGCTGAGGCAGCTCGGCGAGGCCGGTTGCCGCTATGTGCAGCTCGACGATACGAACTTCGCGTTTCTCTGCGATCCGAAGCTCGCCGAGTCCTTCCGCCGCGACGGGTACGACCCGGATGAAATGCCCGGGCGCTTTGCAAACCTGATCAATTCGGTCATCGCAGGCCGGCCCGCCGGGATGGTGGTCGGCGTCCACCTGTGCCGGGGCAATTCCGCGGGCCAATGGGCGGCCCAGGGCGGCTACGAGCCGGTAGCCGAGGTCCTTTTCAACAGGGTAGCCGTGGATGCGTACTTCCTGGAATACGACGACGAGCGCTCGGGCGGCTTCGAGCCGCTGCGTTTTCTCCCCAAGCGTTCGCAAAAGAGAATCGTGCTCGGACTGGTGAGCACCAAGGTGCCAGCGCTCGAATCGAAAGACGCGCTCAAGCGCCGAATCGAGGCGGCGGCGAAATATGTGCCGCTGGAAAATCTGTGCCTCAGCCCGCAGTGCGGGTTCGCGAGCACATTCCGCGGAAACCCGATCCCGGAAGCGGTGCAACGGCGCAAACTGGAGCGCGTGGTCGAAGTGGCGGAGGAGGTGTGGGGCAGCGCGCGATAGGGAATTTTGAAAGTGCATAGGCTGCAATGAGTTATTCGTCAAGCTTCAGGAAGCACATTCACTTGACGGAAAAATCCTCTCTATCAGCAAGCTGGAAGGAAAACTACCGATCCATGAGCACCGCGCGGCTTTACCTTGCGCCTCGCTCGTAGTAACGTTTACATCCCTCAGGGAGGTTACAAGAATAGAATTTCATGGCGGTCGAACGCCCAGGCGCCGCGGTGCCGCCGCGCCAACTTTCTTCCGGCGCGGAGGAGAGCGCGCGTCTTTCGGCCCTGCGCAGCTATTGCGTGCTCGAGACCGGGCGCGAAGCCCGCTTCGACGATCTTACCTGCCTCGCGTGCACCATCTGCGAGACGCCGGTATCGCTGATAAGCCTGGTCGACACCAACCGTCTGTTCTTCAAATCGGCGCACGGCATGGACGTCCGGGAAGTGCCCTACCCGGACTTCTTCTGCGGTCATGCCATTCGCCAGCGCGACATCTTCGTCGTCCCCGACGCAAACGAGGATCTGCGTTTCGCAAACCATCCGCTGGTGGCCGATTCGCCGCGCGTGCGCTTCTACGCCGGTGCGCCTCTCATCACGCCGCAGGGTTACAGGCTCGGGACGCTGTGCGTGATCGATTTCGTTCCCCGGCAGCTGCAACCGAAGCAGCTCGAGACGCTGCGCATCCTTGCGCGGCAGGTGATGTGCCAGCTGGAGCTGAATTTGCAGGCGATGCGCGATCCGCTCACCGGCTTGTACAATCGCCGCCAGCTCGAGGAAGGCCTGCACCGCGAAGTCCTGCGCGCGCGCCGCGTCGGAGGATCGGTCGGAGTCATGGCGATCGACGTGGATCATTTCAAGAGAGTCAACGACACGCTGGGCCACGAGGTGGGCGACTTCGCCTTGAGGGGGATTGCGGAGGAATTGTCCTCGTGCGTACGCGAGGAAGATATTGCCTGCCGGGCCGGCGGGGAGGAATTCGTCATCATCCTTCCCGGGGCGGGGAAGACGGCCTTGCGCGTGCGCGCCGAGGCCGTGCGCCGGACCATCGAGCAGGCGCAGATTCCGGCGGGGGATGGAATTCTCAAGCTGACCGTTTCGATAGGGCTTGCGACCTTCCCCACTTACGGCGATTCGGGGCAAGCCGTGTTGCGTGCCGCGGACGTGGCGCTCTACAAGGCCAAGGCGGCCGGGCGAAACCGGGTCACCCTGTGCACCCCGAACGTGGCGCGCAATTCGCCGGCCAACGTCGCTTGACTGCCTAGTTTCGAATCCCTGAGATCGTTCCGCCGCGGGTCATCGCCCCGCGGCTCTTGGGCGGGTTTTTGAGTCAATCCGGAGGCAGACCGATGAGTGTGGGTTTCAAGGGCCGGCGCGAGGATTTGAGGCTGGTCACGGGGCAGGGCAAATATACGTCGGACTGGAACCTTCCCGGACAGCTCTACGGCTCGTTCCTGCGCTCGGACCGGGCGCACGCGGAAATCGTCTCGATCGATACCGGCCCCGCGCTCGCGTCCCCCGGGGTGCTCGCCGTGCTGACCGGCGCCGATACGGCCAGGGCCGGGTTCAAGTCCACGCCGCAGCTCGCGCGCTACCCGGGCCGCGGCGGCGCGACCATCAAAGTTCCGCATCGCGACGGACTCGCCAACGGGCGCGTACGCTTTGTCGGCCAGGAGGTCGCGCTGGTGGTGGCGAAGACGGCGCTCGCCGCACAGGATGCCGCGGAGAAAATAGAGGTCGCTTACCGCGATCTCCCTGCCGCGGTCGACGCGGAGGCCGCGCTTGGAGCCGGCGCCGAGCAGCTCTATCCGGAGATTCCCGGCAACCTCTGCTTCGATTACGAATACGGCGACGAGGCCAAGACGAACGAAGCCTTTTCGCGGGCCGCGCACGTCACGCGCATCGTGCTCGACAGCCAGCGCATGGTCGGAAACCCGATGGAGCCCAAGGCCTGCCTCGCCGCGTACGACGCGGCTGCCGACAAGTACGACCTGTATGTGAGCTCGCAGGGCCTTTCGCTGATGCGCGGAAGCGCGAGCGGCATCACCGGCATTCCCGCGGAGAAAATCATGGTCCACGCCCAGGACGTGGGCGGCGGGTTCGGGATCCGCTCGGATGCCTATGCCGAATACTGCGTGGCGATGCTCGCCGCGAAGATGACCGGCAAGCCGGTGAAGTGGACGTCTTCGCGTTCCGAGACCTTCCTGTCCGACTACCACGGCCGCGCGGCGAAGCTGACTGGAGAGCTCGCGCTCGACAAGGACGGAAATTTCCTCGCGATCCGCATCCAGTGGATCGTGAATGCGGGCGCGTATCTCTCGACCCCGGGGCCGCTGATCAACACGCTCCCTCCCGGACTTCACGCGATCAATCTCTACCGCATCCCGGCGATGTACGGGCGGCACCGCCTGGCGCTAACCAATACGACGCCCACCACCGCTTACCGCGGCGCGGGCCGGCCCAACGTTTGCTACCTGGCCGAGCGCCTGGTGGAGGAGGCCGCGCGCGAGACGGGGATCGATCGGCTCGAGCTGCGCCGGCGCAATCTGATCCCGAAGGAGGCGTTTCCGTATCAGACGCCACACCCCCACTCGATATACGACAGCGGCGATCCGCACGGTCTGCTCGAGGAGGCGGTGAGGCAATCGGAGTGGAGCGCGTTCGGCCCGCGGCGAGCGCAATCGCAGCGCCGCGGAAAAATGCGCGGCATCGGCTGCGCCGTATTCATCGAGCCGGCAGGAGCGGGCGGGGCGCCTAAGGAGCAGGCGATGATCAAGTTCGGCGAATCCGGCAATGCGCTTCTCTATGTCCTCGCCGGCCCGTCCGGCCAGGGACACGAAACGGTGTACCCGGAGGTCGTCGGCGAAGCGCTCGGCATGGATCCGGAGAAAATCAGCCTCCGGGCGAGCGATCCGGACGGACCGCACCTGGTGGGCGAGGGCACGATCGGCTCGCGCTCGATGATGGCGCACGGCGGGGCGCTGCTGATCGCGGCGCGCGAGGCGGTTCGCAAAGGGACCGAGCTCGCGGCAAAAGATCTGGAGGTCGCGCCGAACGACCTGGAGTTCACGCAGGGGCGCTACCGCGTCAAAGGCACCGATCTCTCGATCGGATTCGAGGATCTCGCGAAGAAATACGGCGGCGCCCTCGACTCCGGCGGCGAGATCCCGCTGCCGCGCTCCTTTCCCAGCGGCGCGCACGTTGCCGAGGTCGAGATCGACCCCGAAACCGGCGTCGTCCAGATCCTGGACTACACCGCGGTGGACGATTGCGGCCGGATCATCAATCACGTCCTGCTCGACGGCCAGCTGCACGGCGGCATCGCGCAGGGAATCGGGCAGGTGATGGGCGAGCATGCGGTCTACGACCCGGCATCCGGCCAGCTTCTCACCGGCACGTTCATGGATTACGAAATACCCCGCGCAGACGGTATGCCGGATATCCGCCTTCACGACCGCTCGATCCCTTCGCCCGGCAATCCGCTGGGGGTGAAAGGCGCGGGCGAAGCGGGCACGACCGGCGCCGTGCCGGCCGTGGCGAACGCGGTGATCGACGCGCTGCGGCCGCTCGGCATCCATCACTTGGATTTTCCGTATACTCCGGATCATATCTGGCACGCAATCCGGGAGGCGAAGAGCAGGGCTTGAGTCGCGTCGGCTCAGGCGTTTTCGAGCAGGATGCGGATCACGTTCCGGGGATCGGTGATCATGCAGTCGTGCCCGGTCTTCAGCTCGTAGAACTTCCAATCCGGGCTGTCCCTCAAGCGAGCCGCGAACTGGTCGAAAGATCCGGTCGGCGGATTGGTGCAGTGGACGAAAGTGCGCGGCAGCTCGACGCCCCCGTTCCCGGTAAAGTGGATCGGTTGAGCAAAAGTGCGGTACGACTGGTGCATTTCGTGGCGCGCGACCCACGCGACATCCTGCGGATCGGTCACACCGAAAATCTTGAGCGGCAGCGGATCGACGAACCCGCCTATCTGGCCCTGATTGATGATTGCGCGGCGATCCGGATGCAGGTAGTCGAGCAGGCTAGCTGTGTCCGACCAGAACGACCTTGGCCAGCTCTTCGGCTTCGAGGAGATTGACGACGTCGGAGATGTGGGTGGCGAGGTCGATCGCCGGGTTTGCAAGATGCGCGCGTTCGCCGAGGCCGGTCAGAGTGGGCGTGTAGACCTCGTGTCCTGCCGCCCGCAGGGCCGGCACCACTTTCTTCCAGCACCAGCCGCCGTGCCACGCGCCGTGCACTAGCACGTAGGTGGATTTGCGCCGCGGGACTCGCGTGCGCGATGCCGGCTTGGCGCGGCGCGGCACGTCAGCGGGTGGGCTTAGCGGCCTGAGGGGTCGCGATCACGGCCGTGCCGGTGCGCAGGATCTCGGCGAGCACCCGGCCTTCGCTCGCCGAAGGCATCCGCGTCTCGAGCAGGTATGCGAGAGTGGGCGCGAGATCCACGACTTCGGCATAGTTCGCCGACGGCCCCGGCCGGATCCAGCGCGGACCGAAAAGCATCAGCGGCACGTTGGTGTCGTACGTGTAAGGCGACCCGTGCGTGGCGACGTTGCTGCCGAACATCGCGTAGGGCTTCTGCACCACGTAGAGATCGCCGCTCAATTGCCGGTGCCAGGCTCGCTGAACCAGTGTCGCCAGGCGTCCTCCGGGGAGCGCGCCGTTCTCCAGTTGCGTCCGGGTGTAGACCGCGGCGATCGCCGGGTTCTCGGTGAGAATGCGCGCCGCCGCCGCTTCGACTTCGGCGCGGTCGAGCGAATTCGCATCGATCAGCCTGGTGTCGAGATGGATGGTGGGATACGAAAGCTGCGTCGCGTAGGTTCCCGGCCCGAAGCGCGCGGCGAGACGCTCGTTGAGATCGGCCATCATCTTCCGGGAATCGATGCGCACGCCCGGAAGACCTTGAGACTGGGCGTACTCGGGGACGTTCAGAAAGCCGTGATCCGCCGTGAGCGCGATCAGCACGTTGTCGAGGCCGATCCGCTTCTCGAGGTAGCGGAAGAAACCCGCGAGCGAACGATCCAGATGCAGCATGTGGTCCTGCGATTCGCGGCTTTCCGGACCGAAGCTGTGGTTGACGTAGTCGTGCGTGGAGAGGCTTACGCCGAGAAGATCGGGCACGCCGGCGGGATTCCTGCCGAGATTTTCGCCCTCGATCGCGGCGCGCGCAAATTCGAGCGTCAGCTCGTCGCCGTAAGGCGTGCCCATGATGGAGCCGTAATACGCCGCATCGGGCTTGCCTCCGAGAGTCATCGGAATCCTGTTGCCCATGCCCCGGTAGTTCGGGAACCACCGCTGCCCGTCGGCGATCGAGCGCGCGTAGGCAGCCTCCGGCAGCGCGAGGGTCCAGGACTTTCCCAGCCAGCGATCCTGCGGCCGGCCCGCGTAGTAGCGCTCGCGCCACTGGGGGTGCTCCTTCATGTAGTAGGTCGTGCTCGCAAAGCGCCCGGTCTTGTCCATGTACATGTACGCGGTGCCGGTCTTTCCCGCGAGCAGGATCGCGCCGCGATCCTTGCCTGAGACGGCGAGGACTCTGGATTGGCCGCTCCTGTAGCGCAGCTCATCGCCCAGCGTGGTGACGCGCAGATTGGCGGGGGAGGTGCCGTCGAGCTTTTTCGTCTCCTCACCGATATAAATGTGAGCCGGGTCCCCGGTGCAATACACCGTCGCCAGCGTGTTGCGGTCGATCCATTCGTTGGCGATGATTCCGCTCTGGTAGGGGTAAGCTCCGGAGAGCACCGCCGCATGGCCCGGCGCGGTCAGAGTCACCGCATGGGCGTGGTGGGCGTTGCCGAACCAGGCGCCTCTCTGAAGCAGCAGATTGAAGCCGCCGGCGCCGTACTGGTCGCGGTATTTCAGGACCTGGTCCTGCGGCAAACCGTCCACCACGATCACTACGACGAGCTTGGGCGAGTTGCCGGCCGCGATTGCGGCCTGAACAAGGCACGCGAAGACGAGGATGAGTACGGCACGCGGGACCATGCGCGGGAAAGACGTTCTAGGCACCGATTTCCCGGCGCACGAGCGCGGCCCCCGAGGCGAGCGCCTTCAGCTTGCCCAGCGCAACCTCGCGCGCGAGCGGCACCATGCCGCAGTTGGTGCAGGGGTAGAGCTTCTCCGGAGGGACGAATTTCATCGCCGAGCGGATCGTCGCGGCGACCTGCTCGGGTTTCTCGACGGCGTTGTTCGCGACGTCGATGGCCCCGACCATGACGTCCTTGCCCTTGAGAAGCCCGAGCAGCTCGAGCGGGACGTGCGAGTTCGCGCACTCGAGCGAGACCTGGTCGATCTTCGATCGCGCGAGCAGGGGAAAGGTGGACTCGTACTGCCGCCACTCCGAACCGAGGGTTTTCTTCCAGTCGACGTTCGCCTTGATCCCGTACCCGTAGCAGATGTGCACCGCGGTCTTGCACTCGAGGCCCGCCGCCGCCGCTTCCAGCGCCTGGATGCCCCAGGCGGCGACTTCGTCCATGTAGACGTTGAAGGCCGGCTCGTCGAACTGAATGACGTCGGCGCCCGCCCGCTCGAGCTCGCGCGCCTCCTGGTTGAGGATCGCGGCGAACTCGCGCGCGAGCTTCTCGCGGCTGTGGTAGTGGCTGTCGTAGAGCGTGTCCACCATCGTCATGGGACCGGGGAGGGAGAGCTTGATCGGGCGCGTGGTCTGCCCTCGGAGAAAGCGCACGTCCTCGACGAACACCGGCTTGCCGCGCCCCACGGGTCCCACCACCACCGGCACGTCCGCGTCGTAGCGATTGCGGATGCGCACCGTGCGCTTGTGCTCGAAATCGACGCCCTTCAAGCTCTCGATGAACGTGGTGACGAAGTGCCTGCGTGTCTGCTCGCCGTCGGTGACGATATCGATGCCCGCGGCTTCCTGGTCGGCGAGCAGCAGGCGCATGGCGTCGCGCTTGCCTTCCTCCAGGAGTTCCCCTTCGAGGAGCCAGGGCGCCCAAAGCTTCCCGGGCTCGGCGAGCCAGCCCGGCTTGGGAAGGCTGCCCGCTATGGTGGTTTGCAGGATTGTCATTCTGAGGGCTCCGCCCGAAGAATCTGCTTCTCCAGTAGTTTTGAAAGCAGATCCTTCGCTTCGCTCAGGATGACTCGCTATTGGCGCGCAGCGAGGTTCCACGAGGCGAAGCCGCAGCCGACGTAAACCTCCGGGCAATTGCAGTAACCGATCAGCTCGAACCCGCGCCGGCCGGCGGCGCCGTGGGCGGCGACCCAGTTGCGGATTTCGGCCGCGCCGTTGCCGATGGTGGGCAGGCGCTCGTTGAGGAAATCGATCAAAGGGCGCTCGTCGCCTTTTTCGAAGTGGCGGATGCATTCCCTGTCGAACGGCTCGTCGATCTCTCCCATCGTGGGCTCTCCGATCGAGTGGGAGAGGCCCCCGGTGGCGAGGACCGCCACGCGGATGTCTTCCGGATAGGTGCGCACGGCTTCGGCGAGCATCGTTCCCCAATGCAGACAGCGCCGCACGCTCGGGTAGGGCGGCTCGAGGTCGTTGAAGATGATCGGGACGATCGGGGGCAGGGGATCGAGCCCGCCCCTCCACAGCGGAATACAAAAACCGTGGTCGAGCGTCAAGTGGTGCGACACCGAGGGCTCGAAATCGCGCTCGAGCGCGGTTTGCAGGATGTGATTCGCGAGCTTGGGATGCCCGGCGATCTTCTTGAAGGGACAGTCCTTCATCCAGGGCTCCGCGGGACCGTCGTGCTCCTCGCCCATGCCGACGCAGATGCTCGGAAGATTGTTGATGAAGAAGTTCACCCAGTGGTCGGGGGCGATCTCGATCAGCACGTCGGGCCTCGCGGCCTTGATGCGCCTGCCGAGCTCGGTGAGCGAGCTGGTGAGCTCCCTCTGATTCGCGGGTTTGACGTCTTTCCAGCCGCGGATGATAAGCGGGGCGTGACTCGATGCATACACCCCGACTAGCTCAGCCATGGCTCGACCTCGCCGCGGCGTCGGCCCCGGCGGTCCTCACTTTTTTCAGGAAATCGGCCTCGGACATTCCGGCAACCACGAAATAAAACCTGAGTAGATAAGGGTTGACCCGCGACGCGAGGAAGGCCACGTCGTCGCGCTCGACCGCGGTCCGTACTTCGGGCTTCAGAGGATAGCGGTCGAGAATCCTCTTCCGGCCGGCGCGGTACTCGTCGCCGAGCGCAGGGGAGCTCTGAAGATCGAAAAAGAGTTTGCTCAGCCAGTAGTCTCTCATGTCGCTATTTTGCCACGAGCGCGGCGCTACTGTTTCGTTCCCTGATCTCTGGTGAGAGGCACGAACCTCACCGGCAGGGTGCGTTTCGTCGTCGTGCGGCCGTCCGCATGCTTTTCCACGACGAGGAGCTGCTGCACCTCCGATGATCCGCCTACCGGGATCACCATTCGCCCGCCGGGTTTGAGCTGGTCGACGAGCGGCTGCGGGATCGCCGCCGGCGCCGCCGTGACGATGATGGAGTCGAAGGGCGCGGCGGCGGGCCAGCCGCCGTAGCCGTCGCCGATGCGCACCTCGACGTTGCGGTAGCCGAG
>WNFF01002436.1_pt1 | contig 25450 bp, 20 predicted proteins | sample 5400441 | NCBI WGS metagenome assembly WNFF01 (sample SAMN13153345, study PRJNA577476) | soil metagenome | isolation source: 120 cm saprolite under Douglas fir tree site 2 hole 3 replicate 1 | place: USA:California | collected 2015-04-18
TTTCACATAGCTCCCCGGTGCATCCTCGATCGGCGCAAACACGCCGCCGCCGGGCGGGCGCGCCTCGACCTCCTCGGCGTCTTGTGCCTTGATCCAGGCGAGCCAGTCGGGCCACCATGATCCGGGGTGTTCGGCGGCGTTGCGCAGCCATCCCTCGATGTCCTCGCCCTGCGGCGTGTCGCCCGTCCAGTACTGATACTTTGTCTTGGCGGGCGGATTGACGACGCCGGCAATGTGGCCCGACCCCGACAGCACGTATCGCATCGGCCCGCCGAAGAACGTCGAGCCGAGATAGACCGATTTGGCCGGCGCTATATGATCCTCGCGGGTGGCGAGATTGTAGATCGGGATCGTGATCTCTTTGAGATCGATCCTGACGTTGTCGATCGTAAGCTTGCTCTTCGTTATATTGTTGTCCAAATAGCAGTTGCGCAAATAATACGAATGATTGGCGGCCGGCATTCGCGTCGCGTCGGAATTCCAATACAGGAGATCGAAGGCGAACGGCGCCTCACCCTTGAGATAATTGTTGATGACGTACGGCCAGATCAGGTCGTTGGAGCGCAACAGGTTGAAGGCGGTCGCCATCTTGGAACCTTCGAGATAGCCGCGCTCGGTCATCTGGCGTTCGATGGCGCCGACCTGTTCCTCGGTCGCGGCGAACACCTTCAGGTCGCCTGCATGGGTGAAGTCGACCTGGGTGGTGAGGAAGGTGGCCGACGTGACGCGGTCGTCCCGCTTTCCAGCCATGTAGGCGAGAGTGACGGCGAGCAGCGTGCCGCCCACGCAGTAGCCGACCGCGTTGACCTTGTCCTCGCCGGTGATCCTGGCGACGACATCGAGCGCTTCCAGCGGCCCCTCGTGCATGTAGTCGGCAAAGCCCTTCTGGGCGAGCCTCTCGTCAGGGTTGATCCAGGAAATCACGAATACCGTCAGCCCCTGGTCGATGCACCACTTGATGAAGGACTTTTCCGGCGTCAGATCGAGGACATAATATTTGTTGATCCAGGGCGGCACGATCAGCAGCGGCCGCTTCAATACGCGCTCCGTCGAGGGCGAGTACTGGATGAGCTGCATCAGGGCATTTTGATAGATGACCTTGCCGGGCGTGATCGCGAGGTTGCGCCCGACCTCGAACTTCGACATGTCGGATTGGCGGATTTTCAATTCGCCGCCGCCCGCCTCGATGTCCTCGGCAAGCATCCGGGTGCCGCGCACCAGATTCTCCGCGCTCCGGTTCAGGGTGGTGCGCAGCAGTTCAGGATTGGTGAAGATGAAATTCGACGGCGCGAGCGCGTTGACGATCTGGCGTGTGTAGAATTCCGCCTTCTGGCGCACCGCCGGGTCGAGTTGGTCGGCGTGCTCGACAAGATACTTCGCCCAGTCGGCGATGAGCAGATAAGCCTGCTTGAGGAAGTCGAAATATTGGTTCGACGACCATTCCGGATCGCTGAATCGTTTGTCGCGCGGGTCAGGTTTGACGACCGGGTCGATCGGCTCGCCGGCGAGCCGTCGAGATGCGTTGGCAAACAGATCGAGGAAGCTCTTGCCAAGTCGCGTCTGCATCTCGACGGTGCGCTGCGGATCCGCATACCAGTATTCGGCGACTTGGCCGATGGTCCGCACCGCGTCTGTGATCTCGTTGGAATAGGCAATCTTTTGGGCGCCGTTGTCGCGCGGCCTGAAATAGGCCGCAACCGCGCGGCCACCTTCCTCGATCAGCCGGGCCATGTTCTTGGTCAGTGCTTCGACGTCGATGTTGTACGCAGAGGCCTCCGCAGGCGCCGGTTGCGGTACGGCGTCCGGATTTGGCGCCACGGAAGGAATTATTACGGGTTGCGGCAGCCCCCCCTCCTGACCCTCCCTCGCGTGCGGGGAAGGGCAGGGAGCGGGCAGGGCCGCGGGCGGGGCTGTCGCCAGTGCCGGCGAATGAGGTATGCGATTATTCGGCTTGCGCACACTGCCGGGGGCCGGCACGGCCTTCATCTTACGCCGGCGCGGGCCGGGCTTGCTGCGAGGCATGGGCGACCGGGCCATTCTGGATTTATCTTCCATGCTTGATATATGGCTGGATAATACGTCGTCGCTACTCTAACATCTACTTGGTTGCCATCGATTTTTACTCTATCCGGATGACCGTCGAAGTCCTGAAGAAATGCTGAGGCCGCGAAACTCCACCGCGAAAATTCCCCGCCAGCGGCAGCCGGTCATTAGGCTGGCGCTCGTGTGCGCCGGTTCCATCGTTCTGGTCTCTTGTTCCACGGTTTTGTCCGAAATGCCGACTCAGGTTGGCGGGTTGCCGGCCGGGACCCCGCAACGTCCCGCGGCCGCCCCCGAATATCCTGCCGTTCACGAGATGCCTCCGCCCCGCACCGCCGCGGTATTGACCGAGGAGGAAAAAAAGAAGGTGGAGGCGGAACTCGCCGCCATGCGCGCCGAGCAGGCGCGTCGGGCCAAGGCCAAAGGTCTGCCGGAGTGACCGGCACCCGCGGCGACGAGACTTGAAGCAAATTCCTGCTGCACATCGTTAATACCGTGCTAAAAGCCCGCACCCGCGCGGATAGCTGGCGGCCTTGCTCCCGCTCGCGGCGGAGGTGGGGCAGACCGCAGGCGTTGGTAACAGGGCGAAAGTCCTGGCGCCCGTAGCCCGGGTGGAGCGCCGCGAAATCCGGAGAAGACCTAACCCGGATTTCGCTGCGCTCGATCCGGGCTACCGGGCTGCGACGAGTTGTACCCCTGTTACGGGAGTAGCCGGCAGGAGACTGGAAACATGGAAGAATTTCACCGCATCCGGCGCCTGCCGCCCTATGTTTTTGAGCAGGTGAATCGCGCCAAGGCGGCTGCACGCAACGAGGGCGCCGATATCGTCGATCTCGGCATGGGCAATCCGGATTTGGCGACCCCGGCCCACGTGATCGAGAAACTCAAGGAGACCGTCGGTCGGCCCCGCACCGATCGCTATTCAGCCTCCAAGGGTATCCCGGGGCTGCGCCGCGCCCAGGCGGCTTACTACGCCCGCCGTTTCGCGGTGAAGCTCAATCCCGACACCCAGGTCGTCGCCACCTTGGGCTCCAAGGAAGGCTTCGCCAATGTGGCGCAGGCGATTACGGCGCCCGGCGACGTCGTTCTCGTGCCCAATCCGAGCTACCCAATTCACGCATTCGGGTTTCTGATGGCCGGCGGTGTGATTCGCTCGGTGCCGTCCGACCCAACGCCCATGTTCTTCGCGGCGCTGGAGCGCGCCTGCATGCACTCGATTCCGAAGCCGCTGGCGCTCGTCGTGTGCTACCCGGCGAACCCGACTGCAGCGGTCGCGGATCTCGACTTCTATCGGGACATCATCGCGTTTGCGAAACGGCACAGTCTGATCGTGCTGTCCGATCTCGCCTATGCGGAAGTCTATTTCGACCACAACCCGCCGCCCTCGATCCTGCAGGTGCCCGGTGCCATGGATGTGGCGGTCGAATTCACCTCGATGTCGAAAACCTATTCGATGCCGGGCTGGCGCATCGGCTTTGCGGTCGGCAACGAGCGCATCGTCGCGGCGCTGGCGCGAGTCAAATCCTATCTCGACTACGGTGCTTTCACGCCGATTCAGGTCGCCGCGACCGCGGCCTTGAACGGGCCCGATGACTGCATTCGCGAGATGCGTGACACTTACAGGCGCCGACGCGACGTGCTGGTCGAAAGCTTTGGCCGGGCCGGCTGGAACATTCCGCCACCGCGCGCGTCGATGTTCGCGTGGGCGCCGCTGCCGGATGCCTTCCGTACCCTCGATACCGTCGAGTTTTCCACTCTGCTGATCGAAAAGGCCGAGATCGCGGTGTCGCCTGGCATCGGGTTTGGCGAGCACGGCGAAGGCTTTGTGCGCATCGCCCTGGTCGAGAATGAGCAGCGCATCCGCCAGGCCGCCCGCAACCTGCGCCGCTTCCTTGAAACCAGCCCCGAAAAGTTGCACAACATCGTCCCTCTTGCGAGGCGGCGTTGAGCGGACGATAGATGGTTGCGCCTCTGAAAGCCGGTCTTGCCGGTCTTGGCACAGTTGGTTCTGCCGTGGTGCGCCTCATCGCGCAGCAACGCCATCTGATCGAGGTCCGGTGCGGACGCGGTATCGACGTCGTTGCCGTCACGGCACGAATGCCCGACAAGAAGCGCGATCTTGGCGAGGCCAGACCGCGCTGGGTCTCCGACCCGGTAACGCTTGCTGCCGACCCAGGAATTGACGTTTTCGTCGAACTGATGGGCGGCGACGGCGATCCGGCGAAGCTCGCGGTTAAGACCGCGCTGGCGGCCGGAAAAGCTGTTGTGACGGCCAACAAGGCGCTTCTCGCCAAGCATGGCGTCGAGCTCGCGGCTCTTGCCGAGAAGCACGGCGTCGCACTGAATTTCGAAGCTGCGGTCGGCGGCGCCATTCCGATTGTGAAGACGCTGCGCGAGGGGGTGTCGGGCAACTCGTTCGCCCGCGTCTACGGCATCCTCAACGGCACCTGCAATTACATTCTCACCAGAATGGAGCAGGAGAAGCTCTCGTTCGCTGAATGTCTCAAGGACGCGCAGCGCCTCGGCTACGCGGAAGCCGATCCGACGTTCGATGTTGAGGGCTTCGATACCGCCCAGAAGCTCGCGCTCATCGCGAGCCTCGCATTCGGCATTCGCGTCAACCCGGATGCGGTGTACGTTGAGGGCATTTCCTCGATCACGCCCGAAGATCTCGATGCGGCCGACGCGCTCGGCTACCGGGTTAAGCTGCTCGGCGTCGCGGTGCGCACCGCACAGGGGATCGAGCAACGGGTTCACCCCACCATGGTGCCGAAAGAGAGCGCCATCGCCCAGGTCATGGGCGTGACCAACGCTGCCTCGCTCGACGCCGACGGCATTGCGCCGATCACGCTGGTCGGGCCGGGCGCCGGCGGAGCGGCTACGGCGTCATCGGTGGTCGCCGATCTCTGCGACATCGCCCGCGGCGTGCGTACGGCGACGTTTGGACGCCCGGTGGGCTGCCTCGCCGAGTGCCGCCAGGCGCCGATGCAGCGCCATGAAGGGGGCTACTACATTCGCCTGCTTGCGCTCGACCGGCCCGGCACCTTCGCGACCATTGCGAAGCATCTGGCGGACGAGAACATCTCGCTTGAATCGATCATGCAACGACACCCGGGCGGCCGGCCCCATGGCGGCGATGACCCGAAGAGTCCGGCGACGCCGGCGCCGGTCATTCTGGTCACCTACGCGACGACCGAGGATGCGGTGCGGCGTGCGTTGAACGCCATCAAGACTCAAGGCGTCATCGCTGGTCAACCGCAAGTCATCCGCATCGAGAAGAATTGATTTGTGCTGTCGAGATTGAGGAGTTGCACATGTCGTCGAGCCAAAACAAAGCGAGCCTTCCGCTCGATCGAATTCTGTCGCTGGAAATTGCTCGGGTGACGGAGCGTGCCGCGGTGGCGGCGGCGAAATTGCGTGGTCGCGGCAACGAGAAGGCCGCAGACCAGGCAGCCGTCGACGCCATGCGCCGGGAGATGAACAATCTGGCGATCGCCGGAACGATCGTGATCGGCGAAGGCGAGCGCGACGAGGCGCCGATGCTGTTCATCGGTGAAAAGGTCGGAACGGGGCATGGCCCCCGTGTCGACATCGCGGTCGATCCGTTGGAAGGCACCACCTTGTGCGCCAAGAACATGCCGGGAGCGATTGCCACCATGGCCATGGCCGAAGGGGGCACGCTGCTCAATGCGCCCGACGTCTACATGGAAAAGATCGCCATCGGTCCCGGCTATGAGAAGGGGATCGTTGATCTCGATGCGCCGGCCGAGGAGAATATCCGCGCCCTTGCCAAGGCCAAGGGCGTCAAGACCGAGGAGATCGCGGCGCTGATCCTCGACCGGCCGCGCCATGCCGATCTCATTGCTGCGGTGCGCAAGGCGGGCGCGTCGGTGCGGCTCATCACCGACGGTGACGTTGCCGGCGTCATCCACACGGCCGATCCGGCGTCGACCGGTATCGACATCTATCTCGGGATCGGCGGCGCACCCGAAGGCGTGCTCGCGGCGGCGGCGCTCGCCTGCATCGGCGGCCAATTCCAGGGCCGGCTGGTGCTCGACACTGAAGAGAAGCGCACGCGCGCCGCCAAAATGGGCATCAAGGATCCGCGCAAGAAATACCAGATGGAAGACCTGGTGACGGGAGACTGTCTTTTCGCTGCGACGGGAGTCACCACCGGGTCGATGCTCAAGGGGGTTCGATTTCGTGAGGGACTGATCGAGACCGACACCGTCGTGATGCGGTCGGTCACCGGCACGGTGCGTTGGATTCGGGCAGAGCACCGCCAGCTCGGCAAGTTTCATTTGGAGTGAGCCCGTAGGATGGGTTGAGCCACCTTTGGCCGGCCCGATGGTAAACTCCGCGAAACCCATCGGGGCCTGTCTGCGCGGCGCGATCGTCGATGGGTTTCGCTGGCGCTCAACCCATCCTACGGGCATCCTACGGCGTCCAAGCTTGTGTCAGCGCCAATCAGTATTCTGGATTGATTTTTTCGCGTCGTGGGGGACGCGGCATGATGATCCTGAGTTCCAATCGCCATTTCCTGGGCGTCGAGCGCTCGGCGACGGGGCGGGCGTGGCGCGACCGCCTCGACGATCGCGGCAGTGCGCGTTCGCTTGCGATCGCTCAACGCCATGGCGTGCCGGAAATGCTCGCCCGCATCCTGGCAGGGCGCAATGTGGAGGTCGACGGCGTCGAGGCCTATCTCGATCCCACCATCAAGCGGCTGATGCCGGACCCCGATGTGATCGTCGACATGAAACCGGCGGCGAGCCGTATCGCCGACGCCATCGTGCGCGGCGAACAGGTTGCGATCTTCGGCGACTATGATGTGGATGGCGCGACGTCGACCGCGCTCCTCGCAAGCTTTCTGCGCATCGCCGGGGTCGATCCCCTGATCCACATTCCGGATCGCATTTTCGAGGGCTATGGTCCGAACGCAGAGGCCATTGGGTCGCTCGCTCGACGCGGCGCCAAGCTTCTGGTCACGGTCGATTGCGGCACCACCAGCATGGAGCCGCTCGCCGAGGCGAAGCGGCTCGGCCTCGACACCATCGTCATCGATCACCATCAGGCCGACGAGAATCTTCCCGTCGCGGTGGCGGTGGTCAACCCAAACCGGCTCGACGATCTGTCGGGGCTCGGCCATCTCGCGGCGGTCGGGCTGGTTTTTCTCGCCGTGGTGGCCATCAACCGGGAGCTGCGCCGGCGCGGCTTCTGGAGTGCGGCGCGGCCGGAACCGGACTTGATGGCGCTCCTTGACCTCGTTGCGCTCGGCACCATTGCGGACGTGGTCGCGCTCAAGGGGCTCAATCGCGCCTTCGTCGCCAAGGGGCTGATCGCGATGCGCCGACGCGAGCGCGTCGGCTTGACGGCGTTGATGGACGTAGCGCGGCTTAGCGGGCCGCCGGAGCCGTGGCATCTCGGCTTCATGCTGGGGCCGCGCATCAATGCAGGTGGGCGTATCGGGCGAGCCGATCTTGGCGCACAACTGCTTTTGTGCGCCGATTCCACCGCTGCGGCAGTGCTCGCGGCCCAGCTTGATCATCTTAATCGTGAACGCCAGACGATCGAGCTAGCCGCTGTCGCGGAGGCGGAAGCCGAGGCCCTGGCGGCGCTCGGCATCGAGGAGAAGGGCGCTGTGGTGGTGACGGCGTCGCCGCGCTGGCATCCCGGGGTGGTGGGGCTGGTGGCAGCGCGGCTCAAGGAGCGGTTCGGCCGGCCCGCCTTTGCGATCGCGCTGGGACCCGGCGAGACTGGCACCGGCTCGGGGCGCTCCATTGCGGGCGTCGATATCGGTCGTGCGGTGCGCCACGCCGTCGCCGAGGGGGTGCTGATGAAGGGCGGCGGGCATGCCATGGCGGCGGGCGTCACGCTCAAGACCGGCGCGCTCGGAGAGTTTCGGGCCTTTCTGGAACAACATCTAGGCGCCGATGTCGAAGCGGCGCGGCGTGACGACGCCCTCTTGGTTGACGGCGCATTGACGGCGCGATCCGCGACCGCGGAACTGCTTGCGACGCTCGCGGCCGCGGGGCCGTTCGGCGCCGGCAATCCGGAGCCGATGATCGCACTTCCGGCCCACGCCATCGCCCACGTGGAAGAGGTCGGCCAAGCTCATGTGCGCGCCCGGTTGCGGGCGGGCGACGGCGCGGCCATCAACGCCATCGCGTTCCGCGCCGCCGGGCAAAAGCTCGGACAGGCCTTGCTCAAGAACCGTGGTCGCGTCGTGCATGTGGCCGGGACGCTGTCCGTCGACCGCTGGCAGGGCAACGAGCGCATTCAACTGCGGATGATCGACGTGGCGCCCGCCGATCCGGTGGAGCGCTCGAGAGCGTGAACGACTCCCCTACCTGGATGGCGAGCCGCAATGGGGGCGCTGTATGCCTCTGATTTTATGGCACAAAAAAGGGGTATTTCGTTTTGCTCGAATTGCGGGGCTGACGGTAGGCGCCTGTCGGTATTTAGTTACCTAAAAACTTTTGAGACCTCGCTTACTCCCCCAGTGCGCCGTTATCCGCGGAGTTGGCACAGCGGCGGCTGACACGCTATCTGTTTGCCCTTCGCAAAGCCGGGAACCCCCATGCCGAATCTCAATCTCTCCGTCGCGGTCGGCGACTATGATCGCAATCGCCCGTTGATCGCGGGCGCCGTGCGCATCGATGGCGTCGATCCGGTGTTCATGACCCTATCGCCGGAGGAAATCTTCTTCCGCGCCTTCCGCTCGGTCGATTTCGACATCTGCGAATTGTCGCTGTCGAGCTACACACTGAAGACGGCGCTCGGCGAATGCCCCTATGTGGGCATTCCGGCCTTCGTGTCGAAGGCGTTCCGCCACACCTCGATCTATGTGCGCACCGACCGCATCAAGGCGCCGGCAGATCTCAAGGGCCGCAAGGTCGGCGTGCCGGAATATCAGCTCACCGCCAATGTTTGGGCGCGCGCCATCCTGGAGGATGATTTCGGGGTGAAGCCGGCCGACATCCATTGGATACGCGGCGGCATCGAGGAGCCCGGTCGCCCGGAGAAGATCGCGGTGCAGCTGCCGGGAGGCGTGCGGCTCGACAACGCGCCTGAGGGCGCGACCATTTCCGGCCTGCTCGAAAAAGGCGAGATCGACGGCTTCATTGCGCCGCGCCCGCCGTCGTTCATCGAGCGCGGACATCCCCATGTAGGCTGGCTCTTCCGCGACCCGGTAGCGGCCGCGAAGGACTGGTACCAACGGACAAAGATTTTCCCGATCATGCACCTGATCGGGATTCGCCGGACCCTGGCAGACCGGCATCCGTGGCTGCCGGTGGCGGTTTTCAAGGCCTTCGAGCAATCAAAAACCGCCGCACTCGCAGCGTTGAGCGATACCGCCGCTACCAAGGTGACGCTGCCTTTTGTGGAGGAGACTTTGAAATCGGTACGCGAGCTGATGGGCCACGACTTCTGGTCCTACGGCGTCGAGCCGAACCGCCACACGCTGGAAGTCTTCCTGCGCCACCACCATTCGCAGGGCCTGTCGCCGCGATTGATGAAAGTCGAGGAGATGTTTCATCCCTCGGTGTATGAGACATTCAAGTTGTGAGAAGTAGGGTGGGTTCGGCGAAGCCGTAACCGCCGACGTTGGAGGGAGATCGCAAACGGTGAATGACCCTGCGCTAATCCGCCCTGCGCGTGCTTTCCACCTGCTCATATCCGCGGTTGTGGAGATGTCTGGCGCTATACGACTGCGATCGTTCCTCCCCGCGGTCATCGCTGTTCTGGTCCTTGCGGATCAACCGGCACGCGCTCAATCTCGCACGGCCGTCTGCACCAGTGGCCGCTTCGATCTGGTGCATAATGGCACAACGTCTGTCGAGGGGCACACCAGCACAGGACAACCTTGCCAAATCGGTTTCGGCCTCAGAGGAGGCGACGTCGAGACGCTGGAGATCGTCGTGCGGCCGTCACACGGCGGTCTCGGCGCCTCGGGAAAACAAGAAAACAGGCGTTTCGTCGCCTACGTGCCAGCGCAGGGATTCGTGGGGCACGATCGATTCGAAGTGTTTGTCCGCATTGCCCCTCGGGGCGTGCCCCCGGGCGCGGCGACTTTTACGTCACGGATCAAGGTTGAAATGAATGTCACTCCATGACGAAGCACATCACTTCTGCAACTGGATCAACTCTGACACCTGTCCCTTCGTCAGCGGCGCCGCGATGAACTTCAGCGTCACGGCCTCCGCGATCAGCGCATCGAGTCCATGAATTTCGTCCGGATCGACCAATGACTTCGGGAAGAAATCATCGCGCACGTGCTTTGCCACGGCTTCGGACACGCCGGCAAACTCGCCATAGTCCTTCATGACCTGCGGATTGTCGCCGTACATATAGGCGATCGCCTCGCGGTAGGCCTTCATGAAACGGCCGACCGCATTCTTGCGCTTGGCAAGCGCATCGGCATTGGCGACGAGGACCCGGATGGTCTGGCCGCGCACCAGGGCGGAGTCGGTCGCTCGCGCCACCACGCGAGTCTTGCCCTCATCGATCTCCTTGAGGCCGAACGGCGGCGCGGCCCAACCCACGTCGACTTGATCTGTCATGACGGCGGTGAGCGTGGATGACGGATTGCCGGTCGCCATCGGTTTCACCTTGAGTTTGAATTCGTCGATGAAGGCGCGCACGATGCTGTTGGTGGACGAGCCATTGGTCGAGAATGCGATGGTGTTCTTGTCGGTAAGATCGGCCAGCTTCTTCACCGGCGAGGATGTCTTCGCGTACCAGTAGTCCGCAGCGCCGGTCGCCTGGGCCCCGATAATGCGCACCGGCGCGCCCTTGGCGTAGGCTGCAATTGCGCCCAGCGTGCCGACCGCGAGACCAAGGTCGACAGCGCCGCCGATCACCGGCTGCAACGTCTCGCCGCTGCCCGAGGTGTAGACCATCTCGAGCTCGATGCCGTTCTTCTTGAAGATGCCGGCCTTGGTGCCGAGGTGAGTAATGGCGGTGTCCCAATTTCCCCGCTGGCCGATGGTGAGCTTGATGAGATCATCCGCGTTGGCGCGGGGAGGGGAGGCGAGGGCGGCCGTTGCGGCTGCGATGGCGAGGGTCAGGCCGAGGCGAGTCTTCATGGGTGTTCTCCCGGTATTCGACATTGTTTGATGGAATTCAGCTGTAGCCCGGGTTGAGCGCCAGCGAAACCCGGGGACAGCGCCGCCATGAGGAGAGGGCGGTCCCGGATTTCGCTGCGCTCAATCCGGGCTACGGTTGCGCCTTTGCCCGCCCTACGTGCCATCGTCGTCATCAGCGCTGCCTGATCGCGCTCAGCCCGCCCAGTCGGCCGACCAGCGCATTCGCGCCGATCGCGACCACGAACAGGACGATCAGCATGGCATACATGCGCGGCATATCGAACAGGCTGTAAGCCTGGATGATGAGGAAGCCGACGCCGCGGTTCGACAGCTTGGTCTCCGCCAGCAGCGTGCCGATGATGGCGACGCCGAGCCCGAGCCGCACGCCGTTGATGGTTGGATGACGCATGGCGGGGAGGTAGATTTTTGTCGCCATCTGCCACGCGTTGGCACGGAAGCTTTGGCCGACCCGGATGAGGACCTTGTCGATCTGGCGCATGCCGGCGGCGGTCGAGAGCGCGATCGGAAAGAAGCATGAGATCGCCCCCATGGCGATCTTCGAGCCGGGCCCGACCCCGAACCACATGATCATAACGGGAAAGAAAATGATCTTCGGCGTCGGGCCCAAATAGTAGAGATAGGGCTCGAAGGATTTCGACAACACCCGATTGCCGCCAAGCGCGAGCCCGATCAAAAGCCCCGACAGGCCGCCGACTGCGAGGCCGATGCCGACCTCGCCCGCCGTTACGCCGAGATTCCAGTAATAATCGGACGTCGATAGCAGCTTGACGATCGCGGCTCCGATCGCGAGCAGGGAGGGCACCACGTCGCGATAGAGCAGGCCGGACTGCGCGATCGCCTCCCAGAACAGCAGGATGAACACAATGATCGCGGCACGGACCACCGTCACGGGTTCGGCCCGCATCAGCGCGCGGCTCTTTGTGCCGACCTTGGGCACCGCAGGCAAATTCAGTCGACCGGCCTCAGCCATCGCTCGATCCATTCGGTGAGAACGAAAAAGCATACGCTAACCAGGATGACGAAACATATCGCCGCGTAAGTGCCGGGCAGGTCGTAGCGTTCCGCCAGATCGTTGATGAGCTGGCCGAGCCCGCCGAAATTGATCAGGAACTCGACGCCCACCACGTTGATCAACGTGAAGATCAGCCCCAGGCGAATGCCGACGAAAATGGTCGGCAACGCCGCCGGGAACAAGATTTTGGTGAACAATTGCGCCCCGGTGAGCTTGAAGCTCCTGCCCACATTGATGAGCACGCGGCGCGTCCCGGCCAGCCCCTCGATGGTCTTGAGGATCACCGGCGGCAGGCCGGCGGCGAATCCCATCATGATGATGGTCCAGGCGCTGCGGCCGAAAATCACCAGGAACAGCGGGTACATCAGCACGGTCGGCGCGGACGCCATGGCGGCGACCCAGGTCTCGGTTGCCTGGCGCAAAATATTGACGCGGAACAGCAGAAGGCCCAGCGAGACGCCGACCACCGTGATCATCGCTCCGGCCGTGAACGCCTCGAAAAAGGTCAGGCGAAACCGCTCGATGATATCCTCCTCGACGATGACGCGCTCGAAAGCCGGCACAATCTGCGAGGGCAGGGGAACGATGAAGCGATTGATCACGCCGATCCGGATCAGCGCCTCCACGCTAAGGATCGCAGCCGCAAGCGCGCCGATGCCCAGCGCGAGCGGGAATATCCGCGTGCGTGTGACGGCTGCCACCCCCACCCTACCCTCCCCCGCTTGCGGGGGAGGGTAGGGTGGGGGCGGCGTGCAGGGTGCGGGATTCTTCATCCTGCATGCCGCGGGTAGCCTCCTCGCGAAGATCGCTCCAGATTTGCGCCACGTAACGGCCGAACGCCTCACTCGACACTACATCGGATGAGCGCGGGCGCGGCAGGTCGATCTCGACCATGCGTTTGACCCGGCCGGGCCGGTAAGTCATCACCAGAATGCGGTCGGCAAGCTGGACCGCTTCCGTGATGTTGTGGGTGATCAGCAGCGTGGTCTGCTTAAGGTCCTGCTGAATCTGCAGCACCTTGTCGCCAAGCAGCAGGCGGGTCTGCTCGTCGAGCGAAGCGAAAGGCTCGTCCATCAGCAGGATCTTCGGCTCGGAGGCGAGCGTGCGGGCGATTGCGACCCGCTGGCGCATGCCGCCGGACAGCTCGGCCGGGTAGCGATTCTCAAAACCGCTGAGGCCGACCAAGGCGACGAACTTCTTTGCCTTGTCGAAACGGTCCTTTCTGCTCATCCCGGCAATTTCGAGCGGGAAGGCGACGTTCTCGATCAGGGTACGCCACGGAAATGTCGATTCCTCCTGGAACACCATGCCGATCGCCGGATGCGGGCCGCGCACGGTTTCGCCGCCGACCGTAACCGCGCCCTGGTAACCGTCGAGCAATCCGCCGATGATATTGAACAAAGTGGATTTGCCGCAGCCGGAAGGGCCGATCACGGCAAGGAACTCGCCGGGACGCACGCTGAGCGAAACGCGATCCACCGCTATCAGCGGTCCTTCAGGCGTGTCGAATTGTTTGACGATGTCATCGACCACCAGAATGCCGGCGTCGGCGGGCACTTGTGCGCCCGCGGCGCCTGATTTTGGCAATGTGGCTACGCTCGCCATCAAACGCTCTTTCTGCTCCCTCTCCCCGCTTGCGGGGAGAGGGTCGGGGTGAGGGGGCCTTTCCACAAGCTCAGACTCGCGGAAGCGCCCCCTCACCCTCCCTCGCTTCGCTCGGTCGACCTCTCCCCGCAAGCGGGGAGAGGTTAAGAGCTACCCCGACTTCCTCTGCGACACCGCGCCGGAGTCGCGGGCGCCATAACCCGGCTCGATGCGCACATCGACCACAGCGACTTCGCCGTTCTCCACCGCCGCAACCGCATGTGCGAGCGCGGTCGCCAGCTCCTCGTGCCTGACGATCGGCCCGAAGCCGCGGGCGCCCTGGGCGCGGGCGAGCCCCGCCATGTCGATCTCCGGGTCGAGCATCTTCTGGCCGATCCATTTGTTGTCGACAGGCCGGTTGCGCAAAATCGCCATGCGCTCCTGATGAACCTCATCATTGTAGAACGAGCGATTGTTGGCCACCACGATAAGGAGGGGAATGCGGTAGTGAACCGCAGTCCACAGCGACGTCACCGACATCAGGAAATCGCCGTCGCCGCAGATGCCGATCGGCAGCCGGCCCGATCCCTTGAGAGCGAGTGCAGCTCCGACCGATATGCCGGGGCCACCGCCGACACCGCCGCCGCCGTCGGAGCCAAGGAAGTCCAGCGGATGGCGGAAGTGCCAGAACGAGCCCTGCCACGACAGCGGCAGATGGGTCAGCGTCACATCGAGCCCACCGACGACGCCGCGCAGCGCATGGGCTAGATCTTCGATGCCGAGCGTGCTTTTGCCGCCCGCCGGCTGGTGAAGGGCGCGCGGCGGTCCCTTCGGCTTGGACGCGACAGGGCCGATCGCCTCAACGAGCGCGGCCGTCGCCACATCCGGATCGGCCGCGATGAACAAGTCAACCGGCGGCAGGCCCTGGTAATCCATGCTCCAGCCGTTGTGCAATTGGTGATCGAGCGAAACCTGGATCACCTTGGCGGCCGGCGCGCCGCCGAGCGACCGCAGGGTGCCGTTGAGATCGACCCAATCGAGGCTCAGGATGACGTCGGCCTCGCGAAGATGCGGCGTCAGCTCGTCCTTGGTGAAAGGCTGCGGCGCATCGAGATGCATGGGATGGTCGGTCGGAAACGCGGCGCCCACTTTCGGCGTGGTGCAGACATAGGCGCCGATTGCCTCCGCGAGCGCGACGCGTTGCTTCCACGCCGTCACGTCGCGGGACACGCGGCCGGCGAGAATGACCGGATGCTTTGCCCCCTTTAGCCACTCAGCCGCCTGTTTGACGTGGTCTGGTGGCGCCGCGCTGACGACCGGCGGCATGTAGCGCTTGGCCTCGATCGGCGGCAGCGGCTTATCGAGCGCGGCCTCCTGCATGTCGGCATCGAGATTGACGTAGACCGGGCCCTGGGGCGACGCGTTGGCGAGCCAGGATGCCCGCAGCAGCGATTCCCGTGCCGCCGCCGGCGATGCCGGCTGATCGTCCCACTTGGTGTAGTGGCGGAGCGTCTACGGGCCCGGTGGCGCCAAGAATGATGACCGGCATGCGATCGCACCAGGCATTGAAGATCGCCATGGTGGCGTGAAACAGCCCGACATTGGAATGCACTGCCGCCGCCATCGCCCTGCCGGTGACTTTCGCATAGCCGTGCGCAATGGCGACCGCCGCCTCCTCATGCAGGCACAGCAGCATCTGGGGGCTCGCATTGCCGATATGGTTCACCAGGCTGTCATGCAGGCCGCGATAGCTCGCGCCCGGATTGAGTGCGATGTAGGGAATGTCGAGATCGCGCAGCGCTTCGGCGACCACGTCGCTGCCAAAGCCCGCCGCGTTGGTGCCGGACGGGATCGGGCGCTCGATGGCGGCGGTATCGAGCTTGCTGACATCGACCAGCCGGGTCTCGGGTGGAAGCACTTCGCGTGTGGACATGGGATACTTTCAGATGACGGATGTCAGATGACGGATGTCAGATGACGGATGTCAGATGACAGAAATCGCACCCTTTCTGATCTCCGTCATCTGACATCCGTCATCTGACATCCAAGCCGATCAGGAGCCTTGACGCAACCGGCCCAGGACCTTGAGACCGGCATAGCCGTCGGCTGGAGCCATGCCGACTTTTCTCTGGAAATCACGCACCGCGCGCTGGGTGTCGCGACCGACCCGGCCGTCGCTGCCGTCGGTGTCGAAGCCGAGCTTGGTGAGGCGGAGCTGCAATTCCTGCACCTCCGCGAGCGTCATCAGCCGTTCGCTACCTGGAAATGGATGCACCAACGGACCATCGCCGCGGATGCGGTCGGCGAGATGCACGACAGCGAGGGCGTAGGAAAATGCCGGGTTGTAGCTCATCACGGCGGAAAAATTCTGTCCGGTCAGAAACGCCGGGCCGCCTTCAACCGGCACGGTCAGCTTGGCCTTGTCGTCCGGGCGGGCGAAGGCGGCGCCGTCGGCGCGCACCACTGCGCGTTCGCGCCATGCCGCATAGGTGCGGTGCTCATGGTCGCCGCCATGCCGCTCCGGCAACGTGACTTCACAACCCCAGGCTTCGCCGCGGCGATATTTGCCGCGATCGATCAGGAAGCGTGCGGTGCCGGCCAGCGCATCATCCGGGGCGCCGTAGGGAGAAATGCGGCCGTTGTGGTCGAAATCGACGCCCATGTGCAGCCACACCTCGGGCATCCATTGGGTATGGCCCATGGCGCCGGCCCAGGAGCCGATCATCTCCTTCGGCTCGCCCCAGCCGCGCTCGATGATGACGAGAGCGTTGAGCAACTCGGCTTCCCAGTAGCTGCGCCGGCGTGGCTCGCCCCAGGCGAGCGCCGCGAGCGCCGGGATCACCGGCCGCATGTATTTGGGATTGTCGATGACCTCGCCATAGCTCGATTCGATCCCCCACACGGCCAGCATGGTGAAGCGATCGACGCCGTACTCGCTTTCGATGCGTGCGAGTAGCGGCGCGTATTCCTTGGCGCGCGCCTTGCCGGTGATGATGCGCCAATCGGACACACGGCGGTTGATATATTGCCACAGCGCTTCGTTGAATTCGGGTTGCGAGCGGATCTGGGCATAAACGCTGGTGTCGGGCTTGATCGACCCCATCACGCGCCCATAGGTCGCTTCCGAGACGCCGCGCGCCGCCGCGCGCTGACGAAAGGCGTCGCGCCATGCCTCGAAGGAGACGCTCGCGGTCTGCGCGCGGACATCAAACGGGATCGCCGCACCGGCGCTTGCTCCAAGCACTGCGCCCATCAGAAATGCGCGGCGGCTGAAAAGTGACGAGGGGTGGTGGATCACAACGTTTAAACCTTAAGTTCGAGGACTTCCCTCCACGGCCATTTCGCAAATGTTGGCCCGGATATGCAAGCCGATCGACCGTGGGTTGGGGTGCGACACACATGCACCTTTTGGCATGATCCCTGCTGGACTCAGCGCAGCGTAATCCGCCGATCACCTGACCATGGCGATGCTCCGCAGTACTGGATTCTCGCTTTCGCGGGAATGACATCGTGGAATTGGCGCGCACATTATTGGTTGCATTTCACCGAAATCCGCCTCCATGGCGGATTGAATGAGAATCTTGAATGCCGGACTTCGACGTTGAAGCTTTTATTACGAAGCTTGACCGCATGGGCATGAAATTGACTACGGTTGCGCTTGCCGACGGCAAGCTGCGCGTCAACCGTTGGTGCATGTTGAATGCGGCCGAGCATGCCCAGCAGATCCAAGATCTCTGGACCACGCAGATCGGCAGTGACCGGGAGCGCATCGACGTTCTGGCCGCGCACCTGGCCAACGCAGCGGCCGGGGAGGCGGTCGACTGCATCAGCTCCAGCCCATTGCATCTCGGTTCGCAATCGACAGCGGCGCGCGATATTGCCATTGGGCCACATGCCTCGGCTGATCTGCGCAGCACCGCCGGCTCGCATTTCGGCGCCCCCCCGCAAGAGCGGCCGGAATTTCAAATGGCGACGAGCGTGCCGACCGTTGCATCGTCGCCTCCGAGTGCGGCTCCGCAACGGGGCGATGAAAGACCGCCGTCACCAATTCTAGCCTCGATACTTAAGGTATTACCGTATCGTCGGCCTTAGCGGTTGCGCGACTGTCTGCATCATCTATTGCAAATGGCGATGGCGTTCATAGCTTGATTGCGGCTTACCGGGCCGGCGAAACTTCGTCCGGCGTATTGACCACCCTTGCAGACCGGGGGTTACCCATGGGAAGCCGCGCTGAACCGTCCGTCTTGAACGCACCCACCGGTTCGGCGACGCGGGTCGCGAGCGCTGACGACAATATCGTACGCAGCGCGCCGCCTCCCGCTTCCTGGGTGAACGACCTCGCGCCGATTGCTGCCTCCGATTGGAGCTACGATCGTGCCGCTCATCTGATCGATCGCGCCGGCTTCGGCGCCACTCCGGAGGAGATCGCGCGCCTTGCCGCCATGACGCCCGAGCAGGCGGTGGCGTCGCTCCTGGATTATGGCGCTGTTCCCAACGATCACCTCGCCCCTTTCGACCCGTCAGGCGTGTGGGATCCGTCGTTGCGTAATTTTCCGCCAAGCCGACCGGCGGCGACCGAGCGCGCCGAGAAGACCGGTGAATCGCTTGGCGTGCGCGTCAAGCCCGCGGGCGAACGGCGGCTGCAGCCGGTGGTCGACCGTTTCTTCTATTGGCTGCGCGCCACCGTGCTGGAGACGCGGCGCCTCGCCCACTGGTGGGCCGATCGCATGGTCGCCACCAATCGCCCGTTGGAAGAGAAGATGGCGCTGTTCTGGCACGGCCATTTTGCCACCGGCGAGGAGAAAATCCGCGACTACCGCAAGATGGAGCAGCAACTTGCGCTGCTGCATCGGCAGGCGACCGGCAATTTCCGCACCCTGTTGATCGAGGTGGCGCGCGGCCCCGCCATGCTTGCCTATCTCGATGCGGCCGAGAACGTGAAGGGCGCCCCCAACGAGAATTTTGCCCGCGAGGTGATGGAACTCTTCACCATGGGGGTCGGCAATTACACCGAAAAGGATATTCGTGAAGCCGCACGCGCCTTCACGGGATGGATCGATGACGATCTCGATTTCAAGGTCGATCCGGCAAAACACGATGACGGGCCGAAGACGTTCCTTGGCCGCGCCGGCAGCTTTGACGGCGTCGATATCCTCAACATCATTCTCGAACAGAAGATCACCGCCGAATACATCGCCGGCAAACTCTACCGGTTCTTTGTGCGCGAGAATATTTCGCCGGACGTTGCGGTGCGCCTCGGGGCGGTGCTGCGCGACAATAACTACGAGATCGCGCCGCTGATGCGAGCGATCTTCCTGTCGCGGGACTTCTACAGCGCGCCGTCAATGGGGACCCGGATCAAGGGGCCGGTCGAGCTCATCGTATCGACCTACCGCAAGCTCGGGGTCAAACATTTGCCGGGCATCCCGGATCTTTACGTCTTGAGCCGCGAGCTCGGGCAGACGTTGCTCAATCCTCCGACAGTCGCGGGCTGGGCTCAGGGCCGCGCCTGGATCACGCCCGGACTGCTGCTGGCGCGCGGCAATTTTGCCCGCGACGTGCTGTTTCCGGACATCATCAATTTCGTCGATCCGAACTTTAATCCCGGCGCCGAGGTCAAGCGGGTCAACGACCGCATTCTGGCCGGCTACAGCATCGGCGAGGCAACGGTCGACCAGGAGCCCGGCGGGGGCGGCATGGAGGGTGGCGACAAAACCATGGCAAACGTCAGTCCACGCTCGTCAAGGCGTCCGGCGCGAAGACCGCTGCGGACGCGGTCGACCATTTGTCGCTGCGCCTGCTGAGCGTGCCGGTGAACGCGGCCGTGCGCAATACCTTGGTGACGTTCCTGGAGCGTCAGCTCGGCACCGCCGATCTGGCGCGCGCCTCGACCTACATGGAGCGGCCGCTGCGGCTGACCGCTCACCTGATCATGAGTTCGCCGGAGTTTCAGCTCGGCTAGAGCGTGTTGCGATGAAATGGGATCATTGCTTGGCCGCGGTTGCTCCCTCTCCCCGCTTGCGGGGAGAGAGTCGGGGTGAGGCGGCGTATCCGCGAGTCTGAGCTCGTGGAGAGGCCCCTCACCCGGAATTTTGCGCGAAGAGCGCGCAAATTCCGACCTCTCCATAGCCCGTCGAAGACGGGCGTAAACGCCCTGATGGCAAGCGGGGAGAGGTAAAGAAGCGGCCAGCATGACACAAACAAGGGAGGCCCAAATGACATCCACCTTTTCGCGCTTCGGCGGCATGGCGCGTCGCGATTTCCTGCGTGCGGGCTTCGGCAGCCTCGCGTTCGGCGCCGCCGGCGTACTCACGCGCGCTCCGGCCTGGGCGCAGACGGCAGCGCACGCAGCCGAAAAGGGCCGCATCCTGGTGGTGGTCGAACTGTCCGGCGGCAATGACGGCCTCAATACCGTCGTGCCCTACGGTGACGACGCCTACTACCGCGCAAGGCCGCGGATCGGCATCAAGCCGGCGCGCCTGCGCAAGCTCGACGATCGCCTGGAGCGCCTCTATAAGGACGGCCACATGGCCATCGTCCACGGCGTCGGCTACGAGCAGCCCTCGTTCTCGCACTTCTCCTCCATGGCCTATTGGCAGACGGCGGCGCCCAATCGCGGCGACCTGTACGGCTGGGTCGGCCGCATGGCCGACGCCATGGACCCGGAAGGGCACGCCAACTTCGTGGTCAATATCGACACCCAACAGTCGCTCGCCGTGCGCTCGCAACGCCACGTGCCGCTGGTGTTCGACGATCCGCAGAAATTCATCCGCACCGGCTTTGCGGACGAAAAGGAGGTTTTGAGCACCGTCGCGACGCGCGAGGCAGGCGCCAACGAGGCGCAGGAGTTCATGTACGGCGTCTCGCGCAGCGCGCTCAATGCCGAACAGCTCGTGCGCGATGCCTGGGCGAACTACCGCACGCCGATCGACTACGGCCTGGTGCGGTTCGGCCTCGACCGCGTCGCAGCGCTGATCGCGGCGGATTTTCCGACCAAGATCTATTACGTGGCCTATCGCAACAACGCCTTCGACACTCACGTCTACCAGGGCGATGTCCATGCGCGGCTGTGGACCTATACGTCCGACCACATGGCGGCGTTCATGAAGGACGTGGCACGGCTGGGGCGGGCGCAGGATGTGGTGCTGATGGCGTTCAGCGAATTCGGCCGGCGCGTGAAGGAGAATACGAGCCAGGGTACCGATCACGGCACCGCGGGGCCGGCCTTCATGATTGGCGCCCCCGTCGCGGGCGGCCAATATGGCAAGATGCCGAGTCTGACCGAACTCAACGACGGCAACATGGCGTTCACCACCGATTTCCGCCGCGTCTACGCCACCGCCATCAAGAGCTGGATGGGCTCCCACGACGCCGCAGGCGTCCTGCGCGGGGAATTTGAGCCGCTGCCGATCATCGCGGCGTGATTGGGAGTGTGGGGCGGGTTAGCGCTGCGTAACCCGCCGGCGAGAGAATGGCGGGTCACAGCTCGCTGATCCGCCGTCGCCTCGTCGCGCCCCAAGGGAGCCAGAGTCGACCGACGGGACGACGCCGCTTAGACTAGACCAGAAAAGTGCGTGCCTAGCGACTCGTCCAAGCCTCGTCACACTGGGCACGAGTCATAGCATTTCACGATTGAGCGATTTGTCTAAGTAGCTCGACTGTCCCTTAGCTTTCGTTATATTTCGTTAGATATAGCGATGCCCTTTCACAGACGAGGACGAGAAAAGGAACATGCGTTGCCGCGGACGCGCAGCGGCAGGCCTCAATCGTGTTGGGGCAATGGAGTCGCGGGTATTGATGAGTGATCTTCGCGCAACAACATACTTGGCTTCCTTCCGGAGCTACGCGGTCTCAAGGAAAAGGAGACACCCATGGCAAAGATTGTATGCATTCTCTATGACGATCCCGTCGATGGCTATCCGAAGACCTATCCCCGTGACGATATTCCAAAAATCGAAGCCTATCCTGACGGCCAGACGACGCCCAGCCCAAAGGGGATCGACTTCAAGCCGGGAGAACTCCTCGGTAGCGTCTCGGGAGAGCTCGGCCTCAGAAGGTTTCTCGAAGATGCCGGCCACACGTTCGTCGTAACGTCTGACAAGGATGGGAAGGATTCGCGTCTGGACAAGGAACTACCCGACGCGGAAATCGTCATCTCGCAACCGTTCTGGCCGGCATATATGACGGCGGAGCGGTTCGCCAAGGCACCCAAGCTCAAGCTCGTGGTCACGGCAGGCATTGGTTCCGATCATACGGATCTTCAGGCGGCGATGGACCGCGGTGTCACGGTCGCGGAGGTCACCTATTGCAATAGCATCAGCGTGTCGGAACATATCGTCATGATGATTCTGAGCCTCGTCCGGAACTATATCCCGTCCTATCAATGGGTGGTGAAAGGCGGATGGAACATCGCCGATTGCGTTACTCGCTCCTACGATATAGAGGGGATGCAGATCGGCACGGTTGCAGCCGGTCGGATCGGGCTCGCAGCCTTACGGCGCCTCAAACCGTTCGATGTCAAGCTGCACTATACCGACCGCCACCGACTTCCAGCAGGTGTCGAGAAGGAGCTCGGTCTTACGTTTCATCCGAATGTGGAATCGATGGTGCGGGTCTGCGACGTGGTGACGATCAATTGTCCGTTGCATCCGGAAACCGAGAATATGTTCAACGCGCAGCTGATCTCAAAGATGAAGCGCGGCGCCTACATCGTCAACACTGCGCGCGGAAAGATCTGCGATCCGAAGGCCATCGCTCAGGCCCTCGAATCTGGCCAGCTCGCCGGTTATGCGGGAGACGTATGGTTCCCGCAGCCCGCACCGCAAGACCACCCCTGGCGTTCGATGCCCCACCATGGAATGACGCCCCACATTTCGGGCACGAGCCTTAGCGCACAGGCGCGCTATGCCGCGGGCGTGCGTGAAATCCTTGAATGCTGGTTCGACAAGCGTCCAATTCGCGTTGAATACCTCATCGTAGACGGCGGCAAGCTCGCCGGAGCAGGGGCGCATTCCTACAGCGCAGGCGACGCTACGGGTGGATCGGAACAAGCCGCCCGTTTCAAGACCAGCTGACGTCGCGCCGAGCGAGTCGGTCCGACGACTCGGCAGACGACTGTATCCGCGGGCTGGTGCAAGCATCAGCCCCGCGACGCGTCGGCCTCCCGCGCCACATCCCACACCTGGCTCCCCGAGCCGGTGTCGCATGTTGCCTCGGCGAGTGCTTCCAATTTCGCTACATGCAGTGTGCAGCGGTCCCATGGTGACGGCCGGCTCCAGCCCGTCGCCAACAGCCAAGGACTCCGCAGCATGACAGAACGATTTAGAAATTGGCGCTTGGTGCGTACATATATCCGCTTGATGGCCATGCACACTTGGCCCGTCATTTGAAACGCCGCCCCCAGCATCGACTTCATGGTCGTGGCACCGAGATCGGTGTCATCGAGAACGATCGCCGGATCGTTGCCTCTTATCTACGCACCGTAGTCGGGCATCAGTGCGGCACTTAGTCTAGATGCGGCCTGAGAACATCGGGCCGCATCCCGGAGCTTCATGGCCGTCATTTGGTAAGGCCGACCTGCTTCATGTAGGTCGCCAAATCCCAATAGTCTGAGTTACGACTGATCTTTCCGTCGGTAAACTCGACGACGGTCGTACCGCGAACCTCGAAAGGCTTATTGGTCGCCGGCAGGCCGGGGAAGTCTTGCGTTTGCCGCCCTCGCCAAATCCATTCGATCGCTCCAGATTTTCCGTCGGCCGCAACGAAGCGTGATTTCAACTCGAACTTCAGATCTGCGAAAGCCGCAAAGGTCCCGGTCGCGATGTCGCGAAGAGCATCCCTCCCGTGGCTAGCTGCCACAAAGGGTACGTCCTCGTAATCGACGCCGTCCGTAAACAGGGGCAGAAGCCTCTCAACGTCGCCTGAGGACCATGCAGGGGCCCACTGGTCGAGTACATGTTCAAGTTCTTTGGTATCTGCACCGCGTGCGCTTGAACCGCCACCGGCCAACGCCAACAGGGTTACGAGCACCAGCAATTTCTGACGCATTGGATTCTTGCCTCCCTCCCCGACTTGCCTCTCACCCGATAATCGTCATCTCCTCGACCACAACTGCGTAGTTCCGCGCGATGTCGGGGAACCTCTTGGCATCCTCATCCGCCGCCCCCGAGTTCCCGCGGCGATGATACGTGCGGCGAGCCGTTCGCGCTATCCGATACCGCAAGAATTTGAGGCTGGTCGCTCGCTTCAGTCAATTTGAAAGGATCGGAGCATCGTGAAAAGCGAGCCTCAAGGATGATGTAGGAGCGACCCTTATGGTCGCCCCGTTGGCGGACGAGGTGCGTAAACCGGGGCGACCACAAGGGTCGCCCCTACATCACGACGTCTCGATCCCTTCAGATCCATCATATCACTGCGGCGGGGGGATTTCCTTTTCGACCTGGATCGCCGCGACATCGAGTGAGCCATCGGGCAGCTTTGGGGCACCAGCAACGAATACCTTCAAGCCTGGCTTGAGATCCTCCTTGGTGCCGGGAACCGTGGTGGCGATGATGGTCTTCGGCGTTATGACAATCTTCTTCTCCTCATCGGACTTGCCCACGACCTTGTACTTCACCGTCAGCACCTGGCCGTCGACGCCGGCGACCGAGGTCTGCAATGCGCCATTGGTCATGAAGCTGTTCGGCATCAAGTCCCAATCGGCATGGAATGAGTTGAAGGGCTGCCCGGCGGGAGCGATGCGCAGTTCGACCGCCTCAAGCGTTCCATCGGGTCGTGGCCGCGAGGTAATAGCGACGTTGGCATCGGCCTTGACGTCGGCGAGAGAGGCCTTGACGACGCCGCCAATGCGGACGTTGTCCTTGAGCACGAGCTTGAGCTCAGCTCCGTCGCGCGACTTGACCGCCAAGTTGTTGCCGTCGAGCTTCTCAATGGTGCCGCGCACGCGCACGTTCTGCGCTTGGGCCGCGACCGAGCTCAACGCGAATGTCGCGGCGAACGTCGCGACAACGAAAACCTGTGATGTGATTCTCATATCGTTTCTCCCTCATTCAAGATGCGGAAGCTTGCGCATCCCATTGTGTTACGAACAGTTGCTGGTCATAGACCAAGACGCGGCACCGTCGCGGTCGGACTGGCAGGCAACCTGGTCGGGGCCAGCCCCCCTCGACGTAGGCCGAAAGGATAGCGGACAACAGCGTTCTTTAGAAGCCATGTGGTGCCGGCGGTAACAAGAGAGCTTCGTTTGAACACGAACGGTCAATTCATGGCGACAATTGCAGGCGCGATCTGGCTCGGATATCGGCTGTCCCAATGGCGGAGTGGCGGCCCCACGCCCGGACGTCGCGTATTCGAGGTGGGCATGCTGACGCCTTGCCCACCTCGCTGCTCGTGACATTCTTCGGGCACGCTCAACCCGGCGCCACTCCCTGCGTGCCGACATAGACCGCGTAGAGCGACTGGCTCGCCGCCATGAACAGGCGGTTGCGCTTGGGGCCGCCAAAGCAAACATTGCCGCAGACCTCGGGCAGCCGGATGCGGCCGATGAGCTGGCCGGCCGGCGTCCACACTGTCACGCCGCTATAGCCGACAGCCCGGCCCGCATTGCTTGAGACCCACACATTGCCGTTGACGTCACAGCGCACTCCGTCCGGCCCGCACTTCACGCCGTCGATCATGAAGTCGCTGAACAGCTTTTGATTGGACAGTT
>WNFF01002291.1_pt1 | contig 25426 bp, 15 predicted proteins | sample 5400441 | NCBI WGS metagenome assembly WNFF01 (sample SAMN13153345, study PRJNA577476) | soil metagenome | isolation source: 120 cm saprolite under Douglas fir tree site 2 hole 3 replicate 1 | place: USA:California | collected 2015-04-18
GGCTGCCGGGCCAGGTAGGGTGGCCCTCCTCCTCTAAGTTTTGAGTTAGTCAAAATTGAATGTGATGCTATTCGGGGGCGGGAGGCGCGTCTGGTGCGGCCGCGGGAGTTGGGGCAGGGGTCGGATCCGGTGCGGGTTCTGGCGCGGGCGGTTGGGGACTTGGCGACGGGGGAGGGGGGTACGTGTGCTTGGCGGACTGTTCGTGGGACTCGCGGATGGTTTCGCACCAAGTGTCGGTGTCGTAGGCGTTGATGTATTCGTGCTGGGCGAGGGGCAGGATTTGGACGAGGGTTTGGCCGAGATAGGCGAGGGTGGAGGCGGTTTTGGGTTTTACGTGGCCTTGGGCGACGGCGGAGAAGAGGCGTCCGAGGGCGGAGGTGAGGTCGCAGGCGGACACGAAGCTGCCGGAAAGGTGATAGGCGATGTCCTTGCCGGCTTCCCGGCCGGCGAGGGATTGCGCTTCCTTGCGGGCGTGGAAGGCGCAGAAATAGGGATTGCCGGCCTGGCGTGGAAAGTAGCGGCCGTCGACGAAGGTGAACGAACACAAAGAGGAACGGTCCTTGGAGCGATTGGACATGGAAGTCTCCAGAAAGAAAGATTTAGATTTTGGGATTTTTGGGGAGCCTCGCGGAAGCGAGACGCACTTCTAAACGGAAACAGTTTAGCAAAGCGATGATTGCGGTGTCAAAAACATTTTGGTAGTGAAGCCTTGCTGGATTGTGACATCGTTTCGACGGCACGGAGCCGGTCCCCGGGAGCTAGCGTGAGAGCAAGTACGACAGTGCTCGTCCTTTTTTGTTTGATGAGTCCTTCTGGGCTTTGCCAGACCGACGTGTCGGTGCCATGCTCGAATGCTGCCGAAAAAATCATCATCGACACCGACATCGGCGGCGACATCGATGACGCCTTCGCAGTGGGACTCGCCCTGCAAAGTCCCGAGTTCAAGATTCTGGGAATTTCGAGTGCCTGGGGCGATACCCATCTCCGGGCTCGCCTGCTGAGCCGTCTTCTGAAGGAAACCGGTCGGACGGACATTCCCGTTGCCATGGGTATCGCGAAGCACCCGGCGGGGCGATTGGACACGCTGAGCCAAGCTCGTTATGCAGAAGGCGGACCTGCGGACCAGAACTATCCGAATGCCGTGGACTTCCTTCTGGACCAAATACGACTGCACCCAGGTGAGATCACGCTGATCGCCATCGGCCCTGAAACGAATCTGGGCGCGGCGATTGACCGGGACCCAGCGACTTTCCGCAAGCTGAAACGAGTGGTCCTTATGGGTGGGTCGGTATATCGCGGGTACAGCCAATTCAATTACGGCAAGACGCACGGGCCCGATCCCGAGTGGAATATCCTCTGCGACATCCAGGCCGCACGGAAAGTTTTCACGTCCGGCGTTCCGCTATATGTCATGCCGCTCGATTCCACGCAGATCAAACTGCAGGAACTCGAACGGGGGGAGATTTTCAAAGCCGGAACAGTTTTGACGGATGCGCTGCTTGTGCTTTACACGGAATGGTCGCGCGGCGCCGCGCAAACTCCTACGTTGTTCGACGCCGTTGCGGTGGCCTATGCAATGCATCCGGAGTTGTGCCCCACAGAGCCGATGAGACTGCGCGTCGATGACCAGGGATATACCCGTGTGGAGGCTGGCCCGCCGAACGTGCAGGTTTGCTTGCGCTCGAGTTCGGATCAGTTCCTGGAATTTTTCATGCCGAGAATCTTGGTGCCCTTGAAGGAAGACAAGCCCGGCACCCAGCCGCAGCCCGCGAACAAGCCATAACCTGACGAACTTCGGGTCGTTTTTTGGAATCAGGCTTGCTGTTTTTCCGTTCGGTGGAGCCAACAAGGCCCAGATTCCAAGCGTTTTTGTGATTCCAAATTTGGAGTTTTTCGTGCTGGCCTGCTCTTCTGTGGAGACATTGTCTCAGGAACTAGGAAAAGGCTTATTTTTTGGTTTACTTGCTTCGACGCTCTGAGCACCTAAAGGTGCAACCGCAGGAAGGCAAAAGACAGTCCGCCTCGCTGCGGAGGTCCACGCGGCCTCGCGCAGACAGTCGCAACGGAGGTTCTACTAATTGGAAAATGATGGAAGATGGAATCGACTCTGGCCTATTCGATTGGGTCATAGGCCTAACAACCTCGCGGCAAACGACATGGCCACGGAGCAAGGGACACAGAACGAGGCAGTTTGTCAAAAGCACTCGTCCTAACCCGCTAGTAGATGGTGGATCGCACTTCGCGTCAACCAGTCATATGATCGATTCGTCGTCGGCACGTTAAAACAGAGCCCCAATCAGAGAGACCAAGCACTCGACACCAATCTTACGGATCCAGGGTGTGAAACTCTTGCCCTTCAAAATGGAGCCACTACAACGGACTTGTAAACCGATGGATTTGTATCGTAATAGAACTAGCAGGGGCTATGGCGAAGGTTCGATGCCGGACGGATCTATGGAAATGAATCTCGATACGTTGAAAGACGGCCGACGGTCTGCGCACAGAGAGCGAATTTGCCACAGCTCGAGAATCATGACGTCGATCATGGCAAGCATGGCCGGCCAGCTGGTTTTCCTACTGCTACTGTCACCCGGAGTCTTTCCGCAAGAATGGCGATTCTACGGAGGCGATGCTGGCGGCACGCGGTTCTCTGCGCTCCTACAGATTAACCGAAGCAACGTCGGCAAATTGAAAAGAGCGTGGACCTATCACATGGGAGAGATGGACCGCGGCGGCAATGAGACGGACCGGCATCACGTTGCGCCCTTTGAATCCACTCCTCTCGTCGTGGATGGCGTGTTGTACTTCTCCACTCCTTCAAACCGCGTGATAGCGCTCGATGCGGAAAGCGGACAAGACATTTGGCAGTATGATCCTCAGGCTGGACATCCCGGACAACGCCAGTTCTTCCAGCATCGCGGTGTCGCGTACTGGCAGAACAGGAATGGAGATGACCGAAGAATCTTGTTTGGCACCTTCGACGGGCGATTGATTGCTCTGGAAGCAAAGACGGGAAAACCATGCCGCGATTTTGGAGAGGGAGGGATGATTAATCTGCGCACCGGAGCTGCGGACGCTTACGCCGGCGCGGAATATTCAGTAACGTCGCCTCCAGCGGTCTATCAAGACCTAGTAATCACCGGAGCTGCTGTTCCCGAGTATCCCTCCAAGGGCCCCAGCGGTGTCGTGCGCGCCTTTGATGTTCGTTCCGGGAAGCTTGTTTGGACATTTCACACGATTCCGCAAGCGGGAGAATTGGGGCACGAGACCTGGCAGGAAAATGCGTGGAAGGATCGCACCGGAGCAAACGTCTGGTCGATCATGAGTGTGGATTCGGATCACGGCTTGGTTTTTCTCCCCATCGGGTCAGCTTCCTACGATTTCTACGGAGCAGATCGCCAAGGCACGGACCTGTTCAGCAATTCTTTGGTCGCCCTGGATGCTGCCACGGGTAAATTGGTCTGGTACTACCAGATGGTGCACCACGATATTTGGGATTACGACATGCCTGCTCAGCCTGTGCTGATTACGGTGCGGCGGGGTGGTCGGGAAATTCCGGCGGTCGCGCAAGTGACCAAGATGGGATTTGTGTTTATTCTCGACCGCCTTACCGGGAAACCGCTGTTTCCCGTAGAGGAGCGCCGCGTTCCCGAAAGCAATGTGCCGGGCGAGGCTGCCTGGGCGACGCAGCCATTTCCGCTCAAACCGCCGCCTCTGGTGCGACAGAGATTCAGCCAGGCTGACATCAGCGAAGTTACAAAGGAGTCTCACCAGTACTGCGAGGAGCTGGCTCGTTCGCTTAAGAACCACGGGATGTACACGCCTTACGGCACCGAGCTGACATTAGTGATGCCCGGGACGCTGGGAGGAGGAAACTGGTCGGGAGCTTCTTTTGATAGGGCTTCCGGTTCTCTGTTCGTGAACGCAAACGAACTCGGAGCGGTCGGTGCAATGCAACCACAAGCAGATGACGCCCCAGAGCGATATCGGCGAGGCTCCAAAGACGGGGAGTACGCGCGTTTTTGGGACGAAAACCAATGGCCGTGCCAGAAGCCGCCTTGGGGAACGCTGAATGCAGTGGATGTGACCAAAGGAGAAATCGTCTGGAAAGTGCCGCTTGGAAGCATGGACGAATTGAAGGAAACGACAGGCACACCCAATCTCGGCGGCTCGATTGTGACTGCCGGCGGGTTGGTATTTATCGGAGCAACGACAGATAGCCGTTTTCGAGCGTTCGATGCGAAAACCGGAGAGCAACTGTGGGTCACTGACGTGGAGGCCAGCGCGTACGCCACTCCGATGACTTATATCGGTAAGAAAACGAGCAAGCAATTTGTAGTGATCGCTGTGGGAGGCGGTGGATATTTCCGGGGCAAAGTATCTGATACCCTTGCGGCGTTTACTCTTCCGGACAAATAGAGCAATTTAGGTCGTCGTGTAGAAAGACGATGAGGTGCAACAAAGCGGCTCTTGCACCCGTTGAACAGAGAGAGTTCAGGATGCTTCATTCATGGATTCCCATTAAATGCCGCGGAGATGCCGGCGCACGGTTCATCAGGATTGCCGGCATTTGTTTTCTTTGTACTCTTTTGCTGCTCATAACGGCGATTCAACTAAACGCCCAAACGAATGTCGTCGTGGTTCGCCCTAAAGCAATCAATGATGTGCTCGTAAATCCCGGAATGGGCATAACTACGTTTCAAAGATTCAATGGACAGGAACCAAATCCGCCCTTGAAGTGGTCCGAAGTAGGTCCGGTGACGAAACTGCCGCCAGCGCCGACGAAGCCGGACTTCCCTGACACGTCCATGTCCTATTGCCGCTGGTATTGGAATGTTCTCGAGCCCGAGCCCGGCAAGTTTCATTGGGAGATTGTGGATCTGGCGTTGGAAGAGGCGCGCGCGCATGGACAAACTCTTGCGATTCGTCTGATGCCGTACTCCAACCAGGATCCTCTCCCGGAGTGGTATCGGAACTCCGGAGCACGGCGCGCCAACAAACCCACGGACAAGGATGGCCAAATATGGCAGCCGGATTTCAGCGATCCCCTGTATCTCAAGTATTGGGGCGAGCTTGTGGCGGAGGCCGGAAAGCGATACGACGGCAACCCCTATCTCGACAGCGTGGACATTTCCTCCGTGGGCTACTGGGGAGAAGGTTGGAGCCCTTATATGCCCGCATTCCGGTATCAAAAGGCATTGATTGACATCTGGCTCGAAGCGTTTCCGCGCACTCTGTTGCTAATGAACTTTGACGAGCAACAAGCCCTCACCTACGGGACGGAAAACGGCGCAGGATGGAGGCTGGATTGCCTCGGGGACATGCGAACAAGTTCCACGAATCCCTATTTCTTCGCGGAAATGCTGGAGATCTACCCGCAGCAAGTGGTGCGCGCGGGAATTCAAGACGTTTGGCAGCGCAAGCCAGTGTCGCTGGAAACTTGCTACACGGTCGCCGGTTGGAAGGAAAGAGGCTACGACCTGAACTACATTCTCGAGCAAGCACTGCGCTGGCACGTGAGCACCGTGAACATCAAATCCGCGCCGCTACCGAGCGAGTGGAAAAACCAGTTCGACACTTTTCAGAACAAGATCGGGTATCGATTCAATCTGCGCCGGCTGGAATATTCGCCTGTCGTTAATCCCGGAACCATGATGCCGGTTCATATGTGGTGGCTAAACGAGGGAGTCGCGCCGATCTACAATGAATTCACGCTCGCTATGCAATTGCGGTCATCTCAAACGGTGGCGGTGATTCCAGTTCCCGTGGACATTCGCAAATGGCTTCCCGGTGACGCCGTCTTCGACGGCACGGTGTATGTGCCGGAAAATCTGCCGGGAGGCAACTACGACGTTCGCATCGGCATTCTGGATCCTAGGACCGGCCAACCCGCAATTCGCCTCGCGGTCGAGGGACGTCAAGCGGACGGATGGTATGCGATGGGTTCGCTCACGGTGAAAGCCAAGTGAACCGGGCGTGCATCGGTGTGCTGCTGGCAGGGGCGAGTGCGTTTTGCTCTCTGGCGGGAACTGATCCTCCTCCGCCGCTGGCTTTCCGAGTGCTAAAGGAGGCTTTGCCACCGGGTCCGCGTGTGACGCCGTACCTGCGATATCAGGCGGAGCAAGCGTGGAAGGAAGACGAGGCTCGTCAAAAAGCGTGGGAAGCAATCCGCGACGAAGCCGGCCTTCTGAAGATGCAAAATGAGTTGCGACAAAAGCTGCTGCAAATGATCGGCGGCCTGCCAGCCGTGAAGACAGACCTGCACCCGGTGATCACCGGCAAGATTCAAATGGATGGATTTGTTATCGAGAAACTCGTTTTCCAGAGTTTGCCGGGCATCCACGTCGCCGCGCTCGTTTACATTCCGAATGACCACACGAGCAAGCATCCGGCGGTGCTTGTGCCTGCAGGGCATGCGGCTGATGGGAAATATCACTATCAGGCCCTGAGCCAAAGATTGGCAGGACGCGGTTACGTGGTGATTTCCTGGGATCCCGTGGGACAGGGCGAGCGCAGTCAGTTCTGGGATCCGAAAGCGCAAAAGAGCCGCTACAACTTGATCTGCGCCGAACACGCGGTGATGGGAAACCTGGCTTATTTGGCGGGAGCAAGTCTTGCTCGATGGGAAGTATGGGACGGCATTCGCGCCGTTGATTACCTCCTGACGCGCCCGGAAGTCGACGGCGAGCGAATCAGCATTACCGGCACAAGCGGCGGCGGAACGCAAACCGCCCTCATCGCGGCGCTCGATCGCCGCATTAAAATCATCGTGCCGTCGTGCTACATCACGGCGCTGCCCATGCGGATGTCTAACCGCATTTTTGTCGATCCGGACAGCGACCCCGAGCAGGATTTGTTCGGCATGATTTCCAACGGAGTGGATCATCCGGGGCTGCTGTTGCTGATGTATCCCCGGTCGGTAATGGTGGCGGCTGCCGTGCTCGATTTTTTCCCCATTGAAGGGACACGCAAGACCTTTAGGGAAGTACGAAAACTGTACACGCGATTCGGACATGGGGATCGCATCGCGCTTGTGGAAGGTTATCACGCGCATCAGTACTCCATCGAGAATCAGCAAGCCGCGCTGGACTTTCTCGACCATTTTAATCAGATGCCGCGGCGAGAGGGCCTTCCTCCCGTGAAGGAACTGGACGGGGAAACCCTGCGGTGCAGTCGAACGGGGCAGGTTCTGCTCGATTACAGCGATGCAAGATCATTGATGGACGTGATCCGAGAATATTACGACGAACACAAGACTGGAAACACGAGAACACTCTCCGGTGAGTATTATGGGGAGAAATACAGTGGCATCCGGAATTGGACTGTAAGTGAATACCGGAACGTTCCGTCCCAACCGAGCCAAATCACGTGGGAAGCAGTGGGCAGCTCAAAAGCGGGAGAGGCATCGATTGACCGTTATATCTTGCATCACAGCGGGCAGCTCGAAATGCCTCTTCTCCATATTCACAAATCCAGCGCCGCCCCCCGGACTGTTTTGATGTGGTTCCAGGAAAATGGCAAAGCAACGGCGGAGGACTGGCTGGAGATCGAAAGATATCTAAACCAGGGCTACGAAATTGTCTCGTTTGATTTTCGCGGGCTCGGCGAGACGCGAATGGCCTACACGGCGGTTTCCCCGGATGATCCGCTACTGGGCCGGCTGGACTTCGACCACGCCTATGTCAATTCCGTTTCCGGGGTGCTGGCGAATTACGTATACAACTCGCTCCTAACCGGGAGGCCGTATTTTCTGCAGATGATCGAGGATGCGGAAATCGCCCGACGATTTGCTACCCAGAAACTCCACGCGAATGTAGTCGCTGTTACCGCTTCTGGAGACGCTTACACCCTCGCAAGCGCTGTCCCCGAGACGTTATCTGGCATAAAACTCCTGCCGGAGCCAAACAGGAAAACCTTGAAATGGTCTGAAATCGTCGAGCAAAAGCGCGAGAGCTGGCCGATCCAATATCTGTTGCCGTCGGGGGCATACATCCATTAAGAAAGAGCGTCATGGCTACAACGCTTTTGCAACTGCCCTGCGCGCTGAATTCACAAGCTTCAAGATTCCAAACCGCGTCGGCACATGAAATGTTTTCCCTTCGGGAATGATGCTCCAGGCCAGAAACTTGCGGTGATCGTCGGAGCCTTTTCCTGCAGCCCGGAATAAATTGACACGCCATTGCGCGCCGGGGTGAATTCCTTTCACGTTCATGGACCGAAGCGGTATGCGCATCTCGGCAGTCCAGATGTTATGCTCGGCATCGATCCGAGTTGCATGGTCAAAACCGGAATTCCAAGACGCATCGTTGAAGGGATCCTTGGTCTTGTCGATTTCCAGGTCAATCCACTGATTATTCGGGGCTAGCTCAAACTCAAAGTAATGATTCACTCGTTCCGGTTGAGGGTTCAGAAAGACTTCAACGACGTCACGATCCCAAAGCTGCCATCGTTCCGTTTTCGGGTCTTCACCTTGATAGATGTTCAGCGAATCGTAGCGGCTCGAGAACGCGAAGTAGATATGTGTTTCTGTCCAAAGAGACGCCACACGGGTTGCGGCTTCAGGATAATGCACCTTGCCTGAGGCATCGTTGTCAAATTCCACCCATTTGGCATGTTTCCAAGAAGGCTTTGTGAGATCGCCATCCGGCACGAGTTCCCCGGAGGAGCGTCTTGCTTCAAGTTCGACGCTGCTGGAATAGGTTTGCTCCGGCACACTCGCAACTGGGCAAGCCGCAAGAATGGCGAGAATCGTGAACGCCGCCATTCCCACAGCGGCGGGCCAAAATCGTGTTGTGGAAGCAAACATCAGTCCGTTCCCGGCATGTCCGTCGAGGGCGCATCCTGATGAGGCACGCCATTCGTGTCTAGCGAAACTGAACCTGGCGTTTTATCGCACTTTGACAACCGAAAGTAAACGAGATAGAAGAACTCAGCTAGAGAAGAGGACGCAGCGGGAACGATTTTGATTAGGAGGACTGATGGGCACAATAGGCAGGCGGCGGCTGATGGAAAGTGCGGGAGTCCTTCTGGCCGCGAGCGGAATCCGCAGCGGCGGCATAATTGCGGCGGCCGCCGAACCAAGCCCAGGCAAGCCGCTCCAACTTGCAGACTTTGAACCGCGTAGCATGCTCCACGTTCCTGAGACGAAGGTGGAGCGGTCACGCTATCCACTGATTGATGTCCATACGCACCTCTCTACGGTCGCCAAAGATGCGCACGGAGTTGGCATAGGCGAGGAGATGCAATATGCCGCGCCGGTCGAGGCGGTGCTTCCCCTCATGGATCGGAAGAACATCCGCATCATGGTCAACCTCACCGGTGGAGTTGGTAAAGGGCTGGATGAAACCATTCGAAAATTTCAGGCACCTTATCCAGACCGCTTTTTGACCTTCACGGAGCCCTGGTGGGAGCGCTCCAATCAACCGGGATACAGCCAATTTCAGGCGGATGAGATTGTTCGCGCCCATGGAGTGGGAGCACGCGGATTGAAGGTTCTTAAAACACTGGGACTCTATTTACGCGAGAAAGTCTCGACCGGGCCACTCGTGAAAGTGGACGACAAACGGTTCGATGTCATGTGGGAAGCGTGCGGGTCGCTCAGTATCCCCGTCGCGATTCACGTTTCGGATCCCGAAGCGTTCTTCCTGCCCATCGATCGTTTCAATGAGCGCTTCGAGGAATTGAATAATCATCCGGATTGGTCTTTTCACGGCGGCGATTTTCCTAGCAATGCTGAGCTGCTCGAGGCGCGCAATCGCGTCTTGGCTCGCCACCCTAAGACGCAATTCATTGTGCTCCATGTGGGTAATGACGCCGAAAATCTTCCCTACGTCGGTGAATGCATGGATCGCTTCCCCAACATGCACGTGGAGCTAGGCGCACGAATTGGAGAGCTTGGCCGACAGCCGCGTATGGCCAGGAAGTTTTTTGACAAATATCAAGATCGAATACTTTTCGGCACGGATGCGGTTCCCAACGGGACCGACACGCCACAACAAATCTTCACCGACCGATTGTATGAAATCTATTACCGCTTTCTGGAAACAGAAGACGAATACTTCGATTACGCGCCTGCCCGCGTGCCACCCCAGGGACGCTGGCGGACTTACGGTCTCGGATTGCCGGACGAGATCCTTAAGAAGGTTTACTACGAGAATGCCGCTCGGCTCTTGCAAGTCAAAATGTGAGGATGTGGATTTTTGACCCGGACAAAGAGATTGACAAAGCAAGTAGATTTTGCCAAGAAAGAAAGCGAAACAAATGGTAGGTAAAAGCAAAGGAAAGAAATGACGATTTTTTTTCCTCGATTTCTGTTGGCGGCCCTACTTCTAGCAACTGGCGAAAACCACCGTCCTGGGAATTTCCGAGTTATTGGACCAGGCGGTGGCGGGGCCATGTTCCACCCCACGGTCAGTCCTCACGACCCAAATACCGTTTTGGTCGGTTGCGACATGACCGGAGCTTACATCACTCACGATGGCGGCAAGTCCTGGCGCATGTTCAATCTGCGAGGTGTTGTGCAGTTTTTTGTTTTTGATCCGCTGGACAAGAAAGTGATTTACGCGCAGTCCAATGGCTTGTGGCGGAGCGAGGACCACGGTGAGACCTGGAATCTGGTTTATCCCAGGCAATCTTCCATAAAGAGCATCAAAATGAGCTCCGACCACTCCGACGAAGAACTAATCGCTGAGCCCAATCAGCTGGGCAGCATCACAGCGATGGCCATCGATCCTGCTAATTCAAAGATCTTTTATGTGGCCGCAGGCGACAGAAAAAAAAGGACCTCTGCTCTTTTCGTTTCCCGAGACGCTGGCCAAAACTGGACAAAAGAAGCTGATTTGCCGGAACTGACCAACAGAGTTTGGGTTAATCCGAGTTCACCGCCTGAAGCGCGAATGCTTCTCCTCGCCGGTTCGCATTCCATTGAGGAGAAAACCTCGTTGGGAATGCAAAAGATTCCCGCGCCCCCCGCAAAGGCCTTCATGGATATCTCCGCAGGATTCACGAGGAATGGCAAACCTGTGATTTACGTGGTTGGAGACGAATCAGCGTATGTATCCGACAACGAAGGGACAACCTGGCGAAAGGCAGTCTTGGGGCCAGGGAATGGAAAGATGCGAGCGATCGCAACGAGCTTCCATAACCCCGACACGGCCTATGTTTCCTACAATGGTTTGGAAGAAGATGGAATCAAATGGTTGGGAGTCGCCAAAACGATGGATGGAGGGAGAACCTGGCAATTGGTTTGGAAGGAAGACCGCAATCCCACTGCTAAATCCGCGCCCAACATTCACAATGCATGGATCACCGCGCGATTTGGACCGGATTGGGGAGAGAACCCACTCGCACTGACGGTGGCAGACCAGGACGCCAGTATCAGTTACGGGACTGACTTGGGAAGGACAATGCGCACGACGGATGGCGGCGCAAGCTGGGTTGCAGTGTATTCGCGAAGGTCAGGGGAAAGTGGTTGGACTAGCACCGGGCTCGATGTCACGAACGCCTACGGCTACCATTTTGATCCGTTTGATCAGAACCGGCAGTTCATCTCCACCACGGACATAGGCCTTTTCCGCAGCGAAGACGCTGGGGAATCCTGGGTGAGTTCCACGCAGGGCGTGCCCAAGGATTGGATGAATACGACGTATTGGATTGAATTTGATCCCGCAGTGAAGGGTCGTGTGTGGAGCGTGAATAGTTGGACGCATGACCTGCCGCGGCCAAAGATGTGGAGAAGAAAAGGGATTCGAGATTACCGTGGCGGTGTTTGCCGCAGCGACGACGGGGGAAGAACGTGGACAAAATCCAATGCCGGGATGGAGCAAACCGCGGCTACGCACATCTTGCTGGATCCCACCAGCCCGCCCGATGCGCGCGTCCTGTACGTTGCTGCGTTCGGGCGCGGTGTATACAAAAGTACAGATGGCGGCAAAAACTGGACGCTGAAAAATGCAGGCATTACGCAGAAAGAACCCTTTGCCTGGAGAATCATGAGAGACACCAAGGGCACGCTCTATGTTCTTATAGCGAGGCGTTCCGAAGACGGGAGTATCGGGAACGAGGGCGACGGCGCGATTTACAAGTCTGCCGACGCGGGGGAGACCTGGACGCCGGTAGCAATGCCCCAAGGAAGCAATGGTCCGAATGGCTTGGCGGTAGATCCTCACGATCCGAATCGTCTTTATCTCGCGGCGTGGGCTAGAGACATAGGGGAACACGGCGATGGCGGCGGCATCTACTTGTCGGAGGATGCCGGCAAAACCTGGAGGCAAGTGCTCGATCGCGACCGTCACATTTATGACGTGACGATTGATCCTCGCGACGCACACATTCTCTATGCTGCCGGATTTGAGTCTTCCGCTTGGAGATCCGCGGACCGGGGTGAGACTTGGACGCGCATACCGGGTTTCAACTTCAAGTGGGGACACCGCGTCATTCCTGACCCCCAGGACGCGAAAAAAGTCTACATTACAACTTTCGGCGGTGGTGTTTGGTATGGCTCGGTGGACGGAGAAGATCGCCCCCTCGACATTATGACCCTGCAGCTTCAGCCAGGACGTTAGCGTTTAGATTTAGAAGCCAGAAGAAATTGTAGGATGGTATGGACAGTACCCACTTGTTGACACAGGCTGACTGGCAACGCGCCTTGGCGAAAGGGCAAGCGAGGGCAGCGGAGCTGTTTGAGCGGCCTGAAGGGGAGCAGAGGCGGCTGGGTTACTTCCACACGCTTCGAGAAATCTGCCAGCAGCCTTGGACATGGCCGCGCACCTGCGAGCGAATGATCGGTTCGCGGGATAGCCTGAGGGGAGACTTGAAAGGTATTCAGAGCCTGGCGCTGACGGGCTCTGGGAGTTCGGAGTATGCCGCTGAATGCGTGCGCTCCCCCTTGCAGAATGAGCTGGGCATACCCACGGAATCGATAAGCGGCGGTGCGCTGCTGATGTACGGAGCAAAAGCTCTTCCTCCCGGTAGGCCCGGATTGCTTGTTTCTGTGGCCAGGTCGGGCGACAGCCCGGAGAGCAGCGGGGTCGTTGACTTGTTTTTGGGCACGGAAACCCAAGTTCGGCACGTCGTGGTGACCTGCAACGAGCAAGGAAGACTGGCCAAGGCTTGGCACGACAGCAAACAAGTACGGGTCGTCACGCTTCCCAGCGAAACGCATGACAAGAGTCTCGTCATGACCAGCAGCTTCACGAACCTTTTGCTGGCGGTGCGGTTCATAGGCATGCTCGAACAGCCGGACAAATATCGAACGCTGTGCGAGAGGCTGAGCGAAATAGCGAAGGAACTGTTACAGTCGCGATTTGACCTGCTGGCAAAGATTGCAGCCGCGGATTTCCGGCGCGCAGTGTTTCTTGGCAGCGGATCGCGTTTCGCGGCCTCGCGCGAGGCGGCATTGAAGATGCTGGAATTAACCGCGGGCCGGATAGCTACGGTTAGCGAAACGTATCTGGGCTTTCGACACGGCCCCATGAGTTGCGTGCACGATGACACCATGATTGTGTGTCACCTGTCTTGCGATCCCGTGATTCGCGCGTACGAATTGGATTTGTTGCGCGAATTGGATCGCAAGAGACTCGGACTGTTCAAAGTCATCGTCGGTGAAAACATCCCGGACTGCGCGGTCAGAGAGGGTGATGAAGTCATAGAGTGCCGGGGATTGAGCGAGGTTGGCGAAGACGATGACCTGGCGGTACACGTCGTCGTCGCGCAGCTTCTGGCTTTTTTCCGCTCCTTGGGAGAGGGGCTCTTGCCTGATTCCCCCTCCGAAGACGGAATTATTAGTCGCGTAGTGGAAAAGTTTCCCCTGCATGCTCCTTCTTGAAAGTGCTCTTGGAGGAAAACGGCAGCGCCGCACGAATGAGCTAGTAAACGAGCAATGAAATACTGAGGGACAAATGTGCTTGAAGCAGTCGCTGCAGAAGTCTCTCATCAGGATAACAGCTGGGCGCTGTGCGTTCGTTTTCCTATCCTCGCTTGTAGCCTCAATCCCAATTTACGGCCAAGTACGCGTATGGGAAGGTGTTCTGAATCTCCCCACCTATGGGGAGGGAGCGCCGGATCCCAACCCTCCTTTTGATCAATTCGCGACCGGCCGCTTCAATTATCCCTACACTCTGCGAAACGAAATAACCAACACGCCTGCAGAACACCAGTGGCGGTCAGTCTATCTTGAGAATGAATATCTGAAGTGTTCCGTGCTGCCGGATCTGGGCGGGCATGTTTACACCTGCGTTGACAAGATCAACGGGCAGCCCATGTTCTACGCGAACCCGTCCATTAAGAAAGCTCGGATCGGTTATCGGGGAGCGTGGGCCGCCTTTGGCGTCGAATTCAATTTTCCCGTTTCGCATAATTGGGTCTCCATGTCACCCGTCAACTTCGCGTACGCCCAGCACCAGGACGGCAGCGCATCCGTCACCGTGGGCAATGTCGATCGAGTTTATGGGATGGAATGGACGGTGGAACTAACTCTGCGTCCGGGCTCCACAGTTCTTGAACAGCGCACCTCGCTCAGCAACCGTAGTGACGTTCGCCATCGTTTTTATTGGTGGAACAATGCGGGCGTGGAGGTTTGGGACGACTCCCGGATTCAATACCCGATGCGTTTTGCCGCCGCACATGGATTTGCTGAAGTTCAGCGATGGCCGATTGATGCGCAAGGCAACGATCTCAGCCTCATACGCAATCAGACGGATGGCCCCGTATCCCTATTCGTTCATGGAAGCCGAGAAGACTTTATGGGCGTCTGGAATCCCCACTCCAATACGGGCACGGCGCATTTTGCCGAATACACCGAGGTTCCCGCGAAGAAAATTTGGTCTTGGGGCGTGGACGCGGATGGGCTCGACTGGCGAAAGGCGCTATCGGATAACAACAGCGCCTATGTCGAGTTGCAAGCGGGTCTCTTGCGAAATCAGGAGACCTACGCGTTTCTTGAGCCACGGCAAACTATATCCTTTATGGAGTACTGGATGCCCGTCCGTGATACAGGCGGCATCTCCCGGGCGAACCTCGCCGGCGTGGTTCATCTTCAGCGAAACAATGGCATCTTGAGTGTCGTGTTCAATGCCAACCGAAAGATATCCGGGACGATCAACATTTCAGATGGAGCTACCTCGCTGCTGTCAGAAAAAGGGGATCTTGTACCCGAGCGAGTTTGGAAGAAAGAAATTCCGATTCCAAGCGCCGCGAGAAATCTTACCTTCGAACTCAAGACCAGCGAAGGCATTGTGCTGCTGCGCCAGACCGAAGGTCGATATGACTGGGTGCCGGAATCCCAGATTAAGCTCGGTGCCCAGGTTTCATACAAGGTGCCAGAAGAAACTAAGCGAACTGCCGACGACTGGCTTCAATTGGGGAAAAACGATGAACTGAACGGCAACGTGCTGACCGCGATGCAAACGTATGAGAAGGCGGTGCTGAAATTCTGGGGGAGCTTTGAATTGCTAAAAGCCGCGGGACGCCTTGACGCCAGCCTGAATCGCTTTAACGAAGCTCTCCCTCGTCTTGTGGAGGTGCACGACCGAAACACGAGTGATACAGAGATTTCCTATTACCTGGGAATTGCTTATGAAGGGCTCGATCGAGAGGAGGATGCGGCCGACGCTTACCGGGACGCTATGCGCCTGCCCGCTCAAGAGTTATTGACGCAAAGCTTGCAATCCGCTCCCGAAGATCTGCGCGCTGCGGAAGAACTCGTAGCGGTACTAAACGCGATTGGAAAAACAACGGAAGCAGAAACGCTAGCCAAAGAACGCCTCGCGCGCTTTCCCTTGAGCGATTTTCTCCGCGAAGAACTCCGAAGTCCGAACCTCGCGCATTTGGCTGGCGATCCCTACCGCGTTTTGAACATTGCGTGTGAATATGCACGTGTGGGACTCTATCGGCAAGCGGTAAAGGTCCTCTCTCGGGAATATCCGGCCGCAAAAGCCGATCAAACCGAACCTGAAACAGGGGCGCCCCAGAACAACCCGTTAGTTGTCTACTTTCGCGCCTATTGCCGCGAGCGGCTTGGTGAGGACGCTCAAAAGGACTACTTGCAAGGTTCCCGCCTTTCCACGCTTTACATCTTCCCGAACCGAATCGAAGACCTGCGGGCATTTCGAGCAGCGATTCGGGCAAACGAAAAAGACGCATCCGCCCACTACCTGCTGGGAACGTGGCATTTCGCGCGTGGACAAACGGATGAAGCTCTCGCCGAATGGAAGCGCGCTGGTGAGCTCAATCCCAGGATCCCAGTTTTGCAAGCCAGCACTGGTCTAGCCTTGCTCAACGTAAAGCACGAATTCCTAGCCGCCGTAAATGCCTTCGAAGAAGGAATCACGAACGATCCCCTAAACCCTGTGAATTACTCCGCTGCCCTGGTCGCAATGACATTGCTCGGGAAGTCCGCTGCGGAACGCGTGAGAATGCTGGAGCGTTATCCCAACCTGACGCGCATGCCTACGCCGTTGGTGTATGAACTCGCCTTGAACCGCGCAGAGGCAGGGAATTACGGCGCGGCCCTGGAGTTGTTCCGGAGTCGGTTTTTTGGTCGAGAAGAAGGCGGCACAAATGTTCGTCAAGTGTGGATTGAGGTCAACCTGCAGCGGGCGCTTAAACTCGCGCGAGAAAACCGCTGCAAAGACGCTCTCGCCGTTGCGAAGTCGCTTGGTTCTTCAGTGCCTGGCTTAGCATTCACGCAAGACGGCCTGCTGCCATTCCTAAACTCTGCTCGAAGTAACTTTCTTCTCGGTGAAGTGTCTTCAGCGTGCGGTCAAGCGGAGGGGGCGCAGCAATGGTATCGCCGTTCTGCGCAAGCGACCGGAGCCTCGGACATTGTTTGGGCGTGGGCCTCAGCTCGGAAGTTGAATGTCTATGACCCAGCGGAGTGGAACAAACGGCTCCATGCAGCCTTGCCCCAAGCCGAATCCAGTGTGGAAACCGGAAGCTCATCGGGCTGGTGGCTTTATACCGCAGGAGTTTTGCAGATCGCGCTGGGTGACACGCAGAAAGGCAACGCTTTGCTCCATGAAGCCTTGCTTGCGCCGGAAACCCGAATGTCTCATTACCTGAGCCGTTTGGCTGTCGCGGGAGCTACACCTCGATGACCTCGATGCCTGTGTTGCGAAGCCCTTCGGTAAATTCCTGAGGAGCGCGCGTGTCGGTGATCAGGCGCCGGATTCTGTCGAAGGGACCTATCCTCGAAACGCTCCTGCGGCCCAATTTGCTGAAGTCTGTAACCACGTTCACTTCTCTCGCGGACCGGATCATCACATTATTCAATTGGGCTTCGAGCACATCCGGCGTCGAGGGGCCGTTCGCGAGATCGAAACCGTCGACCGCAAGGAAAAGACGGTCCGCGTGAAACTCGTTCATCATCGCTTCTGCTTGCGGTCCCACGAAAGAGCAGGAAACCGGACGCAGCAGTCCGCCGATCATGATTAAGGAGACGCCGGGCAAATCCGCCAGCTCCATGGCGATGTTCAGGGCGTTGGTGATGACCGTGAGGGACTGGATTTTCACTCTTTTCAGATGCCGGGCAATCTCCGCAGTCGTTGTCCCTGAATCGAGAATAATCGTTTCGCCAGGCTTTACCAGCTCCGCCGCCGCCTTGCCGATTCTGACTTTTTCTTCCCGGTGCAGCGTCTCCTTCATGCGAAGCGGATAATCTTGCGTGGCTTCCAGCCGCCGCACGGCACCACCATGGGAACGTACCACTGCGCCGACAGAGGCCAGGGTATCGAGGTCGGTGCGAACCGTGACTGCGGAGATAGAGAAACGTTTCACCAGATCTGCAACAATAACCTGGCCATCTTGATCCACTAAATCCAGTACGTTTCGGCGCCGTTGTTCGGTAAGAAGGCGAGCTTTCGGGGTCATGCAGCTATCCGCTGGGCGAAGTATAGGGCCCTCCACGGGGCGAGTCAAATGGTAAACGTAAGTATGTTTATTGCAGATACTTTCTTTTACTTTCCCTATGCTGTTTTCTCCGCCCTGTTCTCATTGCGTTTGCTTTTCTATTGTGATACACCCTTCCGATGATTGTTGGAGGTGTCCTTTGAGATTTTTAGCAGCGTTCATTTCCTTTGCTTTCCTTACCTGCTTGTGTCTGGGAGTTGCTGGGCTTGTTTTCGGCCAAGGAACAGATCTCGGAACGATTCGGGGAACGGTGACGGACTCCACGGGCGCAGCCATCCCGAATGCGACAGTAACGGTCACTGACGCGCTGACCAACACGGCGCGGCAAACGAAAACGAATTCCCAGGGCCAGTATGAAATGTTCGGACTAAACCTCGGCACGTATCGCGTAGTCATCTCCGCCCCGGGAATGGCCAAGGAAGAAATCACAGGTATTGTCCTCAGCGGGAGCGAAACCGTAAGCGCTGATGCTGTCCTCAAAGTTTCTGCAGCCCAAGAAAGCGTCGTGGTGTCTCTCGAAGCCCCCGCCATCAATACAGAAGATCAGACCATCACGCAGACGCTTAACAATGATCAGGTGATCGAGCTTCCCCGAGACAGCCGGAGCGTCTATTCGTTTCTGTATCTAAATCCGAATATCACTCAGGGGGCCTTTGATGGCGAGTTCAAGTTCATCGGCGCTCAAAGCTACGGTGCCAGTTTTTCCCTCGACGGCCAGCGTTCGAACGGCGGAGTCTTTGGCGAACCGACTGCCAGCCAGCCGTCGCTCGAAGCCGTCGGCGAAATCAACGTTCTCAGCTCCGACTTCAGCTCGGAATACGCCGGTATCGCAAATATCCGCGTAACCACCAAACGGGGAGGCGCCGACTATCACGGGTCGGCTTTTTATAACAATAGTAACTCCGCGCTTGCTGCCTGGACGCTCGATGACAAGATAGGTAAGGCGCAGTTTGTACCAACGTCGTTTCAGGCTAATTACCCGAATCCGTACTTTAACATCAACGATATCGGAGGCTCGGTCGGTGGCCCCATACCTCTTCTAAAAAAGACCTGGTTCTTCGCCGCCTATGAACGCAATTACTCCGTCGCCCCTGTCAAGATTTCATCCAACACCATTCCTCACCCTTCTCTCTATACGGGGGACTTTTCAGGTCTAAACGATTCCGCCAAACCGGTGGTGCCTGCGAGCGTCTTGGCGACAATGACGCCAGCAGAAATCGCCAGCGACACAGTGGTCGTTAACGGAACAACGCGATTCATTACCATCCCAAGCAGACTGCTAAACCCGACGGTGCAGAATCTCATCTCCGCCTATTTCCCCAAAATCGGGCTGAGCGCACCGATTAACCCGGCCACTGGAAGAATCGTTGGGGGCTACCAGACCATCTTATCAGGCAATTCCATCCAAGACGTCGGTACGTTAAGACTGGACCGCGACTTTTCCGATCGCGACCACGTTTATGGTGTATATAACGCGTCGTCTCAGGTGAACGCGTCGGCCCCCGTGGTTAACCCATTCACCGGCCTTGGACTGACACAAAACGACCGAAGAAACCATACCGTCGCTCTTTCCTATCTGCATTCATTTAGGCCGAGTCTGATCAATGAGGCGCGTGGCGGTTTCAATCGGCAGGGCCTCTTGCGCCACAGCAACACAACGCTGGAAGGATTTCTCTCCAGCATCGGCTTCGACCAAAGCGACATCGCCGCGTACGGCTCGGTCGTAGGCCCATTTGCTCTTTCTACGTTTGGTCACCCGGCGATTAACTTCAGCGGTACTTTCACCACCTTTACGAACGGCGGACGCAACACCTTCCGTCCGTTGGACCAGAACTTGATTACCTTCGGTGATACTCTCACGTGGATCGTCGGCAAACATGCATTTCGGATGGGTGGAGATGTGGTGCGAAATGCAGCCGTGGACGGCTTCGCGCTAAATCGCGGTAACCCGCGCGGCTCGATGACCTACAGTGGATCGGGAAGGAATCCCTTCACCAGTTTTCTGCTGGGTTTGCCGCCAACAACCGTCAATTATGTCCTGCAGCCTCGCCCTGCAATGAATGTGTACAATTGGGAGCACGGCTACTTTTTCCAGGACACCTGGAGAGCGACTTCGAGGCTAACGCTCAATCTTGGTCTGCGTTATGAACTCATCACCCCGTTTGTTGACGAGAACGATCTTATCGCAAACTTCGATCCAAACTTCGTTAATTCGTCTACCGGCCAACTGGGCCGATTCGTTATTCCTTCTACCAAGACGCTGAAGTACTTGGACACGAGGATCATCAGCTTCGGATACGTGCTGGCCAAGGACTCGGGGCTGGGTGTTGGAAGAGGCACGGTCCGCATGGACAAGACGGATTTCTCGCCGCGCATTGGCGCGGCCTACAGGCTCGGGGCTAAATCGGTCATCCGAGGGGGATATGGAATCTATTATCCAACCTCGGCGGCCCAAGGGATCCGTGATCCGATCGCCACGAATCCGTTCAACCAAGGAATTAGGAAGCAAGCCAAACCCGATCCAATCGACGGTTGGCCGGGTTTTACTAATGGCATAAGTCCAATTACTGGTGGCGACATAACTTCGGGGCTGAGTAGCACGCCGGCAGTTAACGCCGTACCTTTCGGTCTGCATCAGCCACGAATTCATCAGTACAATGCCACTTTTGAACGTGAGGTTGGGTGGAACAGTGCGGTGCGCTTCTCGTATTTGGGCGCCACTATGCATGGGCTGATTGCTGGCAAAGACCTGAACGAAATCCAGCCAAGCAACGTTCCTTTTGGCACTCACGTCGTCGATGACAACGGCAATCCTATAGGCGTCTGCGATCCGGTTAACAACGGTGACTGTGGCATTTCCACTGCCGATGCCGCGCGCTACCGCTTCCCGCTGCTCGGTGACTTCGTTCTCAGCTACGGGAATTACGGGCATGCACAATCGAATGCTTTTCAGACGCAGTTCGAGCATCGCTTTTCTCATGGCCTGATGCTCAACTTTTCATATACGTTCCTGGACCAAAAATCGACGGCACTGGACACCGGCAATTCCAGCCTCGGCGGAATTACCTACAATCAATTTCAACCCGATAGCGATTACGGAGTGGACGGCTACGTTTCCCGCCATCGCGCAGTTGTCTACGGCATCTACGATTTGCCTTTCGGCAGGAAACGCCAGTATGGCGCCTCGATATCCAGATGGGCTGACGCAGTCGTGGGCGGATGGCAAACCTCGTTCTACATGTTCGCGAAGTCCGGGACCGGCTTTACCCCTTTCTGGATTTGCGATGATTGCAGTCCCATAGAGCCAGGCAACATCGGCATTTCCTCTTTGGATGCCGTCGGCGATTTCAATTCGGAACCCTCGTTCCGTCCCGTCGTCCTTAGCAATAACTTCAATCAAGGGAGCGGCGGCCAAATCTGGAATCCCGCCGCGTTCGGCGTGCCATCCGTCGGGGCCGACGTTTTCACCCAGGCAGGAGTGGCCAAGCGAAATATGTTATGGGGTCCCGGGACTTGGGCCTTGAACCTCGGGGTACATAAGGACTTTTACTTCGGGGAGCGCGTAACCGCCGAGTTGGGGGCCGACATGGACAATGTTTTCAATCATCCGCTGCTCTCGCCGGACGCAGATACCGGCGGAGGTGGTGGTTCGTTTGCGCTGCTCGGTGACTTTGTGGTTCGCGTGGATCCAAACACAGCAAATTTGTTGCCCATTGACACCGTCAACGATGTCTTTCCAAACCCCGATTTCGGCCGATTGAAGAGCAGCTTCCATCAGGAAGGTGTTAACAATCGCCGCACCGTGCGTCTCCGGCTCAGGATTACTTTCTAGTTCGCGGAAACGCAACAATTAGAATGAGCAAAGGGGCGGATGCCGGTTCGCCCCTTTTTTCGCAAAAGACGGCCTGCGTGCTGCACGCAGCTCTCGACCGGAGGATCGGAGTGAAGCTTTCGCCGGGAAAGCGCAACGGACTCGAATCCGTCTCGGATTCTCTTTGCTCGCGCGCTATCTCAAGCAGGACTATCACTGGACCAACACCGATTACCCCAACATTGTCATAGCGTTTCGCGTGGCCTATTCGATCGGCCAGATACTCTGCGGAAGGTTGCTGGACCGCATCGCCACAAGGCGCGGGTTGACTCTTTCCGTGTTGTGGTAATTCCTGGTGTCGATTCTTACTCCGAATCGGTTGCGTCAGTGAGCGGCATGAGTGAAACGGGCGCGGGCATCGATACGATCGTCGCCTTCAAACTGATTGGATACTTCTCCAATGCGCGCCAGACGGCGGGCGCCCATTCTTTTGACCCCATCGTGATCGTGGCGGGCATGATTCCTTTCTCGCGATGATTCTCGTATTACTTCTCGTCCGCAACACGCAGGCGACCGAAGAGGGGCTGGTCCGTCGCATTTGACGCGTTGGATCCAGCTTCCTTGAGCTTCCGTTGCCTCAAACAGTGGTACACTCTCGACCGACAAGTCGAAGCGCCGGCTACGATCTCACCCACAGGCTATTGGTTAGCACACGGTTCCGAGGTTCCCAGGGAGGCAAAGATGGCCATCGCAGCCCAGGAGACCGCTGCGACATCAGCAACAGTGCAACGCGGTTCCCACGAAATCAGAACGGAACCGAAGCGCTATGGGTCGCTCGATGCCTACCGCGGGTTCATCATGCTGGTCCTCGCTTCGGAAGGTTTTGGTTTCTCCGCACTGCGAGGCGATCCGACTTGGGGCGGCATCGCGCGTTGGTTTCATCACGTTCCCTGGGAGGGCGGTGTTTTCTGGGACATGATTCAGCCGGCCTTTATGTTCATGGTGGGTTTGGCTATGCCGTTCGCGCAGGCGCGGCGTCAGGAGTTGGGCGCGACGGAAGGCGATAACTTCCGCCACGTCCTCGCGCGTTCCCTGCGCCTCATTATCCTGAGTCAAATCATTATTTGGGTTGAGTCAGGCGCCATCAAGCCGCAGCTGATTAATGTGTTGTCGCAGATCGCGTTCACTTATACGCTGACGTATTTGCTTCTGAAATTGCGGTGGCGATATCAGGCCCTTGCGTCCATTGTGCTGCTCGTGGGATGGACGGCTTTGTTCTTTGCGTTTCCCGGTCCCGATGGACCATTTTCACACCGGAATCATATCGGGCTCGTTGTGGACCGCGCTATTTTTCACTATGACTACGATCCTGCTTACTCCACGCTTAACTTCATCCCGAGCACGGTGTGGACGCTGAGCGGCGCCTGGGTCGGAAGCTTGCTGATGCAGTCGAAATCACACGCGAACAACTTGAAGAAGCTGGCTGGGGGGATGAGTCTGTCCTTTGCTGTGGCATTCGCGCTGCGGCCGTGGATTCCATTCATTAAGCAGCTTTGCACCGCGACATTCATCCTCTATAGCCTCGGGTGGGTGCTGTTCATGCTGATTGGCTTCTACTTGATCATCGAAGTGCTAGGTTACCGAAAATGGGCCTTCCCTCTTCTTGTCGTGGGGATGAATTCGATTTTCATTTATTTCGTGAGTGAGGTTCTGCGGGAATGGCTCGACCATGCTGTTGGCGTGTTCACGTTCCACTACAGCTTCATCGGAAAACTCGCCCCCGTTGTGCAAGCAACTACAGTGCTGCTGGTGATGTGGTACCTATGCTATTGGCTGTATAGGCGCCGGGTTTTTCTCAAGATTTAGTTCTTAGGCCATCGAACAACCTTTCGTCATAGTCCGTGTCTGCGTGTATCCACTTTCCCACCCAAATGCAAGCAGCGAATGGGCATGTGCTTCCTTGTTCGGGCGCGATTCCATCGTGCCCTCGCCTCCAATGCGCTCGTACAAGCGGCTGTATTAGTCAAGAGAGATCCCTTACAGATTCGGATGGCCGAGTGAGTTCTCGAACTCGCTCGGAGGGAGTCTTGCCCTTCAAGGCAAGATGGGGCCGATCTCCGTTGTACTGTGCTTCCCACCGTTTGAGCTTTCGAGACAGATCCTTTTTGTTCTTGAACGACCTTCCTCGATAAAACTCCTCAGAGTCTGTCTCGTGGCTCCGTTCTACCTTGCCGTTTACTTCTGGGCATCTGGGAGAGATGTGCCGATGAGAAATGCTGAGATCAGAAAGATGCCAAGTGAACTGTGGTCCGAACGAAGAGTCATTGTCCGTTTGGTTTTTTTGGATGACAAAAGGAAAATGCTCGCGAACTTCCCTTAGGAAGTCGATGGCAGTCTTGGTGTTGTTGTGGTCGCAGATGCGTAGAACGCGAAACCGCGTAGCTTCGTCGATCGCTGTGAATTGATAAAAGCGCTGACGAGCTCTTCCCACACGCGGAACGAATTTCACATCGAGTTGGACGGAGCGCCCCGGAACCTGAAGGGGAGCGTCCGCTGGTTTAGGACCTGGTCGGTACTTCTTCAGTGAAACGCGGCCGACACGGTGACGATGAAAGATTTTCAGGATGGTCGTCGGTGAGACGTACGCATGGTAGTTCCGTCGAAGATAGAGACTGGTTCGAACGGCGCCGTAGCGGCGCTCTTCCCGAATGCGGAGGATGAGAGAAACGATCTCCGGTGGAATGCGATACCGGATATGGTGCGGTCTCCGTGGCTGATCCCGATACACTCGGAATGTGTCGGGCACGAAGGACACTTCCGCGTAAAGTGCATTTATCAGCGCAATCCCCGGCACACGTCCGGAATCTTCATTTGTCCCCTGTGGTTCAGTATAGTTGGTCCGCCAAAGAGGAGGGCAAGTTATGTCCCGAGCGTCATTTCTGGCATTGTTCTGTGTTCTCCTGTTGGCGACTGGAGCTTCAGGTCAACATGAGCACCATGGTGATGAGGATTCCGTGGGCTGGGTTCCGCGTGAGATCCTGCAGCGGCCTGTAGTACTGCGCGAGGGTGTTGGAAAGATCAGCGATCCGGTGACCACATCTTCGCCGGAGGCGCAAGCGTTTTACAATCAAGGACTCGCGTATCTGCATTCTTACGTGTGGATCGAAGCTGCTCGTTCGTGCAATCAGGCGCTGCGCTCCGATGCTAAATTGGCTTTGGCGTACATCTGCCTAAGCCGCGTCTATTCTGGTCTCGAGGATCAAGCAGCGGCTCAAAGCGCCCTTGAGAATGCGCAGGCGCTGGCTGCGAATCTCAGTGAACGCGAGCGACTGCGCGTGTCACTGAGGGCCAAGCAACTGGAAGCCATAAACGACATTCTCAACGGTACCAAGCACCAGGTCTATAAGGCAGCGATTGACGCAGCGTTGACGAAATATCCTGATGATACCGAACTCTGGCTGCTGCGCGGAAACGCCGAGGAGCCCACGGCAGCAGGTCGCGGCCAGCGTGGACTGGTGGGTGCCGTGGCCTACTATCAGGCGGCGCTGGCAATCTCTCCCGCGAATCCTGCCGCCGAGCATTATCTGGTGCATGCTTTCGAGTCGATCGGACAAGCTGAGGAAGCCGTGAAACACGGTGAGATTTACGCCCGGCTCTGCCCCTCGGTTCCGCATGCCCAACACATGTATGGCCACGACCTGCGCATTCTCG
>WNFF01000738.1_pt1 | contig 25419 bp, 21 predicted proteins | sample 5400441 | NCBI WGS metagenome assembly WNFF01 (sample SAMN13153345, study PRJNA577476) | soil metagenome | isolation source: 120 cm saprolite under Douglas fir tree site 2 hole 3 replicate 1 | place: USA:California | collected 2015-04-18
CCTGGCCTGCGGCGTGTGCGGTGGCAGTATGCACGTGCAGTACAAGAAGGCGCGCGAGGAGTTTCTCTACTGCACGAACCGCCACCTCTTCGGCGCGGCGAAGTGCTCCAACCAGCGCGGTCTCCCGGTCGAGTTCGCCGAGAAATTCGTCATGCAGGCGTTCGAGGAGGCGCTGGCCGGCGCGATCGTCATGGACAAGCTGGAGGAGGTGCTGGAGCGCCACCGCGCCGCGCAGGCCGATCCGGAGCCGCTCAAGGCCGAGGCGAAGTCACTGCGCGCGCAGATCAAGCGCCTGGTCGACGCGCTCGCCAAGGGCGAGCGGGAGGAGATCCACGCCGACTTGGACGAGCGCAGGGCCGCGCTGGCTCATGTCGAGGAGCAGCTGGCCGGCACCGCCGTGGTCCAGGGCATCGACACCGAGGCGCTCAGGGCATCGATCTTGGAGGCGGCGGCGGACTGGCGGGCGCACCTCCGGAAGAACAAGGCCACCGCGCAGCAGGTCCTCAAGAAGATCCTGCCGCATCGCCTCACGGTCACGCCGCGGCCCGACCGGCTCGGGGGCGGCTGGGACATCGACGGCATGGCCGACTACAAGAAGGTGCTGGAGGAGACCGGCTACCAGGCGGTCCTGGACGTCTTCAAGTCCCACGGGCTGGTGCCTGGCACCGCGGAGCTGACGCACGAGGTCAAGCACCCAGCCGGCGAGTGCCGCCCGGAGTACGTCTGCTGGCCGGGGGCCAAACTACACAAGACGCCAAGGCGAGGACGCTGATCACGAGGCCGCTGCCCAGGACCCAGAAGGGCACGAGCCGCTCGGCGAGGGAATGGAAGGCGGGCAGCGTCGAGAGTTGGAGCGTCCAGGTCTGGCCGCCGAAGATGACCGGGACCGTCCGGCTCAGCTCGCGCGGCGTCTCGGCGGAGCCGGGGTCGCGGTCGTAGATGAGGCGGCCCGGGGCTGCCTCGGGCGCGTCGAAGAGCTCCAGATCCACCGGCTGGGCGCGTGAAGCTTCGAACAGCTCGCCCATCAAGAGGTCGGGCCGGAACGACGCGGCCACGAAGCCTTCGAAGCTCTGGCGGCGCTCTTCCGCCGTCGCGAGCGGCCGGCCGGCGCGATACATCGGCAGGAAGATGACGAAACCGGCCCCTCCGTCCCGGCGAAACAGGGTGAGCCGATGGCTCATCGCCGCGACTCCGGTGTCCCGGGCCCGCTCCATGGCCTCCTGGTTCTCCGGACGACTGGCCGCGTCGAGGCCGAACCAGCGCGGCTCGTAGGCCTCGGCGGGCTCGAGAAACGCCAGGGGATGGTATTCGGCCTGGCTCCCCGCCGGGTGAATCTCGTAGCCGGAGGGCGCGCCGCCCCGGCGCATGAGCGCCTCGTGCGAGGCCTTGGCCGCGGCCGGGACCCGCGGGATCCAGCTCATGTCCCGGATGCTCGAATAGCGGTCCTCCAAGCCCAGACCCGTGACGAAGGACCGGAACTCGGAGCGCTCGACCGTATTGCTGCTCGCGAAGAGGGCGCGCACCCCCATCAGGATCTGCAGGTAGGTTTCGAGCCGCCGGTCGATCGCGGCGCGGCTCGTCGCCACCACCCGGTCGAAGCGCTCCTGCTCGTTCGCGCGCACGGTGCGCTCGGCGTAGCGCCACGCGCCGAAGGTCAGCAGCAGCGTGCAGGCGAGCACGACGTACGCGGGCCACGCGCGGCGGAGCGCGTCGAGGCGCGAAGGGGCGGGCGGGCCGGCTGCGCCGACCACGGCTCCGGAGCGGCTCGATCCGAACTGGCTCATGGCTGCTTCGTATCCCGCCCGACTCTCGGGACCGGCAAGGCCGGTGTTGATTCTATTGTCGATTCTACTCCGCCGCGCGCGAGCCACCTACGCTCTTGCGCTGTGCCGGGCCGCGGGTATACCGTCAACTTCGCATGCTGGCCCGCGTACTCCGTCCGCGGAATACTCGCCGTTTCGAGAGGAGTCAACGATGACCGAGGGCAGCCAGCTCATCCGGGGCCTGGAGGGCGTGGTGGCCGCCGAGACGCGCCTGTGCGACCTGGACGGCCGGAACGGCCGCCTGGCCTACGGCGGCTACGACATCGACGAGCTGGCGCGGCAGGCCACCTTCGAGGACGTGGCCTACCTGCTCTGGCACGATGAGCTGCCCGCGCGGGGCCCGCGCGAGCGGTTCCAGGCCGAGCTGGCGGCGGCGCGGCCCATCCCCGACGCGCTGGTCCGCGCCTTCGCCCTCATGCCTCGCGACACCGATCCCATGCGGGTGCTCCAGGCCTCCGTCGCGATGCTCGGCATGCACGATCCGGACGCCACCGACAACTCGCGCGCGGCCAACCTGCGCAAGGCGGTGCGCCTGACCAGCCAGTTCACCACCGCCATCTGCGCCCATCACCGGGTACGGAGCGGGCTCGCCCCGGTGCCGCCGTCGAAGGAGCTCTCCCACGCTGCCAACTTCCTGTACATGCTCACCGGGGAGGCGCCGAGCGCGGTCACCACCCGCGCGGTGGACGCGAGCCTCACGCTCTACGCCGAGCACGAGCTGAACGCGTCCACCTTCACGACCCGGGTCATCGCGGCCACGCTCTCCGACATGCACTCGGCGGTGGCGGGCGGGGTGGGCGCGCTGAAGGGCACGCTCCACGGCGGCGCCGGCGAGGCGGTGATGCGCACGTTGCTCGAGGTCGGCACGCTCGACAACGTGGACGGCTTCGTGGACCACGCGATGGGCGAGAAGCGGCGGCTCATGGGCTTCGGTCACCGGGTCTACACCGCGGGCGACCCGCGCGCGACCATCCTGAAGGGCCTGGCCGAGGCGGCCTGCCGGCAGTCCGGCCAGGCGCTCTGGTACGACCTCGCGGTGGCGCTCCATGCCAAAGTCCAGACCGCCAAGCGCCTCATCCCCAACGTGGACTTCTACTCGGCGCCGCTCTTCTACTCGATCGGCATCCCGGTGGATCTCTTCACCCCGGTGATCGCGGCCGCGCGGATCGCGGGCTGGACCGCCAACCTGCTCGAGCAGTACGACGACAACCGCCTGATCCGGCCCCGCGCCGACTACAAGGGCCACCCCCGCCGCCCCTTCGTCCCTCTCGACAAGCGCTAACATGCGCCAGAACCTCACGCGCAAGCTCATCGACGCCCACCTGGTCTCCGGCAAGGCGGTGGCCGGCGAGGAGATCGGACTCCGCGTGGACCAGGCCCTGCTCACCGACACCAACGGGACCATGGCGTTCCTCCAGTTCGAGGCCATGGGCTTCGCGCGGGTGCGCCCGCACCGCGTGGTCGCCTACATCGACCACAATGTCTACCAGGTGGACTCGCGCAACTCGGACGACCACCGCTACCTCCAGACCGCCGCGGGCCGGTACGGCGCCTGGTTCTCCAAGCCGGGCAACGGCATCTGCCACCAGGTGCACTTCGAGTCCTTCAGCGTCCCCGGCCAGTTCGTGCTGGGCACCGACAGCCACACCCCGCTCTGCGGCTCGACCGGCATGCTGGCCATCGGCGCGGGCGGCCTCGACGTGGCGGTGGCCATGGGCGGCGGGCCGTATCACGTCGTGATGCCGCGCGTGACCTCGGTGTGGCTCACCGGCCGGCTCCGCCCGTGGGTCTCGGCCAAGGACGTGATCATGGAGCTGCTGCGCCGCTACTCGGTGCGCGGAGGCAGCGGCCGCATCTTCGAGTATGGCGGTCCCGGTGCGGGGACGCTGTCCCTGCCCCAGCGGGCCACCATCTGCAACATGGGCGCCGAGCTGACGCTCACCACCAGCGTGTTCCCGTCGGACGAGGCGACCCGCGAGTACTTCCGGCTCCTCGGCCGTGAGGCGGACTGGCGGCCGCTGGCCCCGGATGTCGACGCGGAGTACGACGACCGGATCGAGCTGGATCTCTCGAGCCTCGAGCCGCTGGTCGCGATGCCCGGGTCGCCGGACCGCGTGGTCCCGGTGTCCGAGGTCGAGGGGCTGGAGATCGAACAGGTCATGGTCGGCTCCTGCACCAACTCCTCGTGGGAGGACATGCAGGCGGTGACCCGCGTGCTCGAGGGCCGGACGGTGGCACCGTCGGTCTCCTTCGTGGTCTTCCCGGGCAGCCACCGCATCCTCGAGGTGATGGCGCGCGAGGGGCTGCTCGCGACCCTGCTCGCGGCGGGCGCCACGATCTCCGAGCCCACCTGCGGCGCCTGCGCCGGCATCGGCCACGTGCCGGCCTCGGGCGGGCGGAGCCTGCGCGCCTTCAACCGCAACTTCCCGGGCCGGAGCGGCACGAAGGACGACGCGGTCTACCTCTGCTCGCCGCTGACCGCCGCCGTCTCCGCCCTCACCGGCCGCATCAGCGATCCGCGCAAGGCGGGCACCCCACCCGAGCGGCACTGGCCGGCCACGCTGCTGGCCTCGGAGGCCGGGCTGATCCCGCCGCTGTCTCTGTCCGAGGCGGCGGGCGTCGAGGTCCTCAAGGGGCCCAACATCAAGCCGGTGCCGCGCGGGCGGCCGACCGAGGAGCGCCTGAGCGCGCCGGTGCTCATCAAGCTTGGCGACAAGGTCTCCACCGACGACATCTCGCCCTCCGGCACCGCGGTGCTGATGTTCCGCTCCAACGTGCCGGCCATCGCGGAGTTCTGCTTCCGCAACGCGGATCCCGACTTCGTCGCCCGCGCCCGCGCGGCGGGCGGCGGCGTCATCGTGGGCGGCGAGATCTACGGCCAGGGCTCCTCGCGCGAGGCGGCGGTGCTCTCCCCGCTCCACCTGGGCGTGCGGGCGGTCCTGGCCAAGAGCTTCGCCCGCATCCACCGCTCCAACCTGATCAACTGGGGCATCGCGCCGCTCGAGTTCGAGAACCCGGCGGACTGCGACGCCATCGAGCGGGACGACGTCCTCGACTTCGAGAGCCTGCGCGACAGCCTCGCGGCGGGCGGCGCCGTCGCGGTGGTCAACCGGCGCACCGGGGCGCGCTTTCAGATGCGCTCGATCCTGAGCCCGCGCGAGCGCGACATGCTGCTGGCCGGCGGCCTGCTCGCCCAGACCGCCGCGGCGAAATCCCCCCCTCACCCTGCCCTCTCCCCCTCCGGGGGAGAGGGAAATGATCGTCCCCTCTCCCCTGAGGGGAGAGGGTAGGGTGAGGGGCCGAGGAGACAACTGATGGCCCAGCATCGGGTCCGGGCGGTCTACATGCGCGGCGGCACCAGCCGCTGCCTCGCCTTTCACGAGCGCGACCTGCCCCCGGCGGGCCCGGAACGCGACCACATCCTGCTCTCCGCGCTGGGCAGCCCCGATCCCTACGGACGCCAGCTCGACGGGCTCGGCGGCGGCATCTCCTCGCTCTCGAAGGCCTTCATCATCGGCGCGCCCACGCACCCGGACGCCCAGGTGGATTACACCTTCGCGCAGATCGAGGTGAGCCGGACCGTGGTGGACTACACCGGCAACTGCGGCAACTGCTCCTCGGCGGTCGGGCCCTTCGCCATCGACGAGCGCCTCGTGCCCGCCGCCGACGGCCTAACGACCGTGCGGATCCACAATACCAATACGAAGAAGATCATCGTGGCGCGCGTCCCGGTGGTGGACGGCGAGGCCGCGGTGCTGGGCGACTTCGAGCTGCCCGGCGTGGCCGGCCTCGGGGCCCGTATCGCGCTCGACTTCCTCGACCCGGGCGGCTCCCGCACCGGCCGCCTGCTCCCCTCCGGGCGGGCGCGCGACATCATCGCGGGCGTCGAGGCCTCGATGGTGGACGCCACCAACCCGATGGTCTTCGTCCGCGCGAAGGACCTCGGGCTGACCGGCACCGAGACGCCACCGGCGATGGACGGCGACAAGACGCTCGTGGCGCGGCTCGAGGCCATCCGCGTGGGCGCCGCGGAGACCATGGGCATCCCGGGTAGCGCGGCCACCCCGAAGATCGCGGTGGTGGCGCCGCCCACCGCCTTCGTCGCGCTCGACGGCGCCGCCTACGACGCCGAGCAGACCGACGTGGTCGCCCGCTGCATCTCGATGGGCAATGCCCACCGGGCCTTCGCCCTCACCGCGGCCATGTGCCTGGCGGTGGCCGCCCAGATCGACGGCACGGTGGTGAGCGAGTGCGCGGGCGGCCGCGTGGGCGACCTGCGGCTCGGGCACCCGTCGGGCGTGCTCCCGATCGCGGCGGCGGTGGGCCGCCGGGACGGCGCGGCCTGGGCCGAGCGCGTGACCGTGTACCGGACGGCGCGGCGGCTCATGGAAGGCTACGTGAGGGTGCCGTGACCGCGGGCGCTCGCCCGCGCTGACGATGTCGCTCCCGACGCTCACCGACGAGCACGAGATGCTCCGCCGGACGGTCCGCGCCTTCGTGGAGAAGGAGGTCGTGCCCCAGGTGGACGCCTGGGAAGAGGCGGGGCGGATCCCCCGCGCGTTCTGGCGGCGGCTCGGCGAGCTGGGCCTCCTCGGGCTCGAGTTCCCCACCGAGTACGGCGGCGCGGGCGGCGATTTCCTCTCGAGCGTGGTGCTGGGCGAGGAGATGGCCCGCTGCCGGTCGGGGGGCGTGGCCTTCAGCGTGCTGGTCCACACCGACATGTCCTCCCCCTGGCTCACCCGCTACGGCACCGACGCGCAGAAGCGCCGGTACCTGCCGGGCATCGTGAGCGGCGAGACGGTGTGCGCCCTCGGCATCACCGAGCCGGGCACCGGCTCCGACATGGCGAGCATCACCACGCGGGCGGTACGCGACGGCGACTGCTACCGGCTGACCGGCAGCAAGATGTTCATCACCAACGGAGTGTACGGCGATCTCTACTTCGTCGCCGCCCGCGTGGCAGGGCGAGGTGAAGCCGAAGGCGAGCCGAGCAATTCGATCAGTCAAGGGGGCAAGAACAAGCGCCACCATGGCATCTCCATGTTCCTGGTCGAGCGCGACACGCCCGGCTTCACGGTGAGCCGGCGGCTCGACAAGATGGGCATGCGCGCCTCCGACACCGCGGAGCTGTCGCTTCAAGATTGCCCGGTGCCCGCCCTGAACCTCCTGGGCGAGGAAGGCCGGGGCTTCCACCAGCTCGCGGCGGGACTTCAGCGGGAGCGCATCATGGCCGCGGTGCTCGCGCTCTCCGGCGCGGCCCAGGCCCTCGAGGACACGCTCGCGTATGTGCGCGAGCGGCACGCCTTCGGCGAGCCCCTCGCGGCCAAGCAGGCCCTGCGGCACCGGCTCGCCGACATGGCCACCGAGATCGCGGCGGCGCGCCACCTCGTCTACCACGCGGCCTCGCTGTACACCGCCGGCCGCGACTGCGTCATGGAAGTCTCCATGGCGAAGCTCTTCGCCACCGAGGTGGCCAACCGGGTGGCCTACCAGGCGGTGCAGCTCCACGGCGGCTACGGCTACATGAGCGAGTTCCCCGTCGAGCGCTTCTTCCGCGACGTGCGCCTGTGGACCATCGCCTCCGGCACCTCCGAGATCATGCGCGAGATCGTCGCGAAGCGGCTGCTGTCGTGACCGCCGCCCCCGCCGCCACCCTGACCGCGGAGGGCCCGGTGGCCCGTCTCACCCTGGAGCGCCCGCAGGCCCGCAACGCGCTCAGCCGGGCCATGGCGGACGCGCTCGAGGCCGCGCTGGCGCGCCTCGCGCCCATGAACGAGACCCGGGCGGTCGTGGTGGCCGGCCGCGGGCGCTCCTTCTGCGCCGGCGCGGACATCGCTGAGATGCCCACGCTCTCCCCCGCGGAGGCGGAGGCGCTGGCCGGGCGCTGGCAACGCATCATGGACGGCTTCGCGGCCCTGCCCCAGGTCACGATCGCGGCGGTGCAGGGCCACGCCCTGGGCGGCGGCCTCATGCTCGCGATCGCTCAAGATCTCAGAGTGGCCGAGGCCTCCGCGCGCTTCGGGCTGCCCGAGGTCACGCTCGGCTTCAATCCCGGCTACGGCATCGCGCGGCTGCTCGACATCGCGGGCGGGGCCCACGCCCGCGATCTCATGCTCACCGCCCGCATCGTGGAGGCGGCCGAGGCCCACCGCATGGGCCTGGTCACCCGCGTGGTGCCGGACGGCGCGCTGGAGGCCGCCGCGCTCGAGCTGGCCCACGAGGTCGCGTGCTCGCCGCGGGGCGGGCTGGCCGCGACCAAGGCCATCACCGCCGACCTCCGCGCGGGCCGGGCCGGCGCCGAGCCCCGCGCCTACGGGGCGCTCCGCGCGGCCCCCGAGGCGCGGGCGCGCATCGCCGCATTCCTGAATCGCCGCCGGATCTCTTAGAGAAGCCCCGGACTAGAAAGGACACGTATGGCCGCCACCCTTCCCCTCCTCTACACCCACGTGATGGGCAGCCACGGCTTCCCCTCGTGGTTCTGGACCGCGCTCGACAAGATCAAGGCGGGCGAGTACGGGCAGACCGACGTGCGCGAGACCTTCGACGACGCCACCCAGCTCGCGATCCGCGACCAGGAGCGCGCGGGCATCGACGTGCTCTGCGACGGCGAGATGCGCCGCTACTTCTTCGTGCAGACCTTCTACGGCCGGATGGAGGGCCTCGAGCCGCTCGAACCGCTGCGCAAGGTCGGCCTCTACGCCTACGACAGTGTGCCGCGCTATCGCCCGACCCGGAAAATCACGGTGCCGAAGGGCCTCGGCGCGGTGGACGAGTTCAAGTACCTGGTGAGCCAGACCGACAAGCCGGTGAAGGCCACCTGCCCGGGGCCGGTCACGCTCTCGATCCACATCCAGACCCGGCCCGGCGACGCCTACGACAACGACCGGCTCGCGCTCTGCTGGGATCTCGTGCCCGCGGTCAACGCAGAGCTCAAGGCCCTCGCGGCGGCGGGGGCCACCTGGATCCAGGTGGACGAGCCCTCCGCGGCCATCGTGCCCGGCCAGGCCGCCGAGTACGTCAAGATGTTCAACGCCTGCGTGGAGGGCGTGAAGGCGAAGATCGGCTACCACGTCTGCTTCGGCAATCTGCTGTCGCGGCCACGGGGCAAGCGATCGTATCGCTGGATGTTTCCGGGACTGCTCGAGACCCGTTGCGACCAGTTCGTGTTCGAATACGCTAACCGAGAGATGGCCGAGATCGAGATGTGGAAGGAGATCGGGGTGGACCGTGACGTGGCCTGCGGGGTGGTTGACGTGAAGAGCTTCTACATGGAAACTCCCGAGGACATCGCGGAGCGGGTGGCCCTGTGCCTGCGATCCATCCCGGCGGAGCGCCTGTCGCTGCTGCCGGACTGCGGCTTCTTCCCGGTCCCGCGCTGGGTGGCGTTCGAGAAGCTCAAGCGTCTCACCGCCGGCGTGGTGCTGGCGCGCAAGCGACTCCAGGGTTAGCACCTCATCACTCTCAAGGAGGAGAGCCTCATGGCGACGACGAGACGCGATTTCCTGACCATGGTGGGCGGGGCGGCCGCGGCGGGGATGGTGGCCGCGCCGGCGGTGGCGCGGGCGCAGGCCAAGAAGGGCGTGCCGACGGATCCGGTCAGGATCGGCGTCGTCGCCATCCGGGCCGGCATCGCGGCGCCGGTCGGGACGGCCGGGCTCCGCGGCACCGAGTGGTGGGCCGACCGGGTGAACAAGACGGGCGGCATCCTCGGCCGCAAAGTGGAGCTCGTGGTCGAGGAGGAGTCGACCCCCAAGGATACCGTCGAGCGCTACCGCAAGCTCATCCTGCAGGACAAGGTCGAGGTCGTGCTGGGGGGCATCTCCACCGGCGTGACGCTGGCGCTGGCCCCGGTGGCCGAGGACCTGGCGACGCCGTGGCTCTCCTGGGACGGCACCACCCAGAAGGGCGTGGACGAGACCATGCCCAATCCCAAGTGGGCCTTCCGCAGCGTGGACAACGAGGTCGAGGCGATCGTGGCGGGCCAGCTCACCCCCAAGTACTTCAAGGGCATCAAGACGGTGGCGGGCATCGGCAACGACTACTCCTACGGCCACGACTGCTGGCAGACCTACCAGGCGGTGCTCAAGCGCTACATCCCCGACGTGAAGTTCGTGCTCGAGCTGTTCCCCAAGCTCGGGGTCACCGACTTCACCTCGCACATCGCGGCGATCCAGCAGTCGAAGGCGGATCTCCTGATGTGCTCGTTCTGGTCGGGCGACGCCACCATCATCATGAAGCAGGCGGCGGCGGTGGGCCTCTTCAAGACCATGAAGGGCGTGTTCACCACCGCGGGCGGCGTGCACGACTCACTCAAGAAGGAGTTCACCCCCGAGGGGCTCCTGCTCGGCTACAACTCCATGTACTTCGACGATCCCAAGGGCAGCGCGCTGCTCAAGCAATTCGTGCGCGAGTACAAGGCCAAGTACAACGAGTACCCGCCCTACGAGTGCGATCACGCCTACTTCTGCGCGGAGTCGTACAAGGCCGCGGTGGAAAAAGCCTACGCCTCGGCCGGGCAGTGGCCGTCCAAGGAGCAGCTGGTGAAGGCCCTGGAGGGGATCGAGGTCGAGTCGCTCTCGGGCAAGCGGAGCTGGCGCGAGGACCACATCCAGATGTGCAGCTTCTACCAGGGCATCACCACCCACAAGAACGCGTACGACTTCGTGACCGTCAACCCGCTCGAGGTCATCTCCACCAAGCAGGGCATGAAGCCGGCCGGCGCCAAGCTGATGGACTGGATCGCGGGCTGGAAGATCTGATCCCTCTCTCCCACCCTCTCCCTTCTCTCCGTCTCCCCTCTGGGGAGAGGGCAGGGTGAGGGGCTATCAGTGGTGAGGGGGCCTTCGCCCGCGTGACCGCGAACCTCGTCAACGTCTTGATGAGCGGCATCTTCCACGCCGCCATCCTGTTCCTGGTGTCGGCGGGACTGCAGCTCGTCTTCGGCGTCCAGAAGATCTTCAACCTCGCCTGCGGGTCCTTCTACGCCCTCGGCGCCTACGTGGGTGTGTCCGCCGTCGCGGCCTTCACGAGCGCCGGGGGCCCCCCGGTCCTCTTCATCGTGCCGCTCGCGGTCGCGGGGCTCCTGGTGGGCGCGGTGGGGCTCGTGGTGGAGCGCGGGCTGCTCCGCTTCGTCTACGACCGCGACGAGACCTTCCAGCTCCTGCTCACCTTCGCGCTGGTCCTCATGATGGAGGACGCGATCCGCCTCACCTGGGGCACCGCGCCCCAGTCGACGGCCGGCCACTACCTGCTCTACGGCCAGGCCCGGCTGCTGGGCGCCGTAATACCCGTCTATAACTTGATAGTCATCGCGGCCAGCGTCCTGATCGCGGCGGGCCTCGGCTTCATGCTGACCCGCACCGCGTTCGGCCGCATCATCCGCGCCGCTGCCGACAACCGCGAGATGGCCGAGGCTCTCGGGGTGGACATGCGCGGGGTCTACGCCAAGGTGTTTACCCTCGGCACCGCGCTCGGCACCCTCGGGGGCGCGCTCGTGATCCCGGCCACCGCGGCGATGAGCGAGATGGGCATCGAGCTGATCGTCGAGGCCTTCGCGGTGGTGGTGATCGGCGGGCTCGGCAGCATGCGCGGCGCCCTGGTGGGCGCCCTCGTGGTGGGCGTGCTCCGCGCGGTCGCGATCAGCGTGTACCCCGAGATCGAGATGCTGCTGATCTACCTGATCGTGATCGCGGTGCTGCTCCTGCGCCCCCGCGGGCTCTTCGGCGGAGCGGCCGCGTGAGGGGGCGCGTGGTCCTGGGCCTGGCCCTTTTGGCCCTGCTCGCCCTGCCGCTCGTGCTGAGCCCCTACCGGCTGCTCCTCATGCTGCCGTTCATGGCCTACGGGGTGATCCTGCTCGGCCTGAACCTGCTCTTCGCCTACGCCGGCCTGGTCTCGTTCGGCCACGCGCTCTTCGTGGGCATCGGCGCCTACACCGGGGCCTTCCTCGGCGCCCACGCGGGCATCCGCTCGATCGAGGTGGTCGTGCTGGTGGCCGCGATCCTCGGGGCGGTCGTGGCCGCCCTGGTGGGCCTGCTCTGCGTGCGCTACGTGAAGATCTACTTCGGCATGCTCACTCTCGCGTTCGGGATGGTCTTCTACACCTTCGTGCTCAAGTTCTACCGGATCACCGGCGGCGACGAGGGCATGCCGGTGCCACGGCCGCTCCTCCTGGGGCTCAACCTTGACGCCATGCCCAAGACCGACTACCTGGTCGGCCCTTACTATTACTACTGCCTCGGCGTGCTGATCATCGCCGCCGCCGTCATGTGGCGGATCGTGCACTCGCCCTTCGGCCTCTGCCTGCGCACGATCCGCGACAACCCCGCGAAGGCGGAGGCCCTCGGGGTGGGCGTGACCCGCTACCGCTGGTACGCCTTCGTGATCTCGGGAGTGTTCGCGGCGGTGGGCGGGGCGCTCCTGGGTCCGCCCATCGGCAACGTGGACCCCACCCTCGCCTACTGGACCCACTCGGGGAACCTCGTGTTCATGGCGCTGCTGGGCGGCTTCGCCCACTTCTTCGGCCCGGTGCTGGGCGCCTTCGTCTTCATCTTCCTGCAGGACACGGTGATGTCGGTGGTGCCCTACTGGCGGCTCGTCTTCGGGGCCATCCTGGCCGTCATCGTGATCTTCGCCCCCGGCGGCCTCATGGGCTTCTTCGCGAGGCCGCGGCCGTCGTGACTCGCGACGTCATCCTCGAGGCCCGCGACGTCCGCAAGCTCTACGGCGACTTCTGCGCGCTCGACGGGGTGAGCCTCGCGGTGGGAGCCGGCGAGTTCGTCTCGATCATCGGCCCGAACGGCGCGGGCAAGTCCACGCTCATCAACGTGCTCACCGGCGTGCTGCGGCCCACCGCGGGGACGGTGCGCTTCAAGGAGCGCGACGTGGCCGGCATCGGCCCGGTGGCCCTGACCCGGCTCGGGCTCGCCCGGAGCTTCCAGCTCGTGCAGATCTTCCCGGACCTCACCGTGCTCGAGACCCTGCTGGCCCCGGTCATCTCGCGGCTCGGTCGGGGGACGTCGTTCTTCCGCTCGCTGGCCGGGGACCGCGAGATCCAGGACGGCGCGCTCGAGATCGCCGAGCTGTTCGGGCTGGCCGACAAGCGTCACGTGCCGGCGCGCCAGCTCCCCCAGGGCGACAAGAAGCTCCTCGACGTGGCCTCCGCCTTCGCCCTCCGACCCGAGATCATCCTGCTGGACGAGCCCACCAGCGGCGTGAGCACCGCCGAGAAGTCGGCCATCATGGAGATCCTGGTGACGGCCTCCCAACGCATGGGCCTCAAGGCGATCATCCAGGTCGAGCACGACATGGATATCGTCTTCGGCTACTCGGACCGCATCGTCGCGCTCCACCAGGGGAAGGTGCTGGCCGACGCGACGCCCGCCGCGATCCGCGCCGACGCGCGTGTGGTGGACATGGTCATCGGCCGGACCCACCACATACCCTCGCCCCCGAAGGGGGAGAGGGCAGGGTGAGGGGGATGCTCACCCTGGAGGCGCTCGACGTGTTCATCCAGAGCAGCCATATCCTGCGACAGGTCTCTCTCGAGGTCCAGGACCGCGAGGTGGTCTGCCTGGTGGGCCGCAATGGCGCGGGCAAGACCACCACGCTGCGCGCGATCATGGGCTACCTGCGCCCCCGGACCGGCCGCATCGTCTTCCAGGGCGAGGAGATCCACGGGCGCCGCACCCACGAGATCGCCCAGCGCGGTCTCGGCTTCGCGCCTGAGGACAGCGGGATCTTCACGGATCTCACGGTGGCGGAGAACATCGAGATCGCCACCTGGACGCGGCCGGGCGGCCGCCCCGCGGCGGAGCGGATCGAGCGCGCCTACGAGGTGTTCCCGGTGCTGCGCGGCTACCGCCACCGCAAGGGGCCCGAGATGAGCGGGGGCGAGCGGAAGATGCTCTCGGTGGCGCGGGCGCTCGCGCTGGATCCTCACATGCTGCTGCTCGACGAGCCCTTCGAGGGCCTCTCGCCCGCCATCATCCCCGCGGTCAGCCGGGGCCTCGCCGAGATCACCCAGCGCGGCCACGCGATCTTGCTCGCCGAGTCCAATATCCACCACGTGCCCGAGTTCACCACGCGCCTCTACGTGATCGAGCGCGGGGAGATCATCTTCGCGGGGCGCCCCGACGCGGTGCGCGGGGACGCGGCGACTATGCGGATTATCGGCGGGGCGGCGTGACCCGCGTGCTCGGGGGCGCGGTGTGACGGCCGCGCCGCGGCCCTCAGCGCGCGGCCGCGCGGATCTCGTCGAGGACGGGCAGGATGTAGCGGCGGAACTGCGCCGGGTTCTCGGCCATCGGGAAGTGGCCGATCTCGGTCATGACCGTGAAGCGGGCGCCCGGGATCTTCTCGGCGGTGAGTCGCGTGTCCTCCGGCGTGCACGAGACCTCGTCAACGCCGCGGCCGGGGCCCTCGTCCTCGCTGCCCGGGACGCCGTCGGCTTCGTCGGGCCCCGGATGTTCGCCGCGCGCCGGGCCGCGGAGGCGGCTGCTCCCTCGGATGCAAAGACCGCGGCCGAGGCGGCGCAGCAGCGCGAGATCGAGGAGCGCTAGCGTCGCGAGGTCTGGTCCCGGCCGGACGCGTGGTCTCGCGGGGGCTAGGATTGCGATGCGCCCTCTCCCACGCGCAGCCGGCCGCCCCCGCGCGGGCAGGCGAGGAGCTGGTGTCACGCGTAGTCAGATTTCAAGCAGCTTCGGCTGCTGCATTCTGCCCGAGGGGCATCTCAGCAGGGCAGTACGCACCTTCCGCCCGCTCGCAAATACGTCAACGCGTTCCTGTGCGAGGCTTGCCGCGATACTCCGCGATAGCCTTTTCCAAATCGTTGAGTTCCTCACACGGCAGCAAGCAGATTTTGCGGAGTTCTTCGAGATGCTTTCGCGCACTGGCGAGGTCGCCCGCCATGAGGTAGGCCTCGCCGATGTACTCGTGCGCGCCGCGGTGCCGGGGATTCAGCTCCAGCGCTCGTTTGTAGTGCCTGAACGCAGGATCGAGCTGTCCCGCCTTGCGGTGGGCGTAGCCGAGATAGTTCTGGATGTCGGCGTTGTCAGGCGCCCGCCGCGCGGCGGAGGAGAAAGACTTGATCGCCGCGTTCCAGTTCCGGGCCTCGATGGCTTTCCTGCCGGCCGCGTAGTCCGGGTCGGCCGCCGCCTGGGGGTCGGTATCCGACTCCACGGCGTGGCCGGGGAGCGCCGTGCAGGTTGCGAGGGCGGTGACGACGATGAATCTTACCGCCCATCGTCGCGAGCTCGCCGAGGCCCGTTCGCCTGCGACCATAGGTGAGCGCCCTGAGCGAACTATCGTTGCCCGAGGTACGCTTTCGCGCGCGCAAGTTCCGGCCGCACGCTGTCGGCGTTCCTCGACAGGTCAACGAGCTTCGCGAAGTGCGCCCTGGCTTTCTGCCGGTCGCCGGCAGCTTCCGCGGCGCGCGCCGCGCCGTAGTAACCGCGGAACCGGTTCGGTTCGCGTGCTTGAGACGCCTCGAATTCCGTGAGCGCCAGAGCCGGCTGCTTCAATTCGAGCAGCATTTCCCCAAGCAGCTCGCGAGCGGGGACGATGCGGCCGGGCGTGACGATATGCTTCTCGTTCTTGTCCTCCAGATCGGCGGCGGCGCGCATCAGCTTGAGCGCGTCATCCGTCTTGCCTTGGGCAAGCGCGATCCATCCCGCGGCGGCGAGCCGCTGGATTTCGACTTCGGTGGCCCAATAGTTATTCTTCACGTCTTGCAAGGCTTTGTGCAGTCGTGCAAGTTCCTCGGCATCCTTTTCCGCGGCTGCGATGTCGCCGGTGCGCGCCGCGCCGAGCGCTCGCGCGAAATACGTGATGGCGTCTGTAAACGGAAACTTGGTCGGCTGGGGTTGTAACTGCATCGCCTCGCGCCACGCGCCGCGCTCCATCGCGTAGCGCGCAGGCATCGCGGCAATCGAATACGGGATGGCTTGCGCCGGGCTGGCGCCAGTGACCTTGAGCGCTTCCTCCATTTCGCGCCGGGCGTCGCCGTCGCGCGCAAGTTGCAGGTAGGCGTACACCGCATAGTCGCTGGCGTGATACGCTTGGTCGGTTTCACTCCCCTGTTTTGCTACCTCGGCCGCACGGCGATTGGTCGCGACCGAGTCTTCCCAAGCGCCGACACGGGTAAAGATGTGCGAGGGCATGTGCAGCGCGTGCGGCGCCGCCGGCGCGATGCTGGCGTAGCGGCGGGCGGCGGGCAGGCCCTGCTTGGCAATGGGCGGTGCGTCGTAGCTATGGATCAGGTAATGCGCCACGCCCGGATGATCGGGGTACTTGACGAAGAGGTTTTCTAGAATTGCGGCGGCCTTTAAATAAGCGGCAAAGGTTTGATCCGCCTGCGATTGGGTGCCGGCGATGTACAGCGCACTGAAAATCCGCGCTTCGTCGTCATTGGGGTAGCGGGCGGCGAGTGTTTCGAATGCCTTGGCGCGCGACTCCTGGCGCGAACGTTCGGAGCGGGTCGAAAAATCCTGATAGTAAGCGGCGACGGCCTCGATGTAGTCGCGCTCGCGCTGAGTTTTGGGGCTGACACGGCGTCCTTGTTCGATGGCGGCCTGCGCAGCTTCCGCACCTTTGGGGGATGCTCCTTGGCCGCCGAGTGGATTCGCCATCAGGATCGCAGCGATGCCCCAGTTCGCGATCGCGCATGAAGGGTCCTGCACCAGCACGTCGCGGAAAGTGTTTTCCCCCGCGCCGAACCAAAACGAATGCAGCATGGCCACGCCGCGCTCGAACTGGGCCTGAACTTTCGGATCGCAGGACGTGGGGAAGCTCACCCTGCCGAGCTTCTCCGGCTGCGCATGCGCCGGCAGTGTCAGGGTGATAACGAACAGCAGGGCGAAACGAACGAGTTTGATTTTCATGTGCGCCTCTAAAAGAGTGGATACAGCGACGAGGGATTTGGGTGAGTTCATGGCAACCTCTTTCGCGGACTTGCAATCAGACTACCATGCCCGAAGGGCCCTTGGGCAGGTCCGCTGTGCCATCGGCTCCTGGGGCTCTTGGGGGCCGCCGACGTCCGAGTCTGGGCGGTTACGTCGCGGTGACGGGGACCACGGACGCGGCGACCGCCGCCGGAGGGCGTTTGTGTTGCCTAGCCGCTCCGTGTACCTTCGAGCCGTGACCCGGGCACCGAGGTCGATGCGGAAACTTGGCCGTGTCCATCGTGGAGGGTCCGCCATGTCGAGGCTCCTCGCCGTCGCGCTCCTGCTCCTGTTCTCCGCCTCCACCGTCCTTGCGCAGAGCACGGACATCCTGCCTCGCGCGGCCACGCCGGAGGCGGTGGGCCTGTCGAGCCCCCAGCTCGCCCGCCTCGCCGCGGCCACCAACGGGCACATCGAGTCCGGCATCGTGCCCGGGGCGGTGATCCTGATCGCGCGCCAGGGCAAGATCGCCTTCTTCGAGACCTTCGGGTTCCGCGACCGGGCGGCCGGCGCTCCCATGACGCCCGACGCCCTCTTCCGGCTCGCCTCGATGACCAAGCCCATCACGAGCGTCGCCGTGATGATGCTCGTCGAGGAAGGGAAGCTCCAGGTGTACGACCCGGTGTCCCGGCACCTCCCCGAGATGGTGAAGCTGAAGGTGGCCGTCGAGAGGACGGACGCGAGCGGGGCCAAGGTGCTGGAGCTCGTCGAGCCCCGGCGGGAGATGACCGTGCAGGATCTCCTCCGCCATACCTCCGGCCTCACCTACGGGACGCGCAACGACGGCCCCGTCGGGCGCGCCTATCGCGACGCCAAGGTGGGGAGCCGCGACGACACGAACGCCGAGCTCGTGGCCAAGCTCGGCAAGCTGCCCCTCGTCCATGCTCCGGGCACGCGGTTCGAATACAGCGTGTCCACCGACGTGCTCGGCCGCCTCGTGGAAGTGGTGTCCGGCCGGGCCCTCGGCGAGTTCTTCGCCGAGCGGATCTTCCGTCCGCTCCGGATGACCGACACCGCCTTCCACGTGCCCGCCGACAAGCTCGGCCGGGCCGCGCAGCCCTGGCCGCGCCCCGGCGGGCCGCCGATGACCCCGCGCTTCGACGTCGGCGTGAAGGCGAAGTACGAGTCGGGCGGCGGCGGCCTCGTCGGCAGCGCCGTGGACTACCTGCGTTTCTGCACCATGCTGCTCAATGGCGGCGAGCTCGACGGGGCCCGCCTCCTCGGCCGGAAGACGGTGGAGTTCATGACGGCCGACCATCTCGGCGCGATCCCGGTGGAGACGCCGGGCCTTGGCTTCGGCCTCGGCTTCCAGGTGCGGCGCGACGCGGGCATCGCCGGCATCGCGGGCTCGGTCGGCGAGTACGGATGGGCGGGCAATGCCGGCACCCTCTTTTGGGTGGACCCGAAGGAGAAGCTGATCGCGATCTACATGGTCCAGGTCAGCGACTTCGACCGGATCGCCCTGCGGAACCAGTTCCGCACCCTCGTGCAGTCGGCCATCATCGACGCCCCGGGGCGCTGACATGGCTGTGCCATCGGCTCCTGGGGCGGTCGGCGTCCGGGTCCGGGAGGTTACGTCACGGTGATGGGGGCCACGGGACGGGGCGACCGCCGCCGTGCGGTGCCGTCATCGCGCCTCCCTCACCGCTGCGGCCCCCGCCCGGTCCGGGCCGGATCCCGAAGAGCCGCCGGCTGTTGGTGTCGAAGAGCTTGATCCGCCCATCCGCCCTCTGGCGCCCCTACCCGAGCCGGCGAGAATGGGCGTCGTAGAGATCGTAGCGCCCGGGGCTGCTCTCGCCGACCTAGCCCCGACGCTCGCCCACGGGCACTGTCGTTGCTCCGATCTGAGCGCGCGCTGCGAGCTACCCACCGCGCAAAGCATCCGTACCCCCGCGCGAAACGCTCTAAAGTTTCTGTAGTCCTGAGCCGTCGCACTGTCGCCCCCGCGGCAGATGTCCCTCCACGCCGCCGCTTAGGCCAAGGTTTTGCAACGGCCAGCCCGTGATGATCAGCATTCCCCGACACTTTGCCGAAAAGAACCCAAAACGGGAAAGTCAGCCGATATCGACCGCGGTTTCGGCGGCGGTCGCGACGGCCGGAGAGGCGAGGCCAACACTCGAAAACGGGAAAGTCACTCCACCGCGGCGCGTCGCTAACCGAGAACGGCGAACGCGAGAGCATCTGACGCCGCAGGAGGTCGGCAAGCTCATGAGCGCGGCCGGCATCGCGCGCGCGGGGTGCGAAGAGGTCGTGGTACCCGGGGGCGGGCGTGGGCTCCCAGAAGCGCTGCCACGTCTCGGGGGAGGCGCGCAGCGCGAAGGTCCAGGAGCGCAGCAGGAAGGGCCCGCGCTCGACGGAGGCGAGACGGCCCTCCACCACCCGCACCAGGAATTCGGCGTCGCCGGCCTCGACCAGGAAGGTGGCGGTGAGATAGCGCCCCCGCCGGACCAGCCCCGCATCGTTATTGACCAGTTCAGGCAGAGATAGGATGCTCGCATGAGTCTCGGCCGCGGCAGCGCTCATCGCCGGGACATTATAATCGCTCTCACCTACGCTAGGAGGACACGCTGATGGCCGCTCTCCCGCTGATCCCGTCCACCGTCGTCGGCTCTCACGGCAAGGCCGGCTGGTGGTACACGGGCGTCCGAGCCTACGAGGCCGGCGACATGGGGCCCGCCGACCTCGAGGAGATGTTCGACGACGCCGCCGACACCGCCATCCGCGACATGGAGCGGGCCGGTCTCGACATCGTCACCGACGGCGAGGTGCGCCGCCTCGACGGCTACGTGGACTCCTACTACGCCGTCATCAAGGGCATCGAGGCGCTGCCGGTGCGCCGCAAGGCCGGGCCCTGGGGCTACGACCAGCAGACGCGCTACGAGGCCACCGGGCGCATCGAGGCGCCCGCGGGCGGCCTCGGCATCATCAAGGAGTTCGAGTACCTCAAGGCCCACACCGCCCGGGGCGTCAAGGCCACCTGCGCGGGGCCGCTCACCTTCGGCTCCCGCATCCATCCCGGCAAGATGTACAAGGGCGTGGTGGACGTGGCCGAGCGCTTCGCGGAGGTGATCAACGCCGAGCTCCGGGGCCTCGTGGAGGCGGGCGCCGACTTCATCCAGATCGACGAGCCGGCGCGCGGCAACGTGAGCGGCGAGGAGATGGCGCGCCTCTTCAACCTGGCCACCGAAGGCGTGAAGGCCAAGCTCGCCTTCCACATCTGCTTCGGCAACCGTTTCGGCCGGTCGCGCTTCGACCGCTCCTACCGGCCGTACTTTCCGGGCGTGCTGGCGGCCCGGGCCGAGCAGCTCGTGCTCGAGTTCGCGGGCCGGGAGCTCTCGGAGCTCGACCTCTGGAAGGAGTACGGCCAGGATCGCGAGCTGGGGGCCGGGGTCATCGACGTGAAGGGCTTCAACCCCGAGAGCCCGGAGGACGTGGCGGGCCGCATCCGGCGGGTGCTCGCGGTCTGCCGCCCCGAGAAGCTCTACGTCAATCCCGACTGCGGCTTCGGCTGGTCCCCGCGCTACATGTGCAATCAGAAGGTGCGCGCGCTCGCGGCCGGCGCGGTGCTGGCGCGCCAGCAGCTCACCGGCTCCCGGTAGCCGTGGTGGTGGCGCGGGGAGCGGGCCGCGCGCCACCGTGGCGACACCGCTGGTGAGCACGAAATGCATTCTCGTCTCGTCGTATCCCGTGCCATTTCTTGCGAGTGTCAGCGATTTCGTGTCGATCTGCTGACACCATCCGATCAGTGATTTCACTCCGTTGCGGCGAAGTGTCCGCCTGGCACTCGCTTTGCTCTCCCAGGCTGACACTGGCGCGATGCACCCACAGGCGCGCCGGTCAAAGGGAGCGAGAACCCTCATGTCCGGAACGAAAATCTTCGCGATGGCGGCGGCCCTGCTGTGCGCGGGTCTGCCGACCGTCGCGGCCGCCCAGTCCGAGGAAAGCACCGGCATCGTCACCACCATCAACGGCGACGCGACCCTGATCCGAGCGGTGGCCGCCGCGCGGTCGGTCTCCCTGAAGATGCGCGACGAGATCTTCGTGCGGGACCGGATCCACACCCAGCAGCACTCGCTGGTCCGCGTGCTCCTGGGCGGCAAGGCCCTCATCACGGTGCGCGAGCTGTCGGTGCTGACCGTGACCGAGGAAGCCGGCCGCGTCACGGTAGATCTGGCGTCCGGGAAGGTCGGGGTGGCGGTGGTCAAGGGCCGCATGCGCCCCGGTGAGGTGATCGAGATCCGCACGCCGAACGCGACCGCGGCCGTGCGGGGCACCGTCTTCGTGGTCGAGGTCGATCCGGTCAAGGCCGGGATGACGACCCCCGCCACGACCCGTGTCCATCTCTTCAACGGCGTGCTCGACGTGAGCGCGCACCTGGATCCCTCGCAGCCGACGGTTCGCCTCGCGGAGATGCAGAGCGTGGTGGTGTCGGGCAACACGCTGGGCTCGGTGCGTCCGCTCTCGCGTGATGCGGTCGCCGCGCTCACGGCGGACCTGAAGCCGAAGCAGGTGCAGTCCAAGGACGCACCGGACGAGTTCAAGAGCGGTCTCATGGTCCGCGAGCAGGGCCGCGCCGTGATGCTCGCCTCGGCGCTGCTGGCTCCTCCCACGGCGCCTGTCACGGGTGTCGTGACCAGCCTCACCGAGACGACCGTTGTGACGCTCGAGCGTCTGATGGACACCTTGGGACTCGGCGATACGGTCGGCGGCCTGGCCGGCGTAGTCGGAGGGACGGTCAGCGGGCTCGGTGGCACCGTCGGTGGCCTCGGCGGCACCGTCGGCGGGCTCGGCGGCACCGTCGGCGGCCTGGGCGGCACCGTCGGCGGCCTGGGCGGCACCGTCGGTGGCCTCGGCGGCACCGTCGGCAGCCTCGGCGGCACCGTCGGCGGCCTCGGCGGCACCGTCGGCGGCCTGGGCGGCACGGTCGGCGGCACGGTCGGTGGCACGGTCGGTGGCACGGTCGGCGGCAGTGGCGGCGGGACCGGAGGTGGCGGCGGACTCTTGGGCGGATTGCTTGGCGGATTGCTCGGCGGCCTTCGCCGCTAGTCGGGACATCTGGCGCCTCCTCCAATCAACGGACATCAGGACCTGAGACCATGAGCGACCGTCGCGAGTCTGCACCTGAACGTGGGATTGTCTGGTACCCCGCGGACTTCTCCCGCGGGGGACTGGTGGCGGCGCTGCCCGAGGATCTCGAGCCGCGATTGCTCGAGCCCGGGCAGCCCGCCCCCTTCTCAGTCGACGAAGGCGGCGTGCTGCTCCTCGACGGCCCGGTCGACGACCTCGACGCGACCCTGCTCGAAGCGGCGCGGCGAGCCATGGTGCCCGCGGTCGTGCTCTCGGAATCCGCGGAGGCCGCTCCGGTGGCCCGCGGCTTCGTCTCGCTCACGCTCCCGGTGGGCCCGGCCACGCTCGCGAGCGTGCTGCGCGCGGCGTGCGAACAGGCCCGCGTCACCCGCGAGGCGAACGAGACGACGCGGCAGCTCGAAGAGCTGAACGCCATCGGGGTGCGGCTCTCGGCCGAGCGCGACACCAATCTGCTGCTCGAGCTGATCCTGACCAAGGCGCGGAACATCACCCGGAGCGACGCGGGCTCGATCTACCTGGTCGAGGCCGCGAGCGACGGCGCGCGCCGGCTGCGCTTCGAGCTGGCCCAGAACGACAGCGTGCCGGTCGAGTTCAACGCGGTCGCGCTGCCCCTCAGCCAGGAGAGCCTGGCCGGCCACGTGGCGCTCACCGGCGAGATCCTCAACGTGGCCGACGCCTACGCGCTGCCCGCGGACCGCCCGTACCGCTTCAACCCGGAGGTGGACGCCCTCGCCGGGTACCGCACCAAGTCGCTGCTGGTCCTGCCGATGCAGACGCCGGGCGGCGAGATCATCGGCGTGCTCGCCCTCATCAACTGCAAGCGCGAGAGCGGCCGGCCCTTCGGGTCGACGGCGGCCATCGAGCGCGACGCGCTGCCCTACTCCGAGCCCTTCCGCAACCTCGCCGCGTCGCTCGCGTCCCAGGCCGCGGTGGCCCTGGCCAACAGCAATCTCTTCCGCGAGCTGACCCGCCGGCAGGGGCGCCTGGAAGCCCTCGTGGAGGTGAGCCAGCGCGTGACGCGCCTCTGGCCGCCCGCGACGGTGCAGCGGCGCATCGCCGATCTCTACGCCAGCCTCCTGCAGGCGGACGCGGTGGCCTTCCACCTGGTGGAGGAGGGCCGTCTCGTGCGCGCGGAAGTGCGCGGCGAGGACATGGCGACGCTTCTCCAGGCGGAGATCGCAATCGGCGAGGGCCCGACCGGCCGCGTGGCCGCCACCGGCGAGCCGATCGCCATCATGGATCTGGCCGGACACGCCGGGCTCGACCCTGCCCAGCGCGAGAGCGCCACGCGCCTCGGCATGCGGGCCTACCTCGCGGTGCCGGTACGGGCGGGCGACCGGCTGGTGGGCGTGCTCAGCGCGCTCACGAGCCAGGCCGCCGCGTTCTCCGAGGACGACGTGGCGGTGGCCAGCACCTTCGCGGCGCAGGCCGGCATCGCGGTCGAGAACTCGCGCCTCTACGCGGAGCTGGAGCGGGCGCTGGAGGGCGTGCAGAAATCTCAGGACCAGCTCGTGCAGGTGGAGCGGCTGCGGGCGCTCGGCGAGATGGCCGCGGGGGTGGCCCACGACTTCAACAATCTCCTGGCCGTCGTGCTGCTGCGCACCGAGCTGCTGCTCGCGCGCGGGCAGGCGCCCGACGTGGCGGAGAGCCTGACCATGATTCGCCAGGCCGCGCACGACGGCGCCCAGACCGTGCGGCGCATCCAGGAGTTCACCCGCACCCGCAGCACGCGGCCCTTCGGTCGGGTGGACATGCATCAGGTGCTGCAGGAAGTCGTGGAGCTGGCCCGGCCCCGCTGGCGCGATCAGGCCCAGAGCCGTGGGGTCTCCTACGACGTGCGCGTCGAGGGCGGGAAGGTCCCGCTGGTGGCGGGCACCGCCGAAGAGCTGCGCGAGGCCCTGCTCAACCTGCTGAACAATGCCCTCGAGGCGATGCCCGCGGGCGGCTCGTTCACGTTCCGGGCGACGGCCGAGGGCGACCGGGTGGTGATCCGTGCCGCCGACGGGGGCTGCGGCATGTCCGAGGAGACCCGGCGGCGCGTGTTCGAGCCCTTCTTCACGACCAAGGGGGCCCAGGGCAATGGCCTCGGCCTGGCGGTGGTCTGGGGCATCATGGCCCGGCACGGCGGTGAGATCGCCGTGGACAGCGTCCTGGGTCAGGGCACGACGTTCACGATCCGCCTGCCCGTGCCGGCGGTGCTGCCGGTCGACCAGGGGGCCGCGGATGGCTCGCGGCTGCCCCGCGGCACGCGGGTCCTCGTGGTGGAGGACAACCAGGAAATCCTGCGCTCGCTGGGGGACCTGCTCCGGGACAATGGCTGCCGGGTCACCGAGGCCCTCAACGGCACGACCGCCCTGGCGCGCGTCGAGGCGGAGGCCGTGGACGTGGTCCTGACCGATCTGGCCATGCCGGGGATATCGGGCTGGGAGGTCGCCTCGGCCTGCCGGGAACGCTGCCCAGAGGCTCGGGTCGGCCTGATCACCGGCTTCGGGGATCAGCTCGAGCCGGAGAAGCTCGAGCGCCACGGCATCGAGTTCGTGGTCGCCAAGCCCTTCTCCGCCGAGGAGCTGGTGCGGGTGGTGGGCGCCGTGCTGAGGGGACCGAAGCCGGCCCGGACCTAGCCGGCACGCCGCCGGGTGGACTTCCGACGCTCGTAGTGGCGCCGGCCCTTCGCCCGGTTCCCGCAACTGGCCATGTCGCACCAGCGCCGGCTGCGATTCTTGGTACCGTCCATGAACAGCCGGCCGCAGTCATAACCGGCGCACTCACGTACGCCAGTTAGATCCTCTGACGTAAGCAGCTCGGCCGCCGAGCGCGCCACCCACCACGCTACGCGATCCGCTCCCAGGGGGGCGTCCGGCCAGCTCCACTCGAACCCGCCACGGGCGGACGGGCTGAGTCCCGCCCGGGTCATCGCCTTGGCGATCGCCTTGTTGATGGTGTGAAGGTCGGAGGTCGGGGCGGGCAGGCCGGCCGTCCGGGCCGAGAAGAGCCCGTAGAGCGCCTCCCGGAGTGCGCGGGCCTGGGTCAGCGCGTCGGCAGCCGCGCGGGGCTGCCGGCGCGCCGTCTCGGCCAGGGCGGCCGCCTCCCCGGTGGTCAGGATGGTCGCCTGGCGGGCCCACGAAAGTAAGTCTCCATAATCATTGATCAACTCGATCTTGTCGCTGAGCGGGCGCGTCCGGACCGTATTGGTGAAGTCGAGGCAGAGGCGACCGGCGTTGAGCTCGAACGCGCCTTCCCCGGCAGTCGGTGACTCGGCCATCGCCGTCCGACTATATAACCTTCTAACGATATTTTGAAAGGTCTACGAGTCCTGCCGTGGTCGCTTCTGGTAAGCCAGGCTGACCAGCAGGAGGACCACGCCCAGGACCAGGAACGAGAGGATGCGGTAGACGGTCTTGACGGCCCCAAGATCAATGGCAAACACCTTTATGACGGTTAGACCAAAGAGCGCGAGCGCTGCGTACCGGACCGCCGGGTTCGAGCGGACGAAGCCCCAGGCTAGGGAAGCGGCCGCGTAGAGCGTCCAGAGCACCGAGAGCCCGATCTGCGTCCGCCACCGCAGCTCCCCG